>Ga0075163_10000884_pt1 | contig 40037 bp, 37 predicted proteins | sample JI1023141ADNA_FD_71478 | JGI IMG/M metagenome (GOLD analysis project Ga0075163, IMG submission 71478) | Wastewater effluent complex algal communities from Wisconsin, to seasonally profile nutrient transformation and Carbon sequestration -... | ecosystem: Engineered > WWTP > Effluent > Algae...
ATGCCACCAAGAAGTACGCTGCCACGGCCGCGCTCACCGAGGGTGGCAACGGCATATCCGGCTGCATCGAGGGCATCCCCTTCCCGCAACCGGAAAACGGCCTCCAGGTCATCTGGAATCACCTGGTCCGCTACCGCGGCATCGCCGCCGAGCGCTTCATCGGGCAGGCTGCTCCCCAGCGCGACGGCAGCTACAACCTGGTGCAGTTCGAGGACGAGTTCTTGTTCAATTACGTCCGTGACGACATTCCGCAGGCGGAGCTGATCAAGCAGCTCGTCGCCGACAACGTGCTGCTCTACTACAAGCAGGCTGTGATCGCGCCCGCCCGCCTCGCCGGTTCCATTTTGGTCGTCCACGAGACCATGGACCAGATCAAGGAGAAGCGTCGCGCTTGGATCTACAACGCCGGACAGCGCCGCGTGCGCCTGGCTCCCTCGGTCGAATACGACAATCCTGGCACGGCCTCCGACGGCATGCGCACCTCCGACCAGTTCGACATGTTCAACGGCGCCCCCGCGCTCTACGAATGGAATCTGGTGGGCAAAAAGGAAATGTATGTCCCTTACAACTCCTACCGCCTGCACAGCGATCAGGTGAAGGTGGCCGACATCATCAAGCCGCTGCACATCAACCAGGATCTCACCCGCTACGAGCTGCACCGCGTGTGGGTCGTCGAGGCCACCCTGAAGCCGGGTGCCAACAACCTGTATTCCCGCCGCACTTTCTACGTGGATGAGGACAGCTGGCAGGTGCTGGCCGTCGATCAATACGACGGCCGCGGCCAGCTTTGGCGCGCCTCGGAGGCCCACTGCATCAACTACTACGATGTGCAGACTTTCTGGAGCACCCTCGAGGTGCACACCGACCTGCAGGCCGGCCGCTACCTGGCCTTCGGCCTCGATAACGAAAACCGCATGTATAATTTCGCCATCAAGCGCAGCCCGCAGGACTACACCCCGGCCAAACTTCGGCAAGAAGGCGTGCGCTGAGCATTGCCATTCGAGGGCGGCCATATCCAGGCCGCCCTTTTTCTTGCCTGCTCCTTACCGTTCAAAGCAAACTGCCGTAGCCGGCATGAAATTTTCCTCCAGGCTTCACCTCCGTTGCTCCCACCGTTCACTGGTGGCTGCGCTGGTGTTGATGGTGACCGGCGGGTTCTCCCCTGCACCGGCCGCGGACTCCGAACCGGCCACCCTGGCCCCCAAATCTCTGCTGCTGGGCCTCGCCCGGGCCGGTCAGCGCATCGTGGCCGTCGGCGACCGCGGACACGTCTTGCTGTCCGATGACCAAGGCCGGACCTGGCAACAGGTGATCGTGCCCAGCAACGCGATGCTGACGGGTGTCTCCTTCGGCGACGCTACGCACGGCTGGGCGGTGGGCCATGACGGCGTCATCTTGGCCACGGCCGATGCCGGGCGTACCTGGCACCGGCAGGCGAAGGATGAAGGCATCGACACCGTTTTTCTCAGCGCGTACTTCCGGGATGCGACGCATGGCTGGGCCGTGGGCGCCTACGGAAAATTCCTCACCACCACCGATGGCGGCGCCACCTGGATCGCCCAGAGCCCTTCCTCACTCGAATCCCACTACAACAGCATCAATGCCGGCCCGGGTGATTCTCTCTACCTGACGGGTGAAAGCGGCTTGCTGCTCGCCTCCACTGATGGCGGTGAGAAGTGGCAGGCTTTGGACGTGCCCTACGATGGTTCGCTTTTTGGCCTGCTGCCCGTGGGCCAACAGGACCTGCTGGTCTACGGGTTGCGCGGCCATGTCTTTGCGTCGACCGATCGCGGGCGCTCATGGACCCCGCGCAAGTCAGCCTCCGAGGTGCTTATCATGACCGGATTGCAGCTGAAATCCGGACTGGTGGTCATGGCCGGGCTGGGCGGCAATTTTCAGATCAGCCGCGATCAGGGCCGGACTTTTTCCGCCTGGAAACCCACCCAATATAACGGCGGGGTTTCCGCCCTGCTCGAGACCGACGATGGCGCGCTGTTGGTCGCTGGGGAACTGGGCGTGGCCCGCCTGACGCCGCCGGGAGGTCCCGCGCCATGATCCGCCGGCTCGAGGAGCTCGTTTTTCGCCATCGTCACCTAACCCTGGTCTTCTTTGCCGTGGTCACGGTGGTGCTCGGCTGGTTTGCCCTGAAGACGCGGGTCGACGCCAGCTTCTCCAAGCAGCTGCCGATCAACCACGAGTACATCGACACCTTCAAGGTCTACCAGACGCAGTTCGGCGGGGCCAACCGGGTGGTCGTCGCTCTCGTGGCGAAGCAGGGCGACATCTTCACGCCGCAATTCTTCACCGCCCTCAAAGCGGTGACCGACGAGGTCTACTACCTCCCGGGTGTGGACCGGGCGCAGGTCACTTCCATCTTCACCCCCAATGTCCGCTACATCGAGGTGGTGGAAGAGGGTCTGCAAGGCGGCAACATCATCCCGGGGGATTTCAAACCCGACGCGGAAGGCTTCCGGAAGGTCCGCGAAAACATCGTCAAATCAGGCCGGCTCGGCATGCTCGTCGCGAACGACTACACCGGCGCAGCCGTAATCGCCTCCCTGCAGGAGATTGATCCGTCAACCGGCAAGAGCCTCGACTACGCCACCGTGGCCGCCGCCCTCGAGCGAAACATTCGGGAGAAGTACGAGTCGGCTGACATCGGCGTCCACATCATCGGCTTCGCCAAGGTCATCGGCGATATCCGGGACGGCGCCCAAGGCGTGATCATCTTCTTCATCATCGCCCTGGCGATCTCCGCGTTCCTTTTGTACTATTTCTCCCAGGCGCTCATTTTGACGATATTGCCGCTGGTCACTTCATTCTGCGCGGTGATCTGGCAGCTGGGTCTGCTCAACCTGCTGGGCTACGGCATCGATCCCCTTTCGATTCTGGTTCCGTTCCTGATCTTCGCCATCGCCCTGAGCCATGCCTCACAGATGCTGCGCTCTTTCCGGTACGAACTGAACCACGGCGCCAACGAATTGGGCGCGGCACGCGAGTCCTTCAGCAATCTCTTCATACCAGGCACAGTCGCCATCCTCACCGACACGGTGGGGTTCCTCACCATCTGGCTGGTCAAGGTGCCGGTCATTCAGGAACTCGCGATCACGGCCAGCCTGGGCGTGAGCCTGATCATTCTCACGGACCGCTTCCTGCTGCCGGTCCTGCTCTCCTACACGACCATGCCGCCCAATTTCCTGCGGCGGGTGCGGTTCCGGCGCTTCGCGCTCCAGCCGACCTGGCGGCGGCTCGTCAACTTCACCACCGGCCGCGGTGCCTTCCTGCTGGTCGCCATCGCCGGCGGACTCTGGGTCTTCGGTCATCACGTGGCGAAATCGATCAAGATCGGCGATTTCCATGCCGGTGTGCCGGAGTTGCGCCAGACCTCGCGCTACAATCTCGACTCGGCCCTCATTACGGGCCGCTTCAGCATCGGCGCCGACACCATCACGGTTCCGGTGGAGTCCTTCCCCAACGCGGTGATCGACCATGCGGTGATGGCCGAGATCGACAACTTCGCCTGGCACATGCGCAACGTCGAAGGCGTGCAGTCGACGCTGGCCCTGAGCGATTATGCCCGCACCATCAATGCCGGCTGGAACGAAGGCAGCCTCAAGTGGCGCGTGATCCCCCGCAACAGCCAGGCGCTCGCGCAGGCCGTCTCCCCCGTCGAGACCGCCTCCGGCCTGCTCAACAACGATGGCAGCGTCATCCCCGTGATGATTTACCTCAAGGACCACAAGGCTTCGACGATCAAGCGCGTCGTCGCCGCGGTGAAGGAATTCCGCCTCGAGCATGACAGCGAGCATCTGGCCTTCAAACTCGCCACCGGCAACGTCGGGGTGATGGCGGCCACCAATGAAGTGGTCGAGGCCGCCCAGTTTCCCATGGTGGCCTGGCTGTACGCCGCCGTGATTGTGCTGTGCCTCATTTCATTCCGTAGCTGGAAAGCCACCATTTGCGTGGTCCTGCCCCTCATCGTCGTGTCGGATCTGGCCTATGCCCTCATGGTCGGGCTCGAGATCGGCCTGAAGACCTCGACCCTGCCGGTCGTTGCCCTTGGCGTGGGCATCGGCGTGGACTACGGCATCTATCTTTGTTCCGCCCTCCTGGACAAACTGCGGTCCGGGGAATCGCTGGAAGACGCCGTTTGCTGGGCCTACGCCACCATGGGGACTTCCGTGGTCTTCACCGGCTTCGCCCTCGCCCTGGGCGTCGGCACCTGGGCCTTTTCAGCCCTGAAATTCCAAGCCGACATGGGCGTGCTGCTGGCGTTCATGTTCCTCTTCAACATGCTGGGGGCGATGCTCATCATGCCGGCGTTGGCCGCCGTGCTTTTCCGGAGCCGGCGGGCCGGACACCTCGCTCCCGCGGCGGTACCGACCGACTGAGTGGAAGGCGTTTGGCCGGTCGGACTACGCGCAGAATCCGGCGGCGCGTGCAGGTGAGTTCTACTTGCCGGCCGGTTCCGGAACAGGCTTCGTCTCCTCGCCCAGGAACTTCAAATCATGCAGTTTCACTTCGCCACCGCGCACCGGGACCTTCACGCGCTTGAGACCGTCGAACTGCTGCCCAAAGACCTCGCCACCGGCGACAGTCAGCGTGTGGATGGCATCGAGGAAATTGTTTCCGGGTGAGCGCACGCTGAGGCGCGTCACCCAGCGCAGTCTCTTGGCCTTTTCCTTTCTCAAGTACTGGTAGTCATAGGCCATCAGGACCACGAAGTAGCGGTCTTCCGCCAGCTCGAGACTCATCGTCAGCTCTTCCTGACTGGGCATGATCTTGTTGCGCTCCCTATCCAGAGCGCGGCGGTAACCCAACAAAGCCGCATTCCGATTGAGGTTCTCCTCCGCGCTGCCTGCCACGCCCTCTTGCCTTGAAAGGGCTGAATTCAATGCGCCGGGATCCGCAAATTCACCCGCATCGACCGATCGGTTGTATGCTGCGAGCGCCGCATTGATCTCCTCCGCCGCAAATTGCTTCTCGGCATCCTCGTACGTCAGGGTCGTGCCCCAATGCACCATGATAATGAGGTTGGCTGAGGCCAGGTCCTTGGTCGGAAAGTAATTCTGCTTCGCCAGATTCTGAGCGAGCATCAGGGTGATATCAGAATATTTGACGCGCTTTTGGTAGGGATCGACGGTGCCCCCGCCGATGAAGTTCCCCTCGTAGAAGACATAACTTTCGGGCAGCGGTTTGCCATCCGCACCCAGGGCACGAACGTAGTCCGGAGCAGCCGTGGAGCTGATCGCGATGGACTGGACGTCAGCGGCTCCGAGCACGGCAAGCCCGAGGCCCAAATAGCCAGCAAGGCCCTTCATGGCGTGATGGGCCAATGGCAAAATTGCGGAATGCATAGTCATGCGGGGCGCCGCGGGAATCAGGATTCGTATCAGCAAAGCGGCCCAAATCAGCACAAATCCAATCGGACGGTCCGCCGGGCTGTTCAATTGATGGGCTGCGGGCGTTGCGAGAGCCCCGGGAATTCCGGTTTACGCTGGCCTCCGTCAACTCGGGCGCTTTCCTGAGCATATGGCCGTGGAAACACCCCCTCTCCTTTCTCCCGCCCAGCGCAAGCTCGTCGGTTTCGCTCTCGGTTTTGGAGCGGTCGTAGGCATTTTTGCCCTGATCAGCTTGGTTATGGCCGGCCTGGGCCAGTTCCTTCGGAGCTTTTCCAGTGTCATCTGGCCGATCGCCACCGCCGGAATCCTTGCGCTGATTCTTCGCCCGGTTGTGGCGATCTTCCAACGTCGCCTGAAACTTCCGCGCCTGACGTCGGTGATTTTGCTCTATGGACTCTTCGTTCTGGCTGTCGCGGGGTTGCTCTTCGCCTTCGCCCCGGCCGTCATTTCGCAGGTCATCGACTTCATCGCGTATCTGCCGGTGCTGTGGCAGAACACCCTGAAATGGGGTGAACTCCATTTCCCCGACTGGCTCTCCGTCGCCCGGCGGCACCTGGAGAACCCGGCCATCAAGGGCGTGCTCGATTCGCTCACCCAGCAAGCGCAGGACTTGCTGGCTCAGATTGCGCCTTCCTTGAAACAGGCTGGGGCGGGCATCTTTGGCCTCTTTGGCTTCGTGGCTTCCCTCGCCATCATCCCGGTGTACCTGTTCTTTTTTCTGCTTTCCGGCACCAATGACCCGACCCAAAAGCTGCCCGAGCACCTGACCTTTCTCAAACCGCAGCATCGCGACGATGTGGTGTTTCTGATCCGGGAGTTTCTCGGGATCATCGTCGCTTTCTTCCGCGGACAAATCCTCATCGGTCTCATCATGGGCGTCCTGCTGGCGATCGGGTTCTCTATCGGCGGCCTGCGCTTTGGCCTGGCTCTCGGCTTGCTCGTCGGCCTGCTAAACATTGTGCCCTACCTGGGCTCGATCCTTGGCCTGAGCATCGTGATTCCCTTGGCTTTCCTGCAACCGGGTGGCGGCACAGGCCTGGTGGGACTTTGTCTGGGCGTTTTCGTGGCGGTCCAGCTCATTGAAAGCTGGCTCCTCACCCCCCGCATCATGGGCGAGCAAACCGGCCTGCATCCGGTGGCGATCATTTTCGCGATCTTCTTCTGGGGACACGCCTTTGACGGTGTCCTCGGCATGCTGCTCGCCGTCCCGCTGACCGCCTTCGTCGTGACCGCGTGGCGCCTTGCCCGCCACAAGTATTTCACGGCGTAACCCGAACCTATCCCAGCGCTTGGTGTCTCAGGGGAACCCACCTGCCATGAAGACGCCCCTTCTTCTGATCAGTCTCGCGGTTACCGCCGCCTCCGCTGTAGCCGCTCCGAAATCCCCAGATCAGGTCGCCCAGGAGTGGAACCAATCGGTCGAGCGCTCCCGCCAGGCTCTCACGATTCCCAACAACCTGGCCGGGCACAGCGGCGCCCTGACCAGCACGCCTCTGGAGAGGACATTCACGCCCGAAAGCCAGCCTCCCCCGCCGCCGCTCAATCGGCGGCAACGTGAGCCGTTGCTCGACGCGCCGAACTACCAAATCCCCAGAATCCTGCCCAATGAACGTCCGCGCGGCGCGGTGCCTTGGGAATACAATGGGCAGACCTATTGGCTGGTGCCGCTGACTCCGCCGAACGGCAAGTAAGACTCCTGACACAGGGGTGTCACCACGGCACCGGGCTGTCTTTGACTTCTTCGGCTTAGGAACCTTGCTGGTTCCATGCCTTGGGAAGTGCACCAAAAGAACGGTCTCAATCTGCCGCAAATCGGCTGGTGGCTGGACGCCCAGCGGGCGCAATCGCGGTGCTTCGTCTCCCATGCCCACTCCGACCACATCGGGCCTCATCGCGAGATCGTCGCGACGCGCGCCACGGCCAGCCTGATGCGTTTGCGGATGGCGGGAAAGCGGACGGAAACCATTCTGGAATTTGGCCAACCGTGGACTGCCGACTGGGGATGTGAATTCCGACTGCATCCCGCCGGCCATATCTTCGGCTCCGCCATGCTGGAAGCACGCACGGAACACGGCACCTTGCTGTACACCGGAGACTTCAAGCTGCGCCCCAGCCTTGCGGCCGAGACCTGCATGCCGGTCCGGGCCGACGTGCTGATCATGGAGACAACGTTCGGCCTGCCGCGCTACACCTTCCCACCTGATGCAGAGATTGAGCGCGAGATCGTGGCTTTCTGCCGGAACACTCTCGCGGAAAAGTCCACGCCGGTGCTCTTTGCCTACAGTCTGGGCAAGACGCAGGAGTTGCTCCAGATCGTTGGCCGGGCCGGGCTGCCTGTGATGTTGCACGAGCACGGACACCGGATGACCAAGCGTTATGCCGAGCTTGGCATGAAGCTCCCCCCGTTTGCCCTGCTGGATGTGAATCACCATGCCGGGCACGTGGTCATCGCTCCACCCATGTCAGGCCAGGCCGAGCCCATCACCTGGATCCACCCGCGGCGCACCGCCGTAGCCACCGGCTGGGCACTGGATGGCCGGGCCAAATACCAATACGGCTGTGATGCGGCTTTTCCGCTTTCCGATCACGCCGACTACCCCGACCTGCTCGCCTTCGTTGACCGCGTCCAACCCAAGGTCGTGTACACCGTGCACGGCTTCGCCAAGGAATTCGCCTCGACCCTGCGCACCCGCGGCATCGAAGCCTGGGCCCTCGGCCAGCAGAACCAGATGGATCTGGGACTTTAGCAGGACCGGGCCGCTCGCCGATCGCCCAAAGGCCCACTGCACCAAAACCTCGACGCCCGTCGCACCTTTCCCCATGGGTGGTGTCAGCATCCCCGTGAAAAACCTCCTCCTCTTCCTGCTTTTCCCCGGCTTCCTCATCGCCGCCCCCTTTGTCGCCATTCGAGATGGGGAAACCTTCACCTACAAGGTGGGCTTCGCCATCTTCAGCCATGCCGGGGATATCGTGATCGCCGGCAAAAAGGAACCGGCGGACGGGCATGACCGGATTGCCATCACCGTCGATACCCGGTCGCGGGGCCTTGTCCGGGGTCTCTATGAGTTCGACAACACGGCCGTGGCTCTCATCGACCGGCCGACCGGGCGTTTGATGAGCGTCAGGGAGACAGGCTCGGACCCCAAGCGTCCGATCGACTCCGAATTCGTCATCGATTACTGCACCCGCCTCGCCACCTACACCGACCGGGTGCGCACGGAGCGCAGCCTGGAACTCCCCCTGCCCGAAGGGGGCGACCCGATCGACCTCATCAGCGCCCTCGTGCAAACCCGCGACTGGAACCTCAAGCCCGGCGAAAAGCGTGACCTCGTGATCCAATTCGCCCGCGATTTCTATGCGATCTCCCTCTACGCCGAGGGCTACGAGGAGGTCCGTACACCGATGGGCAAATTCAAGACCCTCGTGCTGGTGCCGCGCATGGACAAGGATCCCAAGGGACTCTTCAATCGCGGCGGCGAGATCAAGGTGTGGATCGCACAGGACGAGAACCGCCTTCCCGTGAAGATGCAGCTGAAGCTGAAATTCGGCTCCGCCACCCTCTCTCTCAGCGACTATCAGGCGCCGGCAAAACCGTAACGGCCACGCCCGTTGGATTTGGCCGGGAATAACTTCTGGTCGCCTCGTCTCTAGCTTGCACTGGCTGGTTTGATGCCGGCCGTTTCCCTTTATGAAATACCTTCTGCTTCCGCTGGTTTCCTTCCTCTTGAGTGTACCCATGCTCGCCGCTGACTCCGCCGCCCCCGTCGAGCAACCCGGCCTCAAGGTCGGTGCCACGGCCCCAGACTTCACATTGCAGGACGCAACCGGACGCGAGGTGTCCCTCAAAACCTTGCTCCAACAGGGCAAGGTCGCCCTGGCCTTTGTCCGCTCGGCGGACTGGTGCCCGTTTTGCCGGCGCCAACTGCAGGATCTGCAGCAGCACCTCCCGGAAATTGCCGCCGCCGGCATCCAGTTGGTGGCCATCAGCTATGACTCACCGACGACCAATGCGGCGGCCGTCACCAAGCTCGGCGTGACCTTTCCGCTTTTATCCGACACCGGCAGCAAGGTCATCGACGCCTACGGCATCCGCAACCACGAGGCCAAGGGGCGCGGAGAAGGCATCCCGCACCCCGTGCTCTTTCTCCTGGACCGGCAGGGCGTGATCCGGGTCAAACTCATGCGCGACGGCTATCGCGAACGACCGGAAGCCGCCGAGATCATCGCCGGCGCCGCCAGCTATGAGTGATCATCCGAGCGCCGTCATTCACGGCAGGTCTCGTCCATGATCTGAATCATGACGTCTTCCACAGCCTTCGCCGTGGGAGCGGCCCCAGGTGCGTTGAACATCGTGAGCATCATGGTCGGCTTGATTGTGGCGAGAATCGTGCGGCCGTTCTCCTTATAGACCGCAATCCGGCACGGCAGCGCCGTGGCCGCCTCGATCGCCTGGCTCAGCACCACCTGGGCATGACTCGGATTGCAGACCTCCAGCACGCGGCACTCCCGGGCAAACGGCACGCCTTTGCTTTCCATTTTCTCCCGCAGATTGTGCACGGCCTGGACGCCAAATTTATGTTTCGCCGCCACCTCGGGAAGTCGGCTCCACACCTTTTCGAGCGGCTGGGCAGAGGAGCGAATGATCAGGATATCGTTGGACATGGATGGAATGGGTTGAGGGTGAAGACTCGGGAATACGACCAGTTTAACCCATAATTGCCGTGGGACAAGCCGCCAGCCGGGGCCCGCCCTCCACAAAAACGGTCGCAACCCGCGCCGGACTGTTCACCTTGCCTGCAACCCCATCCCCATGAACCGTCGCTCCTTCGTTTCCTCCCTTGCCGTGGCCGGTGCTGCGGTCGCCACCTCCTCGCGTTTGCTGGCCCAAGCCGTGAAGCCCCGGCCCCGGGTCGGAGTCATCGGCACCGGTTGGTACGGCGGCGTGAATCTCGGGGTCTTTGCCCGCTGCACCGACGTCGAGTTCGTGTCACTCTGCGACGTCAATCAACGCGCCCTGGCCAAAACGCTCAAGCTCGTCGCTACGCTGCAGACGGCGGTGCCGAAGACTTACTCCGATTATCGCACGATGCTGGCCGCGGGCGGTCATGACATTGTCATCATCGCCACGCCGGACCACTGGCACGCGCTGCCGGCGATCGCGGCGATGCAGGCCGGCGCCGATGTGTATCTGGAAAAGCCCGTCAGCGTGGACGTGATAGAGGGCGAGGCCCTCGTCGCCGCGGCGCGCAAATACGGTCGGGTTGTCCAGGTAAACACCCAACGACGCAGCAATCCGCTCTATGCAGAAGCACGCGACAAATACATCCGCAGCGGAAAACTCGGCCACATCGGACTGGTGGAAACGTACAGCTACCTGCAGGCCAGGCCCACGGGGTTGATCCCCGATGCCTCGGTACCCTCCCATCTGGACTATGAATTCTGGGCGGGGCCGGCCCCAAAGCTGCCTTACAAGGGCCTGATGGAGGAACGGGCGTGGCGGATCTTCCAGGAGTACGGCAACGGCCAGATCGGTGACCTCGGCGTGCACATGATCGACAAGGTTCGCTGGCTCCTCGGCCTGGGCTGGCCGGAGTCCATCGTTTCGACAGGTGGTGTGCTCGCCGATCAGCCGCCCTACACCGCCACGATCACCGATACCCAGCGAAGCGTATTCGTTTACCCGGGTCTGAATCTGAGCTGGGAGCATCGCACGTGGGGCGCCTCGCCCATTCCGGCCCGGCACTGGAGCGACCAGTGGGGCGCCCGCCTGATCGGCAGCCAGGGAACCCTGAACCTGACGATGCTGGAGTACGTCTTCACCCCGGCCGACGGTGGCCCGCGGGAAGGCCGGCACTTGCTGTCCAAATCTGGCGATTTGGAGAACCTCGATTTCTCCCGCAACGACCCCTACGTAGACACGGAAAACCGCCACGTACTCGACTTCATGCAGGCGCGGGTGACCCGCGGACGCCCCATTGCGGACATCGAGGAAGGCCACCTCTCCACCGCACTCTGTGCCCTCGCCAATCTCTCCCTGGAACTAGGTCGCCCGCTCTCCTACGATCCGAAGACACGCACCGTTCCCGGTGACCCCGAAGCCACCCGCGGACTGGCCCGCCCCTATCGGGCCCCATGGTCCCATCCTGATCCGGCGACGATTTAGGTCCCGCTTTACCAGCTTGCCGTTGGGGATGGCCCCTTCAGCAGGTAGTATAATCGTCTCTAGTGGAAATCCCCGCCAGCAGCGACATTGCGAACAAGTAGGGCCGGTCTCCGACCGGCCGATTTCGCATAAAAGGCAGAGGCCAGTCAAAGACTGGCCCTACTCCTCCCTGACTGTTTGGGTGACACTCATGCTGATGCCATGAACACAGACAAACAGCGCGACCAAAGGTAGAGCGCTGGCGCCCTTCGTAGAAAATCGCGTACTACCGGCCATTCACGCGGGAAGAACGTTGCACGAGCGCGGGAGTCTGCAGAAAATGCCCCGCCCATGAGCTCCGGACCCGACACCGCGCATCCGCCTTCCGGATCTGATTCCGACCGCTTTTTCGAGCTGTCGCTGGATCTGCTGTGCGTTGCGGGATACGACGGCTATTTCCGACGCGTCAACCCATCCTGGACCCGGGTGCTCGGCTGGACCCGGGAGGAACTGCTGGCCCAGCCGATTCACGAATTCATGCACCCCGAGGATCGGGAAGTCACCTTGAAGGCCCGTGAAGGACTGACCAAGGGAGTGCCGGTGGTGGGCCTCGAGAATCGTTATCTTTGCAAGAGCGGAGGCTTCCGCTGGCTGGCTTGGCAATCGACTTCGGAACCGGAAGCCGCCCTGGTGTACGCAATAGCACGAGACGTCACCGAAAAGAAGCAGTTGGATCATGAGCGCAATGTCATGAGCAAGATGGAGTCCACCGGCATCCTGGCGGGCGGGCTCGCCCACGACTTCAACAACTTGCTCGCCAGCCTCCTGCTGAACCTGGAGATGATCGGAATGTGCGGGCCGCTGGCCCCGGATCAGAAGCAACACCTTGAGCAGAGCCGCCAGATTATCCGCTCGGCCAAGGCCCTCACTCAACAGCTCATCATTTTCGCCGGCGGCGATGTTTCTTCCCGCCAAACCCGCGATGTGGGCGAGCTCCTGCGTCAGTCCCTGGCGCTGGCCCTGCAGGATTCCGACCTGACTTCGGAATGCGAGATCGCTCCCGACCTCTGGCAATCCTGCATCAATGAAACGCAGATCGCGATGGTCCTGCGCGGCCTGATCCTGAACGCCCGCGAAGCCAGCGCGCCCGGCGGACACATCCGCATCAAGGCCGACAACATCATCGTCGATACCAAGCGGACCGGCGATCTTGTGGTCGGCGACTATGTCTGCATCCGCATCGTCGATGCCGGCGTCGGCATCCCCCCTGCGGTGATGCCGAAGATCTTTGATCCGTATTTTTCAACCAAGAATCGCGGCGGCGTGAAGGGCATGGGGCTGGGCCTGGCGATCTGCCGGGCTGTTCTCAAACGCCATGGCGGCAACATCGGCTTGGAATCACAGGTCGGCCAAGGCACCACGGTGACCTGTTACCTGCCGGCCGCCTTGGTCAGCCGCAGTCCGTTCCCCAAGGGTTGATCCGCTCCCGGGCAGCCCCACCTCACTCCCTACCCGGACGAAAGGACCGCAATCGACATCCCGAGGCTGTGCCGCCCGGGATACTCGCCTCAATCAAGCCTAGTCCATGGCGGCCGAACGGCGTTGGGCCGGCACCGCGTCAATCTGGACATAGACTTCCGTCGCCCCTGTCCCGGCCACCGCGTCGATCATCCCAGCCAGTTCCTTGAGGGACCGGGCTTCGCTCTGGGGCGCCGACGGACCGATCTTGCAGGCGAAATCCCATTGCGCAAAGCCCTCAGGCGGTTCCTTCCGACGACAGCGCCGCACATACTTGTTGATCTCGTGGCGGATCTTGTCGCGCACCCGGGCATCGTCCTTGCCAGCGGCTTGGAGAGGAAAAGTTTTCTTCATCGGACCATCGTTCGCCACCTCTCCGGGGACACAATGAGAAACTAATGATTCTCTAGTGGTAGCGTTGTGGACGAAATGGGGCCGTCCGCCTCCAGGCGGACCCCGCCGATCATTCTTCCTGACACTCGGCAATGCGTCTCAGCCAAAGGGCACTTCTCCGAGCCAGTAGGCAAAGAATGTTAGCTCAGGCGTCGCGTTCGGGAGGATCTTCCCGACAGAACTCCGGGAATGCCGCCTCCCGCCGTAGCCATCTGACCACGCAAAGGCTGTCCGTGAGCGCCTCATGCAGTGCCGTGCCAAAGTCATAGGCAGTCGCATCAAAACCCGCCTCCTCCGCCGCCTGATCGATGGCGAGCATGACGGCGAACATGGGACCGCGGATTTCCGGGATCAGCACATCCACATTGTCCCTTCCGGTCGCCAGATTCGCCCGGCAGCCTTCGAGATTGCGACTGTGATGCGAACGACACGAACCGGGTCGCGCCGGATAGATGGAACAACTGTCCTCGTGCAACAGCGCGCAGGGCAGTCGCAACGCCGAGCGCGCCTGCGCATCCCTGCCAGCAAAGGCCTCCCGGTGCGCGGCCGTGGCCGCAAGGGTGCCCTCAAGTTCCTCGGCCGAAAAATGGGTCTGGATATACTCGGCTGCGATCAGCACCTCGTGCGCCTGCGCCCCCACCGGCACATGACAGCAGGTGCCGCAGCCCGCCCGGCAGGCGACCAAGGCACGGGCCGCGGCGGGCGTGGCGTCGTAGGCCCGGTCAAAACGCTTTTGCGCCTGCCGCAACACGGGCAGCATCTCGGCCGGCTTTCGGGACTGCCGCAGCCGAGCCAGGACGGCCTCTGCGGTCTTGTAGTATAGCGCCTCCTCTTTCGGCGAAAACCCCGCACTCATCCGCCGACTCCTTCACTGACAAGGCGCACCTGGGCAGGCTCGTCCTCCTCAATCGTCATGAACCGCTTGACGCGCGGGTCGATGAAGCGGTTATCCAGCCAGTCGTCGTTGGAAGTGCTCACTTCACCGATGATGCATTCCTCGGTCAACGGCTGGAACTCATGCCAAAGCCCCGGCGGCAGCGTCACCCGCGAGCCGGCCGCAAGCACCAAGGGACCACCGGCCTCAAGGGACTGGGGATGCCCGTTCACCGAGACTGAAAAGATCTGGTCGGTTGGCGCATCCGGATCCGGCCGGTGCGGCCAGACGCACAGCTCGATCTCCCCCACCCGACAGATGATGTCCTCCTTCTTTCGTGCATGCATGTGGCAGGGGGTGACCTGGCCTTCTCGGGCATACATCAGCTTCTCGCAATACTCAGGCTCCGTAGCCAGATTCACCAGCACCAGGCCGTGTTGCCAGAAGTCTCCCAGACCAAAATCGGTGATATCCCAGCACGGGGCCGGAGGCAGGTGCCACGAGTGGCGTTGAAAGCAGGCCAGGGCCGCCCGATAGGCCGAGTTGATCACCGATCGTTGCATGGCTTGCGATGCATCCCGTCACCTATGGTCAGGACTGACCGGTTTGGGGACAATTTGCTATAAGAAGGAGGCGTCACGGAGAAAAGCGGCCGCAACGACCGCGACCAGTTCGCCATGAGTAGCAGGACTTCCCGTCCCTCGCAAGACCGCGTCTCGCGCCACTCATCATGCGCTGCCGATACGGACGGTTGCTCTCAACCGTCCTGTGCCGCTTGACAGCCCTCAGGTCACAACTTCCTCAGCCCTCTCTCGTGCATTGACGGTCCGGCCCGCGGCGGCGGCGATGCGTTCGAGCAACGCCACGCGTTCCATCGGGCTGGTCTCATTCAAACAAGGAGGAATGATGGCCATCAGCTCATCTCCGCGTCGTTCGAGCAAACCCCACCCTTCCGGTATTTCGTGCGCCTCGACCAGGTCCGGCTCCACCACCAGATACAGCAGGCTCGCCGCCCGCCAGCGGGCGAGCCGCGCAAATTTCGTACCTGCCTGCAGCTTGTTCTGTGCAGTCCGCAACTCGGTGGTGAGGCGGTCGTGGGTCTCGTGCCGAATTCCCCGCAAATCGATCGCGTCGAAATCGGCGAAGAGTTCCTCGTGGCGCCGCAGGTCGGGCCGGTGACCGCCGATGAGCCGGCGCAAGGTCACCAGTCGGTCGCTGAGCTCACGGATTTGCTCCGACGCACCGGACTCCCGCGCGCTGTCGGCCAGCAGATCGCTGCGCGAAACCTTGCACTCAAAAACCGCCGTGCGTCCACCCTCGCTCAGCACCCGCGGGGTGGCCGCGGCCACATCGGCGCGATAGCCGGAGCGAGGCAACCGCACCTCCTCGGCCGTCAGGCGCAGGCGGTGCGCCCGGGCCCAGGCCACCGCCAGTCGCTTGAGCGTCCGGTGGGCGGGCGATTCACCCCGGCTGCCTTCCACCGTCACGCGAAGAACTGCTCGGACACGATCTTGCCGTCCCTCACCAGATACACGCAGATTTCCGACATCTGCATCCGTGGCTGTCCCTTCATCGTCACGTCCATCGCCATGCGGCAGGCAAAGGAGTTCGCCGCCACGACGGGATCCGACACGCTCAGCGCGTGCACGGTTTCGATCATTGCGTTGAACTTACGTCCTTTCTCCACAATCGCCGCCAGTCCCTTCGTTTCCTTTGCAAAGGCCGGGCTGGCTTCCGCCTCGATGCTTATCGCATCGTCGGCAAATAGGGCTTTCTGGGCTTCCTCCCATTGGGCGGCCCGGCAATGAGTGACAAGTCTGTCGGCAATATCTTGGGTATTCATGATGGTATGGTTTTGGGTTTTCCTGGTTGGAGCCGCAAGGATAGCACGGGACGCTGACAACCCTATGTCAGCAGCGGTTGCGAGACGGCCTTAGGCACGGCGGGCTCTTGCGTTGCCGCGCCGGCCCGACAAGCTTTTCCACCTACCCCATGCCTACCTCCCTTCTTCTCCGCTCACTCGCTTGCGCCGCACTGTTGATTCTCTCCCGTGGCCCCATGCTCATTGCCGCGGACGATGCGGCGCAACCGGATCAATGGATCAGTCTCTTCAACGGGAAGGACCTCAGCGGTTGGACGGTCAAGGTGGCGCAGCACCCGCTAGGCGAAAACTACGCCGACACCTTTCGGGTTGAGGACGGCGTGATCAAGATCGCGTACGACAAATACCGTCTCTTCAACAAGCAGTTCGCCCACCTCTACACCAATCTGCCCTACTCCCACTACGTCCTGCGCCTGGACTATCGCTTCACCGGCACGCCCATGGCGGACTCCCCGCCCTGGGCAAAGTACAACAGCGGCGTCATGATCCACTCGCAGTCACCGCTCACGATGACCGTGGACCAGGAATGGCCCGCCAGCCTGGAAGTCCAATTCCTCTGCCAAGGCACCTCCGCTGGACGCCAGACCGGCAACGCCTGCACGCCCGGGACCAACTTGGTAAAGGACGGCAAGCTTGCGACCAATCACATCATCGAAGCCCATGACAGCACCTTGTCCCCCCTCGATGAATGGGTCGCCGTGGAGGTCGAGGTTCACGGCAACGACGAGGTGATCCACCGCATCAACGGCGTCGAGGTGCTCCGCTACCAACACCCACAGCTCGATCCGAATGAGCAGAGCGCCCAGGCCCTCCTCGCCCTGGGAGCGCCGCTCCAGCTCAGCTCCGGCCACATCGCCCTTCAGTCCGAATCCCAGCCCGTCTGGTTCCGCAACATCCGGATCCGCTTGCTGCAACCCTGAGTCAGATCGGAAGCGAAAACCCGACGGTCCGCCGCAACCCGAATAGCGAACAGGGCGGCTATGCACCTAGCCGCCCTGTGTATGTCCAATCGTGGAGGTTTCTCCTCGATCAGAAGGTCACTTTCACCCCGAAGTTGTAGGTCGCCGGAGCGCCGAGGAACACTTCGGCCCGCTGCGCCGTGTGCAACGGAGCGGTGGTGATGGCTTCGAAGGAACTGTTGTCGGTCGCATCGGATACATACGTCTTGTCGAACAGATTGAAGAAGTGCGCGAACAGCGTGATGTCGTACTTTCGCGAAGCGTTGGGCAGCCGATAATTCAAGTGCAGGTCATACACCTGGTAATTCGGAATCTGCCAGGGCTGAGCCCGGTCGGTGGCATCCTGCCGCGTCTCGGGCTGATAGTCTGACCAGTAACGGGAGTACGACCGGCCCTCGAGCTTGATGGACAACCCCCGGGTGGGGTAGACTGTCGTGGAATAGGCGAACTGGGTCTGGGGTGCATCACCCACCTTCAGGCCTTTGATGTAGATCAAACCGGCCGAGGGCAGTTCGGCACCCGAGCCGAGATCAAAGACCTGGGAAGCCACGTCACTCTGGTAGGTCCAGCTGGCCAAGGAGGCGGCAGCATCGAAGCGGATCCAACGGGCGGGCATCCAGGCGCCCTCGATCTCAATGCCCGAATAATCCGAATTCACCCCGCGGAGATACGTGACCGTGTCGGCCTGGGCATTCACGCTGGAAACCGTGCGATCGCGCCATTGGGTGAAGTAATAGCTCGCCGATACATTGAATTTGCGGTCCGGCGTGGTGTAGCGCACGCCCCCCTCGATCGACTTGAACGTCTCGTTGCTCGTGTTCACCAGCACGCCGTTGATATCGTTGATCACCCCGTCGAAAACCGGGACCTTGGAAACCCACCCGGCATTGCCGAAGACCTTCAGGCCTGAGTCGAATGCGTACTGGAGGCCTCCCTTGATCTGCTGACCGCTGTCGGCGCCGGGATTGAGTTCAAACTCGCTCGTGCCGTTGGCTGCCTTCCGGAAGTGGTCAACATAGGAATAGTCGACCGAAGAGGCCCCATAGACGGCGAACGCGCTGACCGGGCCCGCTTCATACTGTCCCTGCAGGAACAGTCCGAGCCAGTCGACCGTGTTCGTGTTGTAATAGTCGACCTTGTCGCCGAGGCCGAGGTGCGCGTTGATGCCGTCGGGATTGAATTCGCTCACCTGCGTGTCGCTCGGCACATAGTAGCTGCCGCCCAGGAGGTCACGGACCTCACGAAAGTGGTCGATGGTCGCGGTACGCCAGTCGATGCCGGCCGTGAGCTTGACGGCGGGCGACAACTGGTAACCGAGTTTGGACACAATGCCGAACTGATCCTGGTTGTTAACGCTGTTGCGCAGAATGGCGAGGGACTGACCCGCCGGCTTGGTGCGGTCGCCCCGGACGGTGGTGGTGCCGGCGTTGGCCGCGATCGTGGCATCCCAATTGTAGGCGCTGCCATAGAGCGGATCGGTATTGGCGACGAAGGCAAAGGCCCGGGAGCTGCTCTGAAAGCCGTAGATCGGCGCGGTGTTGTAGAGTGTGCCGGACCCGCCCCCACGACCACCGGAATAATAGAAGACGGAATCAAGCCGCAGGTCATCCGAGATCTTGGAGTACCAGTTGAGGTTCACCTGGGGTTTGTGGAAATAGTTTTCCCGCTCATTGATGAAGCCGGCATCATAGCGGGCATGCGTGCCGCCCCAGAAATATTGCCGGCCGGAATAGTTTCGGCTCACCGGAGCAAAATTAGGATTGAAGGCCTCGCCTGAATTGACCGGTCCGCGGGAGATCGCGGACGCCACCTCGGCGTCGGAATAGCCGAGACTCTTGGCGTAGGCCGAGTCGTAGGCCGCGATATTGGAGGCGAAGGTACGCTGGCCGTGCCGCTGGGGCGCGCCGATGGCAAACAGCTCCAGCCGGTTGCGTTCGCTCAGTTTCCACATCGCGCCGAAATAGTACCCCCACCCGTCGGTGAAGGTGCCGCGCGCGTAGCCGTCACCGACCTTGCGCACGAGGCCCACCGTCAAGGCATACTTCCCCTGCCGGAGGCCGGTATTGGCCACGACGGTGCCCTTCAGAAACCCGTCGCTGCCACCTTCGACCTTCGCCGAGATGCCCGCCCGTGAGGACGCGGGATCCGTGATGATGTTCATGGTGCCGCCGATCGAGGGGGTCGGTAGGGTCACGTTGCTGAGTCCGCGCTGCACCTGGATGGTGCTCGTCACATCGCCGAGACCATCCCAGTTCGACCAGTACAGCCAGCCGTTCTCGATATCGTTGGTGGGCACACCATTGATAAGGATCGAGACATTGCGCTGACTGAAGCCGCGGACGTTGACCCGGGCATCGCCCGCACCACCGCTGTCGGTCGTGGAGAAAACGGAGGGAGTGCTGTTGAGCACGAGCGGGATGTCGCGTGAGCCCAGTTCTGCTGCGATCGTTTCCTTGCCGATTTCGCTGAACGAAACCGGAGTCACTTCCGGAATGGCCTGGTCCGAAAACCCCTTCATTTCGGTCACGACGATCTTGTCAAGCGTGAGGACTTCTTGGCTGGTGGTGGTCTGGCCCGAAACAACGGTGGCGAGACTGATTAGGGCGGCGAGGATACCTGCCCAGGATTTGATGTTCATTAATGCTTTGGTTGGCTGGTGGTGGTTTTCGCAGCGCGATGTGGGGCCGCATCCCGGCTGCTTGTCGGAGAAAACGACTAGACCAAGTCATTCGTGCGCGGCCATCCCTGCCTCCTGAAAGTTTTGTCAGGATACAATGATGTGACGGCCGGCCGGCGGACAGCCGCTTTCAGCCCAAGGGCCCGGTCACCGCGGCAGCCAGATTTCCCAGCGCTTGGCGTACTCGTCGACGTTGGCGGTGGTGACCGCGATCAATTGGGTGTCCTCAATCGGGCCAGCCGGATCTTTCTTGAAGCGGAGCTTGTCAATCAGCCGCTCCACGGCGCGGTAACCGTAGCCATAAACATCTTGCGCCAGCAGCAGCTGGACGTGCCCGCTACGCACATAGACGAGCTGCGGCGGCAGCGCGTCCACTGACACGCATTGCACGGTGCCGGGCGCCCACTTGAGCGCCCGATCCGTGAACAGGGGCCATCCGCCCAGAAAGCCCCAGCCCGTGATCTCGGGATTGGCCTGCATCACCTGCTCGATCTTCGCGACCGCATCCAGCGGGGTCTCCTTGTGATAATAGATGTCGAGCAAACGGATGCCCGGGTGGCGCTTGGCGGCCGCCCGAAACCCGGCGGCCCGCTGCTGCAAATTGACAGCGTTGGGATTGCCATCGATCGCCGCGACCACGCCGTGCCCGTGCAACAGCGTGGCGAGTTCCTCGAAGGTGCGCTCGCCACAGGAATAATCATCGATGCCGATCGAGACCATCCGCCGGCTCGCCGGGGCGTCACCGGAAAAAGTCACCACCGGGATGCCCTGCCCCACGGCCTTGTTGATGGCGTCGTTGACCTTGTGGGCGTCGGAACAGCTGATGATCAGGCCGTCGACCCCGCCCAGCACCAGCTGCTCGACAAAATCCGCCTGCTTTTGGGCGTCCTCTTCATTGGGCGTGCGCCAGTCGATCGTGATGGTGATGCCGTGCTTCGCCCCGAGTTCCCGGGCCGCGGCATTGGCGCCGGCACGGGCGGCTTCGAAGAACTGATTGCCTTGCGACTTCGCCACCATGCCCAGCGTGTAGTGATCGGCGGAAAATACGGTGACTCCGGCCAACAGGCCGAGGGAAAGCAATAGTCGATGGAGCATGGCGCCAAGGTACCGGACAGATCGGAAATTGAAACGACAGATTGTCATCACGGTCGTCTGACCAAGTTGTCAGGCGACCGTTTTCCCTCCCCCATGCCGTCCTCTACCAAGGCGGGCCTTGTAATCCCCGCCAAGTCGTCTTCTCTATGGATTCACTTGCCGGCGTCGGTCTGGAACCCAATGGTCTCAGGTCCTTCCGCCGGCGTGAACCCCAAGGAATTACCTGCCCTATGAATCCAAAAAGCATCGCCGGCCTGATCGCCGGTGCCGTGGTGATCTTCGTCCTGATCATCGCCGCATCCTCCTCCACCTATGTGGTCGAGCCCGGGCACCGTGGCGTCGAGGTCATGCTCGGTCGCGTCTCCCCCGTCTTCAAACCCGAGGGCTTCGGCTTCAAGCTGCCCTTCATCACCGCGATCTACCCGCAGGTGATCCGCCAGCAGACCGCCACCATGGTCGCGGATTGCTACTCCTCCGACCTCCAGCAGGTCAAAATCGACGTGCGTGTGCTCTACCGCGTTCCCCAAAGCTCGGTCGTGAGCATCTTTCGGGACTACGCTGGCATGCCGTTCGAATCCCTCATCAAGCCCCGCGTGGCGGAGGCGTTGAACGAGATCACCGCCAACCGCAGCGCTGAGCTGATCGTGCAAAAGCGCGAGGAGGTCAAGAGCCTCGCCTTCGAAAGCGCCCGCAAGAAAATCGGCGACGTGCTCCTGATCGAGGACATCGTGCTCGAGAACATCAGCCTCACCCGGGCGCTCGAAAACGCCATCGAGGCCAAGATGGTGCAGGAACAGGAGGCAGCCCGGTCCCGCTTCGCCCAGCAGCAAGCCCAGACCGAGGCCAGCACCGTCGTCATCAAGGCCCGCGGCGAGGCCGAATCGATCATTCTCCGAGGCAAGGCGCTCCGCGAAAACCCAAGCGTGCTCGAACTGCAGATCATCGAACACTGGGACGGCATCACCCCGCTGGTCGTCGGTCCCGGCGCCACCGGCGCCAACATGATGCTTCCGCTCGGCGATTTCACCACCGGCGGCACTGCCACCACCAATCAGGAGGTCCAACCATGAGCCAGCAATCTTTCGGCGGTTCCCGCGATGGCGAGCAAGACGCCCGCGCCATCAAACGCCTCCTCGGGGTTCTTATCCTCGTTTTCGCCGTGATCATCCTCGGCTCCTCCGCCACCTACGTCGTCCAACCCGGCACGCGCGGGGTCGCGGTCACCTTGGGCGCGGTCGACCCCGAATTCAAGCCGGAGGGCTTCGGCCTCAAACAACCCTTCGTCACCGTCATCCAGCCCATCTCCGTGCGGCAACAGACCCGTCCCATGCCCGCCGAGTGCTACTCCTCCGACCTACAGCAGGTGAAGATGGAGGTGCACGTGCTCTTCCGCGTGCCGGAGCGTTCCGTGGTCAAGATCTTCCAGGAGTACGCCGGTGAACCCTTCGACAACCTGATTGCGCCGCGCGTGCAGGAGGCCTTGAAAGAGGTCGCCGCCACCCAGAGTGCCGAGCAGATCGTGAAGAAGCGCGAGGAAATCAAGACCCGCGCCCTGGAACTCGCCCGCCGCAAGATCGGCGTCGATTTCCTGGAGGTCGCCGATCTCGTCATCTTCAACCTGTCCCTCTCGCCCGAGCTTGAGTCCGCCATCGAGCTCAAGATGGTGCAGGAGCAGGAGGCCGAGAAGGCGAAGTTCACCCAGCTCAAGGCCAAGATCGAGGCCGACACCGCCATCATCCGCGCCAAAGGCGAGGCCGAGGCCATCCAGGTGCGCGGCACGGCGCTCAAGGCCAACCCCGACTTCATCAAGCTCCAGATTCTACAAAACTGGAACGGTCGCTCCCCTCTGGTGGTCGGTGGCAGCACCGGCAATATCCTGATGTCACTCGAAGACCTGGTCCGCCGGTCCGCGCCAGCGACCACTCCCAACCGCCAAAAACCCAGTCGCGCCCCATGAATCCCCGGACCCGTGCAGGCCTGCAGTTGCTCGTACTCCTGATTGTCGGTGTAGTCCTGATGCTGATCTTTCCGTCGGCCCTTCGCTTTGCCGAGGGCGCGGCGCGGGAGGTCCGCTACCTGTGGTGGCTGATTCTCTTGGTCGCCCTTGCCGTTTGGCTGATCTGGGGCGCCAACCGCAAGCCCAAGCCCTGAGTCCCGCCCCGACCGACGCCCCGCGGTAGCACCAGGCCCCCGGGCTGACGATTCTCGGTCCGGCCAGCTGTTCTGTCCGCAAACCCAACTGGCCCGACGCCAACGCATTCTTACCCCATGAAAAATTACCCCCGTGTGCTCCGTCTCGTTCTCGGACTTGGCCTGCTGGCCGCCAGCCCGCTGCTTCGGGCGGCCGATCCGATTCCCGCCGCCCTGCCCGCCTTGCCACCGCCCCAAGGCCTGTTGGCCCCCGGCCCCCGAACCGCTGGGCCCTACCAACCGCTTCCCCTAGTTCCCGGCGGGGTGGTGATTCCCCTCTATCCACCCGATTCACCCTACCTGAACGCGGCGAAGCTGAGCGAGCCCGAGGAGTATCACAACTACGAGCCGACCCGGCTGGGCTACATCATCCACATTCACAACCCTTCGATTGAATTCCACCCTGCCAAAGGCGGACTCAACACCGGCGCCACGATCATTCTGGCCGCGGGTGGCGGACATCGGACCTTGGGAGTCGGCGGGGAAAGCATCGACGAGGTTTACTATTTCGCCCTGCACGGCATCAACACGGTCATCCTGCGCAACCGCCTGCGTAGCGACGGCTACGAGCCCAAGATCGACGGGGTGCGCGACGCGCTGCAGGCCATCAAGCTCGTCCGCGCCTACGCGAAAGAATGGAATATCGACCCGAACCGGATCGGCCTGATGGGTTTTTCGGCCGGCGCAGAACTGGCTGCCGCCACCACGCTCCAATGGGCGGAATTCGATCAGCAAAACGATGTTCCGACCAACCCCCTAGCCAAGATCTCCTCGCGTCCTGATTTTGCCGCCCTGATTTATCCCGGTCCGTCCGCCTTCTCGCTCGGCGGAAAACCCACCATCCCGCGTGACGCTCCGCCCGCCTTCATCGCCAGCACCGGCTCAGGCGATTGGATTCATGCCCGTTGGGCCAACGACTACTTCTCCACCCTCCTCGACGACGGCGTTCCCAACATGGAACTGCACATCTACGCCCGCGGCCGCCACCCCGGTGACAAAGGTCCTCCGGGCGAACCACCCTCCTCCGGCGGCGTTTCCAATTACGGCGGTCTGCCCTTCGGCACCTGGCCCGAGCGCTTTCTCGAGTGGTTCAGCGACCTTGGTTTCCTCAGCAAACCCGGCACCGTCACTCAAGCCGCTAAGGACGTCGCCGCCAGCTTGGATCGCAAACCGCACACGCTCAACTGGGCGCCGCCACCCGCGGCCGCGGCCAAGAAGCCCTAAGCCGGGGCTCCCAGCGCACTCTCTGCGCGAAGGTTACTCGGCCCGGTGAAACAGGTACGTCCCCATCGGATGCCTGACGGGTCCGAGCACGGTCGGTGTCAACCGCACCACTTCCACCTGCAGGAGACGATAAGCGGTGACGGTCTCGAAGTTCAGCAGGAACTCTTCCTTGTCCTTTCGACCCGGACGAAAATGCAATGATAGGGTGTCGCCCGATCGCTGATACCCTTCGCCTTGCTTCCAGCGCTCCTGCCAAATCACTTCGCCCTCCCGGTTGACCACGGCAACCTCCAGCATGCCCGCCTCATGCTTGATCTTCACGACTCCGGTCTGGTCGTGTAGCAACCGGGCAAGTCCGGGGACAAACTCCAGGCTGAGCAAGGCATGCAAGGAAACCACCCCGGCTGGCTGATCGGGCGCCGCCTTGGAGACGGTCCCCTCGTCATCGTAGTCGCCGGTTAAATCGAGTTCTCGGCCAAGCACGGACCCATGAGCCAAAAACAGCAATCCGAGCCAGACCATCCAACCTTTCCGAATAGGGATGAGTACACGCATGGTAACAAGTGGCTGAGGCAGCATTATCGACGGATCAGCCGAGGAGGGCCAACCTCAATTTGCTCTGCCTAAACGGCCTTCGCCGCCGATTCACCCTCACCCTCAGGCAAACCAGCCTGCTCACCACACCACAGGCCAATGTTCGACCGGATCGCGGGTTGCACCTTCCGGGAATGACGATTCCATCGCTAAACCGATGAACCGTCTTTCCATCCCCACGATCCTTTTGCTCATCGCCTTGTCTGCGATTTCAACCCGCGCGGACAATCCCGCCCAAGCCGAACGACTGAACGCCGCCTCGCTGCTGGCTTTGGGACGTCTTCCGACCGGTGAGGAAATGGCCCAAATGAGCCAGCGTCCTGCCGCCACTTTGCCCGACCTGGTGGCTGCGCAGCAGGCGTTGCTCAGCAGCGATGCCGGTGAGAAACAGGCGATGATTGTCCGTGCTTTCCACGATTCGTTCGGACGCAATCCCACCGAGACGGAACTCCGCAGCCTTGCAGCCAAGCCAGCCACCTACGCCGCCAGAATGGCCGAAAGCCTTGTCTGGCTCTCGACGCAATCGGCCGACAACCGCCAGGTGATTGAGCGTGCCTATCAACTCACCCTCGCCCGGCCGCCGTACGCTGAGGAATACACCTATTGGACCACGCGCTCCCCGCTCCCCTTTGTTCTGCTGGTCGGAGCGATCGAAAACTGGGCCCAGCGCAACGCGCCGGGTCTCATGGTCACGTCCGGTGCGCCCACCGTGTCCATCAACAGCCGCTTCCTGCGCACGTACCGCCTTTCCCCCGGTGTGGCCAACGAAGTCCGGGTGATCCTCGGCCTGCCGGTCTGGTCAGACGTCGGGCGCCTGCAAAACCCGGGCTGCAATCTCGTTGCGCCGGGCGCGGAGGGCATCGCGAGTCTCGGCGGGATGCATTTCATGGTCATCGGCCGGCCGGAATACGGCGGCAGCTGACCGTCCCGGCTGCCGGGAATCCTTGCTTCGTTTATCCGTGCATTTGGCCCGGGGTTGGTTTCACAATCCCGTTTCCCATGTCCACTCCCGCCTGCCCTGCCTGCACCCTCGAAGACGTACTCGCTCATTCCGACCATTGGGAATGCGCCACCTGCGGTCATGAATGGCCCAAGGAGGAAGCCCCGGAGGCTGCGCGCATCGTCAAGGACGCCCATGGCAACGTGCTGGCTGACGGCGACGCCATCACCGTCATCAAGGACCTCAAGCTGAGCGGCTCGCAGGTGCTCAAGGCCGGCTCGAAGTCGAAAAGCATCCGTCTGGTCGACGGCGACCACGAGATCGACTGCAAGATCGACGGCATCGCCTTCGCCCTCAAAGCCTGCTTCGTGAAGAAGGCCTGAGTTTCCGCTGCGTTTTTTGGGCTGCACCGCCTTTCTTGTGGAGGGCTCGCATCCCTGCGAGCCGGAGCATTGTCACCACAGAACACACGGAACACACAGAATACCATCAGTGGTCCACTCTATGAACCGTGACTTCATCGCATAGACAGCTGCCCTCAGCACTCCTCGAAACGAGACCATATTCTCTTTCTGTGTCTTCCGGCTACTATGGTTTATCAACTATGTGATCGCGGCATTTGGGCCGATCCGTGCCCATACGTGGGCAACCCCGCCGCTTTGACCCTCACGTGATCCGGTCCAGCCGCCGGATACACCCCAGCATGACGACCAGCACTGCGAGCACCAACCACGGCACCGCCGCGAGTGAGTGCTGCGCCAGGCCGCCGGCCAGCGCTGGAAGGACCGCCGCCCCGAAACTGGCTCCCCCTGATTGGCGCCCGATCACGGTCTGCACCGCATCGACCCGGAAACGACGGGACACCTCGTGCATCAGCCCCGGGTAGATCGGGGCCAGGCCCAAGCCTCCCAGCACGAGGGTAAGCGCGACGAGTGGCACGGAGTTGGCAAAAGCAAAGCCTAACAGCCCCACCAGCGCCACGAGCGTGCCTCCGACCACCAGGCGGCGGTTGCCCCACCGCTCGGCCACAAACCCGACCAAAATCCGTCCTCCCGTCAGCGCCCCATAGTAACTCGCCACACAGAGCGCGGCTGTCTCCGGTGCCAACCCCCGGTGCACGACGAGCACCGAGCTCGCCCAAAGTCCGGTCGTCATTTCCACGGCGACATAAAGGGCAAAGATCGCGACGGAAAGCCAGCCGGCGAAGGAGTTGGCGCCATGCCGGGCATGGCGGGACGCCTCGATGTCTGCCTCGGTCGCAACGCGAACTTCCGGCACTTTCCGCCACAGCCCAAGCGAAACGAGGAACAGTCCCGACAGCCCCATCTGCAATCCACCGAGCAACCAATAGCCTCCGCGCCAGCCGTGGCCCGCACCCAGGGCCCAGCCAAAAAGCAAGGGCCCGCTCGTGGCCCCAATTCCCCAGCAGGCATGCAGCCAGTTCATATGCCGGCCACTGTAGTGCCGCGCCACAAAGCCGTTGAGGCTCGCATCCACCGCCCCCGCGCCCAGTCCCAGAGGGATTGCCGCCGCGTAGAGCCAGAGGGCCCCTTGGGCGCCGCCGATGATCAGCATGCCGGTGGCCGTCAGGACACCGCTCACGAGCACGACCGGACCCGTCCGCCACCGGGCGACCACCCAGCCACTGGAAAAGCCGGCGATGCCCGTGAGGACGGTCCCGAAAGTGATGATGGTCCCGGCCAGGCCGATCGGCAGATGCAGCTCCGGATAAATCTCCGGCCACGCCACCCCGAGAGTGCCATCCGGCAGCCCCAGGCTGATGTAGCCCAGATAAATGATGCCCAGAAGCAGGTAATGGCGACGACGCGGTTCCAAGTGAATTGCCCGCCAACAAAGCAGCAAAACCTGCGAGGCACAAGGCGGCGTCCATTGCCGTTTGTTTTCAGCTCAGGACGGCCCTGGCCAATGAAAAACCGCTGGTGAGCGGATGCTATGCTCACCAGCGGTTCGTAACACCCTGCCAAACCCTGGCGTGGGAGATTGAAGGCCTAGCCCGCCGGACCCACAGAAGTTGCTCCCTGATTCCGGGCGGGCTCCGGGTGCGCCCGGATCAGAAGCTGCCCCGGACGCCGAAGACCCAGTTACCGCCGTAATTTTCTGCCTTATAGAGCGCTCCGGTCGCCTCGTCGTAGATGCGATGCGACACGTTGCTGATGTTGCGCACCTGCACAAACAGCCTGAGGCTGTTGCCGAGCCGGATGTTCACATCGCCGTCCATCTTCAGGTTGGCTTTGCGGAACCGCAGCGTGGTGTTGGTCGACGTGTTGGTGATCCAGGGGGCATCGTCCAGCCAGACTGCCTGCAGGCCGAAACCGACACGACCGATCTGCATGTTGAAGCCGCCCTTCAGCTGATTCGGCGTCACGCCGACGCTACGCTGACTGACCGTTGTGCGCGTGTAGTTGGCGTTGACGGTGGTGTTGGCGAGGAAGCCCGGCAGGAAGCGTAGCTGCTGCCGGTATTCCAACTCGAGGCTGCGGAACGTGCGCCGTCCGCCGCCCTGTTTCTTCGTGATCACATCGTAGTTGGCATAAAGCGGGTCCGTGATGCCGAAATCGGCGGCTGACACCTGGGTGACCTCCGTGAAGTTCTTCACCTGCGTCTGGGTGACCGCGCCTGTGAGAATACCAGCATTCGGCAAATAGTAACTCATGCTGGCAGCGATGCGATCGGAGAGCTCGGGCTTCAGCTTGGAGTTCGAAGCGGTGATCGTCTCATTCACCTCGTCGATCGAGTACAATCCGGTGAGGTCGTTCACGTAGGGGCGCAGGATCGCCTTACCGGCACCGATATCCCCGATCAGGTTGTCGGAGAAACGATACTTCGCACTGATGCTTGGGAAATAATTGTCGTACGTGCCCTTTCGGATCGCCTTGGGCTTGGTGCGATACTGGTAATCCAATCCGCTGACCGTGGTCGCCTGGCCCGTGGCCGTACTGACGGGGAAACCCGCGGCCAGAACCTGGGAGGCCGGCAACGGATCAAACTCCTCCGCGGCGGTCTCGGTCCGTTCCATACGCAGACCACCCTGGACGGTCCAAGGTCCGATCCGGGAGGTCGCCATGGCGTAGGCCGCGGCGATCTTTTCCTTGATGCGCTTCTGATCGCCGAACGATGCCGCAAAGTAGTTGGCGGTGGTTACGCTCCGGACAAACTGTTCCGGATGGGCCACGAAGAGCTCGCCCAGCTGGTCGCGGTTCGCGTAGGCGAGACCTGGCTTGCCGGTCACCGAACGCAGCACGACTCCCAGTGCCGAGGGATCAAAGACAAAGGGTGTCGTGAATCCAGCGTAGGAGCCCGTGGTGCCGCCCCCCGGTCCGACATAGCTGTAATTGTACAAGCCACCTGTGCGGGATGAATAGACGGTGCGCTCCTGGCGCTTCACGCCAAACTTGAGAAAGGTGGGATGAGCAAGCGGGGTGACCCACTTGGCATTCAACTGCGCGTTGTCGACCTGATTGTAAACGTAGCGCACATCGTCCGTAATGCGCGGGTTCTTGTAGTTGAACAGGTCGGTCCAGTCGTTGCCGCCGGTCTGGGTGATGGTCCAGGCGCTCGATTCGGCGTCGGGACGCGTCGCAGTGACCGTCAGTCCGGTGAGGTTGTTGACCTGAGCATTGCCGACGCTGGCGCGACGGTAGATGCCATAGGTGTTCTTCGAAGCCGAAACCGAGTACGCACCATCGATGGTCCAGGCGTTCCACTTAAACTCGAACTTCGGCACCACGGTCACCCCGCGGGTCAGCTTGTTGATGTTGCCACCTCCGTTACTGATGTTCGCCCCGGCCGCCGCCGTGTTGATCGTGGTATACCCTGAACCGGCAAGCTGGTTGGTACCGGTCGTGAGCGTCGTCTGGCGGTTGTAGGCAAACATTTCGTAGAAGCTGTTGATCGCCGTGAGCGAAAGGACGAGATTGTCCGTTGCCTTGTAGTCGATTGTAAACGTCGCGGTGTTGCGTTCGGTCCACTTGGGTCCGTCCTTCAGGACAATCGAGGAAACCACCGGAACGCCTGCCGAAGTGGCCGTACCAGTGCCGTAGTTGTTCTGTACGCGCTGTTGCTCGTTGTAGAGGTTCGACTCGCTGAAACCAAACAGAACCCCAAGGCGGTTGTTAAAGAAGGAATCCGAGTAGTTAAGGCTGTAGGTCGGCCGGAATTTGTGCCCGATGGAATCACCCGGCCCCGAGGTCCGGCGCAGCGTGAACTCCTCCGAATTGAACCCGGTGGACGCCGACCAGGCGATGCGGCGACCCTTCGTGTCAAAGGCGCGCTTCGACTTCATGTTGATCGTACCGGCGGGAGCATCCCCGTCGAGCTCCGGCGGGGTGATGCGGTAGATGGAGATGGACTCGATGCTGTTGATGGAAACCTGCTCAAAGGAAAAAGCCCGGGTGTTGCTGCCGGCGCTGCCATTCTCGGTACCGCTGTAAATGCCGAAGCCGTCTGCACTGGCTGATTTCATGCCGTCCACCGACACGCCTGTGTACTGTGGATCCATGCCGCCGAGACGAGGGCCACGCGTATCCGCTTCGACCGATTCAAGTTCAATACCGGGCAGATACTTCAGAAACTCGCCAACATTTCCTTCGGTGACGTCACCGAAAACGTCGGACGCAATCGAAGTACCGAGACTCATGGAATTCCGGCGCTCCATGATCTGCTTGGCGTTGCCTTCGACCTGAGAGGACACGACGAACTTCTCCAGTACCACCGTATCCCCCGTTTTGCGTTGTGCACCAAACGGCGTAAGACTGAGTTCCTGCCGGATGGTTTGACCAGGGAGAACCGTCACCGGTTGCACCGTGTTGTCGTAGCCACTGTAGGAAACGACGAGATTTCGTTCGCCACCCGGCACGTTCGGCAGGGTGTAGTTGCCGTCGTCGTCAGATGTCGTCATGACGCCGGTGCCCTCAACGCGAATTTCCGCGTTACGGACATACTGTTGCGTAGCGGGATTCAGGATCCGTCCGGTGACGGTGCCGGTCGGCGAGGACTGGGCGCAGAGCCCGACCGTGAATAGCAAGGCGAGCAGGGTTGTTCCGAGCTGTTTCCAATACAGTCGTTCGTACATCATGGGAGTAGTAACTCGTTCTTGCCGCAATACGGCCCCGAAAGGCTGAAGTACTACGGCTCTGAGTGGGGTGGTAGGGTTGGGTTGAGCCACATGTGACCAGCGTCATTGCAGCCAATCGAAAACTTGTTTCCGGACCGTCTGGAGAAAAGCCAAATCATTTGGCGTTTTGTTGCATCTCTTGTGTTTTTGCGTTTTCGGGAACGCAAAGACCATCCTGATGCCTCGGCACCATACACTCCTCCGGGAAGCGCAGAGCGACCCACGCGCCATTTCTAGAGAGTGGTTTCGGCCTGGGCGACGCTGGCGTCCTCCAGAGCTCCTGCACCTTCTCTCGAGGGTCTGCGAGTGACCCGGACGCCGCGGCAGTCGGGATTCGCCTGCATTGTCGGGTGGTGACCGACAGCGGTCTGTGAATGATTACCGCAGGGAGGCCCGTCGCGCTTACGCCGACTTCGCCAACGCCTTCCGCACCAGCGGGGCCACGCGCGTGCCGAGGATCTCGATGGCGTGCATGATCTGGGCGTGGGTGAGCAGCCGGTTGTCGAGCAAGGTGGTGTGCCGCGCAAAGCCACCGAGGCTCTCATGCTCGGCGATGATCTTGGCGGCAACGGCCTCGCCGTCACCGACCATCAGGGCGCCATGCTGGCTGCACTGCGCGTCGAACTGAGCCCGCGTCGGCGCCGGCCAACCGCGCTCCCGGCCGATGCGACCGAAGGCATCCTGATAACCCGGCCAGAATTCATCCGAGGCGGCGGACGTTGAATCGGCCAAATAACCAATATTGTGAATGCCGATGAAACATTTATCCGAGGCATGGCCGGCCTTCAGCCAGGTTTGCCGATACAGGTCGGCCAGCGGACGAAACTGCCGGGGTGCACCGCCGATGATGGCGATGATCAAGGGCAGACCCAAAGTCGCCGCCCGCACAACCGATTGCGGGGTGCCGCCGACACCGATAAAAATAGGCAGCGGGTTTTGCACGGGCCGCGGATACACCCCTTGCCCGGTCAGGGCGGCGCGATGTTTGCCGGACCAGTGCACTTTCACCTGCTCCCTCAACTTCAGCAGCAGTTCGAGTTTCTCCGTCGCCAGTTCCTCATAATCCTCCAGGTCGAAGCCGAAGAGCGGGTACGATTCGATGAACGAGCCCCGCCCCACGATGATCTCCGCCCGGCCCTGCGACACGAGGTCAACTGTCGCAAATTGCTGAAACACCCGCACCGGGTCGTCGGAGCTCAACACCGTCACGGCACTGGCCAACCGGATCCGTTTCGTCCGTGCCGCCGCCGCCGCCAACAGGACGGCCGGGGCGGAAGAGAGGTAGTCAGGCCGGTGGTGCTCCCCCAGACCGAAGACATCCAGACCGACCTGGTCGGCCAGCTCGATTTCTTCCAGCAGGTCACGGATTCGCTCCGCGTCGCCCACCTTCCCTTCCTTGGCCGTGGCCACAAAGCTGTCTACACCGATTTGCATCCGAGGGATATAGTCAGATCGCAGGTTTTTGCCAGTCGCAAGCCGGCGCGGCGACAGACACGGGGGACACGAATTTCAGGGATTTGCACAAATTATTGAAGATTACGCAAAGAAGAGACACACCCCGTCGCTTCGCGCCACCCCTCTTGATAGAGGGGAACCAATAACAGTGTCACATTTTAACGTAAGTCTCAATAGAGCAGCCGGAGCATTCCCCTGCATTGGGGCGGCCGCAATCCGCCCCAGGCAACGGCATCGCCTGCGCGGCAAGAATGAGAGTTTCTGTTGATAACCCCGGTTGATTTGACCCGGAGTTCAGCCAGCCGAACCCGGATCATCCGTTACCGTCAACAGACAGAGCGCCAACAAGACGAAGACGAGGACGATCATGCTGGACCTTGTCTCAAGCCTGCTCGCAGAGGGCGGCCAGTCGTTCGAGACATTCTCCCCACCCGTGCTCGAAACCCATCGCCTCGTGCTGCCGGCGAGCCTCCACCGTCCAATGCCGGGCCCGCGCCGTCAATTGGGTCCGACCATCTGGCAGCCGCTCGAAGGTGGTGTCTCCCGTGAAGAAGATGTCCGCGTGCGGCCGCCAGTCCGGATCAAAGGCGTCAGTAAAGACAATGCGCTCTCCGGGCACCACGGCGAGGAACACTCCTCGCGTCGGATAGTCGGTGCCATCGGGTGCACGCATCACGGTCCGGAATTCACCGCCTGGGCGCAGGTCCATTTCGCAGAACGGCGTCGTCATGCCGTGCGGTCCCCACCACTCCTTGAAGCGACCGGTCCAAGTGGCGAAGGCGTGAGCCGGGGACGCGGCGATCACGCGGGTCAGAGTGAGGTCGAGTTCGGTGTGGGAAAAGTTGGTGGCGGTGGAAGCACTGTTCATGGGGGAAGGTTTCATGCCTTCAACGATCCGACCGCTTGATTCCGGACACCCGTCGCCGGTGCAACCGCACCAGCACCACCAGGCCGGCGAACAAAATTGCCGCGATGCCCCACTCGAGCATCCCGTTTTCCGAGTCAGCGGATGGGCCGCAGAGTTCGGACGCGGACCGGGTCATTCCGCCGGCCAACGCGAGGTATCCCAGCACGCAAAGCACGCACTTGGGCAAGGCGGCGGCGGCGACCAGCCAGAGTCCGTGCCGGAAGCGCCAAACCCGGTTGCCGCCGAGCGGCACCCCTACATGGTCGTCCCCACGTAGGGGCGTCGCTTGTCGACGCCCGTCCTCTGCTGGCGAGGATGTGCAAGGGCTCATTGTTTCAAGCGGACTCGTTCCAGTTTAGGCATCCCCTTCGTCGGGAAAGAGCGCCGGCGGGCCCGGTGGGATCGTCAGCTGGCCAGCCCGGTTCTTCGGTTCTTCCCACGACTCCTGCCGGCCGAGCGCGGTTTGATCGAGCAGGCGCAACGGACCGATCACGTCCTCCACCCCGCGGGCGTAGGATGAATACGTGTGATAAACTTCATCTCCCCGGCGCAGGAAGCAGCTCAGGCCGTGCAGATCGTACGGAGGCTCGTTGTCGAAATAGTAGCCGGAACCAGCCGCGACGTGTTCCTCCCGGCTGCGATAGTTGTACGCCGGCGGAGCCACGGCGGGATCCACTGTCACCCCGAAATCGTGGTTAAACTTCGAGTCGGCGGAGGAGAACCAGGGAATATTCCAGCCCATGCGGAGGCGGAAGGGCATGATCTTGGCCAGCGGCGCCCGGGAAACGAGGACGAGCGTCGTATTCCGCCGGTGCAGCGTGGTCAGGTGACCGCGCGCGATCTGGTCGGCAAAGCTTGAACAGCCCTTGCACGGTTCATCCAACGGCTGACCCTGCTCGAACAACCACATGAAATGGTACACCATGAGCTGGTGTCGTCCGGCAAACAGGTCGAGCAACGACTGGGGACCGTTGGCACTTTCAAAGACGTAGGACTCCTCGATCCGGACCATGGGCAGTTCGCGCCGCGCCGTGTTGACTCGGTCGCGCTCGCGGGTGAGTTGCTTTTCACGTTCCAGCAAGGCGAGACGGGCCTCGAGCCATTCCGCCCGCGAAGCGACCGGAGGATAGTTGATGTCAGTTGGGTTCATGGTGAAAATTTGAAGTGGACTCCTGCCCGCTGGTATCCTCCGCCAGGTCGCGCGCGCGCGCGTAAATCTGCATGACCACGTCGGCGGCATCGCGCCGTCCCTGGCGCTCGAGGTCATACGCGAGATCGGGCAACTCGGCCTGAAATCGCGCGAACCGGCAAGGGACGCCGGTCGTCGTGGGGGCTGCGTTCATGTGGGCGGGCGCTCAGCCTGAGACGATGACGTTGAAACCGCCGTAGGTCATGCGGGCCATGTCGAAAGGCATCTGCTCGGGATCACACATCGCCGCCAGCCGCTGGTCGGCCATGACCTTGGCATTCACACGATCGCGATGGGCCCGCGACCGATACAGGATGTAGGCAAAAACCACAGTCTCATTGCCCTTGGTCTTGGCCAGTTTCTGAAACAGGTTGGCCGGCACTCCCTTGGGCTGGGGGGATGAATCCACGACGCACTCCTTGTAGTCGAGCGCCCCATGTTCCCGCCAAACCTTGGCGGCCAGGGTGGCTAATTTCCGGTAGCGGGCGAGTTGCTTCCGGGGCAGCGGAATGACGAATCCATCAACGTATTGGAGCATGGTGTTTTTCTCCTGCTATGATGATTAAATGGCGTGGGCGTTCGGAGTCCCTACGTTTGAACCTCCCGGCTGCGGACAATTCCGGTCAATTTTCCGATTTCGTTAAAAATCGGTCCTTTCGGACGGACCAGATTCGTCGTAAATCATGAACCCACCTTCCACCATGAGCACCACGCCTGAATCCTCATCCGCCTCCTACTTGTTGATTTTCCGCAATACCGGGGCCGAAAACTACCGGCATCTGTCGGCGCAGCAGCAGCAAGCGCTGGTCGGCCGCTGGAACGCCTGGTTTGAGGATCTCCTGGCGAAGGGCAAAGCCACCATCGGCCAACCCTTGGAAGACGCTACCCGCATCGTCGCCGGGCCCGGTGGTTCTCGCGTGGTGGATGGCCCGTTCCCTGAGTCCAAGGAGGCCGTCGGCGGCTTTGTCACGCTGCAAGTGAGCGGCCTCGCCGAAGCCACGGAGATCGCGCAACGCCACCCCGGACTTGAATTCGGCATGTTGATCGAGGTCCGTGAAATGACCCCGCACTGCCACCTCGGCGTCAACACCCGCACAGTTACCGCCACCGCCTGAGAGCAGTGTCCGCGGACGCGTCCAGTTCCCCCAGCCCGCCGAACCAACCGGCCCAACTGGTCGAGCACTTTTTCCGCCATGAGAAAGGACGGTTGCACGGTGCCTTGGTCCGCCTGCTCGGTGTGCACAACCTTTCGCTGGCCGAAGATGTCGCCCAGGAAGCCATGCTGCGGGCCCTGCGCACGTGGTCGATGGGCGGTGTCCCGGCCAATCCCTCCGCCTGGATCACCCAGGTGGCGATGAATCTTGCCCGCGATGCCCTGCGGCACCGCAAGATGGCGACCGGCAAGGAAGGCGCGATCATCACCCATCACGAGCAAATGACCGCCACCCCGGCCGTGGCCTGGGAGGCCGCCCAGGAAATCCGTGACGACGCCCTGCGCCTGATGTTCGTCTGCGCCCACCCGGCCATCGCGCCTGATGCGCAGGTCATCCTCGCGCTGAAGATCCTCTGCGGTTTCAGCACGGGCGAGATTGCGCGCGCGTTCCTGGCCACGGAGTCAGCGATCGAGAAACAACTCACCCGGACCAAGCAGCGCATCGCCGAGTCCGGCATCGGGTTTGATCTGCCCGAAGGAGAGAACCTCGCCCCGCGTCTCGACGGGGTGCTTGCGGTCATTTACCTGCTCTTCAACGAAGGCTACAAGGCCTCGTCCGGCGACCGCCTTTTGCGCGAGGAACTCTGCCACGAGGCGATCCGCCTCGCTGGTCTGCTTGTCGCCCATCCCGCCGGTCGTTCCCCGCGCTGTCACGCGCTGCTGGCGCTGATGCTGCTCACCTCGGCACGCTTCCCCGCCCGCCTGGATGATCAGGGCGGCCTGCTGCGCCTCGATGACCAGGATCGCACGAAATGGGACCGTCAGCTCATCGCGCAAGGGCTCGGCCATCTCGGACAGGCCGCGCAGGGCCATGATCTCAGTGAATACCACCTGCAAGCCGGCATCGCGGCGTTGCATTGTCTCGCATCCGATTACGCCTCCACGGACTGGGAAAAGATCCTGCTTCACTACGATGAGCTGTTGAAACTGAAACCTTCGCCGATCGTTGCGCTCAATCGCGCCGTCGCCATCGCCCATCTTCACGGCCCTCAGGCCGGCCTCGACACCATCGCCACCATTCCCCAGCGCGAAAAGCTCGACCAGCACTACCTGCTGCACGCGGTGACCGGCGAACTGCATTGGCGATTGAAGAACCACCAGGCTGCTGCCTGGCACTTCCGCCGGGCCCTTGCCCTCGCGCAGGTCGGCCCGGAGCAAGTTTATCTTTCCCGACTGATCGAACGCGCCGACCCTGCATCAGCCAGCCCCACCCGGTCGTTCGGTTGACCCGCCGCCAGCGGGGCGTGTCCCGCCTCGCGCCCATTCAAGGCCGCCCGTGCGCCTGGAAGAATTTCACGATCAGCCCGGGCGCCGCGTCGCCGGGATAGCGATGCCCGCCATCGTGGAGATAGACCGCCACGTCATTGCCCTGCGCAGACGGGTATTCAGTGTACCCCATGGCCTTGGGTTTGAAGGCGCCGCAGCCGTTCAGGCGGAGGACCTGATCGATCATGCGCTCCTGCCAGCTGAACTTGACCAACGGGTCCTGTGGGCTCGCGACATGCAGGACCGGTTTGGGTTTGGCCGACTTGAAGCCCCGCGCCAGCAACGCCGAGGACGGGGCCAGCGCCGCAAAGACATCGCCCCGCTCGGCCCACAGCAAATAGGTGAAACCACCGCCATTGGAGTGTCCGGTGGCGTAGATCCGCTTCACATCGGGCTTATACCGGGTCTGCAAATCGGCCCACATCACGTCGAAAAACTTCAGATCGCGATCGCCCTCGGTGCCCGCCCGACCCTGCCAGCCGGCGCGGTTGCCTTCCTTGTCCGTGAGCTGTCCCACCGTGGGCAGGCCCTGCGGATACACCACGATGGCTTCCGGCCATTTCTCATGGATGGGCATGCTGCGCGCCGCCTGCTCCATCGAACCGCCGTGACCGTGGAACACAAAAACCAGCGGAGCACCGGTCGTGGGTGCGTTGGCTGGCACGTAGAGCGTTGCTTCGCGGGTCACCCCGTCCACCGACCAGGTGAGTCGCGCTCGGTCAGCCGCAAGGCCGGAGCGGTTCGCCAACAAAACAAGGCCCAGGAGCAAAAGCGCGCGCAGTTTCATTCAATGAGCTTGGAGGCGAAACTCGGGACAGCAACCCCGCGTTCCCTGGCGAAACTCGTCAGGAAAAGCGCATTGGCCGCCCGGACCATGCGTTCACTGTCCCGGTAATAGAGAGCGGCATCAAAGCTGACTGCCGTAGTCCGGTTCTTTTCCGATACCTTTTCATCGAGGGAGACCGCCTGCGAACTGCGCGCGCCGACTTCCACAAAAGGCACGTTGCCCGAGTCCAGTCGCTGCTTCAGCGCGATGATGGAGAACTCGGGCTGACCGACTGCCGCAAAACGGTAGCGGGTGTGTTTGGCCGGAAGGTAATGAGCAAAGGACGTTTCAATATTCGTAAAGAACCGCCCAGTCTTCACATCCGCGAAATCAACCACCAGGTTCACGGACAGGAGGTTGCCGTTAAATTCGTTACACAACATGACCTCGTGAAGGCGAGTGTTGGTGCCGAAAGTCATGGCAGCCGTCTTGAATCCTTCCAGTCGCTCCGGATTGTCGATGTAGATCGGCATGCCATGGGCCCCGATTAGCACGGAGGTTGACGAGGCGTTTTCCAGCGGCCAGGGACTCTGATGCTGGGCCCCGGCCAGCTTGGCGAAGTGCTTGCTGGCACTGATCGTGGCAAAGGGAATGACCTCAATACCGCTGGCCTGGAGATCGGCCACCAACTGATCATACAAGCGGTCGGCGATGGCTTGGGCGGCCGCGGTGTCAAGTGACGGCACAATCAGCCCGCTCGATTTGTAGCCGTCACGCGTGGCTACCACCGCGCTCTTGCCGGTCATGAACTCCACGGAGAAGTTCACGATGGCGAGCTTCTTGATCTTCTTGAGATTCCCGCCACGCGTGACCTCGACAAAGGTGTCGGCTTGCGCGGCGGGCGCTGCCGCGAAATTGAACTCTGCCCCGGCTCCAGAGCCGGTGGCCGCGTCTTTCTTGGCATGGACCGAACCGGTCATGGCGGCGCAAAGCAAGGGAATGACAAGGCATAGATTTGGTTTCATGGGGGAAAAATGAAATCGAGCCGGGATTGCTCAAAGGTCGGATAGCAGGGAAGCGGCTTCCTTGTCCCCGGCAGATGCGTGCTGCCGGAGGAGGCGGAGAACTTCGTCATCACGCATCGGCTTGTCGCCGAAATACACCGGTGCGAAATCGTAATCATCGCGCCGGTCGACAAAGTACGATTTCCCCCCTTGCAATTCTGGGGGGCCCACGCGGCTTAAGAACCTGAGCAGCGGAATGCCTTTCGCGGGATCCTGCCACTGCGCCAGCTTTTCCTGCGCATACTCACTCAGGGGAGAGCCTAGCTGTTTGGATTCCAACGCCTGTGCAAAAAGTGGTAGGTACACCGGGGCGTTGGCGGAAGACCGGGTCGCCAGAAAGAGGGCTTGCTCGACCTGGGCGGTGGCCCGGTTTTTGTTAGCCTCGGCTACTAGCATTTTGTAGGCATCGGGACGGTACGGGGCCAGGTTTCGCAGCACGCGGTGGGCAATGCTTTGGACGTACGCCAGCAAAGCGTCCTTAGCGGGGTCACCGTTCTGGCAAAGCGTAGTGGCAAATTCCAGGTAAACCGAACGGAGCGTTTCAAGTCGGTCGTCTTCTTCGGGTAGATCATGCTTAAGGGCCAGAGCCAGACTCACCGCATCACCGCTCAGCCGGAGTGCCTTGATATAGGGATCACTCAGCCCCGTGTTATAGCGCTCCTGGGCCTCGCTTTGCCGGAGACTGTCCGTCACCGTCATCTCGTCGACGGCCTTCTCCTCCATTCTTGCCTGGCGTTCAACATTGATGGCATCAAAGAGCAGGTATGCCTCAATCGGGTGTGCCGCAACGTGCCGCCGCATCAGGCTGATCAACCAGGACTCCCCTTCCGGAGTATCGATAAAGAACGGTCTTTCCGGGGTGAGCACCGTCGGGGCGACGAGAGCCAACGTCTCACTGATCGGCGTAAAAACAGCGTAGCTGCGCAGCAATCCTTCGGCCGCCGTACGCAGGCCGGCTTCATCAAACCAATGCTCGGTGAGGGCATCTCTGTACTCCAAACCCATCTTTTGCAGGCACGCCACCGCGGCCGGCGCGTTGGCGAGAGATAGCTGGAGCAAGCCAACCGTCAGGGCGCACTGCGCGTCCGCCTCGCCAGCCTCGGCCCGACGTGCCAGTTCCTGATAAGCCGGGATGTGTCCAGCCCGGATCAGG
>Ga0075163_10000885_pt1 | contig 39986 bp, 33 predicted proteins | sample JI1023141ADNA_FD_71478 | JGI IMG/M metagenome (GOLD analysis project Ga0075163, IMG submission 71478) | Wastewater effluent complex algal communities from Wisconsin, to seasonally profile nutrient transformation and Carbon sequestration -... | ecosystem: Engineered > WWTP > Effluent > Algae...
GCTCGTGCTCTCGTCGGTCGTCGAGGTCGACGTGTCGGTGGGCGTGCCGGTGGTGGGCTCGACCGTCGTGCCGGGGTCGGTCGTGTCGCTGCCGCCGGTCGTGCTCGAGCCGTCGCTCGTCGTCGGCGTCGAGGCCACGGTCGGGCCGCCCGACGAGCTGCCCTCGACGCCGGTCGTCGCCGTGGTCGAGGCGCTGTCGGTGGTGGTTGCGTCGGTCTGGCCGCAGGCGGCGAGGAGCGAGGCGAGGACGAGAGGAAGTCGCGGCGACAAGGATGCAGGACAAGTCATCCGCACAGAGTAGAGAGCAGCGGCCGCGGCGACAACAGGCGCGGGCGCGGGCCGGCGCGCCGGTGGAGCGGCGCGCGCGGTCCGGGCGCGGATTGCGGGTCGACGCGCGATGCGCCGCGCGATCGCGTCAGCCGGCGAGCTTGGCCGCGAGGATGTCGACGGCGTCGATGCGCGGCGGCTCCGCGAGCAGCTCGTCGGCCTTGCCCATCAGCGCGGCGGCGATGCGGCCCGCGAGGTGGGCCTGGCGGCCGGCGTCGTCGGCGAACGCGTCGAAGATGCCGAACTCCGAGGGCGACAATCGGATGGCGAACCACACGGTGGTGGCCTCCTCGGCCTCGGCGAGGGGCAACGCGCCGGTCAACAGCGCGGCGACCTCGGACTCCTTGCCCGGCCTGGCGACGATGCGCGCCAGGAGACCCACATTCACGATGTTCTTTGCGGTGGACTGATTCATGACGACAACATAGTCGCCGCCACGGACGGGCACCATTGGCGGAAGCGACAAAGATGATACCGTTTCCGCCACGCGCGGAGGCGCGCGACGACCGTCGCGACCGGCGACGACCGTCGCGTCGGGCCGGCGTCGCCGGGCCCCGGCGCGGCTGTCAGGGCCCGGCGCGGCGCCCGGAGTCGTGCGACCATCGGGCCCCATGCTCCCCCGCCTCGCCGCGCTCCTGTCCGCGCTGACGATCGCCTGTGTCCGGCCGACGCCGGCGACGACGTCGAGCTCGACCCCGACGTCGACCCCGACCGATACGTTCGCGCCACAGATCTCGCGCGTCGAGCAGGGCCTGCTGCCGGCGGTCCAGGTCGCGGGCGAGGTGGTTGAGGTCGCGCTCGCGGATCGCATGCGCGAGCTCGGGATCCCCGGCCTCGGCATCGCCGTGTTCGCCGACCATCGCCTGCTGTGGGCCCGCGGCTACGGCGTCGCCGACGTCGACACCGGCGCGCGCGTCGACACCGGCACGCTGTTTCAGGCGGCGTCGATCAGCAAGTCGGTCAACGCGCTGGCGGTGCTGCTGGTCGCGGCCGACGGCGAGCTCGCGCTCGACCGCCCGATCAACGAGATGCTGGTCGGCTGGAAGCTGCCCGACAACGATCTGACGCGCGCGAGCCCGGTGACGCTGCGTCGGCTCCTCGGTCACAACGCCGGCACGACCGTCCACGGCTTCCCCGGCTACGCGCCCGGCGAGCGGGTCCCGACGCTGCTGCAGATCCTCGCCGGCGAGCCGCCCGCGAACACCGGGCCGGTCGTCGTCGACCTCGCCCCGGGCACGAAGTTCCGCTACTCCGGCGGCGGCACCACGATCACCCAGCTCGCGCTGACGGAGCGCACCCGCCAGGACTACGCGTCGCTGCTCGCGTCGCGCGTGCTGGGGCCGCTGGGCATGACCTCCAGCACCCACGCGCAGCCGCTGCCGCCGGAGCGCCTGCGCCGCGCGGCCGCGGGCCACGGCGCCGACGGCCGCACGATCGCGGGCAAGCGCCACACGTACCCCGAGCAGGCGGCGGCGGGCCTGTGGACCACGCCCTCGGACCTCGCCCGGTTCTTCGCCGAGGTCGCGCTCGCGCGGGCCGGGCGGTCGAAGCTCGTCCCGCGGGCGGTCGCCGAGGCGATGACGACGAAGCTCGTCGGCATCGAGGGCAGCGACGACGCCGTCGGCCTCGGCGTGTTCCTCAGCGCGCGCAACGGGGCCCGCTTCTTCGGGCACGGCGGCAGCAACGAGGGCTTCATGTGCGACGCGATCGCCAGCCTCGACGGCGGATACGGCGTCGTGCTCATGACCAACTCGGACAGCGGCTGGCGCATCTTCGGGGAGGTCGAGCGCACTGTGTTCGCCGCGCACGGCTGGGCCGGCGCGGACGTCCCGATCGTGCGCGTCGCGCTCGCGCCGGCCGACCGGGCGCGCTTCGTCGGGCGCTACCTCGACGGCGCGGTGCCGCGGGAGCTCGCGGCGGTCGGCGAGCGGCTGGTGTCGCGCGAGCTGTTCGGCCCCGACGTCGAGCTGGTCCCGGTCGCGCCGGAGCTGCTGGTCGTCCGCGCCACCGGCGAGCGGATCGCCCGCGACGCCGGCGGCGCGCTGACCATCGCCGGCGAGCGCGCGCCGAAGCGGCCGTTGACCCGCCTCGCGGACGACGCCCGCCACCCGCTGCTCGTGCTCGCGGCCGGCGACTTCGCCGGGGCCGAGGCGCTGTGGCGCGAGCAGGCGCGCGCCGACAAGGCGCGCGCCCGCGCCGACGAGCCGCCGATCCTCGAGTTCGGGTATCGCCTCATCGACCGCGAGCCGAAGCGGGCGCTCGAGCTGCTGCGCCTCGTCGCCGCGGTCTTCCCCGACTCGTCGGACGCGCACCACACCCTCGCCATGGCCTGCGAGCGCGTCGGCGACGCCGCGGGCGCGCTCGCGGGCTACGAGCGGGCGCTCGCCACCCTCGACGCCGACCCGCGGATCACCGCGGGCAAGCCCGAGCGACGCGCGCACGCCGAGGCCCAGCGCGTCAAGCTGCGGGCCGCGACGCCGCGCTGAACCTGTCCCTGAGGACAGGTGGTGCGGCGTCGGCTCAGCCGGTGGTCGCCGGGCGGTAGGTCCCGGCCACCGCGCCGCTGGCGATGGCGACGCGGTTCCAGCCGTTGATTGCGACGATCGCCAGGGTCAGCGCCGCGAGCTCGGCATCGTCGAACTGCTCCTTCGCGGCGGCGAAGGCCGCGTCGGACGGGTGGGCCGTGGCGATGTGCGTCACGGCCTCGGTCCACGCGAGCGCGGCGCGCTCGCGCGCGCTGAAGAAGGGCGCCTCGCGCCAGGCGCTCAGCGCGTAGATCCGCTGCTCGCGCTCGCCGTGGGCGCGCGCGTCGATCGTGTGCATGTCGAGGCAGAAGGCGCAGCCGTTGATCTGCGAGGCCCGGATCTTGATCAGCTCGAGCAGGCCGCGCTCGAGGCCGAGGCCCTCGACGGCCGTGTGGAACGCGAGGTACGCGCGGTGGGCCGCCGGCGCGAGGGTGCGGATGTCGAGGCGAGGGGACGGGTCATTGTGGCTCATGCCCCCACCGACGAGCGGGCCGCGCCCCGCGTGACAGCCCCGGCACGATCGCGGCGAGAGATCTCAACCCGGCGCGATCAGGGCGAGGTCGAGGCCGCCGGGGTACCAGTAGCTGCCGTAGTCGACCACGCCGTAGACCGAGATGCCGAAGTTGTCGGTGCCGGAGAGGTGGTGGTTGCCGTTGCCGGTGTTGACGAGCTTGACGTGGGCGAGCGAGTAGCCGGTGCCGGCGATCGCCGTGAAGCCGCCGACGGGCGCGCCGTCGACGGTGACCGCCGCGCCGTCGGGGGCGATGATGTCGACGAAGTTGGCGGCCCACGCCGACTGGGCGTAGATGAGATAGTTGTCGCGGTACTGGATGCTCGGCACGGCGAGCAGCATGGACGGGTCGCTGGTGCCGTAGCCGCCGTCCTGGCCGACCATGTACTGGGCGACGAGGATCTTGTGGTTGGCCTCGACCTTGAACTTCGCGGTGGTCGAGGCGATCTCGACGAAGTCGCCGGCGAGCGCGAGCTCGTCGTCGACGGGCTGGTCGGGCGTGAACTTGAGCTGCGTGTCGTCGGTGGTGGCGACGACGCGGACGAACACGGCCTTCTCCTTGCCGCTGTCCGGGACCTGCACCGGCGGCGCGACGATGTACTCGGTGGCCAGGACCTCGAACGGGAAGATCGTCTCCTCGAGGTGGTCGCAGGCGATCACGCCGATCGGCACCTGCGTGCACTCGTGTCCGGCGATCACCTGCACGGGTTTGTCGGCGGTGACGATCGTGCCGGTCACGTCGCCGCCGGTCGCGGTCACGACCGTCAGCACGTCGCCGGCGTTGAGCAGCGCCATGCCGGTGCCGCCGGCGTCGACGCCACCGCCGGCCTGCACCGCCGTCCCGCCCGGCGGGCCCGCGAGCTTGACGACGGTGCCGTCCTCGCTCGCCGTCACCGTGTAGAAGCCGGGCAGGTTGTAGTCGGCCCAGTGCTGCCACGCGGCCACCACGTACTTGCCCGACCACGTGTTCACCGGCAGCAGCAGCGACGCGTCGTTCGACTGGTCCGCGTTGACCGGGCTGAACTGATACACCGTCACCGGCTGGTCCGAACGCACCCGATACGCGCCCGCCTTGGTGTGCTTGGTCGGCCCCGAGCCCTGCACCAGCCCCGCGACCCAGGGCAGCTTGATCAGCTTGACGTTGTCGGCCGCGACCTTCACCTGCATCACCATGGCGTCGCCCTGCGAGACCGTCACCGTGGCGACCGTGCCCGCCGCGTTGGCCACCGCGATCGCGAACGGGTTGAAGTCGTTGAAGAACAGGTCGTATTGCTGGGTCGTGACCGCGTAGTAATCGCAGCCGATGTAGCTCAGGCTGCCGAGCGCCGCGCAGGCGCCCACGCACGCGCCGACCTGCGGGTCGCAGCTCAGGCCCTGCAGCGCGTCGCAGGGCCCGGCCGGCTCGTAGCCCGCGCCGTCGCCGGCGCACACCAGCACGTCGTCGCCGTCGCACTTGCTGGTCCCCGGGATGCACTCGGTGCAGCCGACGTCCGGGGCGCAGGCGCCCTCGCACAGCTCCTCGCTGAACTGGCCGTCGCCGTCGCAGGTCTTGGCGACCGGGCCCTCGCAGAGCACCTGTCCCTCGGGACAGGGCGGCTCGCCGCCGGGGCCGTGGGTGGTGTCGCCGTCGCTGGCGCTGGCGCTCGCGCTGGCGCTCGCGCTCGCGCTCGCCGTCGCGTCCGGGCCCGCGGTGGTCGGCTCGGGCGCGGCGGTCGATGAATCGAGGTCGAGGCTGGTCACCCGGCTCGGGTCCATGCCCGCGGTCGTCGCCGCGCCGTCGTCACCGCACGCCGATACGAGGAGGAGGGACACCGCGAGCCGCGGGAATCGAGGGTCCATGCGAGCATGGTAGGGGCCTGCCGGGTCCAGGGGGGCCCGCGCGTTCGTGAGTTATGCGCGAGGTCCCCGGTCGAACGTTCGAGCTCCGATCGAACCGCGACCGAACACCGATCACCCGCGATCGGCACGATCGCCGACGGGAATGTCGTGTCGTTCGCAGAGGCCGAGCTCGAGCGCGTGGCGCTCGTGGTTGAGGGCCTGCAGGCGGGCGAGCAGCTCGGCGCGGGTCCTGGCGTCGGGGAAGAACCGCGTGGTGCCGTCGACCCAGGGCGCGCCGAACTCCCAGGTCGGCTCGAGGTCGGTCCAGCCGTAGGCGTCGAGCACCGCGCGGGTCAGCGCGACGTGGCGCTCGCGGAGCCGCTGGACCGCCGGCAGCGCGCACGACGGGTCGTCGAAGAGGTTGTAGAGCCGGGTCGGGCCGAAGTCGCCGACGCGACCGAGGCCATGCTTCGCGGGCAGGTCGAGCACGGCCTGGCGATGCTCGAGGAGCGACCGGACCGCCGGCCCCAGAGCTTTCTCCACAGCCGCCGGCGGCGCGAGCGGGTCGAGGCGGCGCTGCGCCGCCGTCGGCGCCCACGGGAGCGGGAAGAACGGGAACACCTGCGAGGGCACGAAGCGCAGCCGGTCCTCCAGGGTCGAGCACACGCGGCGGGCGAAGGTCTCGAAGACCGCGGCCGACAGGACCGCGTGCACGGAGCACGACTCCGACGGGACGATGAACAATTGATGGGTGGGGAGGACCTCGAGGTCGGTGTCGGGGTCGCGCCGCGGCAGGCGAAGCGGCGCGATCGTCTTCCCGACCGCGCCGATGGCGATGACGCTGGCGAGCCGCGACCACGCGGCGCGCAGGCCGGGCCGGACTTCTTCAAATTGCCACGGATACGCGCGGGCCCGGGTGTTGCGCGCCGACGCGGGCAATGCTCGGCGCCCGGCGATCGCGGGCTCGAGCAGCGCCATCGTCCGCGGCAGGTGCTCGCGCAGCCACGCTTCCTGGCGATCGGCGGGCGCGCGGTGCTGGCCGGCCGCGACGAGCGCGGCATATGTATCGACAATTGCCCGCCGCGCCCGCGGACGCGGCTGGCTCTGGATGTCTTTATTATTGAGGTATGCGAACAGGGCTGCGCGCTCGTGCGTAGCGATCGCGGCGAGCCGTGGATCGCCGAGTGCGATATCAAAAGGCCCGCGCGGGAACATGCCCGTGTACGCCAGCGGCTCCGCGCCCGACGGCAGGCGCCGCAGCGCCAGCTCGACGCCGCCGTCGAGGAAGCTCGAGAGCGCCGCCACCGGACGCAGCGCGCGGGGCCTGGTCGCGCCGACCTCGCGCACGAGCACCGGCGTGTCGTCGGGTCGACGCGCGGCGAGCAGCGCGACCTGCACGGCGGCGTCGCCGGGCCAGGGCATGGTCTGCACGGCCCGGTAGAGCACGAACCGCGGGCGTTCCCCGGTGATGAGCGGGCGCAGCCCCGCGGTCCGATTGCGGCCCTGGCCGATCGAGTTGGGCGCGACGGTGCTGAAGGTGCCGCGCACGCCGAGCACGTCGTCGAAGCGCCGGATGAAGAAGCCGCACAGGTCGAGGGTCGCGGCGCCGTCGCGCAGGTACGCGACCGCGTCCTCGCCGATGGCGGCGCGCAGGTCCCGGTCGCCCTTGAATGGCGGATTGGCGACGATGCCGTCGAAGCCGTGGTTCTCGCGGGCGAACACCGCGGAGAACGCGAGCGGCCAGTGGAATACTCCGAGCTCGCGGGCGTGCTGGTATATCTGCGGCGCGGCGTTCGCGTCGACGCTGGCGACGCCGAGCGCTCGCTCGAGCCGGCCGGCCTTCGAGCTGTTGTAGAGGCGGCGGAGGACGGCGAGGTCCCACTTCCATGCCGGCTCGTGGGGGCCCGGCGCGTCGTCGCGGGTGAGGCCGAGCAGGCTGTCGCCGCTGCGTAGATTGGCGTCGAGGAAGTTCGGCGGCGGCCCCGGGAGCGCGGCCAAGGTCGCGTCATCGCGGCGGCGGCGAGCGAGCGTGGTCAGCAGCCACAGCGCGAGCTTGCCGAGCTCGACCGCCAGCGGCTTGCGGTCGACCCCATGACAGCACAGCGAGATCACGGCCGGCAAGCGCGCGGCGGCGACCGCATCGAGCCTGTCCCCGAGGCCAGGTTCGCCGCCGTGCCCCGGGTCGTCGAGCTTCGTCCAGGGGCGGGGGACCGCGGCGACCTCGAAGTGGTTCGCGGGCTGCGGCGCGCCGAAGTGACGCATGTACGCGAGCTCGCGCGCGAGCTCGACGGCCGTGACCGTCAAAAAATGCCCGCAGCCCATCGCCGGATCGACGATGCGCAGGCCGAGCAGCTCGCGCTCGTAGGCGTCGAGGACGGCAGCGTCCGCGCGGGGCGGACGTCGCGACGGGTCGGTCGCCGGAGCACCGCCCGCGCGCCGCCAGCAGTTTTTTAAAAGGGGGTCGAGGGCGGCGCGGACGACCTCGTCGATGAGAGATCCGGGGGTGTAGTGGGCGCCGAGGGCGTGGCGCTCGCTGGCGGCGGCGCGCGCCGGCTGCATGCCGAGGATGCGCTCGTACGCGTCGCCGAGGGCGCGCAGCGCGTGGGCCGATGCGCCGAGGTCGATCGCGTCCTCTTTGAGAGGCGCGCCGAGGTGGTCCCGGGACGCCGCGACCGCCGTTGCGAGCGCGACCTCCCAGCGGGCCCGGAGCGCGGCCGGGAGCCGCGGCGCGGCGACGTCGAGCGCGTCGAGCGGCGCGAGCCAGCGTTCGACTCGCGGGTGAAACTCGGCGGTCGGGCGCGCGCGGAAGATCGCCAGGCCGTGGATCGCGAGCGGGCTGCCGGGCGCCGCGCTGCGCACCTCCAGGCCGCGGTACAGCAGGCCGCGCAGCAGCGGGTGGCCCGCCGCGTCGCTGTGCGGCTGCGCGGCGAGCTGCTCGAGGTCCAGCCATCGGGCGCGCGACTCCGCGGCCGACGCTCTCCACAGCAGGCCCCGGCGCTCGAGCGCGACGAGCAGCATCACGCGGAAGAACACGAGGCTCGCGGCCTCGCGCAGATGGTCGGCCGCGTCGTCGTCCTGCGGGCCCGCGGAGGCCGCGAGCAGGCCCATGATGGTTTGCACGACCTGCGCGAGCGGATCGACGGTGGTGCCAGTGCCGCTCACGCCCGCGACGTTCGCCGATGCCGATCGCACACACAAGGGGGCCCGCGGCGCCATGCATGGGGCGTGGAGACCGGCGTAAGGCGGCCCGCGGCTCAGCCGCGGGCTCGTCGTCGAGATCCCGCGAGCCCGAGCCCGACGAGCGCGAGCATCCAGCCGCCGAGAGGCGCGCGCGCGCCGACCGAGCAGCCGCTGCCGGCGGCGCTGCTGTCCGCGGCGGTCGGGGCTGGCGGCGCCGTCCTGGCCGGCGGGGCGGGCTTGACGTCGGCCGCGGCCGGCGGCGCCTTCACGGGCGGGCCGGCGGCGCCGCCTTTACACCACACTTCTTGCCACACCGACGCGCCGGCGGTCCGGCAGCGGCGCGTGTGGCCGGTGGGTGCGTGCTGTCGCTGACAGGCGTCGACATCGCCGTGATACGCCTCGCCGCAGACCAGGCACTGCTCGCCGGGGCCCTGGTGGTTCGCGACGGTGCAGGTCTCGACGTAATCGGGCGACGGCGGGATGTCGGCCCGCGCGAGCGCGGGGAGGGCGAGCGCGACGAGCAGCGCGGGCACCAGGACAGTCGGCGTCTTCATGGCCGACACGATATCCGAGATCTACCCGGATCGGCGCGACGTCGACGCGTCGACCGTGGTGGTCCGCGCGACGGAGACCTCCCTGACCGCGAGCGCGGCCGCGGCGCGAAATGACCGCACGATCGCCCGGCGCAGCGGCGCGAATCGTGGTATCGCGCGACGCACATGCTCGCCCGCGACTCCGAGATCGAGGCCCTGGTCGCCGAGCTGCGCGCGTCGCCGTGGCTGGCGCTCGACACGGAGGCCGACAGCCTCCACGCATACCCGGAGAAGCTGTGCCTGATCCAGATCTCGCACGCCGGCGGCGACGCGCTGGTCGACCCGCTGTCCGCCGCCTCGCTCGCGCCGCTGCTCGAGCACCTCGCGGGCCGCGAGCTCATCCTTCACGGCGCCGACTTCGACCTGCGCCTGCTCCGGCGCACCCGCGGCTTCGTGGCCGCCGAGGTCTTCGACACCGCGATCGCGGCGCAGCTGCTCGGACGACCGCGCCACGGCCTGCGTGACCTCGTGCGCGAGCTGCTGGGCGTCGAGCTGCACAAGGGCTCGCAGCACGCCGACTGGTCGCGGCGGCCGTTGAGCGCGCAACTGCTCGCATATGCGATGAACGACACCCGCCACCTGTGCCCGCTGCGCGCCGCCCTCGCGGCCGACCTGCTCGCGCGCGGCCGCCTGGACTGGCACCGCGAGACCTGCGCGCGGCTCGTGAAGACCTGCGCCGTCCCGTCGGTCCCCGACCTCGAGCGCGCCTGGCGGCTCAAGGGCAGCGTGCGGCTCGACCGACGCGGGCTCGCGGTGCTGCGCGAGCTGTGGCGCTGGCGCGAGGCGCTGGCGCGGACGCTCGATCGACCGCCGTACTTCGTGCTCGGCCACGAGGTGCTGCTCGACCTCGCGGCCCGGGCTGCGCGCGGTGACTCTGTCGTGCCGGCGACGCTCAAGACGCGCGATCGCCGGGGCCTCGAGGAGGCGCTGGCGCGGGGCCTCGAGCTGCCGAACGACGCCCTGCCCGCCCGCGAGGCGCCGGATCGCCCGCCGCCGGTCACCCGCGAGGTCGCGCGCCGCATCGACGCCCTCCGGGCCCGCCGCGACCACCTGGCCTCGGCGCTGGAGATCGATCCGTCGCTGATCGCCACGAAGGCGGAGATCGCCGCGCTCGCGGAGGACCACGAGCGCGGCCTCGCGGGCCTCATGACCTGGCAGGCCGGGCTGCTCGCGCCCTGAGCACGCGCCCGACCGCTTTTGATTTTTATAAAGCGCGACCACGTGCCGGCTGGGCCGCGCGCGCCGGGCCTGGTACACCATGGCGCATGACCGATCGCGCCGGAAGCACCACCGCCGACGACCTTCTCGAGCTGCTGACGAAGGTGCCCGACGTCTCCACCCTGGAGATCTTCCTCGAGCCGCAGCACCTCTTAAAATTACTCCGGGCCCAGGGGTGGAGCGACGCGGACATCCGCCGCGACCTCACCAATGGCGGCACCACCCCCGGCAAGCTGCTCCTCGGCGTGCTCGCAAAGGAGCCGGATTGCTCGGTGCTGCTCGGCCTGCTCGGGAACCCTGCACCCCCGGTCGCCGCCGCGAAGCCGCCGGCGCGCTCCAGCGCCGGCGCGCCCGGGCTCTCGCCCACGGCGCGGGCGGTCGCCTCGATCATCTTCGGTGTGATGCTCGCGGGGGCGAGCGGGTGGTACCTGTTCGTGCGCCTCGACGTATTGCACGTCCCGGGGCTCATCGCATATTTCCCCGGCGCATATGCCCTGCTGTTCAGCGGGCTGGTCCTCGGTTTGATCGCGGTCGGGAAGGGCGTCAGCGGGCTGCGCAAGCGCTGATCGGGTCGACTGGACGATGACGCGGCGCAGCGGTCGCCGCGGATCACTCGCGGCGCATCAATCGTAGTAGTACTTGATCTTGAGGTCGTTGCTGCGAAATAGCCCGCCCTTGCGCTCGATCGTGACCGACACCGCGGACTTCGGCCCGCCCTCCTCTTTATAGCTCGCGGCCAGCCCGGCCCAGTCGTTGTCGAACTTGCCCTCGAGCTTCTCGAACGCCGAGATGGACTCGGCGTGCGCCTCCATCGTATCCGTGCCAGGGATGAGATACTTGAGGCTGCGCTCGACTTCGCCGTAGGTCGCGGCCCTGCGCTGGGTCGCCGCGAGGAGCAGCGCGTAGGCGTCCTGGACGCTGATCGGCCGGCCGTTGATGCCGGTGCCCGAGAAGTGATTGAGGCCGACGACCCAGCCCGAGCTGTTCTTGATCTTGCAGGCGACGATCAGGGCGGCGCAGGGCCCGAGGCCGTAGGTGCCGATCGGATCCTCATTCGGACCCATGACTCCGATGGCGCGCATGTTGACGTCCGTGTATTTCTTGTCGTAATCGCTGCCCTTGAACTTGCCGCTCGCCTTCGACAGGTCCGGGTCGCGCTGGATCGTGCCCTGCGCCGACGGCGTCGCGCCCTGCTGCAGGGTGTGGACGACCTCGTGGGCGGTCAATCGCAGGTCCGACGGGCGCTGCTGGGCGCCGTAGTAGATGTGATTGCGGTGGGTGAAGGCCCGGGCTCCGAGCGCGCCGGACAGCGCCGCGGCCTCGCCGTCGCTGTGCGTGTACACGTGGCCCAGGTCGACGCCGAGCTGCGGCTCGAGCCGCGCGCGGAGGTCGGGGGCGAGCGGCTCGCCGCCCCGCTCGCTGGCGCGGAGCCGGTCGGCGAGGCCGTCGTCGAGCTCGCCGCCCCCGGCTCCGGCGTCGCGCTGGAGGGCCTCCGGGGCGACGGGCGTCGGCGTCCCGACGGGCTGGCCGCGGACGATCTGCGCGGCGAATCTGTCGGCCTCCTGCTCGTGCGGCGTCGTCGCCGGGCCGACGACGAGCTTCGGCTGGATCGCCGGCGCCCGGCTGGCCGCGCCGCGCCGGAGCCCGCGCTGCAGCGCCCGATTGCCGAGCACGCCCTGCATCGCCAGCGCGTCCGCGGGGGCCAACGCGGTGACGCCCGGACGCATGCGCGACAGGAGCTCGAGCTCCGGCGCCGGGGCTCGCGCCGTCCGCCGCGCGGCGCGGTCGCCGGTCACCGATGTCACGCGTCCACGCAGCTCCTCCACGTCACCACGGCGGCCCATACAGCCACCATACCCGGCGGTCCCGGGGCCGGAAAGTGGGGGCGCGATCGGGGCGATCCGCGGCCCGCGTGCTTTCGGGCGGGCGCGGGCCCGTCGCGCGTCAATCGAAGGCCGCGACGAACGGCAGACCCCCGTCGTTGATGCTACCGCCCGCGTAGATGGCCCCGGCCGCGTCGATCGTGATCGCCGTCAGCACGCTGCCCTCGGAGCAGCGGTGGGTGGCGACCGGCTCGCCCTGGGGGTCGAGCTTGATCACCAGCGCGCTCGGCGGATCGAAGGTGTGCCCCGCGACGGCGATCTCGCCGGCGTCGTTGAACGCGAGTTGATCGAGCAGGATGGCGTCGGGCATGAAGCTGTACTCGCGCTGCCACAGCAGCTCGCCGGCGGCCGAGAAGCGCTTGATCGGGACGCCGCTCCACGTCGCGCCGGCGACGACCTCGCCGGCGGCGTTGATGTCGGCCCGGCCGTACATGCCGTCGGCTTGCGGCCACGCGAACTGCCACCGCAGGCTGCCGTCGGCGTTCAGGACCTGCACGCCGGGGTTCCCGCCGGGGCTGAGCCCGACGATCTCGCCGGCGTCGTTGATCGCGGCGATGCGCAGATAGTCGGCGGGCTTGACGTCCCACAGCGGCTCGCCGTCCGCGGACAGCCGGTGGAGCCCGAACGCGTCGTCGGTGAGGACGAGCTCGCCGTTTGGAGCGACCGCGATCGCCATCACGTCGATCGAGTTCTCCGGCGGCGAGAGGCCGAGGTCGACCTTCCACACCGGGTCGCCGGCGACGTCGAACTTGTGGATCCACCGCCGCCGCGAATCGTTGTCCTCCACGGTCGTCATGAACCAGTTGCCGAGGCCGTCGGGCCCCGACGACTGCCACCACGGCGAGAGGTCGAAGACCCGCTCGACGTCGAGCTGGCCCAGCGCGTCGAGGTCGAGCAGGCCGTGCTCCTCGTGCACGAGCAGGTGCTGGCGCGGGTCGAGCCCGAGCTCGCGGACATGGCTCGGCTGGTCGTGCGTGAACACCCAGCGCGCGCCCGTGCAGGTGAACGGGCCGACCGGCGGCTCGGGCAGCCAGCTGCCCGGCGGCTCGCCGGTGCCGGAGTCGCCGCCGGCGTCATCGCCGGTGCTGCTGCCGGGCTCGCCGGTGCTGCCCACGGGCCCGCCGGTGCTGTCCTCGTCGGGACCTCCGGTGCTGTCCTCGGGCCCGCCGGTGCCGGTCGGCGCGTCGACCCCGGTCGTGCCGGTGCTGCCGTCCCCGGCGGACTCCCCTTTGGGCTCCGAGCCGCACGCCGCCAGCAGTCCCACCATCATCACAACGAGGCCAGAATTATTCATGTCGCGCCGCCGATGCACCGACCGTGCCGCTGCGGCGCGGGCAATGTTTTGGTGCGGCCGCGTCCCGCGCCCGGGGCCGGGGCCGACATCGCTGTCATGGCGGGAATCCTCGTAGTATCGAAAACGAGCATTGTGGTCACGTCATGCCCGCCGGGGCGGGAGGTCGTGCGCGCGGATGCGCGCGCATCACCGTGCGCCGCGCGCAATCGCCACACTCACGCTTCCAGCTCCGCCTGCATTTCTTGGTATCCAGAAAATGCGGCGTCCTACCCTGACGCCTCGCCCCGGAGAACCCATGCCCGCCAAGAAGCCCGCCGCAGCGAAGCCCGCGAAGTCAGCCACCAAGGCCACCAACAATGCGCCGAATGCAGCGGCGGCCGACAATGACGCGGACGTCGGGGCGCGGGCGGGCGGAGGCACGAAGGCCGTAGACGCCGCGGCGCGCGTCACCGCGCTCGGAGATCTGCTCAAGAAATACAAGGACGCCTATTACAATGGCCAGCCGCTGGTGTCGGACGCGGCCTACGACCAGCTCGAGGACGAGCTGCGGGCGCTGGACCCGAAGCACCCGGTGCTGACGAGCGTGGGCGCCCCCGTGCCCGGCAAGGCCCGAGCGAAGCCGGCGGGCGCCCCGGTGTCCGAGTGGGAGAAGGCCCAGCACAAGATCCCGATGGGGTCGCTCAACAAGGCCACGGACGAGGCGGAGTTTCAGGCCTGGGTCGCCCGCTGCGAGGAGCACGCGGCGAAGGACCGGCTGCCCGGCGTCCAGGGCGATCTGTTCGTCACCGAGAAGCTGGACGGCATCTCGCTCGAGGTCATCTACGAGGCGGGCGCGCTGACCGAGGCCATCACCCGCGGGGACGGCCAGATCGGCGAGCGCATCACCGCCAACGTCGCCCGGATGAAGGGCGTGCCGCCGCGGCTCAAGGAGCCGCTCAATGTCTCGGTCCGCGGCGAGATCATCCTCAAGCTGTCGGACATGAAGCGGTCGTTCCCCAACGCCTCGAACGCGCGAAACATGGCCTCGGGCACGGCCAAGCGCTTCGACGGCAGCGGCTGCGAGCACCTCACCGTGCTCTTCTACGACCTCGAGGGCGAGGACGCGATCGACGAGGTCCGCAAGTTCGCGCGCCTCAAGCAGCTCGGCTTCGAGACGCCCAATCTCTACCCCACCGACGCCGCGGGCGCGCTGCGGCTCTACCGCGAGTACGCCGCGACGAAGCGGGCCGCGCTCGACTACGACATCGACGGGCTCGTCATCCGCTGCAACCCCGTGCGCACGCAGGCGCTGCTGGGCGAGCTGGGCGGGCGGCCGCGCGCCGCCGTCGCGCTCAAGTTCGCGTCGCAGACCAAGGTGACCCGCCTCAATCGCATCGTCTGGGACACCGGTGATTCGGGCCGCGTCACGCCGATCGCGGAGTTCGAACGGGTGTGGATCGGCGGCGCCCACCTCGAGCGCGCCAGCCTCCACAACGTCTCCAACGTCAAGGCGCTCGGCGTCTCCGAGGGCGACGAGATCCTGGTGTCGCGCCGCAACGACGTCATCCCGCAGGTCGAGGAGGTGGTCGTCAAGCACGGCCCGCCCGCGGTCATCCCCACGACCTGCGCGGTGTGCCAGAGCAAGCTGGTGTCCGAGGGCGAGTTCATCTCGTGCCGCAACACCCAGTGCCGCGCGATCGTCGAGGGCCGCCTCAAGAACTGGGTCGAGGCCCAGGACGTGCACGACTTCGGGGCCCACATCATCGGCGAGCTGGTGCGGGCCAGGCTCGCCCGCGAGCCCAGCGACCTCTACAAGCTCAAGGTCGAGGATATCGCCAGGCTCGAGCACATGGGTGAGGTCAGCGCGAAGAAGCTGCTCGCCAACCTCCGCGCCAAGCTCCCGCTGAACCTCCCGCTGTTCCTGGCCTCGCTGGGCATCGAGCACTTCGCGCTGCAGACGGCCAAGCTCATCGTCGGCCACGGCCTCGATACGCTCGACAAGCTGCGCCAGGCCACCGAGGCGCAGATCGCCGCGATCCCCGGGCTCGGGCCGAGCAAGGCCAGGGTCGTCGTCGAGGGCCTGAAGGCCCGCTCCGCGGAGATCGACCGCCTGCTGGCCGTCGGGGTCGTGCCGGTCGCGCCGTCCCACGGCGGGCCGCTGGCGGGCCTGAGCTTCTGCTTCACCGGCGCGCTCTCGAAGCCGCGCAAGGAGCTCGAGGATATGGTCGAGAAGCACGGCGGCAACCTGCTCTCGGGCGTGACCAAGGACCTCAAGTATCTCGTCATGTCGGACCCCAATTCGGGCTCCAGCAAGGCCGAGAAGGCCAGGAAATACGGCACGAAGTGCATCGACGAGGCGGAGTTCTTCAAGCTCGTCGACGACGCGACGAAGTGATCGCGTCGAGGTCCCGGCTGCGCGTCAATCGTCGCCGGGCGCCTGCGGCGCGGCGAGGCTGCGCCGCTCGAGGTCCTCGACGATCGGGCGGTAGCGCGGGTCGTCCGTCCCGCGGTGCGCCGCGAGGAACGTCGCCACCGGGACCCCGGGGCCGACCGACCCGCTGCTGAAGTCCTGCTCGACCAGGAACAGGTGCTCGCGCCACAGCATGTAAAACCGCACCCCGCCCGAATTCGGACCGTCGACGATCCACTGCCCGTCGATGCCCGCAAACCCCGGGTCGCCCGCGTACTCCATGCGGCGAGCATCTTTTCGCGGACGCCGGCGGCTGTCAACCGGCTCATGTCGCGCGGCCGCCGGCGCGGACGCGAACGGTGCCGTGCGAGCGCGGCCCGATCGCCGTCCGATCACTGTCGTCAATCGCGCGCCTGCTTCTTGCCCTGGGGATGGATCGTCTCGCCGCGCTTGAGCATCGCCACGATCGCCTCGATCTTCTTCTGCCGTCCGGCCGCGGTCTTTAGATTGTGGGTGCGAAAGGCGAGCGCGAAGCGGTTCTGCTCGCTGAGCGTGGCGAGCATCGCCCGGGCCTGCGGCTCCGCGTCGATCGCCGCCTGCAGGTCGTCCGGGATCTTCAGGTCCTTGCCGCTGCCGTAGGCCCGGTCCCAGCGGCCGTCGGCCTTCGCCGCGTCGACGTGGGCGAGGCCGTGCGCGGTCATCCTGCCGGCCGCGATCAGGCGCGCGACGTTGTCGACGTTGATCTTGCTCCAAATACTCTTGCGGCCGCGCGGCGTGTAGCGCTGAAGATAGCTGGTCCCGTCGAAAGCCTTGCGCACGGCGTCGATCCAGCCCCAGCACAGGCACACGTCGATCGCCTCCTTCGGCGTGATCGAGGCCAGGCCGGAGCCGACCTTGTGGAGCTTGATCCACACCTCGGGCTCGCGATCGTGATGTGCGCCGAGCCAGGCATTGAAGGCGCCGGCGTCGGTGAATTCGCGGATGCGGGAGGGATCGACCTGGATGGGCGCCACGCCGCCAGCCTAGCGTATCTTCCGTCGCCCCGTCGAACGTCGCTTGTCGTTCCGCAGGACCTGGCCTACGCTCGAGGCCCCGTCGCCCCCCCATGACACAACGGACTGTCTTGATATCCGGCGCCAGCATCGCCGGCCCCACGCTCGCGTTCTGGCTCCTGCGTTACGGCCTGCGACCGGTGGTGATCGAGCGCGCCGGGGCGCTGCGGCTCGGCGGCCAGAACGTCGATGTCCGCGGCGCCGCACGGGTGGTCGCGCGCCGGATGGGCATCGAGGACGACATCCGCGCGGCCACGACCGGCGAGCAGGGCCTGCGCTTCGTCGACGACCGCGGCCGGACGCGGGCAGAGTTTCCGGCGGGCACGTCGAGCTCGGACGGCTTCACGGCCGAGCTGGAGATCCTTCGCGGCGACCTCGCCCGCATCCTGTACGACCGGACCCGGGATGGGACCGAGTACATCTTCGGCGATCATATCACCGGCCTCGACGAGGCCGGCGACCGCGTCACCGTCTCGTTCGCGCGCGGGGAATCACGCGACCTCGACCTCGTGATCGCGGCCGACGGCATCCGCTCCACGACCCGCGCCCTCGTCCTCGGCGACGAGCCGCAGATCCGCGAGCTCGGCCTCTACATGGCCTATTTCACCATTCCGCGCACCTCGACCGACGACGCGTGGTGGCGCTGGTACAACGCGCCCGGCGGGCGCACGATCAACCTGCGCCCGGACAATGTGGGCACGACCCGGGTCATGCTCTCGTTCATGTTCGAACCACGGGGGTACGACAGGCTCGGACCGGACGAGCAGCGGCAGGTGCTGCGCCGCGTCTACCGCGACGCGGGGTGGGAGGCGCCGCGGGTGCTCGCCGCGCTCGGCGACGCCGCGGATATGTACTTCGAATCGATCGGCCAGGTCCGGGCGCCGCGGTGGTCACGCGGCCGCGTGGCGCTCGTCGGCGACGCGGGCTACTGCGCCTCGCCGATCAGCGGCATGGGCACGAGCCTCGCGCTCACCGGCGCCTACGTGCTCGCGGGCGAGCTCGCCCGGCACCAGGACCACCGCGAGGCGTTCGCCTCCTACGAGCGGATCCTCCGACCGTACGTCGCAAAGGCCCAGAAGCTCCCGCCGGGGGCGCCACGGCTGGCGCACCCGCGGACGCGGCCCGGCATCGCCGTCTTCAACGCCGCCCTCCGCCTCGCCGCGCGTGCCCAGGCGAGCGGCGTCGGCAGCAAGATCCTCGCTTCACCCGCGGATCAGCTCGAGGTCCCCGATTACTCCGCGCTGGAACGCTGACGAGTAAGGTGCCGTATGAGCCGGGATCTCTTCGCTGGCGGCGATGCGAGCGCGGCCGGGAGTATCGCTCGTCGGGTCAAAAGTGCAGCCCGAGCCCGCCCGCCCACGCGACCCGCTTGCGCGCCCGAAGCCGGCTGGCGCCGACGCCGATCGCCGCGATCGACAGGGCCGTGCACGCGAGCATGGCCCCGCCGGCCCCGATCACGCGGCCACCGGACGCCCCCTGCAGCTTGGCGCCGGAGTCGGCGACCACGTAGACGACCAGGCCGAAGCCGACCCCGCACAGCGCGGTGAGCACGACGCCCCCGGCGAGCATCCCCCGCGTCTGTCGCAGCTCGCGGGTCGCCGGATCGACGGGCGGGCGTCGCGGGCGACGCGGCTTCTCGGTGGCGATCTGGACGGTCTCCAGGGGCGGCGGTCGATCGGTGGCGATCTGGACGGTCCCCGGGGGCGCGGGCTGCCCGGGAGCGATCGGGACGGCCTCCGGAGTCGATGGCGCCGCGGCCGGTGCGGGCTCCTGCGCGAGCGCGCCCGGCGTGTCCGCGAAGATCAGCCCGATCGCCACCAGCGGCCCCGTGACGCGGCGACGCGCGAAGTAACGTATGTCGCGCCCGGGCGGATTCATGGACCTTCCGATGCCGGGCGACACGGGCCCGGCCCCGGCTTCATGACAGCGTCCATGGAGCCCGGTCGGCGCGCCCGCGTCAAGCCTGTCGGCGGCCGTCGACGCCGCGCGGATCACAGGACCACGTCGGGCTCTGCGATGTCGTCGACTTCCCGCGCCGGCGCGCGGAGCTGCCGGCCGATGCCGCGCCTCGTCGCGCGTGTCCTCGTCGCGCGTGTCCTCGCCGCGCGTGTCCTCGCCGCGCTCGCCGGTCATGCCCGCTTGCGCGGCGCCCCTGGCAACGCCGACACTCGCAGCGGTGTGGGAGGGACGGGGATGCGGATGACATGTGGCGATCGATCGGGGCCGCGACGCGCGGCCATGGTTTCACTCTTGTTGCTCGGCTGCGGCGACGACGGCGGCGGGACGGCGAGCGCCGGCGGCTCGAGCTCCGGCTCGACCGGCGTCGCCGCGAGCACCGGCGACGTCTCCACATCGACCGGCCCCGGCACCACCGGCACGCAGCCGACCACCGGCGGCTCGGGCTCCGCGAGCGCGAGCTCGACCGGCCCCGAGCCGGGCACCAGCACCGGGGCCGTCGGCGTCACCGAGCCCGGCACGAGCACCGGCCCCGACGAGCCCGGCACGAGCACCGGCCCCGGCACGACGACGACGACGAGCGGCGGCGACACCTCGACCGGCCTCGACACATCGAGCGGCGGCCTGACCTGCGAGCCGCCGCTGGTGCCCTGCGGCGATCAGTGCGTCGACACCGACCTCGACCCGCAACACTGCGGCGGCTGCGGCCTGACGTGCGGCGCCGAGCAGTCGTGCGTCGCCGGCGACTGCCTCGATCTGCTGTGCCCGCCGGGGGTCCTCGTCGACTGTTACAGCGGCCCGCCGGGCACCCTGGACGTCGGCGCGTGCAAGTCCGGCGCCGCGCAGTGCAACGACGCCGGCACCGAGCTCGGGCCGTGCACCGGCGACGTCGTGCCGGTGGACGAGAGCTGCGAGCTCGACGGCGACGAGGACTGCGACGGCGAGACCGACGAGGGCTGCTTCCTCAAGAATTGTCGCGAGATCAAGCTCGCCCAGCCGGCGGCGAAGGACGGCAATTACAAGATCGACCTCGACGGCGACGACGGCCCGCTGCCGCCGTTCACGGTCCAGTGCGACATGACCCTCGACGGCGGCGGCTGGACCCGCTTCAACTGGTTATACAAGGACTACGTCGCGGGCGAGGACCCGCTCGGCCAGCAGCTCCAGGACTGCAAGCTCGACGACCTCCAGTGTCGCGGCCGGATCCCCGCCGGCCCGGTGACCGACCTGATGGTCAAGGACCTGACCGACAAGAACCACGCGATGTGGAAGTTCAACAACACCCTGATCAGCCAGGCCGTGCTCGCCGCGCTGCAGTCGAAGAAGGAGTACTGCGGGGCCAACCAGGGCGCGTTCGCGCCGTACTTCTCGAACTCGATCGAGGGCTACTGCGGCAGCGGCGAGGAGGGCGGCTGCGACTCCTTCTTCTACACCTCGGGCGCCTGCCTCAACGTCGGCACCTGGGGCATGCACTTCGACGGCGACAACCACTGGTGCGCCGCCGCCTTCAAGATGGGCGCGACCTTCGGCGGCTGCGGCAACACCGGCGACCAGGGCTTCCTCAACGACTGCGACTGCGACGACGAGAAGGGCGAGCTGTACTACCGCTGAGGTGCCGCGCGGCGCACGTCGGGGTGACGTGCGCCGCCTTCGACGATCACATCGGGAAGATCGCCTGGCAGTAGCCGTCGACGCAGGGGCTCTCGACGTCGCAGCAGTCCGCGTCGGTCTCGCAGGCGTTGCCGGCCTCGGCGCAGGCGCCCTTCTCGCCGCAGGCCTTGACCTCGCCGGATTGGATGCAGTGGCCCGAGCAGCAGTCGATGCCCGACTCGCAGCCCGCGTTCGGGTCGTCCTTGCACGGGTCCGGCGCGAAGTAGGCGTTCTCGCTCAGCGCGCAGTCCTCCTGGCCGCGCACGTAGAACGCCGGGTTCGACGGGTCCGCGAGATCGGTCGGCGGGTCGGTGATCGCCGTCATCCACAACTGCTGACGATTGGTGCCGACCAGCGTGTTGCCATAGTCGCGCTTGCTCATGAACACGACCCAGAAGTAGCCGCCGGCGCGCAGCGGCGCGAAGGTCGGGTTGTAGCTGCGGTTGTCGCCGCTCGCGATGTCGAGCACGCGGTCGTTTTGGCCGTCGACGCCGACGAGGTACAGCTTGCCGTTGCCGCTCGAGCGCGCCCCCGCGGTCGGGCGCCCGTAGATCACCCACTCGTTGCCCGGCGAGAAGTTGGGGTACGCGGGGCGGCCGGGGCCGTTGGCCTGCGGGACCAGGGTCTTGACGTTGGCGACGGTGATGCCGTCCGGCTGGACCTCGCCGATGCGCAGCTCGGCGGTGGACTGGTCGAAGGTCCAGCCGCCGTTGGGATAGCCGCAGGTCGCCGCGATCAGCTTGCCGTCCGGCGACCACGCCGGCTCGCCGCAGCCGTTGCCCATCACGTTCGCGTTCAGGACCTGGGCGGTCATCGTGTCGGCGATGCGCAGCATCGACGCGACCGCGTTGCTGGCGTCGGTCGAGTACACCAGCTTCGTGCCGTCATGATTGAACGCGGAGAAGGTCCCGCCGAGGCCCTTGTCCTTGGTGATCGGGCCGTAGACCGCCGGCTCGACCGAGACGTCGATCGTGGCGATCGGGAACGGGCTCCCGGGGTCGAAGGCGCTGGCGACCGTGCGCCCGTCGCGGCTGACCGTGTGGCAGCCGTAACACTGGCCCGGCTTGAAGAACTCCTCCGCGACCGCCTCGGTCGGCTTGATGCTGAGGATGCGGCCGTTCGCGCCGTTGTTGCAGGCGCTCGGCAGCTCCCAGTAGTACACGCGCCCCGGCAGCCGCGCCTGCGCGATCCGCCAGGTCTGCACGACCGGCGCGTAGGTGACCCCGCCGCTCTTGCGCGACAGCTCGAAGGTCACCGGGTCGCTCTTGGCGCCCTGCCCGGAGTCGGAGAAGCCGAGCCACTCGAGCTCGTCGATCAAATGGCGGGCCGGCACGTTCGTGGAGAAGTAGACGGTATAATCATAGTACTGCTCGCTGATGTGCAGCTTGTACTGATCTCCGCCCTGGACCCCGTTCCACTGGACCACCGGCGAGGCGACCTTGAGCGGCCACACCGTGTTGTCGTAGGGGTAGACGATCTGCATCGACGGGTCGGCGCCCACCGGGTCGCCGAAGGTCGGCCCGATGCCGTCGGGGTCGACCGTCTTGGTGATCGCCACGGTGACCGTCGTCATGTCCTCCGCGCCGCCGTAGACCGCCTTGAGCGTCCCCGGCCCGGCGACCGTCCCGGTCGGCGTGAAGGTCTTCTGGCCCATGGTGCCGATCGGCGGCTGGTCGTACGACCAGGTCACCTCCGCGGTCACGTCGACGCCCTTGAAGGTCACCGTGTAGTCCTGCGTGACGATCGCGCCGTCGACGATCTCGAGCACCACGTCGTCCGGCGAGATGTCGAGCACCGCGTCGCCCGTGTCGGTCCCGACCGTGCCCGCCGACGTCGCGGTCGGGTCGGTCGTCGTGCTCGCGCCGGTCGAGTCGCCGCCGCTGCTGCTGGTGCCCTGCGTCGCCGACCCGACGGTGCCCTCGGTCGGGCCGGTCGGGTCGCCGCCCGGGCCGGCCGTGGTCGGCAGCGCGCCGCTCTCGCCGGACGTCGGCTCGCCGACGGTCACGAGGGTGACGCTGCTTCCGGTCAGACCGCCGGTGTCCGACGAGCCTCCGTCGTTACAGGCCGCGAGGGCCACGGCGAGGCAGGCCGTGACGGGGGAGATCGTGCGAGCTTTCCAGGTCATCTTCGCACGGTTGTTCGCCCGCGCCGGGGCTGTCAAGCCGCGGCGATCTGTCCGAAAGGACACAAGCGCGCGACGGTCCTCCCCGCGGTCCGACGCGCCTCGCCATGCGCGGGGGGATCCCCGCGACGGACCCGGGGGAGGCCGCTGCGTCGGGATCGCCGCTTCGGTTGTCCTCTCTGTCGCGGCCCCCAGACCCCGATAAACCTCATCCGGTAGATCGCCGTCTTCGGGTATTATCGCGCATTCGTCCGGACGCTCGATGATGACCTCGACTCACCCAGCCCTCCTCCCCACGCTCCTCCTCCTCACTGGCGCCGCGGCCTGCGGGACCGGCGACCCGGCGGAGTCGGCGAGCGCCAGCGAGGCGACCGTCACGACGATCACGACGATGACGCCCTCGACGTCGCCGACGACGGGGAGCGAGACCACCCCGACGAGCGCGAGCGCCACGACCCCGACGGACGGCTCGGCGACCGCGACCGGCGGGACCTCGGGGACCAGCGAGGCCGTCACGAGCGCGACCGCGAGCGAGGGCGACCCGACCGGCCCGATCTTCGACGTCGGCGTCGACACCAGCGCGGACACCGAGGGCGGCGGAGGCATCGTCACCTGCGACGACGCGGCGAATAATCCTTCCAACTTCGGCTGCGAGTTCTGGGCGGTCGACATGGACCAGCAGGACGGCCTCAGCGACCCCGCGAGCATGCCGTGGGGGGTGGCGATCTCGCCGGCGGCGTCGGGCAACACGGAGGTCTCGATCGAGATCAACCTCGCGGCGCCGGGCGAGCCGCTCGACCTCATGGTGGTCAAGGAGCTGTCGATCGGCCAGGACGAGGTCATGCCCGTCGAGCTGCCGACCCGCGAGCTCGACTGCGGGGTGAAGCCGAACGACTACGCCTCGCCCGGGACCTGCCTGTCGTCGCGGGCGTTTCGCATCACCTCGTCGGCGCCGGTGGTCGTCTACCAGTTCAACGTGTTCAAAAATGCGTTCTCGAACGACGCGTCGCTGCTGCTGCCGACGCCGGCGCTCGGCAAGCGCTACCGGGTCGTGGGCTGGCCGGCGGGCCACCCGATCAAGATCCTCGACATCCTCGACCGCGCGGCGGTGACGATCGTCGGCACCACCCCGGACACGACGGTGACGGTGCTGCCGCGCTGGCGCATCAAGGGCAACCCGCCGATCCCGGCGGCCAAGGGCGGTCAGCCGATCGTCGTCAAGCTCGGGCCCTTCGACGTGCTCAACCTCGAGACCGACGACGCGACCTTCCAGGACGACCCCAAGATCGCGGCCGACCTCAGCGGCACGGTGGTCACGTCGGACAAGCCGGTGGCGGTGTTCTCCGGGGTCGAGACGACGTCCGCGCCCGGCGGCGTGATCGACATCCCCAAGTTCCCGGGGTGGACCGACGAGGAGACGTGCTGCCTCGACCACCTCGAGGAGCAGCTGTTCCCGGTCGAGTCGCTCGGCGCGAAGTACGTGATCACGCGCAGCCCGATCCGCTCGAGCGGCAGTTACCACGAGCCCGACGTGATCCGCTTCGTCGGCGCCGCCGAGGACTCGGCGATCTCGACCAGCCTGCCGGCGCCCTTCGACAAGTTCCTGCTCAAGAACGGCGAGGTGCGCACGACCTGGGCCGACGCCGACTTCGTCGCCACCGGCAGCGCGCCCTTCCTGGTCGCCCAGCTGCAGATCAGCCAGGAGTATGTCGAGGGCAACATCACCGGAGACCCCTCGCTGACGGTGTTCCCGGCGGTCGACCAGTACCGCGACCAGTATCGCATCCTGACCCCGGCCGACGACGGGTTCTGGGGCTGGCAGTCGAACTACATCGTGCTCTCGACCCCGACGACCAACGTCGTCACGATCGACGGCGTCGAGCCCGCGGACTGCGTGATCACCCCCGCCGGCAGCGTCGACGGCACGGACTACGAGTCGCGCCGATGCCCGGTCGGCGAGGGCGTGCACGCGCTCAAGGGCAAGGAGCCGTTCGGCGTGATCGCCTACGGCTACGGTCCGGCCGGGTCGTACGCGTTCCCCGGCGGCGCGGACGTCGAGCCGATCTACACCCCGCCGCAATAGCGCCGGCGATCAGGCGGTCAGCATGCCGCCGTCGACCACGAACGAGGCGCCGTTGCAATAGGCGCTGTCGTCACTGACGAGGAACGCCGCCATCGCGGCGATCTCCTCGTTGGTGGCGTAGCGACCCATCGGCACGCGGGCGGCGAAGCCGGCGTGGACGGCGGCGCCGTTGCCGGGCGCGGCCTGCTCCTCGATCGACCGCATCATGCGATTGTCGACGGGCCCGGGGTGGACGGCGTTGACGCGGATCCCGAGCGGTCCGAGCTCCTGGGCCGCGGTGCGCACCAGGCCGAGCAGGGCGTGCTTGCTGGCGCAGTAGGGCGCGAGCCCCGGGGAGCCGATGAACGAGGCGACGGAGGCGGTCACGACGATCGAGCCGCCCCGCTTCATGTGCGGGGCCGCGTGGCGGATCGCCGCGAACGGCCCGAAGACGTTGACCGCGAACAGCCGCGCGACGTCCTCGGGGCGCGTCTGGGTGATCGGCGCGACCTTGCCCTCGGTGCCGGCGTTGGCCAGCACCGCGTCGATCGAGCCGAAGCGGGCCAGCGTCTGCTCGGTGTAGGTCTTGACCGCGGCGTCGTCGGCGACGTCGGCGAAGGTCCAGGCGGCGCGAAGCTCCTCGGCGAGCGCGGGCAGCGGCGTTCCAGGCAGGTCGACCAGCATCAGCCGGGCGCCGCCCGCCGCCAGGCGGCGCGCGATGGCTGCCCCGATGCCGCCGGTGGCGCCGGTCAGGATGCATACTTTGTCATGGAAGCTGGAGCTCATGGTGGCCGCCGATGAGCAAGTCACGTGCCAGAGCTGCGATGGTTCGGTGCGTCGGCTTCATGGGTCCTCGTCGATGCATCGATGAGCAGGCTTTGCGCCGCGACGCAGGAGCTGCCGGTCGGGGTCCGTCGCCGGCGAGATTGTCATAAGATGACGGGGGTCGACCGGGCACGATGTCTGCAAAATGGTCGCCGTGGGTCACGGCGTCATCATCATCACCGGTGCGAATTCAGGGATCGGTCGGGCCACGGCGCGGGCGCTGGGGCGGGCCGGCGAGGTCGTCGTGATGGCGTGTCGCGACCTGGCACGCGGTGAGGCGGCTCGCGCGGCGCTGGTCGCGGAGAACCCGGACGCGAGGCTGCACGTGCTGCGCTGCGACCTCGCCGATCTCGCGTCGGTGCGGGCCTTCGCCGCCGAGGTCTCGCGCCGCTTCCCTCGCGTGCGCGCGCTCGTCCACAACGCGGGGGTCTACCCACCCGAGCGGACCCTGTCCCGCGACGGCTTCGAGCTCATGCTCGCGGTCGGCTTCCTCGGGCCGTTCCTGCTGACCCATCTATTACGACCGGCGTTGCAGGCCGCCGCTCCGGCGCGCGTCGTCCAATTGGCGGGCATCTATCACCGCCGCGGCGGCATCGACCTCGGCGACCTGCAGTGGGAGCGGCGCGCGTGGGACCGGGCCGCGGCGAACAATCAGGTCCAGCTCGCGCGGGTCGTGGTCACGGTCGAGCTGGCGCGGCGCCTCGCGGGGCTCGGCGTGACGGCCAACGCGGTCCATCCCGGGGCGGTGCTCACCGAGGCGCTGGACCAGGCGCCGTGGTATCTGCGGCTGCTGGCGCACACGCTCGCGCGACCGGGCTTCGTGCGGCCCGACCGCGGCGCGGCGCCGGTGGTCGCGCTCGCCACCGCGCCGGAGCTGGCCGACGTGAGCGGGAAATTTTTCGACCGCTTCACCGTCGCGCCGCACGTGCCGGCGGCGCTCGACGTCGAGGTCGCGGGCCGGCTGTGGTCCGAGGCCGGGCGCCTGGTGGGCGTCCCGGCCTGACGGCGTCGGCGGCGGCGCGCGGGCGCGTCAGCTCGCGCGGAGCAGCTCGGAGAAGGCCCGGCACACGTCGACGACGGTGAAGACGCCGACCACCGCGTGATGGTCGACCACGACCGTCGAGCCGTACTTGTGGCGGGCCATCTCCTCCACGACCTCGTCGAGGGGGGCGTCGGGGGTCACCACATAGACGTCGCGGGTCATCACCGCGTCGATGCGGACCTGATTCGGGTCGAAGGCGCTGATCGACTCGACCAGGCGCAGGTCGCTCTGCGTGATGATGCCGACCAGCTTCCCCGCCGAGAGCACGGGCAGGTGACGGATCTGCTCCTTGGCCATGAGGGCGTGGGCCTGCGCCATCGTCTGCTCGGCCTCGATGGTGAAGGGGGTCGTGGACATGAATTTGCGGACGGGGGGGATGGTTCGATGCTTTGTCATGACTTGTCTCTTTCAGGGCGAGGGGACGACGGCGACGGGGCAGGGCGCCCGACCGGCGAGGGCCGACGCGGTGCTGCCGAGGAAGATGCGGCCGAGGGTGCCGAGCCGCCGCGAGCCGACGACCACCAGCGCGGCCCGGGTGGCGTCGGCGAGCTTGCGCAGCTCGCCGACGACGCTGCCGTGGACGATGCGGGGCCGGCCGATCAGCGCGTGCTCGGCCATCCAGCTGTGGACGCTGTCCGTGAGCTCGTCCATGTAGCTGTCGCGCCCGCGCTGCCAGATGGGGTCGGTGTCGTCGATGAGGTCGCTGTAGCGGTCCTCGACGACGTGCACGACCACGAGCTCGCGGCCGTGCTTCGCCGCGAGCTCGCGGGCGAAGGCGACGGCGGCGGTGCTCGCGGCGCCGAGGTCGGTGGCGAGGAGGACCGGCCCGGGGGCGACCGCGGTGAGGTCGCGTGGCACGACGACGACCGGGCACGGCAGGCTGCGGAGCACCCGTCGCGCCACGTGGCCGAGCCCCCACGCGGTGTGCGCGCCGGTCCCCGCCGCGCGACCGATCACCAGACCGGCGGCGCCCTCGGCCGCGACGGCGAGGCCCACCTCGGCGGTCTCGGCGTCCTGCACCGTCACCCGCCCGGGCGGGCTGATGTGGAGCTCCTGGGCCAGGCTGCGCGCGACCTCGAGGGCCGCCGCGCCGACGTCCGAGCGGATGTAAGGGCGGCTCCACAGCTCGAGCACGTGGATCGCGTGCGTGTGCTCTGGCCCCGCGAGCCAGTCGGCGAAGTAGAGGGCGCCGCGGCTGCGGTCGCCGAGGTCGAGTCCGAGGATCCAGGTGCTTGCGGCGGTGGTCATCGCCGCGGTGCAAAGCAAGCCGCGTGCCACGCCGCGCGCCACGGGCGCCCCGCTCGCCCGCGGCGAGGCGCCCGTGTTCTTGCGCATCGACGCAAGCCTTGCGACGTGGCGCTTCGTGGTCGAGCGCACGCGGCCGCGTAGTATCGTCGCGCCGATGTCGAGCAGCCTGACGGAGCGGGTCGAGAGCGAGGCACTGCGGCGCAAGCTCGTGCCGGTGGAGGTCGCGGTGCGCCACGTGAAGGACGGCGACACGCTGGCGGTGAGCGGGTTCACGAAGGCGGGCGAGCCCAAGGCGTTCATGCCGGCGCTGGCGCGCCACCTGGCCACGCTGGCGCCGAAGCCGAGGATCACGCTGTACAGCGGCGCGTCGCTGTCCGAGGAGATCGAGGGGCCGATCGCGCCGTACGTCGGGCGTCGCGGGCCGTACATGGCGAGCACGGCCTCGCGCCGGCTGATCCAGGCCGGCAAGATGGATTACACCGATGTCCACCTGTCGCACTTCGCCCGCGGGCTGATGTACGGGTTTTATGGTGATATCGACGTCGCGGTGATCGAGGTGACGCGGATCCGCCCCGACGGCAGCGTGGTGCTGTCGACCTCGGTCGGCGTGTCGCCCGAGGCGCTCGCGCGGGCCCGGGCGATCGTGCTCGAGGTCAACACGGCGGCCCCCGACCTCACCGGCCTGCACGACATCGTCCTCCCGCCCGCGCCGCCGACGATCGGCTGGCCGGTGCCGGTCACCGGGGTGCGCGACCGCGTCGGCGCCCCGTACGTCGCGCTCGACCCGGCGCGGGTGGTCGCGGTCGTCGAGTCGACGCAGCCGGACTATCCGGTGGCCTTCGCCGCCGACGAGGCGCTGTGCGCCGCCATCGCGCGCAACGTGATCGACTTCCTCGTGGACTGCCGCGACCGCTTCGGCTGGCACCACTGGTGCCCGCCGCTGCAGTCGGGCGTGGGGAACATCGCCAACGCGGTCATCGCCGAGCTGCACGCCTCGCCGTTCTCGCGCCTGCACTTCTGGACCGAGGTGTTTCAGGAGGGCATGCTCGCGCTGCTGGCCGACCGCGACCGCTTCGCCGGGGCGTCGTCGTCGGCGCTGTCGCTGGCCGACACCAGCCCGGAACGCGTCGCGCGCATCGTCGACCAGGCGCGCGGCGACCTGGTGCTGCGGCCGATGTGGATGACCAACAACCCGGAGATCATCAGCCGCCTGCACGTCGTCGCCATGAACACGCCGCTCGAGGTCGACATCTACGGCCACGTCAACTCGACGCACATCGAGGGCTCGCGGATCGTCAACGGGCTCGGCGGCAGCGGCGACTTCTTTCGCAACGCGTACCTCAGCATCGCGCACACGCCGTCGGTCCGCCGGCTCCGCGACGGGCGCACGGTGTCGTGCATCCTGCCGTCCGTCAGCCACGTCGACCACACCGAGCACGACATCAAGGCGATCGTCACCGAGCACGGCCACGCGAGCCAGCTCGGCGTGCGCTCGCCGCGGGCGCGCGCCGACGACATCATCGAGCGCTGCGCCCACCCGCACTTTCGGCCGCTGCTGCGCGACGCGGTGCGCCTGGGCGACGACGGCGACGAGCCGCGCATCAGCAAGCTCGACCGCCTCGAGGGCTGGTGGCGCGAGTACGACGCCGCGTGCCTCGACTTCCCGCGGTGAGGAGACATCAGCGGCGCCGCGTCGGGCCGCGATCACAGCTCGTGGTCGTGCGACTTGATGCGATTGCGGTTGTACAGGAACAGGGCGACGATCAGGGTGACGCCGACCAGCCAGCCGACGATGAGGGTGGCGATGGTGGAGAACGAGGTCAGGAACAGGGCGACGGCGATCATGGCAACCTCCTGCGACACCCGTCAGCAAGCACTGTGCCAGCGCCAGGGGCCGCCAGCGGCCGGGAGACGGTCGCCTCGGGGGGTCCGACGGTGCACCGCTTGCGGCGAGACGCACGGCTTGCACCGCGCGGATCGACGCGGTTCACGGGGCCTGCAGGTCGGCGACCCGGCGGGCCAGGATGCGGTTGATCTGCTCGCGCAGCGGGCTGCCCGCGGGCACCGCCAGCGCGTAGTCCTGGCGCTGGAAGGTGCGGGGCAGGACGTCGATGCGCGGGTCGGAGCGGTCCGCCACCAGCAGCGTCAGGATCGGCGCGTCGTCGACGAAGGCGTCGATCTCACCGCGAGCGATCGCCGAGAGGCCGGCCTCGGAGCTCGGGAAGCTGCGGTAATCGAGCCGCGCGTCGTGCAGGTAGGTCTCGCTGGTGGTCCCGCGCGTGGCTCCGACGCGCAGCTTGCCGAGGTCCTCCGGGCCCGAGACCCGCGCCTCCAGGCGACCGAGCGTGAGCGACGTGGTGATCGACGCGGTGGCGGTGGTGAGGATGACGAGCGACGCGAGCATCCACACCATCGCCAGCAGGCGCCCGGCGCCGGTCCTGGGCACGGTGTCGCCGTAGCCGACGGTCGCCATCGTGACCACCGCCCACCACAGGCCGGTCCCGAGGCCCGCGGCGGGCGAGCCCTGGAACTGGGGGTTTTGCCGGCGCTCGAGCAGCCACATCACCGCCCCGACCGCGAGCTGGAGGCCGGCGAAGGTCGCGAGCAGGCGCAGGAACGCCGCGTTGAACACGGTGACGAAGATGTCGATCCAGCCGTCCGCCTCGGCGTGGGCCAGGGCGATCGCCAGGCCGGTGGTGTGGAAAGGGTGGGTGAAGTCGACGCGCTGCTCGCGTTCGGCGGTGACCGTCAGCGCGCCGACGGCGACGTCGAGGGAGCCGTCCTCGAGGCCCGTGAACAGGCCCGCGAGGTCGCGCTCCTGCAGCTCGAAGCGCAGGCCGAGCTCGTCGGCGATGTCCCGCCACAGCTCGACGCTCGACCCGCTCCATTGCCCGTCGTGCCGCGTCACGAAGGGCGGCATCGGCATGGTGCCGACCGCGAGCACGCGGTCCCCCGGGTCACCGGCGGGCGCGGGCGCGGGCGACGCGACCATCACGGCCGCGGCCAGGCACAGCCCGCTCAGCACGCGCGCTCCCCTGCGGCGACGCGGCAGCCGGGTGGCCAGGACAGGAGTGGGATCGCCGGGGGCCGCCGCACGCCGGCGCTACAGCAAGGCACGTGCCACGCGTGACCACGGCTCCCGCCCCGGGACCGACGCGCCCGGCGCAGGACCTGCGCCGAGACGCAGCGCCTGCACGCAGCGCCTGCAGGGGGCGGCTGCGGGGGCCCCGGGGTTCCGCGCGCGCATGGCACGCCGCTTGCTACCCGAGGGCACATGCAGCTCGAGACACCCCTCGTCCACCATTTCATGACGCCCGACCCCGTGACGCTGGACGGTGGGCTCTCGCTCACGGACGCCGCGACGCGCATGTTTCAGGCCCACGCCCGGCACCTCCCGGTGATGATCGGGGGTCACCTCGTCGGGATCCTCAGCGACCGCGACATCGCCCAGGTCTGCGCGATCAAGGGCATCGACCCGGACCGATACACCGCCGAACAGGCCGCCACCGCGAACCCATATGTGTGCACTCCGGACACGCCGCTCGCCCAGGCCGTCCAGGTGCTCGTCGAGCACAAGTTCGGCGCCGCCCTGGTGATGGAGCGCGGCGAGCTGCGCGGCATCCTGACCGTGATCGACGCGATGGAGGCGCTGCTCGCCGTGCTCCACCGCGACGCCGCCCGGGCCGCGGATCCGGCCCACGACTGGCGGCTCGCCCGCCCCCGCGCCCGCGCGACCGCGTGAATCCCGGGCCCGCGGAGACAGCCGCCCATGGACGACTCACACAGCGCCGCACAGCCTCGCGCCACCGCGTCGTCCGCGGGCTGCGTCTGCGTCGTCGACGACGACGTCCGGACGGCGCAGGTGTTGACCATGCTGCTGCGGATGGACGGCTACGAGGCCGAGTCCTGCAGCAGCGCCCGGATCGGCGAGCGCCTCGGCCGCGGCCCGACGCCCTCGGCGCTGATCGTGAGCGTCTCGATGGGCCGCAGCGACGCGGTCCGCGGCGTGCTGCGGGTCGGCAGCGCCCACCCCTCGCTGCCGCTGCTGATCATCACCGAGCACCCACAATGGGCGCAGCGTCTCGGGCCGCAGCAAGGGCCGCAGCCGCTGGTGTTCACCAAGCCGGTCGACTACGCCGACCTGCTGCGCGCATTGCGGGCTGTTTTTGCGCACCGCTCGCAGATCCACGCTTGAGGGTTGCGTCGCCCTGACGAGCCGTGGTAGCAGCCAGAGGATTGACGCGTAGCGCACCCATCTTCGAAACGCGAGCGGAGGAGCTCAAGCGCTACGTCAGCTTCTCCGACGCCGACGCCGCGCTGCTGCGATCGTTTCGTGACGTCGCCGCGCCGCACTTCGAGCGCATCGCCCAGGAGTTCTACGATCGGATCCGTCAGCACGAGGAGGCCCACGCCGTGTTCACGGACGAGGCGCAGATCGCCCGGCTGCAGCGGTCGCTCGTGCAATGGATGGACCGCCTGTTCTGCGGCGTCTACGACGAGGCCTACTTCGCGGCGATCTCGCAGATCGGTCGGGTACACGTCAAGGTCGGCCTGCCGCAGCGCTACATGTTCGCCGCGATGGCCCTGATCCGGACGTCGCTGACGCAGGTCGCCGAGCGTCAGCCGAGCCACGGGGCCCGGCTGGTGGCGACGCTCTCGTCGCTGCTCGACCTCGAGCTGGCGATCATGCTCGAGAGCTACCGCGACGACTTCGTCGCCCGCATCCAGCACGTCGAGCGCAGCGAGCGAAAGGCGGTCGACGCCTCGCTCGCGCGCACCGAGCACCGCTACGTCAACGCCGTCGAGCTCGCCCACGTGCTCATCCTCGGGCTCGACGCCGGGGCGAGGATCCAGCTGTATAATCGCGAGGCCGAGCGCGTCACCGGCTTCGCCCGCGACGAGGTGCTCGGCCGGACGATGCTCGACGTCCTGACCATCGACGAGGACGGCGGCGGCCAGCAATTGCGCGAGCAGCTCGCCTGCTTCACCGAACCTCGCGCCGATGCGCCGGCCAGCGCCGCGGCGATCGAGACGGTGGTGCGCACGCGGTCCGGACACGCCCGCGTCGTCTCGTGGCAATTGGCGTACGCGCCGTCCGAGGGCGACGATGTCTGCATATTCGTGCTCGGACGCGACATCACCGCGGAGCAGGCCCTGCTGGCGCGCACCCAGCAGCAGGAGAAGCTGGCGGCGATCGGCACGCTCGCCGCGGGCCTCGCCCACGAGATCCGCAACCCGCTCAACGGGGCCCAGCTGCACGTCACCTTCCTCGCCCGCTCGCTCAGGAAGGGGAATGCGGGCCCCGAGCTGCTCGAGACCGTCGCCGTGGTCGCCGACGAGATCACCCGGCTCGGCGCGCTCGTCACCGAGTTCCTGGCGTTCGCCCGGCCGCGGCCGCTGCAGATCAAGCCGCTCTCGGTCCACGGGCTGCTCGAGCGGGTCGCCCAGCTCGTGGCGCCGGCGCCGGGCCGGCGGCCGGAGATCGCGGTCGACACGCCCGGGACCCCGATCGAGATCCAGGCCGACGGCCCCAAGCTCGAGCAGGTGCTGCTCAACCTGACCCAGAACGCGATCGAGGCGCTGGCGGGCGCGCCCGGGGGGCGCGTGATCCTGCGCGCGCGCCGACAGCCGCGCACGGTCACCGTCGAGGTCGAGGACAACGGCCCGGGCATCGCCCCGGAGACCCCGATCTTCGACGCGTTCTTCTCGACCAAGCCCCAGGGCACCGGGCTCGGCCTCTCGATCTCCCACCGCATCGTCACCGATCACGGCGGCACCCTCGACGTCGACAGCCGCGGCGGACGCACCGTGTTCCGCGTGGTCCTCCCGATCGACGGGCCCCCGCCCAGCGCACGCACTGCTCTCATGGAGCCCGTGGAGACGTATTGATGACAGACAGCAGCCGAGACAAGGGACGTATCCTCGTGGTCGACGACGAGGCGAGCGCGCGCAGCGGCCTGGAGAAGCTGCTGCGCCAGGAGGGCTACACCGTGCGCGTCGAGGCCGACGGCGCCGCCGGCCTGCGGGCGGCCGACGAGTTCGCGCCGGACGTCGTCGTCACCGACCTGCGGATGCCGCAGATGGACGGCATGGAGCTGCTCACGCGCCTGCGCGAGCAGGACCGCGGCGTCCCGGTCATCGTCGCGACCGCCTTCGGCGAGGTCGCCTCGGCGGTCGCGGCCATGCGCGCCGGCGCCGACGATTATCTGATGAAGCCGATCGACATCGACGGGCTGGTGCTGGCGATCGAGCGGGCGGTGGAGCGGCGCTCGCTGCGGACCGAGGCCGAGAACCTGCGCCGGCAGCTGCGCGAGCACGACGGCAGCGGGCTGCGCGGCCTGCTCGGCACCAGCCCGGCGATGCAGAAGGTCTATCGCATGGCGCAGCAGGTGGCGGGTTCGCGGGCCACGGTGCTGTTGACCGGCGAGAGCGGCACCGGCAAGGGCGAGCTGGCGCGCACGATCCACGCGCTCGGGCCGCGGGCGCAGGAGCCGTTCATCGCCCTGCACTGCGCCGCGCTGGCGGAGTCGTTGCTGGAGAGCGAGCTGTTCGGCCACGAGAAGGGCGCCTTCACCGGCGCCGACCGCAAGCGGCTCGGCCGCTTCGAGCAGGCCCACCGCGGCACCCTGTTCCTCGACGAGATCGGCGAGATCACGCCGGCCATGCAGGTCAAGCTGCTGCGCGTGCTGCAGGAGCGGGCCTTCGAGCGCGTCGGCGGCGGCGAGACGATCAAGGTCGACGTGCGCCTGATCGCCGCGACCAACCGCGACCTCGCCAAGGAGGTCCGCGAGGGCCGGTTTCGCGAGGACCTGTATTATCGCCTCAACGTCGTCCACGTCGAGCTGCCGCCGCTGCGCCTGCGGGGCCGCGACTCGCTGCTGCTCGCGGAGTACTTCCTGCGCCGCTTCGTCGAGGAGAACCACTCGTCGGTCACCGGCTTCAGCGAGTCGGCGCGGGCCAAGCTGACGCGCCACACCTGGCCGGGCAACGTCCGCGAGCTCGAGAACGCGGTCGAGCGCGCGGTGGTGCTGTGCGACGGCGACGAGATCACCGCGGAGCACCTGCCCTTCGAGGGGGCGTCGGACGTGCAGGGCGGGGTGCGCATCCCCGGCTCGACGATGGCGGAGATCGAGCAGCACGCGATCCTCAGCACGCTCGACGCGGTCCAGGGGTCGACCGCGCGCGCGGCCGAGATCCTCGACATCAGCGTGCGCACGATCCAGTACCGCCTGCACACCTACGGGCGCAGGTAGGCGGCCGCCGCTCACAGCCCCGCGTGGTCGCCCCAGCCCGCGTCGCCGCGGGCCTTGCTGCGCAGGACCTTGTAGATCCCGTAGAGCATGGCGAGCACGAAGATCCACACCAGCGCCAGCGCGATGAAGGCGGCGAGGTCGATGGGCTGGATCCCCGAGGTGGCGACCGTGGGGTCGACGGAAGATGTGTGTGCGATCATTGCTGGTTCTCCTCGGCCTTGCGCGCCTTCGCCTGGCGGCGGTTCCACTTTTCAAGACGGTCCTTGTTCCACGGCTTGTAGGCGCCCTCCGGCAGCGGCGGCAGGCCGGCGCGGGCCCGGCTCGCGTCGCCGAGCTGGGCCTCGGGCTCGCTCGCGCAGTCGGTGGTGTGCAGGCGCCGCTCGCTGCCGGCGCGCGCGAGCTGCTGCTGCGCGACGTAGTAGCCGGCGCGCGCGACCTCCTCGGGGCCGGGGATCCGGTAGCTCACCCGGCGCAGCTCGACCTTGCGCGGCGCCACGCCGCCGTGCTCGCGGGCCCACTCGCGGCAGTGATAGCGGCCGTACCACTTTTGATACCAGTCGCCCTTGCCCGACTCGCCGCCGCTCATGCGCCGATTCATCTTGAAGATGCGGTCGTTGAGGATCCACGGGACCGGCTTGCGCTCCGCGGCGTACATGTCCGTCCGCATGTCGTGCTCCTCGCCGTCGGCGTCGATCACCACGACCTTGAGGAAGACGTTTTGGCGCGGCGGGTTGGGCGCGAACATGTTCCAGCCCTGGGCCGTGTGCGTCCGCGACAGCCACAGGCGAAACGGCGCCTGCGCGGCCGGGCGGAAGCTCTTGAAGCATTGCTTGTCCGGGAGGCACCAGGCCGCGACCGCGGTGATGTGATAGACGACCAGCGCGCCGACCAGCAGGCGCCCGAGCGGGCCGTAGGCGAGCGGACCGCCGTCCTCGGGGTGAGGGGTCGGCGCGCGGCGGTCGCGGCGGCGCCACGCGTACGCGGCCGCCGCGACGATCACCAGCAGGCCGCCGCCGACGCAGGTGCGCGCGCCGGGCAGTCCGGTCGCGGTGAGCACGACGGCGCCTGTCCCGAGGGCCAGACCGAGCCACAGCGCGGGCGCGGGCAGGCGCGCGGCGTCGCGGTGGAGGTGCGGGAGCGTGGGGTCCTCGCAGGGGATCGGCGGACGTCCGGCGCGCACGTCGGCGGGGATGCCGGGCACGCCGAGGCGGGCGAGCCCGCGGCCGATGCCGCGGAGGATCGACGCCAGCTCGGCGCCGCTGAGGCAGACCATGTAGGTCAGCAGCATGATCGGCGCGAACATGCCGATGTTCATCAGCACCAGGAGGTGCCCGTGGAACAGGATCCCGATCGTCAGGAAGACGCGGCGGCCGAGGAACCACCCGCAGAACCACTCGAGGTCGAGGCGATGGACCCGGCCGTTCACGCGCAGCTCGAAGGGGCGGTCACGCAGGCGCCGCCAGGCCCAGGCGATGAGCGCCATGCCGGCGAGCCAGCTCGCGGCGAAGATCGCCTGGACGGCGGCGAGCGAGAGGCCGCCGCGGGCGGGCGTGTAATGGACCGGGAACGCGACCTCGGCGATCGCCAGCGCCAGCAGGCCGAGCGCGAGCCACAGGCCGCGCACCAGCCACAGGCGCGCGCCGACGAGGCGAGGCAGGCGCTCGCGCAGCGCCCAGCGGACCACCAGGCCGACGACGACGAGCGGGAAGCTGCACTGCCAGACGTGCACCACCCAGGTCATCAGGCGAAAGAGGTTGGTGCCGAAGATCGCCGAGAGGTACTGCGGCGGCACGCGATAGAAGTGGTCCATGTTGAGGGCGTAATACAGGCTGTCGCCGCGCAGCCACACGTCCCCGGTCTTGGCGCAGCCGGTATAGACGTAGATCGTCGCCAGCTGCAGGATCATGAGCAGGCGCGGCCACGCCGGCACGCGGCGATAGATGGCCGCGAGGCCGTGCGGGTGCGCGGGCGAGGGCGCCGCGCCGGCCCCGTCGCCCGGTCCGCCCGGCACGCTGAGCCGGCCCGCGCGGGCCAGCCGGCGGCAGCGCAGCCAGTTGTCGACGCTGTAAGCGTGGCCGCACCGCGAGAGGATCAGGTAGAAGTAGAAGCAGTCGTAGACGAGGTCCGTGCCCTCCATGTAGAGCGGGTTGCGCTGCGTGATGCTCAGCATCAACAGCCAGCCGAGCACGCCCATCAGGCGCGTGCGCCAGCCGAGCATGAAGGCGGTCGTCGCCGCCGCGAACGCGGAGAACTGGACCCAGAACGCGGCGGGCGAGTCCCAGAAGAACAGCAGCGAGTACTTCGGGCCCTTGAGGAACTCGAGCAGCCCGCGCGCGTCGAAGAAGCCGGCGGGCTCGCCGGGGCCGCCGCCGAAGCCGGCGAACTGGTCGCGCGCGAGCAGCTCGCGCGCGGTGTCGGTGGAGAAGATGCCCTCGTTCGTGAACAGGAACGTGAAGTGCTCGTATAGCCCGCCGATGTTCATCAGCACGAAGGCCGCGAACAGGACGCGAAACAGGCCGAGCGCGCGCGGGTCCTCGGTGCGCAGCCACAGGCGCCGCCAGCGGTCGGCCTGTGAGATGCCGAGCATGAACACGACGACGACGGCGGCCAGCAGCAACCATCCGATCGTGGGCGAGAGCTGGACGGCGAGATCGTTGACGGGTGGGCTGTCGGACCGGAGCGCGGTGAGCATGAGGGAGCCTTCGGGTTCCAGCGGCGATCAGGGGTTCGGGACCACGGCGACGGGGCCGGCGGCCAGCCCGGCCAGGGTCGACGCCGTGCTGCTGAGGAAGGCGCGGGCGACCAGGCCGAGGTTGCGCGAGCCGACCACGACCAGCGCCGCCTGGAGCTCGGCCGCGACGGCGGCGATGCGCGCCGGCGGGTCGCCGAACACGACGTGGTGCGCGACGAGGGCGAGGCCGTGCGCGCTCGACCATTCGCTCACCGTCGCCTCGACCTCGGCGTGATAGGCGTCGCGCGCGGCGAGCCAGTCCGGGCCCTGTTCATCGATGAGGTCGTGGTGCCGCTGCTCGGCGACGTGGACCAGCGCGAGCGGGCGCCCCTGCGCGGCCGCGAGCTGGCGCGCGAACACGAGCGCCCGGTCGCCGGAGGGGCCGAGGTCGGTGGCGAACAGGATCGGGCCCGGGGCGATCGCTACGAGGTCGGGCGGAACGACGATCACCGGGCGCGGCAGCTGGCGCAGCAGCTGCCGCGCCACCGCGCCGAGGCGGATCAGCGGGTGCTGGGACGACGACGCCGCGCGACCGACGACGATCCCCGCCGCGCCCTGGGCGGCGGCCGTCAGACCGTCCTCGGCCCGGGGCGCCTCGCGCAAGCTGACGCTGGCGACCGGCGGGAGGTGCAGCTCCCGCGTCGCCCGCATGACGAGCTGATGGATCGCGCTGGCCGCATCAGGACGCACGTGCGGGCGGGCCCACGACTCGAGGACGTGCACGCCGACGACGCTGCCTCCGGCGCGCGCGAGCCACCCGGCGACGACCAGCGCGCCGCGAGCACGCTCGTCGAGATCGAGGCCGACGACCCAGGTGTTCTCCATCGACATGGTCGTGCCTGAGCAAGGCGTGTGCCAGGGTCGCGGGGTCACGCCGCGGGGCGTGCCGGAGGCCCGTCGCGTGCGCCGGTGCAAGGTTTGCACGGACGCGCAATCGCTGCATTTCGCGGCTGCTCTGCGCGCTCGACGGACCGGTCGCGGGCGGCGCTGGGCGGCGCCTGCGGAGCTGGCCCGGGGATTGCTAACCCCATGCCGATGTAATGGCGCGACCACGCGACGACGATACATTCGCGAGGCTGTGGGAGCCCGCGCCGGGGTCCCCGCGCCGATCCCCGGCCGGGGCCCTGGATGCGACGCCGGAGCTGGCGCGTCGATACCTGACCCACGCCATCGCGCCCGACACGCCGCTGGCGACGGCGGTGCGGCTGCGGATGCACGGGGAGATCAAGCTCGGGAAGTGGCGCAGCTTCGTGGCCGAGGAGGTGCTGCGCTGGGATCGCGGGTTCATGTGGCGGGCCCGGACGAAGCTCGCCGGCCTGCCGGTGAGCGGCTCGGATCGCTGGATCGACGGCGTGGGCGCGATGGACTGGCGGCTGCTCGGGTTCATCCCGGTGATGGTCGCGTCGGGGCCGGACATCTCGCGCTCGGCGCTCGGGCGCTGCCTGCTGGAGAGCGTGTGGCTGCCCTCTGTGCTGGCCGGGCCCGGGGTGATCTGGCGCGCGCGCGACGAGCGGCGCGTCGAGGCCCGGCTGACCCTGGGCGGGGCGCCCGGGTCGATCCTCCTCACGTGCGACGCCGTGGGCCGCGTCGCGGCGATCGTGGGCCCGCGCTGGGGCAGCCCCGACGGCGGCCCGCATCGCCTCGTCGACTTCGGCGGCGTCGTCGAGGCGGAGCGCTGCTTCGCCGGCTACACGATCCCGTCGCAGTTGCGGCTCGGCTGGTACTTCGGGACCGAGCGGTTCGCCGACGAGGGCGAGTTCTTCCGCGTCACCGTCGACGAGGCGACGTTTCGCTGACGTCGCCGCGTCGGCGCGGTCACCTGCGGCGGCGGCGGGCGACGGCGAGGCCGACCAGCCCGAGCGCGAGCAGGCCGCCCTGGCCGCGGTCCTGCGCGTCGCAGCCGCAGCCGCCCTCCGAGCCCTCGCCCGCGGAGGAGCCGCCGGTGCTGGCGCTGTCGCCCGACTCACCCGAGGTGCCGCCGTCCGGGCCGCCGGTCGTGGTGTCGCCGTCGCCGGTGGCAGCGTCGCCGCCGGTGGCAGGGTCGCCGCCGGTGTCGTCGCCGCCGCTGGTCGGCGTGTCCCCGGTGGTCGCGGGCTCGGTGGTCGCGGTGTCGGTCGTGCCCTCGTCGACGCACACGCCGACGCTGTCGTCCTCCGAGGTGCAGACGAGCAGGTCCGGGCAGCCGTTGCCGGTCCCGCGGCAGCCGTCGACGCACGCGCCCGCCTCGCAGACGCGGCCGGAGTCGGAGTCGCCGCAGTCGCCGTCGCCGCTGCACTCGCAGTCCTCGTCGACGGCGTCGTCGCAGTC
>Ga0075163_10000886_pt1 | contig 39976 bp, 32 predicted proteins | sample JI1023141ADNA_FD_71478 | JGI IMG/M metagenome (GOLD analysis project Ga0075163, IMG submission 71478) | Wastewater effluent complex algal communities from Wisconsin, to seasonally profile nutrient transformation and Carbon sequestration -... | ecosystem: Engineered > WWTP > Effluent > Algae...
CAGGCGAAGATGATGACGAGGCCGGCGAGGTCGAGGACGACGCCGAAGCGCATCATCGACCCGATCTTGATCTTGCCGGTGCCGTAGGCGATCGCGTTGGGCGGCGTCGAGACCGGGAGCATGAACGCGAAGCTCGCGGCCATGGTCACGCACAGCACCGTCGGCAGCGGGTCGTTGCCGCCGGCCTGCGCGATCGCCAGCAGCACCGGGACCATCATGCTCGTCGTCGCAACGTTGCTGGTGATCTCCGTCAGCACGAGCACCAGCGCGGTGCTGAAGAACAGCAGCCCCAGCGGCGACTCGGCCAGCGGACCGACGGCCGCCAGCGCCCCGTTCGCCATCGCCTTCGCCAGCCCGGTCTCGAACATCAGCTTGCCCAGCGACAGCCCGCCGCCGAGCAGCAGCAGCGTGCTCCAGTCGAGCTGCATCGCCCGCTCCCACCCGAGCACCGGGCGCCCGTCGCCCTTGCCGCTCGGCAGCAGGCACAGCAGCACGCCGCACAGCAGCGCGACGACGCCCTCGTCGAGGCCGCCGTTGGCCCACGCGGTGTACGGGTGACCTGGCCCGAGGGACAGCTTCAAAATTGCCGGGGTCAGCCAGCCGGCGACGGCGAGCATGAACACGGCGGCCGCGCGGCGCTCGCCGGCGGACATCGGGCCGAGGCGGCGCAGCTCGGCCTCGACGTTGTCGGCGAGCGCGTCGAGGCGGGCGATCGGCGAGGGGAAGCGCCAGCGGGCGTAGAGCACGACGAACACGAGGGCGAGGGCCGCGGTCGGCAGCGCGAAGCTCATCCACTGGAAGAAGTCGATGCGCAGCTCGAGCTGGCGCTCGAGCATGCCGAGGGCGATGACGTTGGGGGCGGTGCCGACGGGCGTGGCGATGCCGCCGAGCGAGGCCGCGTAGGTCAGGCCGAGGAGCATGCCCTCGGCGTGGCGGTCGAAGCGGTGCTGCTCGCCGGGCGGCGCGGCGGCGCGGATCGTGCTGCACAGGCCGAGGGCGACGGGGATCATCATCGCGGTGGTCGCGGTGTTGGAGATCCACATCGACACGAGGAAGGTGGCCACGGCGATCGCCGCGCTCGCGCGGGCGGGCGAGCCGGCGATCCAGCGCCGACCGAGCAGCCACAGCGCGGCCCGCCGGTCGAGGCCCTGCTCCGCGAGCCCGAGCGCGAGCATGAAGCCGCCCATGAACAAATAGATCAGCGGGCTCGACAGCGGCGCGAACGCGTCGGTCGCGTTCGTCACCCCGAGCAGCACCGCCAGCGCCGGCGCCAGCAGGGCCGCCGCGGCCAGCGGGATCGCCTCCGTGATCCACAGGATCACCGTCAGCACCGTGATCGCCGCCAGCGCGTGCCCCTGTGAAGTCAGGCCCGGCAGCGGCAGCAGCATCATCACGACGAAGCCGAGCGGCGCGAAGATCTGGCCGACGCGCCTGCGGACGGCCTCGAAGCGGGCCTCGGCCGCGGTGCGGGCCTCGGCGTTCACGCGGTCCTCCGCGGCTCGGCTCCCGCCACGAACGGGACGATCAACAGGCACGGGATGCAGGCGACGCACGCCAGCGCGAAGTACACGATCGGGCCCTGCGCCTGGTAGACCCAGCCGCTGTAGGCCCCGGTGGCCATCTGTGACAGCGCGTAGATCGCGGTGCCGAACGCGAAGTGGGCCGCCTTGTGGTCGGGGTGGCAGCGGCGCATCAGGAACACCATCTGCGCGGCGACGGCCATGCCGCCGCACAATTGCTCGATCACCATGATCACGCCGATCGTCGTCAGCGACGGCGCGAGCCCGCCGAGGAAGAACGCCGGCGCGTCGGCGAGCTCGCCCAGGCTCATCGGCAGGCTCGGCGCGGCGATGATCAAATAGATCGGCTGGGTCGCGGCCATCAGCACGGTGATCGGCACGATCGCCCGGGCCAGCGAGGCGCGGGCGATCCACGCCCCGCCGATCACCGCGCCGACGATGCTCGCCGCCGTGCCGAAGCCGTTGATCACGCCGCGCTCCGCCGTGCTCACCCCGAGGTCGCGCAGCATGACCTTCGACATGTTGAACATCAGCGCGTCGCCGAGCTTGTAGGTCAGCAGGAACAGCACCACCACCAGCGCCCGGTCCTGGCGCAGGAAGCTCAGGTACGCCTCGCGCACGTGGGCCAGGCGCGCGCCCGCGGCCCGCGACGGCGCCGCCCGCCGCGCCCGCTCGTTGGCGCCGCGCGGCAGCAGCAGGCGGTGACCGACCGCGAGCCCGAGCATCAGCGCGGCCGCGACGCCGAGCCCGAGCAGCCAGTTGTAGCGCCCGCCGAGGTACACGAGGCCGGAGTTGCCGACCAGCATCGCGACGCGAAACGCCGCGACGCGCGCGCCGGCGTAGCGGGCCTGGTCGTCCTTCGGCAGGGCGTCCATGTAGTAGCCGTCGCAGGCGATGTCGTGCGTGGCGGACGCGACGCCGATCGCGATCAGGGTCAGCCAGATCAGCGAGGTGTCGTGGCCACCTGAACTTTGGGCCAGGTCGTGGGCGAGCACGGCGAGCAGGCCGATGAGCGCGCCGAGCACCGCCTGGGTCGCGAACATCCACTGGCGGAAGCTGCCGACGAGGTCGACGATCGGGCTCCACAGGAACTTGAGCGTGCTCGTGAGGTGGAGCGCGGAGGTGTACCCGACCTGCGACGGCGGGAGGCCGGCGGCGGTCAGGAACTCCGCGGCGATCTGGTGCAGCACCGACCACGGCAGGCCCTCGGCGAAGTAGGTCGTGCTGGTCCAGGCGACGGTGCCGGTGTTGCGCGGCGGGGCGGGCTGCGGGTCGGCGGTCACCGCGGGCGAGAGTACACCGGCGGCGCCGCCGGCCAAGTTCTGCGCGCGCCGCCGGGGTCCGCCGGCCGCCGTGCGCGGGCCCCGGCGGGAATAGCGGGCGCCGGGCCGCGGTTGTCGGCGGCATGACTGGCAATACGATCCGCACCAAGAGGTTACGCTCGCCGCAGGCCCTGCTCGCGCTCCTCGGGCTGACCGTGGTCGGCGGCGGCGCGGCGGCGCTGAGCTTCGTCGGCCACGCCGAGGCCGCGGGCGAGACGCTGTGGCGCGAGGGCGCCGGCACCCCGGTGGTCGCCGGCGACTTCGACCCGCGGCGCAGCCTGGCCCCGCTGGTCAAGGAGATCGGGCCCTCGGTCGTCAACGTCCGGGTGGCCGGCAAGGCGCGCGTGCCTGACCTGCCTGGCATGGAAGGCGTCGACCCGCGCATGTTCCCGTTCTTCGAGATGCAGCCGCAGCAGCCGCGCAGCGGCATCGGCTCGGGCGTGATCCTCAGCAGCGACGGCCTCGTCGTCACCAACCATCACGTCGTCGACGGCGCCGACAAGCTCGAGGTCAAGCTCGACGACGGCCGCATGTTCAACGCGAAGGTGCTGGGCTCCGACCCGCTGACCGACATCGCGCTGATCCAGCTCGAGGGCGCGAAGGGCCTCAAGGCGGCGACGCTCGGCTCGAGCGCGTCGATGTCGGTCGGCGACTGGGTGATCGCCATCGGCTCGCCGATGGGCCTCGAGCAGACCGCGACGACCGGCATCGTCAGCGCGAAGGGCCGCGGCAGCCTCGGGCTCTACGCCAACAGCTACATCGACTTCCTGCAGACCGACGCGTCGATCGCCCCGGGCTCGAGCGGCGGCCCGCTGTTCAACCTCAACGGCGAGGTCATCGGCATCAACACCGCGGTCGGCGGCGGGCTCGGCCGCGGGCTCGGCTTCGCGGTCCCGATCGACCAGGCGAAGACGGTGATCCCTCAGCTCAAGCATTCCGGAAAGGTGGTTCGCGGCTGGCTCGGCATCAGCGGCCGCGACATCGAGCCGGCCGTCGGCCGCGCGCCGGAGACCGGCGCCGTGATCGGCGCCGTGATGCCCGGGACCCCCGCCGCGAAGGCAGGCCTGCAAGCCGGCGACCGCATCGTCGCCGTCGACGGCCACAGCGTCGCCAGCTTCGGCGACCTCCGCGGCCGCATCGCCGACCTCAAGCCCGGCAGCAGCGTCGCCCTCAAGGCCGTGCGCAAGGACAGGCCGATCGAGCTCAAGGCGACCGTCGGCAAGCTCCCCGACGACGCCGAGCTGCAGCGCCTCGGGCGCCGCGAGGCCGGCGGCGGCGGTGGACAGCTGTTCCCCGACGGTCAGCCGCGGCTCGGCGTCGAGGTCGAGTCGGTGGCGGACGGCCTGCAGGTGCGCAGCGTCCGGCCCGGGTCGCTGGCCGACGAGCTCGGGCTGCGGGAGGGCGACCGTCTGCAGTCGATCAACGGCGAGGCCGTGAAGAGCGCCGCGGACGTCGCACGGGCGCTGGGCAAGGACGGCGGCCGCGTCGAGGTGAAGGTCCAGCGCGGCACGGCCACGCACTCGGCCGTGATCGAGCGCCGCTGAAAGAACGCGGTCCGGCTCGCGCGCCCGCACATGTGGGCGCGCGCGAGCGCTTGCGTCGGCGGCGAGAGTTGCCCGATAGTGGAGCGGATGGACAGCTGTCCGCGCAATCGTCAATACCCCCTCTCGCTCCTGACGGCGCTCTCACTGTGCGGCGCGTGCACGGCGGAGGACGAGCTCGTCGACGGCATGTTCACGCAGGCCGAGTGGACGAAGATCCAGACGCTCTCGCCGCTGGAGGAGCTGCCGCCGGACGCGACCAATCGCTACGCGGACGACCCGAAGGCCGCGACGCTCGGGCAGAAGTTCTTCTTCGAGAGCGCCCTCGCCGGCCCGCTGAAGCTCGGCGACGACGGCATGAACGGCGCGCTCGGCAAGGTCGGCGAGAAGGGCAAGGTCGCGTGCGCGTCGTGTCACTCGGGGCCGTGGCTGATCGACCTGCGCTCGCAGCCGGGCAACGTCTCGTTCGGCGCCGACGTGCTGCCGCGCAACGCGGCGACGATGATCAACGTCGCGTACTACTTCCCGTGGATCGAGAACGACGGGCTGCTCGACTCGCTGTGGTCGGAGTCGATGATCGACATCGAGGCCGACTTCTCCTACAACTCGAGCCGCCTGCGCCTCGCGCACGTCGTCTATGAGAAGTACCGCGACGAGTACAACGCGGTGTTCGACCCGGACCTCGACCCCGCGCTCGACCCGGCCCACCCCGAGGCCGACCGCTTCCCCGCGGAGGGCCGCCCGGGCTCCGAGGAGTGGCTCGGGATGATGACGTCCGACCAGGACCACGTCACCGAGATCTACGTGAATTGGGGCAAGGCGCTGCACGCCTATCTGCGCCTGCTCGTCAGCAAGAACGCGCCGTTCGACCGCTACGTCGCCGGCGACACCGCGGCGATCGACACCGCGGCGAAGCGCGGGCTCAAGCTGTTCGTCGGCAAGGCCGGCTGCGTCGAGTGCCACAGCTCGCCGCACTTCAGCGACGACGACTTTCGCAACAACGGCCTGGCGCCGTCGGGCCCGAACGTCAACCCCGACGAGCTCGGCCGCTTCGCGACCGTCGAGTTCATCATGGGCCACGAGTTCAACACGAAGAGCAAGTGGAGCGACGACCGGGCCGACACCCGCCTCGACGGTCTGAAGAAGACCGACGACCTGCAGGGCAAGTGGCGGACCAAGGGCCTGCGCAGCATCGCCGAGACCGCGCCGTACATGCACTCGGGTCAGTTCGCCACGCTCGAGGAGGTCATCGACTTCTACGACAAGGGCGGCTCGGAGACCGGCTTCCACGGGACCAAGGACCCGGTGATCCAGCCGCTCAACCTCAGCGACGGCGAGCGCGGCGACCTCGTCGCGTTCCTGCGCACGCTGACCGGCGAGGAGGTCCCGGAGGCCCTGCTGCGCGACACCCGGCCGTAGTACGGCGCCGCGGAGCTCGCGGCCTCAGGCGCCCTTCGGGCCGAGGTAGCGCAGCACCAGCACCGTGACGTCGTCGTACTGCTGGGCGGTCCACGCCTTCACGTCGCCCATCAGCGCCGCGCAGATGTCGACGGCGGGGCGCTCGCGGCGGGCGACCAGCGCGTCGCACAGGCGGTCCATGCCGAACTGCATGCGCCGGCCGTTCATCGCCTCGGTGACGCCGTCGGAGTAGAGCAGCATCAGGTCACCGGGCTGCAGGCGCAGCTCCGAGTCGGGCATCGCGGGGCCGACGTCGGGGACGACGCCGAGCCAGGTGCCGGGGGTCTCGATGCGCTCGCAGCGGCCGGTGGCGGCGCGGCAGACGATGATGTCCTCGTGCGCGCCGGAGAAGAACACGCGGCCGTCGGCGTGCAGGCGCAGCAGCGTGAGCGTGACGTGCTCGTCCTGCTCGAGCCGGTCGCGGATGTTTTTATAGAGCATCGAGTTGAGCGCGGGGATCAGCTGGGCCGGGCGGGCGTCGGGGCGCTCCTGCACGAGCACGGCGATCAGGCTCTGGACCATCAACATCACCAGGCCCGCGGTCAGGCCGTGGCCGGCGACGTCGCCGATGCCGAGCCAGCAGCCGTCGTCGGCGACCGGGAGGATGTCGTAGTAATCGCCGCCGACCTCGCTGGCCGGCAGCATGCTCGCGGCGAGGTCGAGGCCGGACACCACGACCTTGCGCGGCAGGATCGACGTCTGGATGCGCTGCGCGATCTCCAGCTCGCGCTCGAGGCGCTCCTGCACCGCCAGCTGGGCGCGCCCGCGGGCCAGCTCGCCCGCCATCTCGTTCATCGCCGTCGCCAGCGCGCGGGCCTCGACCGGGCCCCCGACCGGCGCGCGCGCGTCGAGCTGCCCGGCCGCGAGCGTGCGCGTGAACTCGACGAGCGCGTCGACCGGTCGCGACAGCCGCCGCGCGATCGCCCAGGCCAGGCCCGCGGCCAGCAGCACCGCCGCGCCCGCGAGCAGGTACAACCATCGCGTCAGCGCGCGGCTGGTCGCGAGCGCCGCGTCGAGCGAGCGGGCGAACACCACCGCGAGCGCGCGGTCCCCCGTGTAGCCGGGCACGCGGGCGCGACGCAGCAAGTAGCGGGTGCCGAGCAGGGTCCGCTCCTCGACGGTGTCGCCGAGCTCCGCGGCGATCGGCGCGATCACGGCGGCGAGGCCCGGGTCGTCGAGGCCGTGGGCCACCGCGGCGCCGTCGAGCACGAGCGCAACGCCGCTGCCGGTCTGGCGCTGCACGACCGCGGCGACGCGATCGTCGTGGATGTGCCCGAGGATCAGCACGCCGACGACGGTGTCGCCGAACGCGAGGCGGCGGGCGTGGACCTGGAACACGCGGGCGCCCTGCGTCCACACGCCGCCCGCGTCGCCGTCGGCGAGCGCCGCCGCGACGAGCGGCTGGCCGGCGAGCGAGAAGCCGACGGCCTCCGGGTCCGCGGTGTCGACGATCAGGCGCCCGTCGGCGTCGAGCAGGACGAACAGGTCGGCGCCGCCGGACTTCTGCATCTCCTGGGCGACGTCGACGATCGTCGCGCGGTCGATGTCCGCCGTGCCGAGCACGGCCTTGAGGCGCGGCTCCTGGGCGACGGTGAGGGTCTCGCTGCGGTACAGCGACTGACGCAGCGCGTGCAGCTCGTCGAACACCGCGCCGGCGCGCGCGAGGTCCTCGACGATCTGGCGCCGGGCCTCGCGCTCGAGCAGCGCGGAGAGGAGGATCACCGTGGCCCCGACGAGCGCGACGACCAGGCCGAGCACGGCGACGAGGATCGTCGTGCGCAGGCGGACGGCGCGGGGCAGGCTTAAAAAAAGCCCGCGGGGCCTCGTGGGTCCGGCCGCGGGGGGAGTCGCGGCGGCGGGGATCGTGGTGGGCGGCTTCGCGGGCTCGGTCGTCATGGCGTGCGATCCCACGGTGGAAGGATGCGGCGCGTCTGCAGCAGCTTCGGCTCCGGCGCCGCGATCGCCAGGGTCCGCGCCAGCGCGGCCGAGAGCGGGCGGTCGAGCAGCTCGAGCTCGACGTGGGCCCCGGGCGGCGCGGTCGGCAGGCGCAGCACGAACGGTCGGCGCTCGCCGGGCTGCAGGCGGGTGTCGGCGCCGACGCGCAGCGCCCGGAAGAACGGGACCTCGGCCCCGGACGCGTCGACGAGCACGCGGCTGTACACCGCGACGTCGCTGGCGATCGTCACACCTGTCCCATCGACCAGCTCGGCGACGAGCGCGAGCTCGCGGCCGGGGAGCCCGACCGGGAGGGCGTGCGGCGCCCCGCTGACGTGCACGTGGCCGCTGACCTGCAGGCCGTCGGCGTCCGCCCGCACGCGCACGTCGAGCGCCAGCGCGTCGCCGGTCGCCGGGCCGTCGCCGTGGTGCGACGCGCCCTCGCGCACCGGACCTCCGCTCGCGACCGCGAGCGCCCGCTCCGGCATGTGGCAGCCCTGACAGTGCAGTCCGACGCGCATCCCGTCGCCATGCTGCCACTCCTCGAACTCGCTGAACACTGGCAGCGCGACGCCGGCCGCGGTGTGGGTCAGGTGATGGCAGGCGGCGCACAGCCGCGAGTCGGCGTGGAGCGGCGAGCAGCCGGCGCGGTGAAAGTACGGCTCCTCGACGTCGCACAGCGGGCCGTACTTGCGGTTCTCGGCCAATTGGAGCGTCCAGGACGCGGCCTCCGGCGCCAGCGTCACCTCGGAGATCGCGTGGCAGACCTCGCAGGTGACGCCCTCGGCGACCACGGCCTCCTTCGGGTCCAGCACCGCCGTCAGCGGCGCGTGGCAGCGGTCGCAGGCGGCGGCGTCCGGCGCCTGCGCCCGCATCGCCTGGTAGGCCGGCGCCCGCGCGGAGCCGGCGTGCGCCGAACCTGACCATTCGGTCAGGTACGACTCGTGACACTCGCCGCAGCGGCGCGCCGGCCTGGCCTCGAGCGGGGCGACCGCGGGCACCGGCACCAGCGGGCCGGCGGTCAGCGAAGGGGGCACGCCGACCGGCGCGCCGTCACAGGCGGGCGCGCCGACCAGACACACGAGCAGAGCAGCGGGCCGGCTCAGTTGTAGCGGCCGTATGGCGAACCGTCCTTGCGGGTGTGCACGCTGGCCTGCGGGGTCTCGACGAGGGCGAGGTCGAGCGCGACCTGACCGCCGGCGGTGACGGTGACCTCGCCGCGGACGGGCTCGCCGCGCGCGAGCCAGGCGACGTACGGGTAGGTGCCGGGCGGTACGCCGGCGATCTCGAAGCGACCGTCGACGCCCGTGACCGCGAACCAGGGGTTGTCGAGCACGAGGATCTTCGCGGCCATCTCCGGGTGGATGTTGCAGTACACGTCGATGATGCCGGGGCGCGTCAGCGTGATCGACTTGGTCGTGCCGCTCTTGTACAGGCCGAGGTCGAAGCGCTTGACCTTCGACAGCGAGAACACGTTGTGAAAGATCATGTCGTCGTTGGGGAAGCCGACCTCGGTGCCCCGGAGCACCGCGCTGACCGCCGGCACGAAGGTCTTGTTGATCTGGCGGACCTCGTGCTTCGGCGGCGGCGCCTCGAGCAGGCGGTCCTCGAGCTCGATGTCCATCGCCGCCTCGAGGTAGACGACCACGCCGGAGCGGTCGGCCTTCGGCTTGCCGGTCGGGCTGTCCCGCGTGATCGTCACCGCGCCCGTGATCGTGCCCGTGGTCGCCGGAGCGGCCGCCGGAGCGGCCGCTCCGACCGGCGCCGGAGCCGGAGCCGCCGGAGCCGGACTTGCGACGGGGGCGGTGCCGGCGGCGGGGGCGAGCAAGAGCAGGGCGGCGAGGGCGTGGGCGTGGGGCATGACAACCTCAGTCGTTCACTCATCAGATGCGCGCCACCAGCGAGCTGGTGAACACGTCGTTGCGGATCCCGGGGATCCTTCCGAGCTCGCGGTTGACGGTGTACTCCAGCTTGATAATCACGCTCGTCCCGACCTCGAAGCGCAGCCCCGGCGTGATACGCAGGGTGTTGCTGTTGTACACGAAGCTGGCGCCGTTCTGGTGGAGCGCCTCGCGCCAGTCGACGCGCGCGAAGGGCATCAGCCAGGTCGTGGCGCGGTAGCCGAGCATGCCGTACGCGGCCTTGAAGTCGAGGCACGGGGCGATCCCGCACGGCGGGTCGCCGGGCTCGGTCTTGCCGTCGACCTTGCCCTGCACGTACTCGCCGGTGAGGTCGAGGCCCTTGACCTCGAGGTGGAGGTCGAAGCCGTACTGCTTCTGGATGACCCGGTCCTCGGGCTGGAAGTCCTGCGCGCCGACCGAGCCCGAGGCGCCGATCTCGAGCCCCGCGCCGACGGGGATCACGTACGACAGCCGACCCATCGCCGTCTTGAAATGGTTGGTGTCGATCTCGTTGGCGAAGCTGAAGTTCTCGGTGAAGCTGCTGCCGTTGGTCACCGACAGCGCGAGGATCAACGCGCGCCTGGGCAAGAACTTGAAGCGGGCCTTGAGCCCGAGGTTGCGCCCGCAGGTGTAGCGACACAGCAGCGACGGCGTCACGCCGATGCGGCTCGGCGACTCCTGGATGCGATACTCGTAGCCGAACACCGGGTCGATCTTGCCGGCGTAGAGGTCGAAGTCGAAGCGCTTGACCGGCACCTGCCAGCGCAGATACCCGAGCTTGACGTCGATGAAGTCGCCGAGCGCGAAGCGCGAGGCGTCGCTGTCACTGACGTTGCGGCTGCGCGGCACGAAGTCGATCAGGCCCTCGACCGAGACGCGCTTCCCCAGGCCCGCGAGCAGGTTCAGGTTGAAGGCGTTGAGGATGAACGAGCTCTTGCCCTGGCTGTTGACCCCGTCGAAGGTGATCGCGCGCGACTCACCGGTGTCGGCCGGCTCGCCGCGGCTGTTGATCGTCGTCGACAGCGGGTCGCCGTAGAACACCCACGAGTCGGTGATCGCCGAGTACTCGGGGAAGTGCACGTGGCCGATGTCCGGGCGCACGCCCGCGCCGTTTCCCGCGGCATAGAAGAAGCCGACGTCGAGGTAGCCGCCGACCTTGCCGGTCAGCGGCATCACGCTGTCAACCCGCTGCGAGACCTCGTCCTGGTCCTCGCGCAGCGCCTCGACCTCGGTGCGCAGGCCCCGGTTCTCGCGCTCGAGCTTTTTTAGACGGCGCTCGAGCTGGTCGAGGCGGTCGTCGGCGGGGCCGGCGGGCGTCGGCGCGGCTGGTGCGGCCTCGACGGCGACGGGCTCGAGCGGCGCGCGTCCGACCGCGGCGTCCGCGGGACCGAGCGCGGCGGGCTCGAAGTGGACCAGCGCGAGGGCGAGGCGAAGCATGGGATCGCCGGGGACGCGGAGGTGTCAGTGATTCTCGACGGTGACGAGGTCGCCGCCGAAGTAGCTGATCGCGTGGAGGCTGCGCTTTTGCCAGTGCAGGGCGGCGTTGGACAGGAAGCGGATGCGATAGTGCTGGGCCTCGGGCAGCCGGCGGACCGCGACGATCCACGTGATGAACGCCTTGAAGCACGACGAGTTCATGAACTCGAGCGCGCGCAGGTCGACCGCGACCTCGCCCACGCCGGCGCGCTGCGACTCGCCGTGCAGGCGCCCGAGCAGCTCGCCGAGGTCGCGCTCGACCGCGGCGTCGGCGGTGCCGGTGAGGGTGAGGCGCATGACGCTGGCGTCGACCGTCGCGGTCGCGCTCAGCTCCCCGACCTGAAGTCCGAGGCTCATGGCTCACCTCCCGGGCGCACGCTGGCCTGCGCGACGATCTCGATCTCGTCGCCCTCGACCTTGAAGTCGATCGTCATCTCCGTCTCGGCCCGGATACGCGCGAGGCCGAGGCCCGAGCCGCTGGACTCGTCCGCCGACGCCTGGATGAGCTGCTGGTAGAACATGAACGGGTCCTCGGCCTCGCGGACCTTGGTGATGAGTCGCTCGGCGATGCGGATGTTCTCCGGCGTCGCCCGGTTGCGGGTCCGTATCGTCACGCAGATCTCCGAGAGCGACTCGGTTCGCGGCGTCAAGGTCACGCGTAGCATGGTCTCGGCGTCGACGTTGTACTTGACCGCGTTCTCCAGCAGCTCGTGGGTCGCAAGCCCGAGCTGCGAGGACATCTGGTCGTCCTCGAGGATGCGCTCGTACAACGACATCACGAACCGACGCACCACCGAGACGAGCTGCGTCGTCGGCGCGAAGCTCATGTCAAACGAGGTCGGTAGCGCCATGAGCCCCTTCCCCTGGCTTGCCCCGGGCACTTGCAACATCACGCTCGAGGGTACCCGGTTTCCTCCCGGGACGACTGGAAAGGCCGCCGGAAACTGCGGTCACCCCCGCGTCGCCTCCGCCGCGCAGCGCTCGAAGGCGAGGGTCTCGAGCACGAGGTCCAGGCCGCCCCAGCCGCGCGGCAAGACGGCGGTGCAGACCTCCGCCGCGGCCGCCACGTCGCAGTCCCGGGGCTCGCCGAGCCCGACCAGGACCAGGGGCCGCGGGCCCGCCTGGCGTCGCACCATCCCGGCGATCTCCGCAGCATGTGGGATGGCCAGGTCGAGCAGCACCGCGTCGGGCGCCCCGCGCTGCAGCAGCTCGGCGACCGCGACCGGGCCGGTCGCCTCGGTCACGCGCCAGCGGCGGGCCTCGAGCGCCCGGACCACGAGATCGCGGCGCACGCCGTCCCCGGCGACGAGCAGCAGGTCGCCGAGGGGCGCCGGCGCGCGCAGCTGGCGGCTGACCGCCGCGAGCACCGCCTCGCGCCGCAGCGGGCGCGGCAGCGCGACCGCGCCGCGGGCGACCTCGTGGGCGGGCAGGTGACCGACGACGAAGCGCGGGATGCCGGCGAGCTCGGGGTCGTCGTGCAGCGCGAGCAAGCTGGCCGAAAGGTCAGAATCGGCGAGCCGGTCATCGAGCACGATCATCGCCGGGTGCAGCAGGGGCGCGAGGCGCAGCGCCTCGGCGCCGGTGGCGACGGGGACCGCGGGGGTGCCGACGCCGACGAACAGCTGGATCAGCGCCTCGACGAGCGTCGGGTCGTCGCTGGCGACGATCACGGGCTCGCGGGGGGCCGGGCGCGGCGCGCGGATGGGCCCGGGCTGCGGGGCCTCGCGCGGGCCGGCGAGGTGGACGGGGAGGCGCAGCGTGAAGGTCGAGCCGGCGCCGATCTCGCTGGTGACCGCGATCTCGCCGCCCATCATCTCGCAGAAGTGGCGGGTGATCGTCAGCCCGAGGCCGGTGCCGCCGAAGCGCCGCGTGGTCTCCTCGTCCGCCTGGTTGAAGGCGCCGAAGATGATGTCGAGCTTGTCGCGCGGGATGCCGATGCCGGTGTCCTCGACGATGAAGACCACGCGCTCGCCCTCGCGGCGCGCGACGAAGCGGATCGTGCCGAGCGTGGTGAACTTGATCGCGTTGCTCAGCAAGTTGAGCAGGATCTGCAGCAGCTTGATCCGGTCCGAGCGGATCTCGCCGAGCTCCGGGTCGCGCTCGACGACCAGCCGGTTGTCGCGCGCGACCACCAGCGGCTGCACCGTGCCGACCACCTCGTCGATGACCGGCCCGAGCGCGAAGTCCTCGAGCTGCAGCTCGACCTTGCCGGCCTCGATCTTCGACAGGTCGAGCGTGTCCTTGATCAGCGACAAGAGGTGGCGACCGGCGCCGACCACCTTGTCGAGGTCCGCGAGCTGATAGCTGTCGAGCACCGCCCCGCACTCGTCGCGCAGCAGCTCGCTGTAGCCGATGATCGCGTTCAGCGGGGTCCGCAGCTCGTGGCTCATGTTGGCGAGGAAGGCGCTCTTGGCCCGGTTCGCCGCCAGCGCCCGGTCGCGCGCCTCGGTCAGCGCGTCGGCCCGCCGCCGCAGCTCGTCGCCCATCATGTTGAGGCCGATCACGACGCCGTTGACGAGCCAGTCGTCCTCCTCGCGGACCTCGAGCTTGCGGTCGAAGTCCAGCGCTGTCATTGCGGTCACGACCTCGAGGATCTGGTCCAGTCGCGCATACAAGTGGTCGAGCGCACCCGTGAGCGCGAGCACCTTGCCGGCGAGCTCGCCCGTGACGGACTCCATGGCGCGACCGGCAGCGACGTCGCTGATGAGCCGCCGCAGATCCGCGAGCAGTGTCTCGGTGTCGACCACCAACCCCCCGCCGGCCGCCCCGGCCTTGCGACTGTAACATCGTCCCTGCAACCGTTGCGGCGGGTGCAGGGGAGCACAGGCGGGGTCGCGGTTCTACAGATGCGGAAGCTTGGTTCGCGTCCAGCGCCGCGGCCTGTCCTCGGAGACATGTCACCGCGAACGCCCGATCCGTTCGCGCTCGACAGCCGCGCGGCGAGCCGCTCTTGAGCGAGCGCGCGAGCGCAGGGTCCTCCACAGGTGGACACGGTTTTCGGCGCCGGTGAACACGATGTACGTGACGCCGCCGTCGGCGCCGCCGCGCCGCGGGTCGTCCGGGGGTTGAAGCCCTCGCCGCCGCCGGCACGACGACGAAAGGTACGGTCGCCGCGTCGATGAATCTCCCCCGGGCTGTCCTTGGCGGAGGTCTCCGCCTGGTAGTCGGGATCTGCCCGGCACGCGGCCGAGCCGTCGCCGTCGATGTCGGCTTCGGCTTCGGCGCGCCACCAGAGCGCGCCCGCGAGCCGGCAGATCGGGACCGGCGCCTTGTCGGAGGCTGCCGCCCTGCTTATCCTGCCGGCCGAATGCTCGAAGAGATCCACAGCAAGGTCCTCATCCTCGGCGCCGGCCCGGCCGGCTACACCGCGGCCATCTACGCGGCGCGGGCCAACCTCGACCCGATGATGGTGTGCGGACCCGAGCCGGGCGGCCAGCTCACCACCACCACCGAGGTCGAGAACTACCCGGGCTTCCCGAAGGGCATCACCGGCCCCGAGATGATGGACGAGTTCCGCGAGCAGGCCGAGCGCTTCGGCACCCGCCTGATCTACGACATGGGCGTCGAGGCCGACCTCAGCAAGCGACCGTTTCGCGTCGTCGGCGAGTCCGCGGTCTACACCGGCGACACCCTGATCATCGCCACCGGCGCGTCGGCGAAGTGGCTCGGCCTGCCGAACGAGCAGCGCCTGCGCCTCAGCGGCGGCGGCGTGACGGCCTGCGCGACCTGCGACGGCGCGTTCTATCGCGACATGGACGTGGTCGTGATCGGCGGCGGCGACACGGCGATGGAGGAGGCGAGCTTCTTGACGCGGATGTGCCGCAGCGTGCACCTCATCCACCGCCGCGACAGCTTCCGCGCCAGCAAGATCATGCAAAAGCGGGTGTTCGAGAACCCGAAGATCACCGTGCACTGGAACCGCGAGATCGTCGACGTGCTCGGCGGCGACCGGGTCGTCGGCGTCCGCCTCAAGGACACGGTCACCGGCGCGCAGGAGGACCTCGCGGTCAGCGGCGTGTTCCTCGCGATCGGCCACCAGCCCAACAGCGGGATCTTCAACAATCAGCTCGACATGGACGAGCTCGGGTACCTCAAGGTGGTGCCGGGCTCGACCGCGACCCGCGTGCCCGGGGTGTTCGCCTGCGGCGACGTCGCCGACAAGGTCTACCGCCAGGCGGTCAGCGCCGCCGGCACCGGCTGCATGGCGGCGATCGACGCCGAGCGCTGGCTCGCCGAGCACGGCTGAGGCTGACTCTGGCTCTCGGGACAGGTCGCTACTCGCGGCCTGTCCGGGCCATCACCGGTTTTCTGGCCGCGCGCACGCACAAAAGCGCCCGGGCCGCGGAGGCGACCCAGGCGCTCAGGCAGCGCCGCCGGGGCTGGGGCTTTTCAGCCGCCGATCGTCGGGGCGATGTTGCCGCCGATGGTGAAGGCGATGATGAGGGCGAAGATCACCAGGGACTCGATGAAGGCGAGGCCGAGGAGCATCGGGACGAGGACCTTGCCGGCCGAGTTCGGGTTGCGGCAGATGCCCTCGAGCGCCGCGGCGACGGCGCGGCCCTGGCCCATGCCGCCGCCGAGCGCGGCGAGACCGACGGCGAGCGCCATGGCGAAGCCGTAGATCGAGCGCTCGGAGCCGGAGGTCTCCGTGCCGGCCGCGAGGGCGAGCGTGGGGACCAGGAAGACGGTGAGGAAGGTGGCGAGCTTGGCAACGTTGCGGGTCATGGGGTGGGTCCTCGAGGTGGGCGGCACGGACGTGCTGCGAAGGCAAGTCGGCACGGACGTGCCGGGAAAGCAATCGGCACGGACGTGCCGAGAGAGACAGGTTCTAGTGGTCTTCGGCGTGTTCGACGGCGAGGCCGATGTAGATGATCGTGAGGAGGGTGAAGACCAGGGTCTGGACGATGGCGACGACGGTGCCGAGCAGCAGGAAGGGCAGCGGCACGAACAGCGGGACCATCATGGCGACGACGGCGACGACCTTGTGGTCGGCGACGATGTTGCCGGTGAGGCGCAGGGACAGGGAGACGGGGCGGGCGAGGTGGCTGACGATCTCGATCGGGAGGAACAGCGGGAACAGCCAGGGGAAGCCGCCGATCTTCGGGCCGAGGAAGTGAGCCAGGTAGCTCAGACCGTTGTTGAGCACGCCGGCGACGTTGTAGACGAGGAACACGATCAGCGCGAACACGAGGTTCGTCTTCAGCGTGTCCGTCGGCGGGATCAGGCCGGGGATCAGGCCCTGGATGTTGCAGACGAAGATGAACAGCGCCAGCGTGCCGGTCAGCGGCAGGTACTTGCGCGCGTTCTTCTCGCCCATCACGTCGACCGAGAGGTTGTAGACCGCGCCGATGAAGCCGTCGGTCATCGCCGCCAGCCCGAACTTGCGCGGCGGCACCACGCCCCTCGTCTCGTCCTTGAGGCTGGCGCGGTAGCGCAGCGCCAGGAACAGGACGAACAGGAACGCCAGCACCGCCCCCGCCACGTGGGTCAGGGTGAAGTGCGTGCCCTGGAACATCATGAACCGCTGCTCACGCGCGAGGTGCTCGGCGGCACCATGCTCGAGCTGGGCCCAGAAGTCGGGCATCAGGAGCGTGTACCAGGAGTCGTGGTCACCCATAGCTTGGCGGTCCGGAGGTCGAGGTCAGTCTTCGTCGGGTGCGGAGGGCCGGAGGCGGTCGAGGTCGCGGGCGCCCTGCAGCGCCGCGGCGGTGAAGCCGATGAGTGCGACGAGCACTCCTGCCACCAGCCCCTCGGGTCGGCCGGGCATGTACCAGAGGACGGCAGCGGTCGCAAGGGCGGTGGCCGGCCAGCGCAGGGCCGCGAGCAGCGGCGCGAAGCGGCCGGTGCGGGCGGCCGTGGCGTCGGGCTCGGCCTCGGCCGCGATCAGCACGCGAAAGCCGGCGCGCGCGAGGCTCTGCAGGTTGACGAGGCCGATGAGGGCGCCGAGCAGGACGCTGACGGCCTGCTCGCGGCCGGCGAGGACGAGGGTCCCGAGCGCGACCGCGAGGCCGAGCGTGAGGGTCCACAAGCCGATGCGACGCCCCCAGCGGGCGAGGAGATCGGCGCGGGCCTGCAGGACGCTCCGCGTGGTCACGGCAGATCTCCGTCGCGCGAACGGGCGTGCACGGGGGCGTCGGGGTCGAAGGCGTCGGGGTCCATCCCGGGCAGGCCCGGGGTCCGGGGCGCGGGCGGGTTCGCGGCGGCGCGGGCGGCCTCCTCGGCCTCCTCGGCGGCGATCATGCGGGTGAAGTTGCGGGCGGTCCGCACGACCGCGAGGATCGCCGCGGCGAGGCCGATGCCGAGGCCGATGTACGTCGTCCACGGCGACCAGTGGGTCACGTTGCGCTCGAGCCAGATGCCCGCGCCCGCGCCGACGCCGATCGCGGCGGCCATCTCGATGCCGACCGAGGCGGCCTCGGTCAGCTGGAACCACCGCGCCCGCTCGACGATCGGCGGCCGCTTGCCTTCCTCGGTCATGGCGACCCTGGTCTACGCGCGCCGGGCCGCGTGTGCCACCGCCGCGAGCGCCGCGTCGGCCGCCATCAGCGTGTGTTCGACGACGGCCGCGTCGTGGGCCGTCGACACGAAGCCGGCCTCGAACTGCGACGGCGCCAGGTACACGCCGCGCGCCAGCATCTCGCGGTGAAACAGCCCGAAGGCCGCCAGGTCGCTGCCCTTCGCGTCGTCGTAATTGCGGACCTCGCCGCCGCGGAAGAACCCGGTGAACATCGCGCCGACGCGGTTGTTGACCATCGGAACGCCGTGGCGCGCGGCCAGCGCGGCGACGCCGTCGGCGAGCGCGGCGGAGGTCGCCTCGAGCTGCGCGTAGGGGTCGTCGCGCTCGAGCACGGTCAGGGTCGCGATACCGGCGGCGACGGCCAGCGGGTTGCCGCTGAGCGTGCCGGCCTGGTAGACCGGGCCGAGCGGGGCGATCTGCGACATGACGTCGCGGCGACCGCCGTAGGCGCCGCACGGCATCCCGCCGCCGACGATCTTGCCGAGGCACACGAGGTCGGGGGCGACGTCGTAGCGGGCATGGGCGCCGCCGAACGCGACGCGAAAGCCGGTCATCACCTCGTCGAGGATCAGCAGGGCGCCGTGCTCGCTGCACAGCGCGCGCAGGCGCTGGAGGTAGCCCGGCTGCGGCGGCACGCAGCCCATGTTGCCGGCGACCGGCTCGATGATGATCGCGGCGACCTGGCCGGGGTTGTCCGCGAGCACGCGCTCGAACGCGTCGGCGTCGTTGAACGGGACGGTCAGGGTGTCGTGGACCGTCGCCTCCGGGACGCCGCCCGAGCCGGGGATGCCCAGAGTGGCCGCGCCGGAGCCGGCGGCGACCAGCAGCATGTCGGCGTGGCCGTGGTAGCCGCCGTCGGCCTTGACGATCTTGCTGCGGCCAGTAAAGCCGCGGGCGAGCCGCAGCGCGCTCATCGTCGCCTCGGTGCCCGACGAGACCAGGCGGACCATGCCGCCGCGCAGCGCCGGGACCACGCGACACAGGCGCTCGGCGAACTCGACCTCGGCCGCGCTGCAGGCCCCGAAGCTGAGGCCGTCCTGGGCCGCGCGGGTGACCGCCTCGACGACCTCCGGGTGCGCGTGGCCCAAAATGGCCGGGCCCCAGCTGCCGACGTAGTCGATCAGCGTGACGCCGTCCTCGGTCAGCAGGTGCGCGCCGTGGGCCGCGCGGATGAACGGCGGGTCGCCGCCGACCGAGCGGAACGCGCGGACCGGGCTGTTCACGCCGCCGGGGATCGACGACTGCGCCGCGACGAACAGCGCGCGGCTGCGCGGCCCGGCCCGCCCGTCGCCGGGCGGCTGCGTCCAGAACTTCGGGGTCGGCTCACGCATCGCCGCCCTCCCCGGAGCCCTCGCCGGCCTCGCCGGCCTCGTCGCCACCTGGCTCTTCGGACATGTCCTCGGGGGCAGACTCGACGGGGGTGCTCGACTCGACCGAGCTGGCGTCGTCCTGGTCGACGAGGCGCTCGATGGCGACGACGCGCTCGTCCTCGACGGTGCGGATGATGCGGACGCCCTGGGTGTTGCGGCCGACCTCGGAGATCTCCGCGACGCGGGTGCGGATGACCTTGCCGCGGTTGGTGACGACCATGATCTGGTCGTCGGTGTCGACGCCGAGCGAGCCGACGACCGGGCCGTTGCGGCCGCTGACCTTGATCGTGATGATGCCCTTGCCGCCGCGGTTCTGGACCTTGTAGTCGCTCGCGGGGGTGCGCTTGCCGTAGCCCTGGGCGCACATCGTCAGGATCGCCGCCTGCGAGTCGGGCTCGAGCACGGTCATGCCGACCACGCGGTCGCCGGTGCGCAGGTCCATGCCGCGCACGCCGCGAGCCGTCCGGCCCATCGGGCGCACGTCGCCCTCCTCGAACCGGATCGCCATGCCCTTCGCCGAGGTCAGCATGATGTGGCGCGAGCCGTTGGTCAGGCGCGCGTCGATCAGCTGGTCGTCCTCCTCGATGGTGGCGGCGATGATGCCGGTCGAGCGGATGTTGGAGAACTCGTCGAGCTTGGTCCGCTTGATGTACCCGAGCGCGGAGATCATCACGATGTAGTGCTCGCCGTCCTCGACGTCGGCCTCGCGGTACGGGACCATGCCGAGCACGCGCTCGCCCTCGCGCAGGTCGAGGAAGTTGACCAGCGCCTTGCCGGCGCTGTCGCGGCGGCCCTGCGGCAGCTCGAACACGCGCATGCGGAACATCCGGCCGGTGTTGGTGAACAGCAGGACGTGGGCGTGGGCGGTGGCCTCGAACAGCTCGGTGACGAAGTCGGAGGTGTCGCGGCCGACGCCGCCCTTGACGCCGACGCCGCCGCGGCCCTGGACGCGGTACTCGTGGCTGGGCAGGCGCTTGATGTAGCCGTTGTTCGTCAGCATGACGATCATCGGCTCGTCGGCGACGAGGTCGATCGCCTCGATCTCGCCCTCGTCCTCGATGACGATGGTGCGGCGGGCGTCGCCGTACTCGCTGCCGATCGCCTCGAGCTCGCCGCGGATGACCTGCATCAGCAGCTTGGGGTCGGCGAGGATCGACTCGAGGTAACCGATGATGCCGCACAGCTCGCGGTACTCGCCCTCGACGCGCTCGCGCTCGAGGCCGGTCAGCCGCTGCAGGCGCATGTCGAGGATCGCCTTGGCCTGGCGCTGGTTCAGGCGGTACGGCTGGGCCTTCGCGGCCTCGACCTCGGCCGCGGGCCGCCCGCAGCGCTCGAGGAACCCGGCGAAGCCCGCCAGCGGCTCGCTGCACAGGGCGACGCGCGCCTCGTCCGGGTCCTTCGAGCCGCGGATGATGGCGATGATGCGGTCGATGCTGTCGATCGCGACCCCGAGGCCCTCGACGATCTCGCGGCGCTCGAGCGCCTTCTTGAGCTCGAAGCGCGAGCGGCGGGTGACGACCGTGCGGCGGTGGTCGATGAAGTGCGCGAGGCAGTCGCGCAGGCTCAGCACCTGCGGCCGGCCGTGCACGATCGCGATCATGTTGACGCCGAACGTGATCTGCAGGTCGCTCATCTTGTAGAGCGTGTTGAGCACGACCTGGGCCGCGGCGTCGCGCTTGACCTGGATCCAGATCCGCATGCCGGTGCGGTCGCTGTAGTCCTGGATGTCGCTGATGCCCTCGAGCTTCTTCTCGCGGACGAGCTCGGCGATGTGCGAGATGAGCTTGACCTTGTTGACCTGGTACGGGATCTCGGTGACGACGATCGCCTCGCGGCCCTTCTCGTCCTCCTCGATCTCGCACTTGGCGCGGATCGTCAGGCTGCCGCGGCCGGTCATGTAGGCCTGGCGGATGCCGGCGTGGCCGATGATGAAGCCCGCCGTCGGGAAGTCCGGGCCGGTCACGTACTGCAGCAGGTCGCGGACCTGCAGCTTCGGGTCGTCGATCAGCGCCAGGCAGGCGTGGATCAGCTCGCGGAGGTTGTGCGGCGGGATGTTCGTCGCCATCCCGACCGCGATGCCGACCGCGCCGTTGAGCAGCAGGTTCGGCACCCTCGTCGGCAGGACCGTCGGCTCGAGCTCCTTCTCGTCGTAGTTCGGCGCCCAGTCGACGGTGTCCTTCTCCAGGTCGGCCAGCAGCTCGCTGGTCAACTTGTTCATGCGCACCTCGGTGTAACGCATGGCCGCCGGCGAGTCGCCGTCGATGCTGCCGAAGTTGCCCTGCCCGTCGATCAGCGGGTAGCGCATCGCGAAGTCCTGCGCGAGCCGGACCAGCGCGTCGTACACCGACTGGTCGCCGTGCGGGTGGTACTTGCCGATGACGTCGCCGACCACGCGCGCCGACTTCTTGTAGGGCTGCGCGTAGGTGTTGCGCAGCTGGTCCATCGCGTAGAGAACGCGGCGATGGACCGGTTTGAGGCCGTCGCGCACGTCGGGCAGCGCGCGGCTGATGATGACGCTCATGGCGTAGTCCAAGAAGGAGCTACGCATCTCGTCTTCGATGTTGATCCCGGTCTTTTGCTCGCCTGCCGCCATAGTGCCCGTGAGGGGGCGGGAGGATACCAGGCCGCACCTCCCCTGGCCACGCTTCTCGGCCTCCAGCGCCCGTCCTGCGCCCGCCTGATGCGAGATCGCGCGTCGCTGCCGCGGCTGTCCCCGCGGCGTGTGCTGGAAGGCACACGCGGGGCCTCGCCGCGGCCGACCTCGAACCCCTCGACGCGCGCCCGGCGACCCGGGCCGGGCGGACTATTCCTCGTTCCTTCCGGGATATCGCGCCCCCAGGAGAGCGTCGTTCGTGTGGCCCATGGGCCCCCGGAGGATCCCGAATGGTAGTTACTGGCAGTTTCACTCGGTGTACTGTCAGTAATTCTCATTACAGTTCGTATCGACGGGGGTTCGCCGCGAACGTGGGTCTGCCCGGGAATAACGCCACGGTGGCCCGCAGTAGGCACGTGCGGCACGCCAGGCGCGTCGGGGTCGTCCGCGGGGCTCGTCCCGCGGCAGCACGCAGGCGGCAGATTGCCGCTTGAGAGGCCCGGCGGCCTGCATCATCATCGAAGATGGAGGTCATTGAATGGAAGCAACATGGTTCGTCGTCGCGGATCGCAGTCAGGCCCAGCTCTTCGAGGTCGAGGGGACCAAGCTGAAGCCGAAGCTCAGGCCGCTAGAGACCATCGAGCACCCGGAGGGCCGCCGCGCGGAGGCCCGCCGCAACGGCGCGAGCAGCTCGTCGGGGATGCGCGACCTGCTGGTCGAGACCAACGGGATCCAGGAGGAGCAGGACCGCAAGTTCGTGCGCCAGCTGCTCGAGCGCCTGACCCAGGCCCAGCACCAGAAGCAGTTCGACCGCCTGGTGATCGCCGCGCCCGCGGACTTCGTCGGCAAGCTGCGCGAGCTCGCGGCCCGCAGCGGCCTGTCGCGCTCCGTCGTCCGCGAGATCATCGGCGACTACACCAACGACACCGTGCACGCGCTGCAGGAGCGGGCCCGCCGCAAAGAGTGGCTGCACTGACCCGCGCGTGATTCGGATCGCCTGTCCTCGGGGACAGGTCCATGCGCCCGGCCGACCTCGCGTCCGCCGGGCGCGGCGCTTTCGGGGCCGTCCGCGCCCCGGTCACATCGCGGTGCAGAAGTAGCGGGCCTCGACCTCGTGGACCTTCTTGAGCTCGAGGCACGAGGCGCCGCACAGCTCGATCTGCACGTGCGGCTTGGTCCACACCCAGCCGTCGTCCTTGGCGCAGTCGGCCGCGGCGGGGATCTGGTCGTCGCCGATCCAGACCTCGAACAGCTCGGGCTCGCTGGGCTCGGGGACGACGTCGATCACGCACGACAGCGTGTCGTCGACGATCTGCTGCATCGCGGCCTGGAGCTCGACCTGGCTGGTCGTCTCGTAGAAGCCGAACACGTTGTTGGGGTTGGGCTTGCCGCCGGCCTGCGCGAGCGAGCCGAGCTGCTCGCTGATCGACGGGTCGACGTCGATGCCGACCACGTAGGTGTTGATGCCCATCGAGTGGGCGGTCGTGACCGCGCCGAGCGCCTCCTTGTAGACCTCGCCGGGGCAGGTCTTGCTGATCTCGCCGTCGGCGACCATCAGGGCGAAGCGCTGCTTGCCCGGGTCGAGCGCCTGCAGGTACTTGTAGGCCTCCTTGAGGCCGGCCTCGATCGGCGTGCCGCCGAGGACCTGGAAGTCCGACTTGGGGATGCCGTTGAGCACGTCGATCGCGTTCATCGGCGCGATCTCCACCTCGACGCCCGGGTCGACGATGCACGCGCCCTTGTCCACGTACGAGCCGGCGTCGATCTTCGGGTACAGCTTCACGCCGAAGTTCACGGTCTTGTTAAAAGTCGTCACGATCGACTTCACGACCCCGTGCAGGCTGTACCAGCGCGTCACGTTCGGGGTCTGCGGGTTGTCGTCGTGGTCCCACTGCTCCATCGACATGCTGCCCGACTTGTCGAGCACGAACAGCACGTCGGGCGGGATCGGCGTGATCTGGGTGGTCTCGACCTGACAGGGCACCGGCTCGTCGATCGGCGGGGCCGTCGTGCCGTCGTCCTGCGAGGTCGTCGCGGTCGCGGTCCCGGCCGTCGTGTCGCCGCTCGCGCCGACGCTGGTGCTCGCCGCGACCGTCGCTTCGCCGGTGTCGCCGGTGGTGTGCGTCGTCGCGTCGCCGCTCATGCCCCCGTGCGTCGTCGCGCTCGCCTCACTCGCCGACGCGCCGCCGCCGGTCGGCGTGTCGGTCGCGCCCGTCGACGCGCTCGCGCTCGCGCTGCTGACGTTGCTGCCCCCGTCACCGCCGACCGACAGGCCGGAGCCTGAGCCGGACGAATCGCCGCAGGCGAGCAGCAGCAGGGAGGTCGCGAGGAGCCGGGCGGGTCGAGCGTAAGTCATGGCAGATCTCCAGGGGGCGAAACCAACCCGATGATGCGCGAGCGCGCGTCATGGCGCCAGTTCGAGATGGGCATTCGGGGTGGCATGCATGCAATTGCGCACGGGTGCGCGCGCGGCGCGGGAACGCGCCTCCCGCGACCAGAGGACCTCGGTTACTGTCGCAGGCATGCAGCGCGCGTCGCTTCGCCGAGTCGGCCGGGTATGGGCCGTGGTCGCGGCCTTTTGTGGGGTCAGCGGGTGTGGGGACGATCTACCGGGCGTGACCGGCCAGGGCAGCAGCGACGCCGGCTCGGGGACCTCGAGCGAGCCGACCACGACGGACCCGGACAGCAGCGGCGGCGAGACGGGGCCCTCGACCTCGGGCACGCCGACCACCGGACGTCCGCCGACGACCACCGAAGATCCCACGACCGCCGGCGACGCGACCACGACGACCGACGCGACCACCGACCCGACCACCACCGACCCGACCGGCGCGCCGAACACGGCGCCGGTCGCCGTGACGGATCGCTACATCGGCAGGTCGCGGCAGCAGCTGACGGCGACGGCGGTCGCGGGCGTGCTGGCCAACGACTTCGACCCCGACGGCGACGCGCTGACCGTGGTCGCGGCCGACCCGCTGACCCCGGGCGGGGCGATGCTGACGATGCCGAAGGACGGGTCGTTCGCGTACGTGCCGCCCGGCGACCTGTGGGGCCGCGACGACTTCACCTACAAGATCTGGGACGGCAAGGACGGCTTCGCGTCGACGTCGGTGCGCGTCGACCTGAACCCGACCGCGATCCCGCTCGGGGCGGTGGCCGACGGCAAGGGCGGCTTCGCGGTCGACGGCGCGCTGACCAACGACTACTCCGGCCGCGCCGTCGGCCGCGTCGGCGACATGAACGGCGACGGCCTCGGCGAGCTGGTGATCGGTGCCCGCAGCGCGGCGAAGAACGCCGGCCGCGTGTACGTGGTGTTCGGCAAGACCGACGGCCTGGAGCTCAGCGTCGCCGACCTCGAGGACGACCAGCGCGGCTTCGAGATCTTCGGCGAGTTCACCGGCGACTTCGCCGGCACGGCCGTCGGTGACGCCGGCGACGTCAACGGCGACGGCGTCCCCGACATCCTCATCGGCGCGCCCAAGAACAGCGTCAACGGCAAGTCCTCGGGCTCGAGCTACGTGGTCTTCGGCAAGTCGAACAGCGCGCCCGTGCTCCTCGACGCGATCGCCGTCGGCGACGGCGGCTTCAGCATCGAGGGCGAGGCCGCCCAGCACTTCTCCGGCCAGAGCGCGCGCGGGGCCGGCGACGTCAACGGCGACGGCCTCGCCGACATCATCGTCGGCGCCTACGGGGCCGAGCCCCACGGCCTGTTCTCCGGCCGCGCCTACGTCGTGTTCGGCCGCGGCGCCGGCAAGCCGGCCTACCTCACCCAGATCGCCGCGGGCACCGGCGGCGGCTTCGTCATGAACGGCGTCGCCGAGCTCGACTTCGCCGGCAGCGCGGTCGCGGGCGCCGGCGACGTCAACGGCGACGGCCTCGCCGACCTCGTCGTCGGCTCGTACGGCGCCGACATCAACGGCGACACCGCGGGCCGCGCCTTCGTGGTGTTCGGCAAGGCCAGCAAGACGCCGGTCGAGCTCAGCGCGGTCGCGGGCGGGCTCGGCGGCTTCGCGATGGACGGCGAGCTGCAATACGACCAGGCCGGGGCGGCGGTCGCGGGCGCGGGCGACGTCAACGGCGACGGCCTCGCCGACGTGATCATCGGCGCGCCGCTGGCCGACCCGAACGGCCCGGAGGCGGGGCGCAGCTACGTGGTGTTCGGCAAGAAGGACACCGACCTCGTGCAGCTGTCCGCGGTCGCGCAGGGGACCGGCGGGTTCGCGATCGACGGCCAGCAGGTCCGCGACTACAGCGGCTTCAGCGTCGACGGCGTGGGCGACATGAACGGCGACGGCATGTCGGAGGTGATCGTCGGGGCCTACGGCGCGAACCCGATGGGCGACGCCTCGGGCCGCAGCTACGTGGTCTTCGGCAAGGCCGACACCGACCCGGTGGCGCTGTTCGAGATCTCCAACGGCGACGGCGGCTTCGCGATCGACGGCGAGGCCAGCGACGACTACTCCGGCTTCGCGGTCGCCGGCGGCGGCGACGTCAACGGCGACGGCTTCGTCGACGTGCTCGTCGGCGCGTTCGGCAACGACGCCAAGGGCCCGAGCACCGGCCGCACCTACGCCGTGTTCGGCGGCGACTTCAGCAACCTCGTGCGCCAGACCGGCGGCCCCGGCCCCGACAACCTCGCCGGCACCCCCGACCCCGACGTCATCGTCAGCGGCCGCGGCGACGACACCATCACCGGCCAGGGCGGCGCCGACATCATCTATACCGGCGCCGGCACCGACCTCGTGCGCGTCCCCGACCTCGCGTTCCGCCGCATCGACGGCGGCGCCGGCGTCGACACCCTGCTGCTGCTCGGGGTCGCCCTGAACCTCGACCTCTCGGCGCGCCCCGACGACGACATCGCCGGTATCGAGGTCCTCGACCTCGGCGACGGCGGGCACACCGTCGTGCTCACGCGCCGCGACCTGCTCGCGCTGACCCCGGGCGCGCACGAGCTGACGATCAAGGGCACCAACGGCAGCGTCGAGGCCGACCTCGCCGGCAGCGGCTTCGTCGACGGCGGCGTGGTCGACGGCTTCCAGATCTACAGCGACGGGGTCACGACCCTGAGGGTCGCCGACGGCCTCGACAAGAACGTGACGCTCTGAGCGCCGCGCGCGGCTGCTATCCTCGCCGCGATGCCGAGCGACGCCCGCCTCGAGATCCTCAGCTCCCGCGGCCTCCCCGGCTGGCTCGCCGGCCAGGCCACCAGCCTCGCGTTCACGACCTACCAGGCCGGCAAGCTGTTCCTGCTCGGCCTCCAACCCGACGGCCGCCTGTCGCTGTTCGAGCGCACGTTCAACCGCTGCATGGGCCTGTGCGCCGCCGGCGAGGCGCTGTGGATGAGCACGCTGTGGCAGATCTGGCGGCTCGAGAACGCGCTGCCCGCCGGCGCCGACAACGACGGCCATGACCGCTGCTACGTCCCCCGCGTCGCCTTCACCACCGGCGACCTCGACGTCCACGACCTCGCCGTCACCGCCGCCGGCCGCCTGGTGTTCGTCAACACCCTGTTCAGCTGCCTCGCCACCACGTCGCCGCGCGCCAGCTTCGTCCCGCTGTGGCGCCCCCCGTTCGTGTCCCGCCTCGCCGCCGAGGACCGCTGCCACCTCAACGGCCTCGCGCTCGAGCGCGGCGAGCCGGCCTACGTGACCCTGGTCGGCCGCAGCGACGTCGCCGACGGCTGGCGCGAGCACCGACGCCGCGGCGGCCTCGTGCTCGACGTCCGCACCGGCGAGCCGGTCTGCGCCGACCTGTCGATGCCCCACTCGCCGCGCGTCCACGGCGACAAGTTGTGGCTGCTCGAGGCCGGCAGCGGCCAGCTCGGCTTCGTCGACCGCGCCCGCGGCCGGTTCGAACGCGTCGCCTTCGTGCCCGGCTACGCGCGCGGCCTGTGCATCGTCGGCGACTTCGCCGTGATCGGCCTGTCGAAGCTGCGCCGCAGCCGGACCTTCGCCGACCTCGAGCTCGGCGAGCAGCTCGCGGCCCGCGGCGCCGAGCCCCGCTGCGGCCTGCTCGTCGTCGACCTGCGCAGCGGCGACGCGGTCCACTGGCTGCGCCTCGACGGCGTGGTCGAGGAGCTCTACGACGTCGCCGCCCTCCCCGGCGTGAAGCGCCCGATGGCCCTCGGCTTCCAGTCCGACGAGATCCAGCGCCTCATCACGATCGGCGGGCCTGATGACGCCTGAGCCCATGCCCGAGCCGACGCCCGGGCGCGCGCCCCGGATCCACGCCGCCCTCGCGGCCCTGCTGCTCGCCTGCGCCCCCCCGCCGGTGACCGCCCCCGAGCCCGCGCCGCGGCTCGTCTCCGTCGACGACCCGCCCCCCGCGCCTATCCCCAGGGTCATGCCCGATGCGCCAGGTCCCAAGGGACATGTCCCTGAGAGCATGTCCGATGCGCCAGGTCCCGGGGACCGGCCCGACCCGCGCGCCGCCGAGACCCGCAGCGTGTACCCGGGCATCAACGCCCCGTACCGCGACCCGAAGGGGGCGCGCCGGTGGGCCCGGCGCTTCGAGCGGGACGGCCGCGAGGTCCACGACCACCGCGCGCAGATCGTCCAGGCGCTCGCGCTGCGCCCCGGGATGGCGATCGCCGACGTCGGCGCCGGCTCCGGCCTGTTCACCCTCGCCTTCGCCGAGGCCGTCGGGCCGACCGGACGCGTGTACGCCGTCGACATCATCCCCCACTTCCTCGCGCACATCCGCGCGAAGCTCGAGAAGGCCGGCGTCACCCACGTCACGCTCGTCCAGGCCACCGACCGCAGCGCCGAGCTCCCGCCCGCGAGCGTCGACCTGGTGTTCATGAGCGACGCCTATCACCACCTCGAGTTCCCGCAGCACGTGCTCGCGTCGCTGCGCAGCGCGCTGCGCCCCGGCGGCTCGCTGTGGCTGATCGACTTCAACCGCGGACCCGACAGCGACCCCTCGCTGCGCCGCCACGTCCGGGCCGGCAAGGCCGAGGTGCTCCAGGAGCTCGCGCAGGCCGGCTTCGAGGTGCTCGCCGAGCCCGCGCTGCTGCAAGAGAACTACGTGCTGCAGCTGCGGCCGCGCCCGACGCCATGACCTGAACACGTGCGCTTGCTCGCCCGCGCCGCGCCGCGCCCCCGGCTACATTCGCGGCATGCGAAGCACCCTGCCCCGCACCCTGGGAGCGCTGCTCATGACCGCCGGCTGCCCCAGCGGCGGCGACGACACCGGCGGCCCGGCCGCGACGAGCGCCGCGGATGCATCCTCTGGATCGTCCGGGACGTCGACCCCGGGCTCGACGAGCGGCTCGAGCGGCGCGACCCCGACGACCGGCGAGCCCACGACGATGACGGGCACCACGAACGCGGCGAGCACCGGCGACAGCAGCACCGGCGAGCCCGCCGACCCGTTCACGGTCACGGCCCTCGACAAGCAGTGGATCACCGGCACCGGCGGCTGGGACACGCAGCACAAGGACGCCGAGTTCGACCTCGGCGCCGGCAGCTTCACCAAGGTCGTGCTCATCGTCGACCTCGAGTCGCCCTGTTACCCCTTCGAAAAGTGGAAGACCGACCCGCCCCCGCAGGGCCAGAACTGGCCGGCCAAGTGCGACGCGTTCGACCGCACGATGGGCTTCGTCGTCGACCCGCCCGACGTCCCCGAGGACCCGCCCGTGTTCGAGGCGCTGCGATCGATCACGCCGTTCGGCGGCCCGTCGCACATCGAGGAGGACATCACCGACTGGGCCAACGCGCACCCGGGTGTGCACACGATCCGGTCGTACATCAACAGCTGGCCCGACGGCGCCGGCAAGGTCAGCGGCTCCGAGGGCGGGTGGTGGTTGACGGTCAAGCTCGACGTCGTCCCCGGCAAGCCGCCGCGCGAGGTCCTCGCCGCGATCCCGCTGTACGCGGGCGAGGTCAGCGTCGACAACCCGCCGCCGCCGGTCAGCTTCACGCTGCCCGAGGGCACCACCAAGACCGCGTTCTCGTACCGCGTCAGCGGCCACGGCGGCGCCTCCGACCCGTCGGTCGACTGCATCGGCCCGGCCGAGGAATTTTGTAAACGCGAGCACACCGTCCGCATGGACGGCGTCGAGCTGTTCAAGGGCAACGCGTGGCGCGACGACTGCACCGACTTCTGCACGGTCGTGAAGGGCTTCGCCAACAACCCGAACCAGAGCTACTGCATGGAGAACCCGTGCGGCGCGATCCAGAGCGTCAACGCCCCGCGCGCCAACTGGTGCCCCAGCGCGGTCGTCCACCCGTTCGAGGGCCCGACGAAGCTCGCGGCCGGCGAGCACGAGTTCACCTTCGAGATCGCCAACATGTACCCCGGCGGCAACTGGACCGTGTCGGCGATCATCTACGCGTACGGCGACTGAGCCGCTCGTGCGCGGGTGACCTCAGCGCAGCGAGGTCAGCCCGCGCCCGCCGTCGACGATGTGCAGGCCCCCCGTGATCCACCCGGCCTCGTCGCTGACGAGGAACGACGCGAGCGCCGCGATCTCGTCGGGCTGGCCCGGACGGCCGAGCGGGTGCGTGCTCTTCGCGCGCTCGAGGAAGGCCGCGTAGTCCGCGACCGCCCCGCCGACCGTGTGCAGCTCGCTGACGACCACGCCGGGGTTGATCGCGTTGACCCGCACGCCGTGCGGCGCCAGCTCGAGCGCGAGGCACTGCGTCAGCGTGTTGATCGCCGCCTTGCTGACGCAGTACGACAGCAGGTTCGCGTACGGCCGGACCCCGGCGATGCTCGAGAGGTTGATGATCGAGCCGCGCACCCCCGCGACGATGTGCGGCGTGGCCCGGTGCGTCAGGTCGTAGACGGCCTCGAGGTTGGTGTCCATCACGCGGCGCCACTCGTCGGGCCTCGGATTGACGACCCCGTCGTTGCCGAGCACGCCCGCCGCGTTGACGAGGATGTCGAGCCCGCCGAGGCCGGCGACCGCCGCCTCGACCGCGCGCGTGTTGTCGGCCGAACGCGTGTGCTCCGCGGCGATCTCGACGACGGTGACGCCGGCCTCGCGCGCCTGCGCGGCGGTCCCGGCCAGGCGCTCCTGTCGGCGGCCGGTGATCGCGACGTGGGCGCCCTCGCGGGCGAAGCGCAGGGCGATCGCGCGGCCGATGCCGCTGCTCGCTCCGGTGATCAGGGCTCGACGGCCGGACAGCTTCACGCGCGCGAGCCTAACACAGCCCGTCACATGCGAAACGTGTACACGAACTCGGCGCCCTCGCGGGCACGCCGGTACTTCGCCGTCCTCGCGACCTTGGCCACGCAGGCGCCCAGCGCACCCGACTGCAGCCCCGTCGGCGTCGCCTGCTTGACCTTGCCGCTCGCCGCGACCTCGACGCGCAGCCCGACCTCCATCTTGCGCATCGCGTAGCGCGAGCAGTCCCGGGCCACCCGCGCGTCGAGCTTGCGCATCCCGCCCGCCAGCTCGATCGAGCTCAGGCGCTCCGGCAGCGGCGCCCGCGGGCCGCCCGGGCGCGACGGCTCGGCGCGCTCGCCCGGCTCGTCGGACCCGGGCGCGCCGGCCGTCAGGGCCGCGTCCGCGTCCCCGGGCGCTCCGGCCGACCCCGCGGGCTCGACCGCCGCGGGCTCGACCGCCGCGGGCTCGACCGCCGCGTCGCCGGTCGCGGCCCTCGGCTCCGGCGGCGGGACGACCTGGTCTTTCGGCCCTGTCTTTTCAGACATGTCCGAAGCGACAGCCGGCGCGACCATCGGGGTCTCGGCGCGGGCCAGCTCGGGGGCCGACTCGCGGCCGGTGCGGTAGGCCCAGAGCACCGCGGCGCCGATCAGGATCAGCGCGACGAGGCCGGCGAGGATCGGCGTCAGGCGCCGACCGGCGGGCGCCGCCAGCGGGACCGGGCCGGCGGCCTCGCGCTCGGCGATGTGCAGCGCGTGCATCATCTCGCGGATCGTCGCGTAGCGCTGGTCGCGGTCCTTCGCCAGGCTCTGCAGGCACACCGCCTCGATGCCCGCGGGGACCTCGGCGTCCGGGGCGACCTCGCGGATCGGGCGCGCCTCCTCGAGCAGGTGGGCGGTGAGCGTCGCCATGAAGCTGTCGCCCGCGAACGGCACGCGGCCGGCGAGCAGGCGGTACAGGATCACGCCGACCGCGTAGACGTCGACGCGCACGTCCGGCTTGAGCCCGCGGATCAGCTCCGGCGCGACGTACTCGGGCGTGCCCATCAGCCCGCTGCCGGTGTGCGACGGCTGCTCCTGGTCGTAGTTCTCGTCGATGATCTTGGCGATCCCGAAGTCGAGGACCTTGATGAAGTCGGGGTCGTCGCCGCGGCGCACGCGAAACACGTTCTCCGGCTTCACGTCGCGGTGGATGATGCCCTGGGCGTGCGCGGCCGCCAGCGCGGCGCACATCTGCCGCGTGATGTGCAGCGCGCGGCGCCACGGCAGCTTGCCGTCGCGCTGGCTCGTCGTCGCCAGGTCCTCGCCGTCGAGGTACTCCATCACCAGGAACGCCAGGCCGCCGGCGGTGTAGCCGAAGTCGGTGATGTCGACGACGTTCTCGTGGCGGATGCGCGAGGCGGCCCGCGCCTCTCGCAGGAAGCGCTCGACCTCGTCGGGCTTGCGCGCGTGGGTCGGGCTCAGGACCTTGACCGCGACCTGCTTGTTGATGAGCACGTGCTCGGCGAGGTACACGGTGCCCATGCCGCCGGAGCCGAGCTGCTCGAGGATCTTGTAGCGGTCGTTGAGCGTGTGGCCGATCAGGTCCTCGGGCGCGTCGAAGCGCAGCCTCGCCGAGCGCGAGTCCACCGACTGCGGTGGGGCGTGCGAGCTGTCCGGGGCGGCCATCCGCCCGCAGCATAGCGGAAATACCGCCGTCGATCCGCCCGCGCGCGGTCGGACTCGCCCGCCGCACCTGCCTCAAAGGTCAGCTCTCTCGACCGGCCCGGCGACTGTCAGAATTGCCAGCGCAGCGCCACGCCGAGGGCCCGCGGCGACATCGTCGGGCTGACCGCCACCCGTCGCGCAGGCCCGCCGCGCAGGCCGATCACCAGCAGCGCGACCCCGGTCCCGAGGGCCAGCGTGCCGAGCACGCCGCCGGCGATCGCCATACGGTTGCCGACCTTGCCGTCGTGATCGATCTCCTGCAGCGCGTCGCTGTCCGCGGGCTCGGTCGGATGCATCGCGACCAGCGCGTCGCCGTCCGCCTCCGCTCGCTTGCCGCGCACGAGCCCGCCGGCCATCACGCCCAGCAGGATCAGGCCCACGCCCGTCGTCACCCCGCCGGCGATCACGAACGGCTTGTGGATGCTCCGCCGCGGACGCGGCGCCGATTTCGGACGGTCCGCGTCCCCGGACGTCGCCTCCGGCGCCGGCGCCTCCGCGGCGTCCTCGCGCGGGTACTCGACCGTCGCGCAGTCGAGGTCGGGCGCCGACTTCCTGGCCGCGTCGAGCTGCTTCTCGACCTCCGCGCGCAGCTCCGTCGCCTTGATCTCGTCGTCCGACTTCTTGCCCTTGCGCGGGCGGTCCTTCTGCGCCGCGTCGATGAAGTCGCCGAGGGCGGTCTGCGCGGCGCACAGGTGCGCGGCCGGGTGCTCCTTGCCGCGGATCTTGCCGCTGGCCGCGAACGCGCTGCGGCGCACGTCGACCAGCTCGAACAGCACCGTCGCCCGCTGCTCCTTGCGCGCCGGGGGGATCTCGGCGTACGCGGCCTCGAACTCGGCGGCGGCGGCGGCGTAGCGGCCCGCCTCGCGCTCCCGCGTGCCGCGCTCGTAGTGCTCCTCGGCGACCTGGGGGATCGGCGGCACGGCGCGCGCCGTCGCGGGCGCGAGCGAGGCGGCCGCCACCGCGACGCTGATCGCCGTGCGGACAAGACCCGTTCGGACGGAGGCGGACGCGCGCGGCTCGGAGGAGAGGGACATGCAGGGCACCGGCGCCAGCTCGCGCGCAGGCGCGCGCCGACGGACCGAGCCCGGAGGATAGATCGGAGCCGCCGCGCTCCGCAAGCACGGGCCCCGCGCTCGCGCCGACCTCCGCGCGTCACTCACGACGCTCGACGGGCGCTCACTGCGTCGCGGTCATGGTCGGGCTGACGGGATTGGCCGGGCTGCGGTGCGCGGCCTTGATGATCTCCGCGGCGGCGACCTGAAGGACCTCCTGGCGCGCCGACTTGTCGAGGGCGGCGAGCGGTCGCATCGGATCGTTGAGCCCGTAAAAGTTCGTGATCCGCACCGAGCGCGGCGCCTGGGTCTGCGGGTCGATGAACTTGAACTCGGTGAACACGTCCATCGCCGGCCGCAGGTACACGCACATGACCGCGGCCCGCGGGTGCTCCTGGGTCGCCAGCAGCACCGGCAGCGCGTGCTCGGCGATGAAGGGCGAGGTCAAGAAGCCCGGCGAGATCAGCAGCACCGCGACCCGCGTCGACTCGACCGCGCGGCGCAGCTCGGCCTCGCCGCGCGCGCCGCTGTCGACCCGCAGGTCGTCCCACAGGTCCAGCATCCACGCCTTCTGCAGCGGCTTCAGGTGGACCTGCAGCTCGCCCAGCAGGTCGCGGTCGCGGTGGCTGTAGGCGATGAACACCCCGCTGCGCGTCGACCCGCCGCCGTGGCCGGTCCGCTTGCCCTCGTCGGGCGCCGACCCGGCTCTCGGCAAGGGGGTGCTGGGCGTCGCCGATGTCCCGCGCATGCCCCAACCTTGTCGCAAGTCTCGCGCGCATACAACCTCGACGTGCACGCGTCATGTCACTCCTGTCTGGTAGACTCGGCGCCGTCATGCCCCGCCCCACGACGCCCCCTCGCCATCTCCCTGCGTGTTCCACCGCGTCGCGGGGTCCGGCCCTCGCGTACGCCGTGGCCCTCGCGTGCAGCGCCCTGACGCTCGCGTGCAGCGGCAACGACTCCGCCGCGTCGGCCGGCTCGCCGCAATCGGCGGCCGCCTCTGCGGCCTCTGCCGCGAGTGGTGCCGCGGACAAGGCCGCGGGTCAGCCCGAAAAGACCGCGGACGCGCCGGCGAAGCCGCCGACGCTGACCGCCACGCCCGGCGCCGAGAACCTGGGCTCGGTGCCCGGCCCCGTCGACCCGAAGTGGTTTCGCGTCGACCTGTTCCCGGGCGCGGCGCTGGTGAGCTCGGGGCGGACGGCGCGCGACGAGGCCGGCCTGTTCGCGACGCAGATGCTGCTCGCCCTCCCCGACGGTACCACGCGCGAGGGCTGCGTCAGCACCCTGACCCAGGCCCTCTCCGGCGTCGTCCCGCAGCTCGACCTCCAGCATGGCAAGGACGGCCGCGTCACCCTCACCGGCAGCAACGACGACTACGCGGTCACGCTGCTGTGCGGCGAGGCCAAGGGCAAGCTCAACGCCTATATCAGCTACCGCTGGAGCCGCCCGCCGCCGACCCCCGTGCTGCCCGGCCCGGTCTCCCGCCCGCTCCCGCCGGCCCCGCTGGTGCCGTGACGTCGCCTGTCCCTTCGGACAGGTCCGTGACCTGTCCCTTCGGACAGCCTCGCCGCGACCGCCACGCGGCCCCAAAGCCCCTGCGCAGCGCCCGCAGCCGGCGCTACTTGCGGCGCCGCTTGTCCTTTTCGAACTTCTTGGCCGCGGGGTTGTTGCGGTTGGCCCTCGGCGCCGGCTGCCCGTCGGCGGTGAAGCGCAGCGGCGCCTCGCCGACCTCCGCGAGCAGCTGCCCCTCCGCGAGCTGCAGCCACTGCAGCACGTTGGCGTTGAGGAACGGCGCCGGCGTCAGCAGCATGCGCTTCTCGATCTGCATCAGCGCGACGTGCTGGCGCAGCGGCATGCGCACGTTGAACGCCTTGACCTCCTTCGGCCAGCGCGGGTCCTTCGGGTCGATCGGCTCGCCCGGCAAGAAGTGCATGCGGCACACGAACGGCCGCTGGTCCCAGACCTTGCAGCGCCGCGTCTGCGGGTCCAGCAGCGGGCACGGCTCGCCGCGCCTGGCGAACTCGACGCGGCCCTGCTGGACCGCGACGCTGGTCATCCCGATCTTGTCCGGGTCCTTGCCGGCGTGCAGCGCCTGGATGTCCTTGTACTGCTGCTCGCCGAGCCGCGCGAGCTCCTGGGCGACCTGCGGGAACTCCCGCCACGGCCGCGTCGCGCGGTAGATCGCCATGCCCTCGACGCCCGTCACCCCGACCGGCTGCTCGACGCACCCGCGCTGGCCCTCCGGCGTGCCCGCGCGCGGCGCCCCGCGCAGCGCCGGCACGGCCTGCACGACCGCGGCGATGTACGCCTCGTACGCGGCCGCCAGCGCCTGCACGGCCGCGAAGAACCCCTTCGGCAGGCGCTTGGTCTTCGCCACGTCGGCCAGATCCGGCAGCGCGGCGATCGTGTCGATCGCCGCCTGGATCGCCGCGACCTGCGGCTCGGCGGCCTTGCGCGCGGCCCTCGGCACCCGCGTCACCTGGTCTCGCGGCAGCCGGATCCGGCGGCCGAACATCGACTTGAGCACTTCGAGGACCATGCCGGCCCTATCTATCAGATGCACCCCGAGGTTTCAGCCTCCCGAGGCGCGGCGCACCCGAGCTTCCACACTCCTCCCGCCGTTGCGCCGCCCCGGCCCCCGGTCTAGCGTTGCCGCCACCATGCCCCGCCCCCGCCGCCTCCTCCGCCTCTCGTCCGCGCTGGCCCTGCTCGGCACCCTCGGCCTCGGCACCGTCACCGCCTGTAAGAAGTCCGCCGACTCCGCCGACCCGACCGCGCCCGGGGGCACCCCCGCGGCCCAGGGCGGCGTGGTCCTCCGCTACAAGGCCGGCCCCGTCAAGCTCAAGGAGAACCTCACCGTCTCGTTCGCCGCCTCCGGCAACGGCCAGAGCGGCGAGATGAAGGCCGACATCACCGGCCTCCTCGACATCAGCGCAGCCAGCCCGGACAAGCTCAAGGTCGCGTTTAGCATCCTCGAGGTCCGCCAGTTCGACCTCGTCGGCAGCATGAAGCCCGAGGCCAAGGACGGCAAGCCGGCGCCCGACCTCAAGGCCAAGCTGCAGGCCGCGACCGGGGCCCGCGTGGTCGACCTGCTCGGCGACGCCGACAAGGACGCGACCAAGGCGCTGCCGGAGAACGCGAAGAAGGAGGGCGCCAAGCCGGACGAGGACGACATGAGCTCGTTCGGCAGCTTCCTCGGGCTCCCGCCGGAGCTGCCGAAGGACGGCCTCGCGGAGGGCAAGCCGCTCAAGATCTCCAAGGAGGACAAGGAGAACGTGTTCGGCCTCGAGATCGACATGGAGATCGAGACGACCTACACCCTGGTCAAGATCGACAGCAGCAGCGGCAAGCGCGTCGCCGAGATCAAGATCGACAGCGAGTCCACCGGCGCCAAGGAGATGGCCCAGGGCGGCAAGAGCATCATGCTCGCCCTCGACGTCACCTCCGAGGCGACCGTCCACTTCAACCTCGACGACCAGCTCCCCGTCCGCTCCCACATCGAGTCGACCCAGAACTTCAGCGCCGGCGCCGAGGGCGGCGGCGAGTTCCGCGTCGTCATGGACTCCACCTACGAGCCCGCCTGATGGCCCCCGGACCCGCCCCCGGCGCCGTCGTCCTGCTCAGCGGCGGCCTCGACTCGACCACCGTGCTCGCGCTCGCGGCGTCCGCCGGGCGCGAGCTCCACGCGCTGAGCTTCCGCTACGGCCAGCGCCACGAGGTCGAGCTCGAGCACGCCCGCCGCCAGGCCCGCCGCTTCGGCGTGCGCGCGCACGAGGTCGTCGACCTCGCGCACGTCGGCACGCTGGTCGCGTCGGCGACGTCGCTGGTGCGCGGCAGCCCGCTGGAGGTGCCCAAGGACGGCCCCGGCGAAACGATCCCCAGCACCTACGTGCCGGCCCGCAACACCCTGTTCCTCGCCTACGCGCTCGCGTGGGCCGAGGCGCTCGGGGCCGCCGAGATCTGGCTCGGCGTCAACGCGCTCGACTACTCCGGCTACCCCGACTGCCGCCCGGAGTTCATCGCCGCGTTCCAGCGGCTCGCCACGCTGGCCACCCGCGCCGGCGTCGAGGGCCGCCCGATCGTGCTGCAGACCCCGCTGCTGGAGCTGAGCAAGGCCCAGATCGTCCGGGCCGGCCAGCGCCTCGACGTCGACTACGCCGACACGCTGTCCTGCTACGAGCCGGTCGTCCGCGGCGACTTCGCCCTCGCCTGCGGCCGCTGCGACAGCTGCCGCCTGCGCCGCCTCGGCTTCGAGCAGGCCGGCGTCCCCGACCCGACCCGGTACGTCTGACGGCCTGTCCCGCAGGACATGTCCCGCAGGACATGTCCCGCGGGCCAGCCCATCACTGCGGCAGCACGAGCTGCAGGCCCTGGCCGGTCATGTCGGAGTACGTGTACGGGTTGATGAGCCCGGTGACGATCAGCTTGATCTCGTAGCTGTCGGGGTCGACCTTGTAGGCCTTGTTGGCCTTGTCGACGACCCACACGTAGCCCTCGTTGTCGATGCTGACGCCCCACGGCGAGCCGCAGCCCGGCAGCGCGATGTCGGTCTTGATGAACTGCTTGGTCTCGACGTCGGCCTCGATCAGGCGGCAGGGCCCGTTGGCCGCGCCCCAGACCCGGCCCTCCTGGTCGATCTGGACCCCGAGCGCCCCGCCGCCCGGGTTGCCGCCGTTGCCGATCCCCTCCCACTTCGCGTTTTGCACGTCATAGAAGTACATGTGGTGCGGTCCGGAGAAGCTGCCGACCCACATGTTGCCGTTGTAGTCGACGCCCATGCCGTACTTGTACTGGCCGGGCGACAGCCCGAGCTCGGTGATCTGCAGCGTCTCCGAGTCGATCTTGATCGCCACCTCGTTGTCGTAGCCGACCGCGAGCAGGTCGCCCTCGCTGTTGACCGCGCCGCCGTAGGGTCCGAAGCTGTTGGCCGACCAGTTCGGGCGCAGCACCTCGTCCAGGACCGCGCCGGTGTCGCCGTGCAGGCGCACGAAGTGGGCCGTGTTCTGCGCGTCCTTGTAGCCGACCCACAGCCGCGGCACCGGCGACTCGCAGGTCACGGGGTCCTGGCTGACGCCCTCCCACGCCGTCGGGCGCGCGCCGCCCGAGTAGCCGTTGGCCAGCGGGAACGCGGTGTGCCACAGGACGCACTCGTCCTGGCCCCACGGCTTGACGTCGTTCGGCCCGGTCGAGGTCTCGATCTGGCCGTTGCCGTTCTTGTCGACGCACTTCGACTTGAGCGCCGCGACCTTCGTGGTGCTGCCGAGGTCGCGGTTCGAGACCGCGACGTCGCCGTACTGGTTGACCGACGTGCGCGACGGCTGGGCCGCGCCGCCCTGCGGGTGCGTCATGTAGCGCCCCTCCTCGACGCCCGTCATCGTGTTGATCTTGCTGACGGTCCCCTGCGAGGTGTTGGCGATCCAGATGTAATCGAAGGTCGTCTCCTGGTCGTCCGGCGGGCACGGCTGCGGGCCCATGTCGAGCTTCGGGCCCATCGACGTCGAGCTGTCGTCGGCGCCCGAGCTCGACGCGCTCAGCTGCGACGTCGTCCCCGTGCTCGGGTCGCTCGCCGTCCCCGTCGTGCCCGTCGTGACCGGCTCGCCGCTCGAGCCCTCCGCCGTTGTGCCCGTCTGCGTCTGGCCCTGCGTCCCGCCGCTCGTCGTCGGCGTCTCGGTGCCCGTCGTCGGCGTCGGCGTCGTGCTCGCCGTCTCGGTCCCCGGCGTCGTCTCCGTCACCGTGGCCGTCACCGTCGTCGGCCCCGGCCCGGTCGCCGTGTCGCTCATCGAGCTCGCGGTGGAGTCACCGCAAGCGGACATCCCCGCGACGGTCACCAGGCAAAATCCCCAACGCATCCACGGGCCACGGGTCGATGTACGCATCCGACGAGCAGAGCACACCCCGTCCGCGCCTGACAAGCGCCCGCCTGTCGCGCGCGCATGCGCGCCTGTAGCGCGCCTGCGCGACCGCACCGAACGCGCCGCCCGGGGCCCGGACATGTCCGATCGAACATGTCCGAAGAGACAGCGAAAGAGGCAGCCGTGGCCCACCACGGGGCCGTCCGCGAGCGCCATGAACTGCACGGCCATCGGCGTGCCCCGCGAAGATCTCCGGCGCCGTGGGTGGTGAGTCGGGCAAGCCCGCATCGCTGCGGCGGAGCGCGCGCCCCGACCGTCGATCTTCACGAACCAGCGGGCCAGCGACCGGTTCGCCGCGGCCCTTTTGCCTCACCTCAGCCCGCGTTATCGCCGAAACGGTTGCACATGCGACGAACGGGGGTCCCGCGGCGGGCCCGCGGCCCGGGAGCGGCGGGTGCGGCGGTCTGCGCGCGTGTCACGCAGTTTGACGGGGTGCGCAAGGCTTCCTATCGTGAGGGTCTCATCGACCCAAGTCGACCGGGCCCATAGCTCAGTCGGTCAGAGCGGCCGGCTCATAACCGGTTGGTCCCTGGTTCAAGCCCAGGTGGGCCCACCCCAGTACCC
>Ga0075163_10000887_pt1 | contig 39962 bp, 29 predicted proteins | sample JI1023141ADNA_FD_71478 | JGI IMG/M metagenome (GOLD analysis project Ga0075163, IMG submission 71478) | Wastewater effluent complex algal communities from Wisconsin, to seasonally profile nutrient transformation and Carbon sequestration -... | ecosystem: Engineered > WWTP > Effluent > Algae...
TCCATTTTACGGGCCCAAATAATATTATTTTCCTCATCAAATCGGGCTTTAAGTTCAACAATCACAGCAACTTGCTTACCTGCTTCACTAGCAGCAATCAAAGCAGAAACTATTGGAGAATCTCCACTAGTACGGTAAAGGGTTTGTTTAATGGCTAATACTTTAGGATCTACAGCAGCGGCTTGGATAAAGTCGACTACTGGAGCAAAAGAATCATAAGGATGATGTAGTAAAACATCTTGTCGACGAACTACTTCAAAAATATTTTCTTCATTTGCTAAAACTGAAGGGATAGCAGGAGTAAAACCACGCTCTTTTAAGTTTGGATAGTCAAGCTTATAAAGTGCTAGTAAATCAGGTACATGCAGTAGTCCATCAAGTGTAAAAACATCTGTTTCCTCTAAGTCTATTTCCCGGCGTAAGTAATTTACCATTACAGAGGGCATTGAGGTATCAACTTCTAGACGTACACAGGAACCAAAACGACGTTGGCGCAACTGTTGCTCTACGGTTTTTAGTAAATCATCAGCTTCATCTTCTTCTATTTCAATTTCTGCATTTCGAGTAGTGCGAAATGGATGACAAGCAATTACATTCATTTCTGGGAAAAGAGAATTTAGATTTGCAGCTATAACTTGTTCTAATAACACAAACTTATGGCCAGAGCTAACTGTTATAGGTAAAAGACGAGGAACAACTGGAGGAACTTTAATTCTAGCAAATCTAGGTGGTAGTTCTTCATCATCTGGCCCAACAACAAAAACAGCTAAGTTTAAGCTTAAATTAGAGATATAAGGAAAAGGATGTGAAGGGTCTACAGCTAGAGGGGTTAGTACTGGAAAAATTTTTTCATGAAAATAAGAATCAACTTCTGTACGTTCACTAGCATTAAGCTGTTCATAATGAGTAATACGAATACCAGCTTGCTCTAATTCTGGCAAAATCTCCTCTCTTAAACATGACATTTGTAGTTCAGTAAGAGGACGAAGTTTTTTAGAAATTTCTATTAATTGTTCTGCTGGGCTTACCCCATCAGGTGAAACAATCGGTACATCAGCTTCCATTTGCTGTTTTAATCCAGAAACTCGGATCATAAAAAACTCATCCAAATTAGTAGAAAAAATAGCTAAAAACTTAACTCTTTCTAATAGAGGCCGCCGCTTATCTAATGCCTCTTCTAACACTCTACGGTTAAACTCAATCCAGCTAAGTTCACGATTAAATAAAAGATTTCCTTCTAATAAAAGGGAACTAGTCTTCATTTTGGGGGTTGCAGGCTGAACTGGTAAGGCTGTAGTAGAAATTTCTGAGGTTGCCATAAACTTGCTCCTTAGTTTAATACTCAAACATTAAATGTTATTTTTTATTAGGAGGTTCTGAAAGTATTTGTCTGTCTGTCCATTCTCCTTCTACTATATCAACTTCGCCAAGCCAACGAGGTCGAGTAGTATCAGAATGAAAACAAATTTTGATTTGGCCTGTTGCTAGATCTAAAACAGCTTCTTTAATAGCTGACCAAGGTACAGTAACATCAACACTTTCTGGAATAGCTAATACTAGACCATCTGTAGTGCGAAAACGAAAAATACACATTACCCTTCCTTGGTTGCTCTTTAGCGGCACACCCTCAAGATCAATACGCATTCTTTGCATATATAAAAAATCCTTTATTTAGTAATAGTTAACAGCGGTTTAATTATTAAAGCTCTAAAAATCATCTGGGCGAGTATGTAATTTATGACGTTGGATAGCACGCCAAAAAGTACGCTCACTCATTCCCAAAGCATTAGCAGCTATTTTTTTATTCCATTGACAAGCAGCTAATGAGCGCGTTAGTAAATGTTTTTCATAATTCATCATTGCTTCTTCATAACTTGGAATATCTTCCATAACTACAATTTTATAAAGCTCTTCAGATTGTAAGGAGTTAGGTTGGTTTTTGGCTTGCTCAGCAAGGGCAGTAAATTTTTCTACATCAAAATCCTCGCAAATCATTGCAGCATTAATTAATGTTGTAGTTGCTACACGAGCATTACCAATACTACGGCGAATATCATTTTCTAAAACACGAATATTTCCTGGATAATCTTTTTCTAAAAGAAACTGTTTAGCACTATGGTCAAACTGGTATTTTACCCCATCTCCATAACGGTTAAGAAATTCTTCTGCTAAAGGTAAGATTTCTTCTCTACGCTTACTTAAAGGAGGGATACGCAATCGCCATACAGAAAGACGATCTAATAAATCATCTCGGAAATTACCACCTTGAGCCATTTCATCTAAATCACGATTAGTAGCAGCAACAATACGAGCATTAGTAGTAAGCTCTGTTGTTCCTCCTACTCGTCTAAATTGCTTCATTTGTAGTACTCGTAGCAATTTGGTTTGAGCAGAAAGTGTAAGCTCACCAATTTCATCTAAAAATAATGTCCCATTATGAGCAAGCTCAAATAAACCTCGTTTTTGTGTATTAGCTCCAGTAAAAGCTCCTTTTTCATAACCAAAAAGCTCACTTTCAACTAGTTGATCAGGTAAAGCACCACAATTAATTGCTAACATTGGCCCACTACGTCGAGGACTTAAAGCATGAATAGATTGGGCTAGCATTTCTTTACCTGACCCTCTTGGGCCTAAAATTAATACCGGATCACGATCTGCACCAGAGATTGCATCTAGCTTAAGTCTAATTGCTCTCATTGAAGCAGAAATAAATAGACAAGATCCAATACGCTCATAACTATTTGTAGTTTGTGGGCTAGGCGTTGAAATTACAGTCTGTTGATTAAGCTTTTCTTCTAGTTCATTTGTACGAGTTTGTGAGGCTCCTGCTTCACGATTACGCCCAATAGACTTTAAGCTTTCTGTTGCTTCTTTGGCTAATTTATAAGCTTGTGCTAGCTCAATATCACAATGAGATAATTCTAATTTGGTTAAAGCTAAAAAATAATGGTTAAGCTCTTGATTTTGAAATACTTCCATTGCTTCTTTTAGCTTTTCTATTCGGGTTTCTGCTGCTTTTTCTGAAAATCGTCCTAAACAAGCTAATAAATAACAAGCAAATCCATATAAAAACTTGTCTGAACAGTCTGATAAAATATTGTTAATTGTACGTAGTGCGCGTTCATGTGCCCCTCGTTCAATATCAACACGTGCATCTAGAAGTTCAACTAATATAGATAAGCATTGACGATCTTGACGATCTTCATATGCATAACGTCTAGCACGTGAAATAGCATAATCTACAGAATCATCATCACCTAAATCTAAGAAAAGATTGGCTAAAGAAATATGCGCCCAACATTTGTTTATACCTGTTAGTTGGGTAGCTGATTGATTAAGCAATTGTTTAGCTAAAGAAGTTTCTTCTTGCCACGCTGCTTTTATTCCAGTAAGTAATTTTCTTTCTGACTCTGTTAAGGTTGATTGACTAATAACATTATTTGCAAAATCCTTATACCCATTATATAAAGCCTCAAGGAGCATCCAACAAGCAGAACGCTCACGAACTTTACCTTCTGTATTTTTAACTAATTGCGTTTGTGGTGAAGTATTTTGCTTAGGTGTAATGGGGGTTTCATCAGTAGTTTCACGCTTTAGCTTTTTTGCGATATCTTGCATTCTCATAGAATTTTAGTTCCCACAAACTATTGTTATTGAACCTGTTATTGTCAAAACTAGTACCATAACCTTATCTTAATGTCAATGCTCAATATAGAGGCTTGAATGGACAAAAATCTTTTAGCTCTAAATTCATACCTAAAGAAAACCAAGTAACCTTATTCAGATCAGTTTAACATAGGAAAATAAGATTATTGTTAGCAAAATCTCTATTTTCTTATAGATTTACTCTCTAGCACTGGCTAAATACTTCCAGAAATTTGACTTTTATGCTAAAGTAACCCCAATCAATAGTTATTAACTATAACATTTTTATTAGTTACTAGAACTTCGTTTTAAGTAAGATCTTGTATTCATGGGAATTTGCTCGTCTAGCAAATTTGCTGTCCAACACTTCACTAGGAGGCTTTATGCATCGATACTTGATCGCCCTACTGTTTCTACTTGTGTTTTCTCAACCTGTCTGGGCACAAAAAGATTTCTCTTTAAATTTGTCACCTTCTAACCAAACTATAAATGCTGGAAGACAAACTACTTTTACTGTTACTGCTCAACCAATTAATGGTTTTCGTAAACCTATTAATTTAACAGTAACAACTTCACCATCTTCTCCAGATGTGACGGCCACTTTAAGTAGTGCAACTATTTCTCCTGGTTCTAGCACAACAATTACTGTAACTACTGCTGCACTAGCTAATGCTCAAAACGTTTCTATTCTTGTAACTGGTGTAGGAAAAAATAAAACTAGAAGCGTTAGTGGTAATTTAGCAATTAACGTTCCTCAATTTAGTCTTACAGTAACCCCACCAAATATTATTGTTCTACAAGGCGATCCTATTAACTTTACAATTAGTACTCAAGGAGAACAGGATTTTGCTAGACCTGTATCATTAAGCGTAGTTACTAGCCCAAATGTGCCAACTCAGCTTTCTAAACAAACCTTAGCTGCTCCGTCTGATAGTGCTACATTGCAATTTCCTAGCACCACAACTCCAATTGGTGTTTATAATGTGCTTATTGTAGCTACTGCTGGACAATTACAACGTACTGCTTCAGTAGCTTTATCTGTTATGCCTAGACCTGGTGGGGGTGATACTCCAAAAGCCATAGTAGAAGTAGTCCCAGGATCACTAATTTTACGGGCAACTACTCAAGGTAAATTACAGGTTTCAGGATTAGTAAGAAATAATGGCTCAGCCGATGCAGCTTTTGTTAGAGTTATTTTAAGAGTGTTTGATAAAACAAATACTAATTTAGAAACAGATACAATTTTTGTTAATGGATTTTCTGGAATTACATCTACAGGAATATTTACTCAAACAACCCTTAGTCAAGGCCGTTCAGCTAGTTTTAGAAGGGTTTTTGATTTACCCTTTTTGTCAGATGCTCTAAGAGTTGAAATAACCACAGATTTTATGACAGACACAATTGCTGTTCCTAAGGCAAATCTAGTTATAGATAGACTTACTAGAACACTTAATAATTTAAGAGGTTCAGATTTTGTGGTAGTAGTGCGTAATGCTGGTACAGTAGCCGCTCGTGCTCCACAAGTTATAATTGAAAGCCTTAATCGTAGTGATCAAGTTATTGATGTAACTATAGGTGGTATTGGTGATCCTTCTGATATCATTGCTGCAGGACAAACCCGTACATTTAATATTACTAATAATGAAACGGATTTTGACCTAACTAGAATCAATACCCAGCATGCAATTTGGATTGATGGCACTACACCTACTACTATTATTACTCAGCCTATGGAGGGGCTTTCTGGTAAAGACCTAGAAAATAAACGTAATGAGATTTTTGAGATGCAACGACTAGCACATCTTTTAAGATTAAAGTTTTAAGTAGTATTTTAGGGGTAATGGTAGCTAAATAAGACGTTTGGCTACCATTACTTACGGTTTCGTTAACCTACTTAACTTGTGCTCCAGTTTGGAGAAGTTAAAAATGAGAAGCCGCATATTTTTTATCCTATTAATAATTTTTCTTTCCTCAATAATAAGTTTTGCTCAAGATGTAACTTGCACTATTCGTGGGTCAGTTAAAGATGATTTTGGCCGACCTATAATAGATGCTATTGTCACAGCAAAAGATGAAGAAGATAAAACCATTGCTACTGTTAAAACAGATAAAGATGGCAATTATGAAGTAGCAAACTTACCTACAGGCAGTTATAAGCTAACAGTTGAAAGCGATGGATTAAAATCAGAAGAAATTACAGATATTAAGCTTACTGTTGCTGCTGAAGAAACTTTTGATTTAAAACTAAAAACTTCCTTAGAAGGAAAAGCAGTTAAAAAAATACCACCAACTTATCCAGAAGTTGCTAAATTAAGTCAACAACAAGGCCGAGTAATTGTAGGAATTTTAGTAAAACCTGATGGAACTGTTGATAAAGTAGTGTTTTTAAGCGGAAATGCAGTATTTAAATCAGCAGCTTTACAAGCTGCACAAAAATGGACTTTTCAAAAAAGCTCTAATGGTCTTTCTGGTCGTATTGCTTTTAACTTCAAAGCTAATTAAATAAATTAAATAACCCCAAACCTTATTACACCTAACTCAAACGCCTAGCTCTAAGGCTAGAATAAGTTTTATTTTATTACCTCAATAGAATCAATTTTTTTTATTGGACAAGAATAAAATGGGTTATTAATCCAATTTAATATTATATGAAATGAGCTTCCTTTGCCTCTACCTGCTGACTCTACAGAAATTTGACCTCCATGAGCTTCTATATAACTTTTAGCTATTGCCAGTCCTAGCCCAGCACCACGAGCACCAAATTCATATTTACCTGATTTATGATGCATTGCATCATGACCAGTGTAAAACTTATCAAAAACATGCTCTATATCTATTTTATCTATCCCTATTCCATTATCAGTAATTTTAAGATGAATATTATTAGCTTCTTTAAGTGCTTCTATTTTGATTTCACCACCATCATGAGTAAATTTAATTGCATTTTGTAGTAAGTTAAGTATTACTAAACGAAGTTTTTCTTGGTCAGCTAAAAGATCTAAATCCCCATCAGAAAAATTTATAGTAGTTTTTAAGTTTCTTTTTTCAATAAATGGAGCAATTTCGCTAAGAACATCATCTATTAAACTTCTTAAATTAAATTCTACTAGTTTTAAGGCAATGCGGCGTTCTTCGATTCTAAGCATTTCTGAAATATCATTAACAATATTAATTAACCTATCAATGGTACGCTGACAAATTTGTAGAGAACGCTTTTGAGAAATAGATAATTGTTCTGGTTGAAGGTCTAATAAAACCTCATGATAGCCTTTTAAGACAGTCAAAGGAGTACGCATTTCATGGGATGTTACTACCATAAAATTAGTTTTTAACTCATTGACTTCTTTAAGTTTGTGGTTTAGCTCTTGTAAACGGCGGGTAACTTCTTGTTCATTGCTATAGAGTTTTTCTATTTCTTTTAATGATTCTACAATCATTAAGTTTTTTTCTTCTAATGATCCATAAAGCTCAGCATTTTCAATAGCAATTGCTGCTTGTTCAGCTAGTGATTGTACTAGCCTAGTGTCAGCTTCACTAAATGAGACTCGGTTAGAAGCTAAACGTATATCTAAAACTCCTATGACCTTTCTATCACGATTAAGAACAGGTACATCCATAATTCCACGTAAAGAATGTTTTTCTGCCAAAGTAGGGTAAATCACTCTAGAATCAGTAGATATATCATTAATAATAATTGCTTTACCTGTAGCTGCTACTATTCCAGCAATCCCTTGGTTAAAAGGAAAAGCAACAGAGGTTTTTTCCCAATGATTTTTATCCCATAGATGTTCAAAAATAACTTTATCTTCTTTTACCAAGCCTATTCCGCCAGGCTCACCACCAATTAAATTAGCGCTTTCAGCTGCAATATTTTGTAGTACAGTTTGTAAATCTAGTTTTGAATTAATAACCCTAATACTTTCTAATAGTTGAGTTAAGCTTTCTATACGCTGTCCATGATGATACTTAAGACGAGAGATACGCCAAGAGTAAATACCAATAGCTAAAGCTAATGTAGTAAGTAACATAGAGAGGCGAAACCACCAGGTTTGCCAGTAAGGAGGGCGAATTTCTAATAATAATGTATGAGGTTCGCTCCAAAGTCCTGCGCTAGAACGTGCTTTTACTAAAAAGCGATATTGACCTGCTGGTAGGTTAGTAAAACGAGTAACACGATCTTGAGTAAGATTTGACCAGTTTTTTTCAAAACCTTCTAGAAAATATTTATAGCGAATTTGATCCTCATCTGTAAAAGACAAACCAACATAATCAAAAGAAATCGTATTTTGATCATGAGCTAAAGAAATAGTGTTAAGACCTGTAATTAAACTATCTTCTAGCTTTATTCCATTAATATAAACTCTTGGAGGAAGGGAAAGTAAAGATTCTTTTACTTTTAGGTAACGAGATACGCCTTCAGTAGTACCAAACCATATACTACCATCATTTCGTTTTAAGAAAGTGCCAAGTGAAACATCATCACTAATTAAACCATCTTTAATTGTATAACTTCTAAACAACTTACCATCAAATGTTGATAAACCACCAGATGTGCCAACCCAAAGAAGTCCATTACTGCTAGTAATAGTGCGTATGAAATTACCAATTAACCCTTCACTAGTTTGATAGGATTCAAAAGCCTTACCATTAAATTTAGCTAGTCCTCTAGCCGTTCCTACCCAAAGATTATTATCTTCATCTGTATAAGCACAAGTAATTAAGTTATCTGGTAGACCATTTTGGCGAGTATAGCTAATAAACTCTTTACCATCAAAACGAGTTAAACCTCGGTAAGTACAAATCCATAAATTACCTGTTTTATCTATAGCAAAAGAATTGATTTGATTATAAGCTAGGCCATCTTCTTGAGAATAACGACTAAATTTAGTTCCATCATAAGCAAAAATACCATTACTTCCAGACCAATTTGAGCCAAACCAAATTTTTCCATCTAAGCTTTCAATTACTGCGGTAATACGGTTTTGTTCTCCTATTTCTGATAAAGAGAATTTCCTAAAAGATTTACCATCATAATAACAAGCACCTTGATGGCCAACAGTCCAAACCCTATCTTTACTATCAACTAGTAATGCCCAAATTTCATTGTCTTGTAAGCCATCTTTAGTAGTAAAGTGAGTAGCTTTACCGTTTTTATCTAGGCTAAACAGCCCATTACTAATAGAAGAAAACCATAATGTTCCATCAGAAGATTCTTGGACACCAGTAATTAAGCCATCTAAACCAAGAGTTTTTGTATAATTAGCAAATAGCTCATTACCAAAGCGAAAAGCACCATTCCACATACTACCGCCCCAAATATTACCTTCATAATCTTCAGACAGAGTAATTAGGTAATTATCAGGGAGTCCATTATTACGATTAAAAACTGTAATTTTTTCATCTTCTATTCTACTAATTCCACCACCATAAGTAGCAAACCAAACTCTATTAAGATGATCTACTAGGATTCCACTACCTCGCTCACTACTTAACCCATCTGAAAGTTTATAACAGCGAAACTCCTTGCCATTAAATCGACAAACCCCTTTACCAGTAGCAATCCAAATATTATTGCTAGCATCAAGGGCTAAACCAAAAATTGTAAGGTCTGGTAAGCCATCCTCTAAAGTAAGGACAGTAAACCTATTATTTTCAAATTTAGCTAATCCACCTCCACGAATACCAATCCAGAGTGTGCCAAATTTATCTTCTAACAAAGAGCCAATTAGACCACTAGGAAGACCTTGAGCCTCTGTATAATTAGTAAAATTATTACCATCATAATGACTTAAGCCTTTAGCAGTACCAAACCAAAGTGTTCCATCCTTACTTTTTAAGCCACAACGAGTTTCATTATCTGCTAGTCCTTGGGCCGTTGTAAAATTGGTAAATTTTTTACCATCATAGCGACTAAGCCCACCTCTGGTCATTAACCAAAGATTATGTTGGTTATCTTCAATGATGGCTCGGACAATAGGGTTGATTAAACCTTGTTGGGTATCAAAAATTTTATAAGTGACGCCATCATAACGACATAAACCACCTTCTGTTCCAAACCAGATATAACCTAAATGGTCTTGAAAAACACTATAGACTTGGTTATTAGGCAGTCCACTAGTTGAGTTGTATATCTTGAACCGGTATATTTGCGCTTCTGCTACAACACTAAGTATTAAACACAGCAGAGCCGCTAAGATATATCTCATAGTTTTATTAGTAAGTATTACTAGTAAATAAGAAAGATTTTTATTTTTCTTCAAGCTTAACCACTCTATTATGTATTCCACCTACAATATTAGCCAAATTCATAATAGCATTTGAGAGATTTTCGCGATCTTTCTCAGCTTTTGCATCCAAATTCATAATAGCATTTGTAAGATTTTCGCGATCACGCTCGGCTTTTGCGTCCAAATTCATAATAGCGTTTGAGAGATTTTCACGATCTTTCTCAGCTTTTGCGTCCAAATTCATAATAGCGTTTGTGAGATTTTCGCGATCTTTCTCAGCTTTTGCATCCAAATTCATAATAGCATTTGTGAGGTTTTCACGATCTTTCTCAGCTTTTACCTCTAGATGAGCAATATTATCACGCATTTCTTGGCGATCACGCTCGGCTTGAGCTTCAAACCTAGCTAAAGAGTTATTTGTCATTTGGTGATCGGCTTCGATTTGCATTGCTAAACTAGTAACTACACTAGCTAAAGCTTGTATATCTGTTTCATGCTTAGCTTGTTGTTCTAAAAGGGTTTCCATTCTATTTTTTATTCTTAGATCTTGTTCTGCTTGTTGCTTTTGTAGCTCTGCTACTTCATTTGCTGTTTTAGCTTGCAAGTCTAAGATAGATTGAATTGCTTTTTGTACTTCTTCACCTGTCATAAATTACCTCTATATTTGCTAAAAGTTTTCTTTAATAGTTTTTTAGGTAACCTCTTTATGGTTTATTTTTTTTGCTTACTAGGTTTTATCTTAAACACTCCTGAAAACCCTTCACCAGCATTACCAGCAGCATCTCTAGCTATTATTTTAATTAGTGCTTGGTTAATTTTCATATTAGGGACAGGAATTGTTAATGATTGAATATTACCAGGAAGATTTTGAGCAAAAGTAACAAAATTATTTCCATTATCTGGGGAAAATTGAAACTCATGACTAACTACCCCACGATTATCTGTAGAAGTAAAAGTAATGGTAAACATAGTGTTACCTTTTAACTTATCTTTATTTTTTGGAGATGTTACTACTACAGTAGGATTAATGTTATCTGTTTCTATTGTAAAAGGACTAGATGTAATAGTCCCAATATTTCCTGCTGCATCAAGGGCTTGAATTCGGATTGCTGCCGTAGTGGTTGCCATATTAGGAATAGTAAATTGAAATGAGGTGGAATTTCCTGATAGACCTACAGCTAAGGAGTTAAAAGTTTCTCCATTAATAGCTAGTAAAATATTTAGGGAAATTACTCCAACATCATCACTAGCATTAAAGCTAAGATTAAAAAGTGAGCCACTATCAAATTTTTGCCCTGGTGCTAAGTTGTTGATTTTTATTGTAGGGGCGGCTTTGTCATTACTTCCTGGCACTCCTACAACAAAAGTTACATTGCTAAAACTTTGATCTGTTTTAGGAGCAGAAAATATTTTTTTAGCTTCTCCTGGCAGTCCTGTTCCATTATCTTTTAATAGCCCAACTCCAGCATCAATTATTTTATTACCAGTATTATCAAAACTATTAAAAGCAAAAAGTGCTTGGCCATCAGAGTAATCAAGACGGTTAACAACTGTTGTAGAAGTACCTTTACCAAAAGAGCCAATAATACCTTGGAATAGAGCAGAACTGCTATAAAACACAGATGCCAAACCATCAGCCTTTAAATCTTTATCAATATCTGAATAAATAACTATTTGTGATGGCTTAAGAAATACATCATTAATTCCATAAACAAAAAATTGCTTTTCTCCTTTTGAATTTTCTATAACAACTATAGAACTAGCTGTACTTGGATTTGAATCTGTTGCTGTTGCAGCAACAAAAATAGCTGGCTTATCTGGCACAATATCTTTATTGCTATCAGTAAATACCATTATTGCCCCTGTTAATTGGGTGATACCAGCAAAAGAAAATTTACTAGCAACATTAGCAAAAAGATTACCTTGACTATCTACTGCTAAAGCACCAAAACCAAAATTTATTGTTTGACCATTCAGTTTTGAATTAGCTGCTAAGATAGTTACTTTATTTTTTCCATCAGGCACTCCACTATCATTAGGCAAATATGCTGTAATGGTATAGCTATCCTCAGGCGTAATATCAAATAAGTCTTGTGAAAAGAACAAGCTAGCAACAATTAAAATATCACCTTTAGGAGAATTAACTACTGTAAGACCAAGAGGGGTTCCTTTACCAGTGGAAAAACTACTTTGTTTAGTACCACGAAAATCTTGTTTTGAGTTGTCAGTAATTATTATTTGACCATTTTGTTTATTTGCTCCATCTGCTGCAACAACTCCAACATATATTTTTCCGCTCTTTTTACTAATTGCCATTGCACTAGTAACTTCATTAGCAGGATCATCTGAAGCAATAAAAGTGTCATTAATATCAGGTACACGATCCCCATTAGTATCAGCCGCAACTACTACACTGCTACTAGTATCAATACCAAAGAAAGATACATTGCTAAGAGGTGTGCCTACAGGAATAGCTAGAGGCATAATCGAGTCTATATCTTTTAAATTGTTTTGTTGTGAAAAGTTTATTACTCGGCCTTTATCAACAGGAAAAGAAGATAATGCTTTTTTAGTAGTGATATTAATTGGTTTGTTTAATTTCTGAGCTAATATTGGTGGTTGATAAAATAAGCTAACTAACAAAAATACTGTTAGATAAGTTATAGACTTTATTATTAAGTTATTAGTAAAACAAGTTTTGTTACTTAATATATTCGTAAGCATATAAAATCCCTATTTGCTAGAGTTCAAAGGTAATTGATAGCAATTTTTTTTATCATAGCAAAGCTTAAGTTAAAAGACTTGTAAAATGTCAGAGAAAAATACTATTTTAGAAAATCACCAGAGGGAAAAGGATAACTTATGAAAATTCATGATTATGCTGAAGCTGGCGACATTATTGGAGTAAAACAAGAACTAGATAGAGGTATTGATATAGATATTGCAAAAGATTGGGATACTCAAACCCCATTGATGAGAACGGCATTTAGCTCACAAATTAGCATTGAAATGATAGAGTTTTTAATTGAAAAAGGGGCAAATATTAATGCTGTTTCAAAAGATAAAGAACGAGAAACGATACTCGCTTTAGCTGTGCAACTAGGCAAGCTAGACCTAATTAAATTGCTGATAGATAAAGGAGCCGACATTAATTATAGAAGAAAGTATAACTATGATGTTCTATTGGATGCTTTTTACTCAGACATAAAAGAAAATAGAATGGCTATCATAAAATTACTAATAGAAAAAGGTGCTAAGTTAACCAATATTGAGACTAAACATAGAGATTCTGCTCTAAGAAAAGCTTCAGAGGAAAGATTGTTTGATTTAGTCAAAGTGTTTTTGGATAGAGGAGCTAAACTAAACCACTTAAAATGGACAAAATTAATGTATGCAGTAGTTTATGGTAGCCTTGATGATGTAAAAGTAGCACTAAAAAAAGATAAAGACCTTACAAAAAAAGATTTTTTAGATAGGAATGCCTGGCTTTTAAGTTTAGAAGTTGGTGATTTAGAAAAAGCTAAATTACTTTTTTCTTTAGCTAAACAAAATAACATTGAATATATTGAAGAACCATTACTACATGCAGCTTGTAGTAAAAATCCTGAAGTCATAGAGTGGCTACTAGAAAAGGGTTTTAATCCTAATGTTGCAAACAAGGATGGAATAACTCCGCTAATGCAAGCAACATATTTTGGAAACTCCAAAGGTATAAAACTCTTGTTAAAAGCAGGTACTCCCATAGATACAGCAGATAAAAATGGAGAAACTGCATTAATGAAAGCTGCCAAAAGAGGAGAAACAGCCTGTGCCAAACTATTGATAGAAGCAGGTGCAAATGTAAATTTAGTAAATGGTGATAAAGACACAGTATTAATGATAGCAGTAGAAAACAGAAATTTAGATATTGTAAAACTACTACTAGAAGCAGGTGCAGATGTAAATAAAGGAGATGAAGATTCTAGCCCTTTACGGTTAGTAGCAATGTTTGGATATGCAGACTATATAAAACTTTTGACAGAAGCAGGCGCAGAGGTAGATCCAAAAGATAATAGTGAATATGCAAGTTTTTTAATGCGGGCAGCCGAAAGTGGAAGCCTAGAGTCTGTAAAGCTATTAGTTAAGGCTGGAGCCAACATAGATTACAAAAATGAGTATGGAGGAACTGCTCTTTCTGAAGCACGTTCATTAGAAATTGCTAGGTTTTTACTCAAAGAAGGAGAAGATATTAACGATTTTAATGAGAAAGTACGCCAAGAACTAAGAAGGTTTTATATAAGTGATAAGCTTTGTGTTTCTAAAGAAGATTACTTGGCAAATAGAACTAGGCGATATGGTACATCTAACCCAGAGCTAATGGATATAGAATTTTGGAAAGATATGGTTAAAGTAGCAGGAGATGGCTATACTGCTCGCAATTATTTTAATGATCAAGATTACTCTTTGCCTGTTTGGGCTTTTCGGCGTTTTGGTAGATCAATAACAGAATTGCCAGATGGTAGAGTTATAGAAATTGCTGGAGAGCATGAAGATTACTATGATGTGGATTTTTGCATTTATAACGATGTATTTGTTTATTATGGGGATGGAAAATTTGAGATTTATGGCTATCCTAAAGAAGTTTTTCCTCCTACAGACTTCCACACTGCTACTTTGTATGGTGACTATATTTATATAGTCGGAAGTCTAGCTTATATAGATTACCGAGAAACAAATGTTTATAATCAAACACAAGTCTATCGTTTACATATAAATACATTACAAATAGAAGAAGTTAAAACTACTGGAAAAAATCCAGGCTGGATCTCACGCCATAAAGCTTATTTACGTAAGCCTGCTACTATATATATTACTGGTGGTAAAGTTTGGTCACGACCAAACGAGTATTTAGATAACCATCAAAATTACACTTTAAACTTAGAAACTATGGTTTGGGAACAAGTTTAATATCAATATATCAGGGAAAACATTTCACCTATTTTTCTTTTATAAGATAAAATAGGTGTGCTTATGTATGTTGAGATTGCCGTCCCACTTTATATTTTTCAGACTTTTACTTACTCTGTGCCAGCAGAAATGCAGGAAGATGCTCAGGTAGGTTGCCGCTGCTTAATTCCTTTTGGCAAACGCTCTACAGTTGGTTATATTGTTGCGCTACAAGATGAAATAGACCCAGAAATCCCTATAGAATCCCTAAAAGAAATCTTAGTAATTCTTGATGAACAGCCGCTTATTATTCCTGAAGTATTAGAACTTACTCATTGGATTGCAGATTATTACTATGCTCCTTGGGGTGAAGCGATAAAAGCCGCATTACCAGCAGGGATAAACGCCGCTATGGAAGTAACTATATCTGTTACTGAAGCAGGACGCGATCAGCTTAATAGCCTTGATGCTAGCCGAATTGAACGATCAACTAAATGGAAAGCCTTACAACAAATTGCAGGAAATAAAAACTTAAATGCTAAAGCACTTGAGAAAGAATATAGTAAAGCACGGCTTGCTGCTATTACTCGTGAGCTAGAGCGAGAAGGTCTAATCCAAGTTGAACAACAAATAGAGCCTCAAAAAACACGTGTAAAAAAGCAAATGGCTGTAAGGCTAACTACTAATCATACAATTGATGAATTATTAAGCCTTGATAATGAGGATTTATCCGCTACACAAAAACGAGTAATAGATTATTTATCCTCTTCAGCTAAAACTCCATTTCTTACAGAGCTTTTAGAAGGCTTAAGTATTAGCGTTTCCGTTGTCCGTTCACTAGAAAAACGCGGATTAGTTGAAGTTTTTTCACAAACAATTAGACGTAATCCTCTTGCTCATATGTCTGGCCCCTTACAGCCTATGTTACTGTCACTACTTGCCTTAACTGATGCTCAAGCCGAGGCTTTAGAGCAAATTGTTACAGCAATTTTTTCTGAGGAATACACAACATTTTTGCTTCATGGCGTTACTGGTTCAGGAAAAACAGAAATTTACCTGCGAGCAATGAAAGCAGCTTTAGAAATTGGTAAAACCGCACTAATGCTTGTTCCAGAAATTGCTCTAACCCCGATGTTTTCCCGTCGTTTATGTGAGCATTTTGGTGATTCTGTTGCTATTTTACATTCCTCACTTTCAGAAGGAGAACGTTTTGATGAATGGCAAAGAATTTATCGTGGTGAAGCAAAGGTTGTTATTGGTACACGTTCAGCCGTCTTTGCTCCAATTCGTAATCTTGGATTAATTGTAGTAGATGAAGAACATGAAACTTCCTATAAACAAGAAGAAGTTCCTCGTTATAATGGCCGGGATAGTGCGATAATGAGGGCACTTAAAGCCCAAGCTGTTGTGATTTTAGGTAGTGCTACCCCTTCACTAGAAACTTTTCATAACGCACATCTAAAAAAATATCATTATATTAGCTTGCCTGAACGTGTAGCAAAACGTCCTCTAGCTAAAGTAGAAGTTGTTGATATGCGTGAGGTTTTTCAACGTCAAGGTAAAGTACAACTCTTTTCTGATGAGCTAATTAGAGGTGTAAGAGAAGTTCAAGCTAAAGGCGAGCAAGTCATAATAATGCTAAATAGACGTGGCTTTTCTGCTTTTGTGATTTGTCGTAGTTGTGGTCAATCAATTAAATGCCGTGATTGTGCTGTTACTCTAACTTATCATAAAGAGGCTAGCCGGTTGATTTGCCATTACTGTAATTATCAAATAGGTATCCCTCAACATTGCCCTACTTGTAATAGTCCACATATTTATTATATGGGCGAAGGTACTGAACAAATAGAAGTTAAGGTTAAAGAGCTTTTTCCAGGAAGCAAAGTTTGTAGAGTTGATCGTGATACTACTAGACGTAAAGGTAGCTTTGAAAAAATCATCAATGAGTTTGCTGATGGAGTAATAGATATTTTAGTTGGCACACAAATGCTTGCTAAAGGTCATGATTTTCCTAATGTAACACTAGTAGGGGTAATTTCTGTAGATGCAGGGCTTTCAATGCCTGATTTTCGTTCTGCTGAACGAACATTTCAATTATTAACACAAGTTGCAGGCCGTGCAGGTCGTGGAACTAGTCCAGGTAGGGTAATTATCCAAAGCTATCATCCTGAGCATTATTCTTTAACTCATGCTAGCTTGCAAAATTATCAAGCTTTTTATCAACAGGAGATTAATTTCCGGCGCTCACTCTACTATCCACCTTTTAGCGTACTGGTAAATATAATTATTAGACATAAAGAATTATCCCAGGCTCAAGCCTTAGCTTCAGAAGTTGGTCGTCAACTTCGTAATGCTGCAAGCGATGATAAAACTATTCGTATCTTAGGCCCTGCTGCCGCCCCTCTTTCCCGCTTACGTGCAGAACATCGCTTGCAAATTTTAATCAAAGCACGTACACGCACTAGAGCACGAGAAATTCTAGATATCGCAATGGATAGCTTAGGGCGTGACCAACAAGACCTAAATGCAATCAATGTCGAAGTTGATCCTATAGACTTAATGTAATAAGATTCAAGGTTTTAGCATTAGAAATTAAGAGGTAAGAATTATGGCAACATGGCTTATTGCAGTTGGGGCGGTAATAATTATAATTGGTTCTATTTTGTGGATTACCTATAAAATCACTAGTTTTATTACCAAATTAATTATGTGGGCAATTTCTTTTTTTATTCTTGCTGGTTTTGTTGCTTATTTGCTTTTTAAGTATGGCATTCTTAAATTCTAAAACCAAAGATAAAGATAAAGAGGGCAGACACATAGCCCTCGAAGAATAAAGAAGGGCAGACAGGTCTGCCCCTACGTAAAATCATGAACATATCATCCTAGGGAGTAAACTTAATGTTATTAACGCTTCATCGTACAATAAAAACTCAACTTCAAGCAGCAGTTAAAAAAACTTTTGAGATAGAACTGGCACTAACAGATATAATGGCAGAATATCCACCAAAAACCGAACTAGGAGATTTAGCTTTTCCTCTTGCTTTTGAAATAGCAAAACGCTTAAAAGCTTCTACTGGCACAAAACAAAACCCAAGACAATTAGCTGATAAATTACGTAGCGAATTAGAAACTATAGACGGTGTAGCACGTGTAGAAATAGCAGGTGCAGGCTATATTAACTTTTTCTTAGACCGTGGCAAGTTTTTTAACACTGTGTTTAATGCAGAAAAATCATTGAAATTAGATGAAATAACAGGTGGAAAACTAATTGTTGAACACACTAGCATTAACCCTAATAAAGCTGCACATATCGGACATTTACGTAATGCAGTGCTAGGGGATACAATTGTTCGTATGCTTCAAGCTAGTGGTGAAACAGTCGAGATACATAACTATATTGATAATACTGGTGTACAAGTGGCTGATGTGGTAGTTGGTTTTAAGTATATAGAAAACAAATCTTTAGCAGACATTGAAGCTATTACAGAACGTTTTGATTATTATTGTTGGGATCTTTATGCTCAGGTAGGGAAATTTTATGAGGAAAACCCTGAAAATAAAAAGCTTCGAGCACAAACCCTACATGAAATTGAGCATGACGAAGGTGAAACAGCTTTAATTGCTGAACATGTCTCTAATCGTATTCTAAAAGCTCATCTAGATACAATGTGGCGTTTAGGAATAGCTTATGATGTATTACCTAGGGAAAGTGATGTTTTACATCTAAATTTTTGGCAAACAGCTTTTGAAAAATTAAAAGAAAAGGGCGCAATTTACTTTGAAGCCGAAGGAAAAAACAAAGGCTGTTGGGTAATGCGAGCCGAAGACAAAACAGAAAATAAAACAGAAAATAAAACAGAAACACCTAATGAAGATCAAGAGGAATCTCAATTTGATGCTGATAAAATTCTAGTAAGATCCAATGGAACAGTTACTTACACAGGTAAAGACATTGCTTATCACCTTTGGAAACTAGGCCAACTAGGGCTAGATTTTGGCTATCGCCAATTTTATACCTATTCTAATGGTAAGCCTGTTTGGATTACCACAGCTAAAGAGGCTATAGGAAACCGCACAGACTTAGGTTTTGGTAATGGTGTTGCTTATTTTAATGTAATCGATGTAGGCCAATCCTACCCACAAGCCTATGTAAAACTGGGAGTTAAGCTATTATCAACAGATGATCGAATTGATCGTAGTGCTCATTTAGCTTATGAAAAAGTGGTGTTAACTCCAGCAAGTGCCAAAGAGTTAGGCTATGAGCTTTCTGAGGCTGATAGCAAACGCACTCAAGTAAGTATGTCAGGGCGTAAAGGTTTAGGTGTAAAAGCTGATGATTTAATTGATAAATTAGAGGAAAAAATTCTTGCCAAAGTTAACTCTGATGATCGTTACTCAGAAATTTCTTTAGCGGAACGCAAAGATATTTCTCATAGAATCGCAGTAAGTGCCTTGCGCTACTTTTTATTAAAATATACTCGTGGGTCTGTTATAGCTTTTGATTTTGAAGAAGCACAAGCCTTTGAAGGCGAAACAGGGGTTTATTTGCTTTATGCGGTAGTTCGGGGCAATAGTATATTTCGTAAACTAGCTGAACAAGGAAAAAGCACAGAAGTCAATTTAACTAGCGAAGAAATTAATAATTTGCTTTCACTAAAAGAAGATTCAGGATGGGATGGGGATTATCTTTGGAGCTTGATTTATTTTGCTAGCCGTCTTCCTGATAGCTTACGCTTATCTATTAGTTCTCTAGAACCTACACATCTAGCTAAGTATTCTTATCAGTTAGCTTCAAGTTTTAGCAGTTTTTATAACAAAAATGCTTATAAGCTAGTTGACCAAAAAGATAATGCTCATTATCAATTGCTAGTTGCTTTAGTTAGTTATATACGTCGTCAGCTAGAGCAAGCTTTACGTATTTTAACAGGGGTTGAGCCTGTGGAAAAAATGTAAAACTTTGATAAGAATTCTATTTAGTGTAAAATGTCTGAACCTTTTCCTTAAAAAATAAATACTGGTTAAAAGAATGAAAATAAAGATCTTATACTCTCGCTTTGTTTTAGTAATTTGCTTTTTATTATTAACTAATCTTGTTTTTATTAGTAATACTGCATCTGATAATTCACAGTCAAATCTTAAAAAGCAAACTAATGTAAGCACTCAAAGTAGTAAGCCTAAGCTAACAATAATAATTGTAGTAGATCAGTTTCGTGCAGATTATCTACTACGTTTTAATGATTTGTTTGGTCAAAAAGGTTTTAAGCGTTTGATGAATCAGGGTGCTTATTTTACTAATGCAAATTATGTCTATACAAACACTTATACAGCAACAGGACATTCAACTATTGTTACAGGTTCAATACCTTCAATACATGGTGTTATAGGTAATAAGTGGTTTAGTCGTCAAACAGGTAAATTTGTAAAAGCTTCTGAGGATGATAAAGTTACTGGAGTAGGAACAGAAGGACAATCTTCACCCCAACAACTGCTTACTACAACTATTGGTGATCAGTTGAAATTAAGTAATAATTATCAATCCAAAACATTTGGAGTTTCAATTAAAGATCGGTCAGCCGTGTTTACTGCTGGTAGACAAGGTACAGGGGCTTATTGGTTTGATGATAAAAAAGGACAAATGTGTTCTAGTAGCTACTTTATTAAAGAGTTACCAGAATGGGTAGTAAAGTTTAATGATCAACATATTGCAGACCAATATTTTCAAAAAAATTGGGAGCGTAAATTACCTGAAGTTGCTTACCAAATTTCTGATAAAGATGATGCTAGCTATGAAGCTACTTGGGAAGGAAACACCAAGACTTTTCCACATATTATTGATGGCAATAGCAAAGTAATTGGCCCTACCTTTTATAAACAATTTGGTGATAGTCCTTTTTCTAATGAACTTTTAGCTAAATTTGCCCTAGCCACTATAGAGAATGAGAAATTAGGACAAGGAAAATATCCTGATTTTCTAACAGTAAGTTTTTCAGCACCGGATTTAGCAGGTCATATGTTTGGCCCTTATAGCCAAGAGGCTCAAGATATGATTATTAGGACAGATGAGACTATTGGTGTTTTTCTAGATGGTCTAGATAAACAACTAGGTTTAAATAATGTTTTAGTAGTACTAACAGCAGATCATGGAGTTGCTCCTATTCCAAAGTATGCTCATCAGCATAATCTAGGTGGTTTACGAATAGATGGTTTAAAGCTTAAAAAAGATATAGAAGAGCGGCTAATTAAGCGTTATGGTGAATTAGAAAAGGCAGAAGATAAATACCTTTTTGGGTTAGTTAATCAACAAGTCTATCTTAATGAAGCTTTAATTAGAGAGAAAAAGCTTGATATAAAAGAGGTAGAAGACTTTGTTGGACAATATGCAGTAAAAACAGAAGGGTTTGCTACTTATTATACTCGCAGTAAAATAGTTGCTGGTGAAATGCCTAATACAGATGTTGGACGACGAATAGTAGCAGGGTTTAGTCCTGAACGTAGTGGCAATGTGTTTTTACTTGTAAAACCTTTTGTCCAAATAGCTGAAGCAGAAGAGGAATATGATGGTACAGGTCATGGAACACCTTATCATTATGATACACATGTACCAATTATTTTTATGGGAAAACAAGTTAAATCAGGAGTTTACCGTGAAGCCTGTAGCCCTAGTGATATTGCTCCTACATTAGCTACAATTCTAGAGGTTGAGCCGCCTAATGGTTCAGTAGGCCGAATACTAAACGAGGCGCTTAAGTAAATTATTTTATAATGACTTTACGCCCGGTCTTGAAAGGCTGGGCAATTGATAATAGACTGCCCATTTATGGGCAGTTTATTCGCCCATAAATGTAAATGTTGCCCATTGAGCAGGGCTTTTATATTTTTCACGTAGTTTTAAGATTGCTCGACGATAGCTAATTGCTAGATCAGGAGTTTTCTTAAGTTCTTTGTAAAAAGCTTCCATAAAAGTGTTTGTAACTTTAGAGTCTACTTGCCGCAAAGTAAGCAACATAGCAGCATTATTATTTAGTGCTAAAGTGTTGGCTAAGAAAAATAACCCATCACCATTACTAGAATTAAAATTATTTTGATTAACTGACAACATCACTAAATCATTATTTTCAATACAGTTACGTAAATCACTAAGAGTTACTACCCCATCATTTACTATATTTCCTTGATCATCAAGTTGTGGGCTAAGTAGCAAAAAGCTTTTTAATGGTTGTTTGTCATTTAGATAGCTATAAGCAATTATATGTAATAAATGCTTTCCTTTTCCTTGTTCACATAAATTTCCTTTAGTTGCCATTGCTGCTGATAAAGACTTAGCCTTAAAGCTAGTTGCCGCTTTAATCTCTTCTTTAGAATCAGCTAAAATAGGTAATGAAACACCATTAATTGCATTAGTTGCAGGGATACCAAAAACAATATTTTCTGTTCTAGCTACTGATTCTGATTTACTACGAATACGATTAGCAATAGTGAATGTACTTAGGCTAGGCGATTGTAAGACTACAAATTTATCTATTAAATAAGCCCCTTGGTTATCTTTTAAATCAATAAAAGACATAGTTGCTAGTTTACCTGAAGCAATTATTAATATTTTACTTTCGGCTTCTATAGGAAAAGCTGTAGTAATTAATTCTGGAAGCAAAAAAGACCTTAATTCATCATCAATATTTGTTGTAGGAGTATTATTAGCACTAGTGGTAGTTTCTCCTGTTGCTTCACGAAGTTTATCAATACGATTATTTTTAAGCTCGCTTAAGTTATGACGTAGGTCTAATAAAGTTTCTAGACGGCTTATGTCTATTCTATTTAAATAGCCTGTTATTGTTCCATCAGGTTTTATTGCGCAAATTAGCAAGCCTTTTTGGATTGGCAAATAAGCTAAAATTGTGGCATTAAGCCTTTGAGATGTTTGCAAGATTTCATTAAGACTAGTTGCACTAAAAGGCTTAAAAAACTCTATTGCTGTTTTATCTTCTGTAGTAGCTTTTTCTAGTGAGCTACGAAATTGAAAAACGCGAATTCTCTCAGCAATTGTCAAAGCAATAGGAAATTGTTCTTGAGTGGCAAGCATTTCTAAATAGTCTTCATAGACTTGTAGAGGTGTAACAAACCCTAAAATATTTTCTATTTCTAATTGTTTATTATTTTCAATAATATTAACTGCTGCTTCATATTGAGATTGAGCCGTTTTACTATCTCCACGCTGACTAGCTAATTTTGCTAAACCATAATAGCAAGAATAAACACCAGCAAGATTTTTTAACTCAGAAAATATAGATTGTGCTTGTTCATAGGACTTAGCAACTTTATTTAGATCCCCTTGTTTAGCTGCAATAGCTGCTTGTAAAAGCAATGTATTGGCTTGACCCCTTTTGTCACTAGTTTCTTGCTTGGCTATAAGCACCTTTTCACAATAACTAGCAGCTATATCATATTGTTGGGCAAGAAATGAAGCTGTAGCTAAGCTTTCTAGTAAGCTAGATAGACTTCCTCGCTCAGGGTTTTCTTGATTCATTGCTAGAGCTTGTTCTAAATAAGGCAAAGCACGATTAGCTTGTTTTAAGGTTGTATATGCACTACCTAAATTGGTTAATGCTGTATATTCCCCCCGTCTATCTTTAATTTCTCTTACTACTATTAAAGCTTGTTCATAGGCAGTTATCGAGGGTTGAGTTTGAGATAATGTTTTATAAACTAATCCAATTCCTAAAAGAGCAATAGATTCCCCCCGTCTATCTTTAGTCTCTTTGCAAATCTTTAGCATGTCTTCATAGGATTTTATTGCATTATCAAATTTCTTTAGATTACGCTGACAAACTGCTAAAGCATTTAGTGTATAAGCTTGTCCACGTAAGTCTTTTGCCTCACGTCTAGCAACTAGATTTTGTTCATAGTAAGGTATAGCTTTATCAAACTTACCATCAGCACGATAAATATCTGCTAAGGCAGCTAAGACAATTCCTTGTAATTTGTAGTCTTTAGATTCTTGAGCAGATTTTAATGCTAAATCATAGGAGGAAAACATTTGATCAGATTGTTCTAAAGAGCGATAACAATCTGCTAGTCCAAATAAAGCATAACCTTGAGCCGAACGATCACTAACTTCTTTAGCTATGCTTAAAGCTTGCTCATAATGTTCAATTGCTTCTTTAGGCTTACGTTCTAGGCGATAAGATTGGCCTAATCCAAATAGTGCAAAGCCTTCAGAACGTCGATCTTTAAGTTCTTTATAAACTTCTAATGCTTTTAAGTGATGTATTTTAGCTTCTAAAAAATTATTTGAAGAAAGATAAGCGTCTGCTAAAGCAGATAAAGTACTTGCTTCACCGCTACGATTTTTTAGTTCTTGTTGTATTTGAATTACTTGCTGAAAATATTTAACTGCTCCTGAATATTCTTCATCACGTAGTAGACGGTTAGTAATTGCTAAGTAAGCTCTAGCTAAAGCAAACTTATCACCACTTTTATCTGCTAATACTACAGCTAGTTCAGCCGCTTCAATTGCTTGGTTGTCTGCTCTAACTTCTGATAAAACCAGTAAACGACCTGTATGTAACTCACTTGCCCAAGCTGAATCAGAATCTTTGCTTTCTACTAGGCATTGTTCATAATAAGCAAGGTCTTCTTTTAATTTTTCTTCACCTGTTTTAAGAGGGGTTTCACTACTACTAATACTTAAGCGGTAGCTTCCACCACGCATTTGCCAAACAGTAGTTGCTTCAATTAAATATTTTCCATCTTTGGCTAATTTATTTACAATACGGGAGTTATAACCAATACCCCCATTATCATCAACAGTAATTAAATTATTATCTGGCCCAGAAAGTTTTAATACACTATCAAAGTTTTGAGAAGACATATCTATTACTACTAAATCACCTGCTTTAGCAGTAAAAACCCAAGTTTCATATGCTATTCCATCACGAGTTGGTGAATTAGCGTCTAAACGGCCTTCTAATTGTTGTCCTACTATAATAGGTTTATCAGCAGCATAAGTTAAGAGCGGAAAAAGTAAAGCTAGTAAAATTATTATTATAGGCATAATGACCTTTAATTAATTGTAAATAGAGAGATTAAGACTTATATAAGAATTTTTAAGTATATGAAAAAACTCTCTTTTCATCAATCAAACCAAGCACTTAAGCACACATGGTTAGGTAGCAAAAATATAAGTAGATAGTTATATTTTCTCTTCTTTTAGAATCAAGCACTTAGCCTAGTGAATTTCTTAAAAATAAAAGTTATAAGAAATTTTTAATTTTATAAACTTTTTGCGCAACTTAATAAACTCTTGCACGATAATATGAATGGACATTCATTCAACACTTTTTGAAACTCTAAAAATGAAAAAACAAATCATCTTATCATTCTTATTAGCTTTACTAATTCCTACCTTAATAATGGCTCAAACAAAGCCAAATCAAGATAAAGAAGCTAAAGAAACAACTAGTACAGAAGTACCTAGTACTATTGAAGCAGGTAAAACAAAGCCTGAGTCTAATGAAAATAAGCCAATTGAAAAGAAACAAGAAGGCCAAGAAGAGAATCAAGAAGAAGTAATAATTGATATAGTTGATTATCCTAGCAATTAATTTATTTAATTTTAGTGAGGAATAAAAATGGTTGCACAAGCAATAAAATTAGGGTATGAGTCTCGCATAGAAAGCAGAGTTAAATTAACAGTATCTTTTAAAATACGCTATGAAAAATCAGAGCCTTTTTGTACTGAAACAGTTACTACAGAAAATATTAGTAGAACAGGTTTATGTATTGCAACTAAACAGGCTATTCCTATCCACACCAAAATTTATTTAGAAACACCTAATCATCGTTTTCGCGCTTTAGCTTTAGTTGTTTATAGCACAAAAAATAAAGCTGGTTTACGTATTTTAGCTAGTAAAGGAAGCTGGTTAGTTAAATAGTTTTAGCTTCTAATATTTGTTGGATTTATCTTTGAAATAGATAAAATTTTTAACTAGGATTTATTATTAAGGTATAGAGAGAAGTGGTTTTCTATACCTTATTTTAGTTTAAATCTATTTTAAAAGATCAACACGAAACAACTTGACACTGCTAGCAAGTTTGCTCACAATGACATCACCATATCTCTACTGCTCTGCAAAGCAAAAACAATTAAAAATTGAAGGATGTACCTGATGAGGGCGAAACTGCAAGTTACTAATTTGACCTCTAAAGAAAACGTACTGGAGAAATACCTTCCTCCAGAAATAGATATTGTTACAATTGGCCGTCATCCCTCTAGCTATATTTATCTAACCTCAGCACATGTTTCCAAAGAACATGCTTTGATTATTCATGAAAATGATACTTTTTTTTTAGTAGATAAAAGCTCAAATGGTACATTACTTAATCAAACAAGAGTGGAGAGAGATAAAAGAATAAAGTTAAATAATGGTGATACTGTGACAACAGGTGAATACCAAATGGTTTTTACTTTAGAAGAAGAAAAGCCTGTTGCACAAGAATTAACAAAACCAATACAGCAAAAAGCCCCAGTTATTACAACTCCTGCACCTACATCAGGAGGAGTTGCCGCCGCTGGTGGAATGCCAACCGCAACTGCTCGGCCTGCTGAGCCTTTCAAAAAAGAGGCTCTACTTGATGATGATCCTGCTAACACATTTGCCTCAACTCCAACCACTTTTCAAGATGTAATATTTGGCCTTGAACCAGGAGAAGAATCATCTTATCTAGTTGTTGTAGGTGGAAAAAAAGATGGTCAACGTGTAGAACTACGAGGTAGTACAAGTGAAGTTTATGTTGGACGTGGCCAAAATTGCCAATTACAAATAGAGCATCCTTCTATTAGTAGTAATCATGCCAAAATTAGAATGGATTGGGCTGGAATTACGGTCTATGACTTAAATAGTCAAACAGGTGTTTTTATAAATGGAGTAAGGATTTCTAGTAGTCGTAAACTACATAATGGTGATGAAATCTCTTTTGGTATTCCTACTAATGCGGGTGGTGTAAAGTTAATTCTTTATGATCGTAACTCTATTTCTAGTGATAATTGGATAGGTGTTCCACCACCAATCAATATAAAAGCTAATGAGAAAGTAGCAGCAGAAAAGCCTGAGGAAAAAGATAATAAAGATAAAGGTAAAGCAGAAGAAAAACCTATTGAGAAAGGTACTACTCCTGCCACAGAAGCAAAACCTTTGCCAGTTAAAGAATCAGAAAAAAGCGAAAACAAAGCCTTAGAATCTACAGAAGATAAATTACCTGAGTCTGATGCTGCTCCTAATACTAAAGCAATGTTAGATATGAACCGTGTTATTTATGGTGGACTGACTGCTAGAGATATGCTTTTTGTCGGAATACTATTACTCTTTATGTTAGGGTTTATTATTGTTGGGTTAAGCTTCTTATAATTACTAGGTTGCAATTGGTTGTAAAAATTTTATTTTAACCAAACCACAACTCTTTCAAACCTTCTGTTAAACATGCCTTTGGGTTTTTGAACACAATTCTATAATTTTGTAAATCAACAGGTAAAATAATGGCAGATTTAAGTGAAAATAAAACTAACTTAATAATAGATGCATGGGCACAACCAGCAACTAAAGAAGCTGCTGAGAAAATGCCAGAGATAGCTCGTCTTTTTAAACAATCTGGTTCTGGTAAAATGCTAGAACAGGGATTGACTACAGAGCAAATTATTGAAGCTATGGATAGAGCAGTAATCCAAAGACTTATGGTTTCAGCCTGGCATAGGCCAGGGCAGTGGGTTCACCATAATAATGATATAGCTAAAATGGTCAACCAATATCCAGAAAGATTTTCTGGTGTTGCAGCAGTAAATCTGGAAAAACCTGTTGAAGCGGTGCGTGAACTAGACCGTGCAGTAAAAGAACTTGGTTTTAAGGCATTGCGGGTTGTCCCTTGGTTATGGAATCGTCCTCCAAATGACAAATTTTATTTTCCTCTTTATGTAAAATGTATTGAATTGGATATAGTATTTTGTACTCAAGTAGGTCATACAGGCCCGCTAATGCCATCAGAAACAGGTCGCCCTATACCTTATTTAGATGAAGTCGCTCTTACTTTTCCAGAATTAAAAATAGTTGCAGGACATATAGGCTTTCCTTGGACTGATGAAATGATAGGCTTAGCCTGGAAACATGAAAATATATATATTGATACATCAGCATATTTACCTCGCTATTATCCAGCACAATTATTGCAATATATGAAAACTTATGGACAAGATAAAGTTTTATTTGGCACTAATTTCCCACAATTATCTTTAGAAAAATGTGTTGAACAAGTTTATGAACTTGGTTTGTCTGAGGAAGTTCAAGCTAAATTTTTAGGAAAAAATGCACAACGAGTTTTTAAGATAGACTAAAGATTTTTTCTAAAGGTATTAATTTGGCTACCTGCTATTTACACTGAAGTATAAGTGGAGTTAAATTTAGCGTTTTCGTGCTTCTGACCTCAGCTATTAACTAAGTTGCTTTCTACCAACTAAATTTTCCTACCCTAGTTAATGCGGTTGTACACACAGAAAGGAGGGAATATGTCAAAGAATAAAAACACTATGACTCCTGATCTGCTAGCTCACTTACGTGAACAGGTTAAGTCCAATCCCCAAACAGTAACAGAAGTAATAGACCAAATTAAAGCTCCTGATGCTGCTGAATTAATTAATGAGCTTAGTTTGGAAGATGCAGCAATGACAATAATGATGTTTCCTGTAGAAGAAGCTGTAGCGATTTTTAATGAGCCAAGTTGTGAGCGTAGACATGAAATAATGGAAATATTAGAAACTGATCGAGCAGCAGAGATTCTTAAAAAATTATCTTCAGATGAACGCTCTCATGTAATTCGCCGCTTAACTAGCGAAGGTCGCGCAAAACTTGTTCCTACCTTACCTGAAAATCTCCAAGCTGAAATGCGAATGTTTTTGCAGTTTCCTCTTACAACTGCAGGTGGAATTATGTCTACAGAATATATGCATATTAACCCTGATAGCTCAGTAAGTGAGGCTATTAATCATGTAAGAGCAAATAGTAGACAACGCTTACATATTTATTCTTGTTATGTATTAGATGATGAAAATAGATTACTTGGAGCAGTATCTTTAAGAGATTTAGTAGTTGCAAACCCTGGTAGAGCTGTAAGAGATGTAATGCGTAAATATCCTATCTCTGTACATTGCCTAGATGATCAAGAAAAAGTAGCACGTATTTTAGCTAAATATAACCTTCTAGCTGTTCCTGTAATAGATGATGATAAAAAAATGCTAGGGTTTGTTACTATAGATGATGCTTTAGATGTGATTATGGAAGAACATACTGAAGATGTACATAAACTAGGGGGTATGCAAGCTTTAGAAGAGCCTTATTTAGCCAGTTCTATAACTGATATGGTAAAAAAACGTGCAGGTTGGCTAGTAATTCTTTTTATAGGAGAAATGCTTACCACAACAGCAATGGCTTATTTTGAAGATGAGTTACAAAAAGCTATTGTGCTTACTTTGTTTATTCCATTAATTGTTTCTAGTGGAGGAAATTCTGGTTCTCAAGCAGCTAGTTTAATAATTCGTGCTATTGCCTTAAATGAAGCAAAATTAAGTGATTGGACTAAAGTACTTTGGAGAGAAATTTGTTCAGGGTTAATGTTAGGAGGTATTTTAGGCACTATAGGGCTTTTACGTATTGCCATTTGGTCAGCCTTTTTACCTACTTATGGAGAACATTGGTTTTTAGTGGGAGTTACTTTATTTTTCACCTTAATTGGAGTGGTATTATTAGGTACTTTAGCAGGTTCATTGCTACCTTTTGCACTTAAACGATTAGGACTGGATCCTGCTACTTCTTCTGCTCCTTTTGTTGCTACTCTAGTTGATGTGGCAGGTTTAATAATTTATTTTACAATGGCCTCTCTTTTATTAAGAGGAACTTTATTGCCAGCAAATTAATGAATTAATGAATTAATGAATTATTTACGGTAATTTAGCAGGCATACGGGAAATCAATACAGTAATAAAGATAACAAAAGCTATTGCTAGAGAAAAAAGTACTACAATAACAGGCTCAATTTGCCAAACAGGTTTATCTGCTTCACCTTGCTCTTCAATTAGTTGGGTTGGTAGTTTTAGTTTCCCTGTATCAAGCTTAATTACACCATTATCATCATTACTATCAGAAAGAGAGTTTTCTTTAGCCTTTTTATTAGATTTTTTTTTCAGGGGTTTTCTAAATAAATTTGTTACAGCCATTTGATTTTCCTTAAGTAAAGGTATAAAGAAATACCTATAATTATCATTGATGATAACGCATAAGTATAACCATAACGCCATTTTAGTTCTGGCATAAAATCAAAATTCATCCCATAAATACCAGCTACCAAAGTTACAGACATTAAAATAGTAGAAATTGATGTTAAACGCTTCATCACTATATTCATTCGATTCCCAGAAATAGACAAATAAACATCCATAATTGAGCTTAAAATATCACGTAAGGAATCTATACTATCAGCTACCCTAATTGCATGGTCAAAAACATCTTGAAAATAAACATAAGTTTCTGAGGAAAATAAGGGTTGCTCACGTCTTAACATCACATTTAACACATCTCTAAGTGGAGAAATAAAACGTCGTAAATAAAGAAGCTGTTTTTTTACTCGAAAAATCTCTTCAATTAAAGCTGGCTGGAAATCTGTAAACATTTTATCTTCTAGGTCGTCTATTGAATCACTAAGTTGGTCTAAAATCACCATATAATGATCAACTGTAGAATCAAGTAAAAGATAAGCTATAGTTCCTGTCCCTACACCAGCGTCACCACGACTTAACCATTCTGGCCAAAGCCTAGACACTAAAGTTATAGCATCAATTGAGTGACTATGGACAGTAACAATAAAATTGGCTCCTAGAAAAATATTTAATTCTCTTAGTTGTAAGTTGTTATGTTCCCCAAAAAGGGCTGCTTCATAAGCTACAATAAAATAATAACCAGGGTATTCTTCTATTTTAGAGCGTTGGTGACCTTTTAAGCAGTCTTCAATCGAGAGTGGATGGAAGGAAAATTCCTGAGCTAACTTTAAAAAACTCTCATGATTAGGATCCTTAATATCTGCCCAAATAATATTTTCTTTGTTTTGTCTTACTTCATTTACTTTTTCTATTGGAATATCATGAGTAAGTGTTTTTGTTTTTGAGTCCAAATAACTTATATTGAGCATTCTTAATTCCTAGTATTAAGGTTAAGGTAAAACACGTAAATAAGTATGTTGTAAAATTAGCTCTGCTAGTAAAACACAAATAGAAATAGTTAACCAAGGAAAAATTTCTTCTTTATAGTGTTCATAACGCTTTGCTTCTATTGTTGTACGCTCTAGGCTATCAATTTCCTTAAAAATATCTTCTAGGGCTTGACGATTAGTAGCACGATAATATTTTCCACCAGTATTATTAGCAATTTGACGCAAGACATTTTCATTAAATGTTGAAGGCTGTAAAACAAATGTTCCAGGGGGGTCATCAAGATTAATGCTTGGCATTTTTACCATTCCACTAGTGCCAATACCAATTGTATAAACTTTAACTTTTAGAACACGAGCAATTTCTGATGCAGTTTGTGGTTCAATAGTCGTAACATTATTATCACCATCTGTAAGTAAAATAACTATCCGACTTTTAGTGTCTGAATGACGTAAATGATTGACACTACTAGCAATAGCAATTCCAATAGCTGTTCCATTTCCTTCAATGTCATTACGAGAAACTAACTCAACATCATTTAATAATACCTTTAATAGTTGATAATCTAAGGTAAGAGGGCAACGAAGTTGACTATAAGCAGCAAAAGTTATTAACCCTAATCGATCTGACGAGCGTTTATCAATAAAATCAGCAATAATTTCTTTTGCTACTGAAAGACGATTAGCATTTTGAAAATCTAATGCTCCCATACTAAGAGAAGTATCTAGAGTAATAATAATATCTACAATATCTGTCTTAATTTCTTGAACCCGGCTAAGTGATTGGGGTCTAGCTAGGGCAATAACTAAACAAGAAAAGGCAATAACTTTTAATATTATAATAGCTTTACTTAAGCGGATTTTTAATGATGGTTTGATGCTTGCAAGACGAAATTGTGAAATAGTAGAAAATCTTACAGTGGCAGGTTTACGCCTATACCATAAATAAATAATTAGTAAGTTTATTAGTAATAGCCAAAGTAAATTAGGATTAGCAAATTTCATAAATCTACTCAAAATTAAAGCTAAGGTTTTTCTGTTTTTTCCTTTTTGATTTGTTGCAAGGTTTTTATATCATCTTTGCTTAAAGCTAATTTTTGTAATAAATCTGGGCGTATAGCAAGAGTTTTTTCTAGTGCTTTACGACGTCGCCAACGAGCTATTTCTTTATGATTACCATTTTGTAAAACTTCAGGTACTTCTATACCACGATATATAGCAGGACGTGTATAAACAGGGGAGTCTAGAAGTCCACTGCTAAAAGATTCATTTTCTGTAGAATCTTGGCAGCCTAAAGCACTAGGAATTAAACGTATTAGAGCATCTACTACAATTAACGCCGCAAATTCACCTCCAGATAGCACATAATCACCAATAGAAATTTCTTCTGTTACTAAAGCTTGATTAACTCGCTCATCTACACCTTCATAGCGCCCACAAATAAGCACAAGATGTGATAACTTGCTTAATCTCATAGCAGTTTCTTGATTAAATGTTTTTCCTTGAGGAGTAAGTAAGCTTACAGAAAGGTTTTCAGGGGAAGATTTATGAGTTAAATATTCTATAGCTCGAAATATAGGTTCTGGTTTAAGAACCATACCTTCACCACCACCAAATGGGCGATCATCAACTATTCGATGGCGATCGTAGGTAAAATCTCGTAAGTCATGAGCTTGAATTTTAACTAAACCATTTTTTTGAGCACGGCGAATAATGCCATACTCAAAAATATTTTGAAAAAGTTCTGGAAAAATGGTGAGAATATCAATTTGCATATGTTAATAGAGGACTGTTTAAGAATCAAAACCCTATAATTCTAATAATCCTTGAGGGGGATTTACTAGAATTTTCTTTTGTTTTATATCTATTTCATAACAGATTTCTTCTGCTAAAGGGATTAAATATTCTTGTGTACCTTTAATAACTAAAAGAGGTGCTGGCCCTGTATACATAAGCTCTTTTACTATGCCTAGTTCTAAACCAGTATTAGTAATTACTTGGCAACCAATTAAGTCAAACTCATAATAATGTTCTTCAGGTAATTCTACGAGTTCTGATGAAGGGATTTTTACTGTTACCTCTCGTAGAGTTTCTGCTGCGTTTCGGTCATTGATATCAGGAAACTTCAATACTATACGGTCTTTATGTAGCCAATAATCTTCTAAAGGAGATTCTATAATTTTTCCATTAGGGAATAATAAAAAGACAGATTCAAGATCAGCAAAACGTTCAGGGAAATCAGTTTCAAGTGTGGCTATAACTTCGCCTTTAAGACCTTGTGGGCGTGCTATATGTGCAATGGTTATAAGATCAGCCGTATTAATTGATGAAGATAAAGAAGTTGATGAGGAAGGTAAAGATGGTGAAGAAAGAACTTTAGGAGGCAAAGCATTAGATGGCTTTGCTGCTCCTAAGTTAGGTTTCTTACTGCTTTGGCGCAGGGTTTTTTCCCCCACTATTCTAGAATCTCCAAGACAAAACGTTTTCTTAATTTCATCCCAGAAGCACCTAAGATAGTGCGGATTGCCCTAGCAGTGCGGCCTTGTTTACCAATTACTTTGCCTAGGTCGGCTTGTGCTACTCTGAGTTCTAGGACTGTAGTAGCTTCACCTTCGACCTCTTTAACTTCTACTTGCTCTGGATAATCAACTAATGCTTTTCCTATTATCTCAATGAGATCTTTCATTCTGAATTTCAGTAAAACCAACCCTAAGAATTAGGGAGATAATACTGCCTCCTTGTTAAGACAAAATGTATGCCTGAACCTAGAAAAACTAACTAAAAGGACTTGACTGATAATTTAGTGACAAAACTTATCACTACGTATGCTAACACTACTAATAGCAATTTGGCTAGAATTAAAAACTTTAATTCTAGCGTTTAACAACCAACCATTAGACTTTGGCTGGTTCTTCTGGTTGTCTTTTGAGTAAACGGCTAACTGTTTGGGTAGGTTGAGCACCATTTTTTAACCAATAGTTAACGCGTTCCTCTTTAAGGTGAAGTTGATTAGGTTCTTTACATGGATTGTAATAACCAATGATTTCTACAAAGCGACCATCTCGCTTGTTTTCTTTTTCAGTAACTACTATACGGTAAAAGGGATGTTTTTTAGCTCCCCTTCTTGACAATCTAATTGCTAACAAGATCAACCTCCTAAAGGTGAAAAATTTATTGAGTATAATTTATTGAATTAAAAACCTTTAACGTTTCTTTTTCTTTTTGCGGGCAGTTCCGCCAGTTCGACCACCGCCAAACATTCCACCTAAGAGTTTACCACCAAATCCGCCTAGTAAGCCACCACGAGTCATTGAACGCATAATTTTACGCATTTGGATATATTCATCAATTAGGTCATTGACTTGTTTAATTGTGGTGCCACTACCTTTAGCGACTCGGCGACGACGAGGAGCATCAATAATATGGTGATTATTACGCTCTTTTACCGTCATAGAATTAATAATGGCTTCAGTCATTTTTAATTTACGTTGCATTTGGTCAGCTTGATCTGGGGTGATTTGGGGAACAAAGCCCATCAAGCTTCGCATCATTCCTTCTGGCAACATCTTAAGCAATTTATCTACAGATCCAAGTTTTTCCATCTGTTTTAATTGCGCACGATAATCTTCCAACGTAAAACGATCTTCCATCATTTTTTGTTGGAGTGCCATTGCTTCATCTTCGTCAACTTCTTGTTGGACTTTCTCAATTAAAGTGAGTACGTCGCCCATACCCAAGATACGTTGTGCAACACGATCAGGGAAGAAAGCTTCTAAGGCGTCGTATTTTTCACCTACACCAACAAATTTGACTGGTTGACCAGTAACTACCTTAACAGAAAGCGCTGCACCGCCACGGGCATCACCATCCATTTTAGTTAAGATAACTCCAGTAATACCTATACGGCTATGAAACTCAGAAGCACTCTTAACTGCATCCTGACCTGTCATTGCATCAGCAACAAAGAGGATTTCTACAGGAACCAGTTCACGTTTTATTGTGCTAAGTTCTTCCATAAGCTGATCATCAATATGTAAACGACCAGCAGTATCAACCATTAAGGTATCGTAGCCTACTTGCTGAGCATGTTTATAAGCAGCCCTGCAAATTTCTAGTGGATCGCTTAATTCTGGAGCTTCAAAAATTGGTTGACCAATATCTTTAGCAATAACTGCTAGTTGATCACGAGCGGCAGGACGATAAACGTCTACAGATACTAGTAATGGGTGGCGACCTTGGTTTTTAGCTAAAAATTTAGCTAGTTTGCCTGTAGAAGTAGTTTTTCCTGAACCTTGCAGTCCGACAATCATAACCACATTAGGGCTACGTTGGGTAAATACCAAACGAGAACTGCTACCGCCTAAGATTTCTACTAATTCATCATAAACAATTTTAACTACTTGTTGTTCAGGTGAAAGAGACTCTAGAACTTTTTGTCCAATAGCCTTTTCTTTTACTGTTTCAACAAATTGTTTTACTACCTTAAAGTTTACGTCTGCTTCTAATAAAGCAATACGTATTTCGCGCATTGCTATATCAATATGTTCAGCCGAAAGTTTATCCTGACCACGTAGGTTCTTTAAGGCGTTTTTTAACTTATCTGAGAGTGCATCAAACATGCTCATGCTGCTAGTACCACTATATTTTGATTTATTCTTACTGTTGTGAAGACAAAACGACAAGGTAGCCGCTTTTTGAGTTGTTGTCAAGACCAGGGTACGTGTTTTGTAACTTTATTTTTAGTGTTTTAACTATGTCCAACCAAGCTATTTATCAAAATTAGAAATACTGGTCAACTCGCCCACTTTAAAGAGAAACAAAGCATTGCAAAAAGGGTAGTTTACCCGTAAAATCACTGAATCCCCTTTATTTTTCAGCTATAGATAATTTGGAGGACGTATGTCAATAAAATTACAATTTAATGATAATCCTATTTTAATAAAATATCGTATCTTAACTCTTACATTTGCTTTAGCTCTTAGCACTATGATGATAGGTTGTGGTAAAAGCGGTACTGCTACTGCTCCAACAAAAGAAGACATTAAAACGGCGGGCACAACTTCTAGCCCTTCTACAAGCGATCATAGTGAAGCTACACCAGGAGATCCAAAATCTTCACTTGATATTTTAACTCAAGGTAATGAACGCTATGTAAGTGGCAGTTTACAACCTCGTGATTTAAGTAAAACAAGACTAGAAGAATTGGCTAAAGAACAACATCCACATACAATTATAGTCACTTGCTCTGATTCGCGTGTTTCTCCAGAACTACTATTTGATCAATCACAAGGTGATATTTTTGTTATTCGTACTGCTGGTAATGTTTTGGATAAAGCTGCTATGGGTAGTATTGAATATGCAGCCGAACACTTACACTCACCTTTAATTATGGTAGTAGGACATGAAAAATGCGGTGCTGTTACAGCAGCAACTAAAGAAGAACCTGCTGGTGGCAATATTCAATATGTAGTAAATGAAATTAAACCTGCTGTTGCAAAAGCTAGAGGATTAGGTGGAGATTTAGTTGCTAAATCTGTAGATGAGAATGTTAAATTAGTTGTAGAAACATTGCCTGGGCGTAGTGAAATGATTTCTAACTTAATCAGAGAAAATAAGTTAAAGATTGTTGGTGGTACTTATAGCCTTTCTACAGGAAAAGTAAATATAGTTTCTAGTCTAGATGCTTCTCCGATTGTAGAAGAAAAGAAATCAGATAAAAAAGAAGAAAAGAAATTGGATAAGAAGTCAGAAAAGAAAGGTTAGTTTTTAGCTCAAAGCAAGAGATAAAATAAATTACTAGATGCGAAATTTTGCAATAAATACTGCGATTGAAGCTGGTAAAATCCTACAAGATTATTTTGGTCGCAAAATTACGGTTAGTCATAAAGGGCAGATTGATTTAGTAACTGAAGTTGATCTGCTCTCAGAAAAATATATTAAAGATCAAATTGCCTCACATTATCCTAAACACCAAATATTAGCTGAAGAAGGTGGTTTTACTGCAGCATCCTCAGATTATCGTTGGATAGTTGATCCTTTAGATGGTACTACCAATTATGCTCATGGTTATCCAATTTTTTGTGTTTCAATTGCACTTGAACAAGCTGGAAAACTAGTCTTAGGTGTAATTTATGATCCTACTAGAGATGAATTATTTGTTGGTGAAAAAGGTATAGGTGCAACTCTTAATAACCGACCTATTTATGTTTCTAAAAGACCTTTACTAAAAGATGCTTTGCTTGTTACAGGTTTTCCTTACGATATAAAAACCACAAAAAAAAATAACTTAAATTATTTTTCACGCTTTGCTTTAACGGCTCGTGCTGTAAGACGAAGTGGTTCTGCTGCTTTAGACCTTTGTTATACTGCTGCTGGGCGTTTTGATGGGTTCTGGGAAATGCATTTAGGAACTTGGGATGCAGCAGCAGGAGTTGTAATTGTTAAAGAAGCTGGTGGACATATAACTAGGTTTGATGGTAGCGATTTTGAACTTTACCCTTCTAAAACACAAACAATGGAAATATTAGCTACAAATAGCCTAATTCATCAAGATATGATCAAAGTTCTTTCTGATGATTTTGTCTTACCAGAAAATTCACTGGTCGTTTAACTATGCTATAAAAATACCCAACTAAAATAAGCTATTAGTTGGGCATTTTATTAGAAATAATGAGGTTAGCAAGTATTTAGCCAAGTATTGATAGGCTAGATTTATTTTGAAAGTTAGGGAAAATTTTAGCTAAATCTTTTGCTCCACAATGTTTAGATACTACTTCACTACAAACAGTACGAAAATCAGTTGTTAATGCTAAGTCTCTAGCCTCATAAAGTTGCTCACGCTCAAGCCCTGGCCATTTACCATAGACTTTACCACCTTTAACCCCTCCACCCATTACAAACATACAATTAGCATGTCCATGATCTGTTCCTGCTGTACCGTTTTCGCGTACTGTACGACCAAATTCTGACATTGTAACAATTACTACATCCTGCATTTTATCGCCTAAATCTTGATAGAGTGCGGCAATACCTGAGCTAAATTCTTTTAGCAACTGATTTAGTCTAGGTTTTTGTGCTGTATGAGTGTCCCAACCACCTAAATCAGCAAAAGCGATTTCTAAACCAACATTAGACTTAATTAGCTGAGCAATTTGTTTTAAGCTATTGCCAAACTGACCATTAGGATAAATTGCACTATTAGCAGGGAGATAAGCAGTAGAGCGAATTTTTCTAATTGTGCGCATTGCTTCTAGGGCTTCAACTCCAGATGGTGCAATAATATCATCTGAACTTTTGCCATACATTGTTTCAAAAGCACTGCTAGTTTTAGCTCCACCACGAACATCAAAAGAATTAAGGCTTGCAATTGTTAGGCTAGCCCCTGTGCCAGCCATTGTTTTAGGCTGTTTATTACCAATCGCTACACCCCTAAGAGCCGCAAGACCATCTTTACTACTAGGCTCAGAATTAGTTTGTAAATAACGATTTAACCAACCATCCGCAGTGCTTTTTATTCCTGGTGTACCTATTTCCATATAATCCTGAGCGTCAAAATGTGAGCGTGTAGAATCAGGAGAACCAGCAGCATGCACAATAGCTAACCCTTTAGCATCATAAAGCGGCTTAAATGGTTTTAATGCTGGATGTAGACCAAAATAGCCATCTAGATCTATAGCTGATTGCTCATCGCTGCTATTAGGCTTTGCAATAGCTAGTGTTGGTCGGGATTTATAATAAGCTGCATCACCAAAAGGCACTACTGTATTAAGACCATCAGCAGCACCACGTTGGAAAATCACAATCATTATTTTTTTACTATTTTGGCTATTTGATGCTAGTGCAGTACGCTCTAAGAATGATGGAATAGCTAAACTTGCTCCTATGCCTGCAATTGCTAGCGCACCAGATTTAAGAAAGAATCGTCGTGTAGTCATAACTTTAGCTCCTATATATTTCCTATTGTTTGGGCAGTCAGATAGGGCAAGCCCTATTTATTACATTTTTTGAAATTCTGGTGAGCCAAGTAATAAGCCCATCAATTTACTGCTTTTGTCTATAGTAAAACTTTGTCCATTTAATTCTTGTTCTAGTGCACGTCGGGTAGGATCTTCAACTTTTCCATGAATTACTAGTTCAATTAGTTGGTCAACTGAACTAGTTGAATTATTACGTAATAAGTTAGGAGTGGTGCCAATAATTCGACTTTCAGAAAGTGCGATCCCAAAGTTTAAGCGTTCAACTAGTGATGCAGTGTTAACCCATTTATCAGCAGTATCACCATAACCTGTTGGGGGCTGGCATAGGAAAAGAGGTTGTCCCATTTTATTTAATGCCATTAAAACTTGTAAACCAGCATTAGTTTCTGCATCTACTGTACGTAAAGCGCTAACTACCAAGCCCAAAGGACTTTTAACTTTGTTTTGATAGTTTTCACGCTCAAAAAACTCAGGAGAAGTGAAAATTGTTCGGAGCATTGATTTAATATCACCATTAGTCTTAGTAAAAGTTTGAGCAACTTTGTTTACTAAAGCTTTAGGTGGATTGTCAGAAACAAACCTACGAGTAAGTTTTGTTGCAATAAAATTTGCTGTAGAAGGATGTTTTAGTAAAAGCTCTAGTACTTTTTCACCATCACCTTGCCCACCACCAGAAATTTTCTGGCCTAACACAACTTTTTCACTATTGTCATGCATTCGCTCATTAAAGAAAAACTCTGCTCCATCTTCGCCTTTACGTTTAATAGTCCAACCAGTCAAACACCGGGCTACTTCAGTAACATCTTTTTGGCTATAACCACCATCAACACCTAAAGTATGTAGTTCCATCAACTCACGAGCATAATTTTCATTTAACCCACGATTTTTATTTTTGCCTTGGCCAGCTATTTGAGGCTTTTGTGTTGGCAAAGGTCTTTCTATATTAGGA
>Ga0075163_10000889_pt1 | contig 39942 bp, 69 predicted proteins | sample JI1023141ADNA_FD_71478 | JGI IMG/M metagenome (GOLD analysis project Ga0075163, IMG submission 71478) | Wastewater effluent complex algal communities from Wisconsin, to seasonally profile nutrient transformation and Carbon sequestration -... | ecosystem: Engineered > WWTP > Effluent > Algae...
CGGCCAACGGGGGCGTAGACACCGGTCGTTAGATTAAATGAATATAGAAGAAGTGGAACCACCCCGCCGGTTTCAGGGCCTACGGCAAAAATTCGTCCGTTGGGTGTCATGGCCAGTCCGTTGGCGGCGGGTGCAACACCAAAGTCTGTTTGAACGTCGATGAACTTGTTGAGTGGGGGACCAATCACCAGCTTTGAATCAAGTGTCTTTTGGGCCGCGCGGCCCGCAATTGTGGTTTTGGATTGGTCATAGATGGACACAACATCAGCATTTAGATCGGCGGCTATGGCTCTCATTGTTCAGCTTCCCCTTTTAAATTAGTTCATATTCAAACCCGGATAGTTCATATCGAATTCCGGTTTGGTTGTAGAAAAATCTTTTCCTCAAAACATCAGAACCAAACACAGTTCCCGTGTAGTCGATCACATCCACCCTTTGGTTCATTGTTCCAACATCTAGATATGAAATCGACTTCACTACGTCACTCAAGGGAAAAAGCGCGCTTGTGTATGTGGCTGAAACGATGCGCTTGAATTGATTCCCCGCGTCCGCAAAAACTACCGAAGCCACACGGTCATAGGCGGCCAGTTGATTGATGGCGTAGGTCAGCTTGACGCTTGTGGGAAGGGGACTTGGTGGGGTTTGGCCTACAAGATCAAACTCACCAGTGAGTGGGTTGAACTTGAATGCCATTAGACTTTTGTGACCTCATCTATGAATTCTTTGGTGGAATCCGTGTAGGTCACAGTGACCGTTGCGGTAGTGGATCCGCCGGAACCGCCGTTCTTGAATTCATAGATTTCTGTTGTTGCATTAGGGTAGGTGGCTTTCACGAAGTCATAGACAATGCCGGCCAGAATTGAACCACCCGAAATAGTGATGGGAATGGGTTCTGTGGGCTTGTTTGCAATTTTGGTATGGATGCGGCCACGGCCATCGGGAAAACCCGGTTCCGCGGCACCTGGACTATTGCCAACATACTTTTCATCGCTATCTAGAAATGGCTTGAATGGTCCCGACATCACTTCAAGTGTCGGCAAAATGATGATCGAAAACAACTCTAGACCACCGAATGTTACCATGACGCGCTAGCTTCCCCTAATATTAGGGGACGGGGGTGGCTTGTGAAAAAGGCGGGGGACATCTATTTGAAAGTGATTTCGGGGGCCTTCGTGTCTGATTCAGGTTCCCAGCAAAATGTTGGGAAAGTTCTGATCAAGGCCAAAGACGGAGTGGGCGGGGAAACGCTGATGGGTTTTGCTTTTGATGATTTGGATTCGGTGGATTCAGTGATCCGGGCACTTCAGCGGGCTAGGTCGGTGCTGGTTCCGGTCGAAAAGGTTCACCCGGCCATGCACCGAAAATCTGACGGCACACACTAGATTGTGAATTGAAGCTGTGATTCTTGGGCGGATGTCTTGGGGCAAATCCAAAGGACTTCGGTTTTGGTTTCAGGGCCATTCACTCTCGCGTGGCGAGTGATGCCCTTCCACGGGAAGTCCTTATAGATTTCGGATTCATAGCCGGACAAGATGCCAAAGCCTTGAAGCCTTTGAATGCGGGCCAATAGATCCTGGTGGTGGTGGTCTTTGAATTCGTGGCGGTATTCGTGGCGGCGGTTTCGGGTGCGCTTCACATAGGGTGGATCAAAGTAGAATAGGGTTGTGGGGCTATCGTATTTTTCAACCAAGTCCCGCCAATCTAGGTTTTCAATGCTGACGCCTTCAAGTCTGGTGGTCAGCTGATTGAGACATTTCCACCAAGACAGCCATGACTTGGCCACGCATGTGTTGGAATCGCTGGAATTTCGAAAGCCATTTGTGGAATCCGCAATTGAATCACCGATTCCGAAATAGCACTTCACAATGGTGCGGCGGGCTTGTTCGATCTTGTCTTCACTTTTCTGGTGGGCCCTTCGGTATTCGGTGCGGGAATGGGGCGTCAGTTGACAAAGGCGAACCAATTCTTTTCCGTGGTCCCTGACTACCTGGTATAGGTTCACCAGTTCATCGTCGATGTCATTGATGATTTCACGCTTTGATCTTTGCTTTTTCAAGGTGATGGCCGCGGAACCACCGAACACATCCACGAAGACATCGTGTTCTGGGAAATAGGAAATGATCCATTCCGCAAGGTTCCACTTAGATCCATAGAAGTTGATTAGTGGTCTCACTGTGTGGGCCGGGCGTTCGCTTCAAATTTCATGTTGTAGTTAACGTCCTTGGGCCTTCGTTCTTTGGACAGGAAGGACACGCCTTGTCCGGGCACACCGGGGGTGAAGTTGGGGAAGATGTGATAGTGTTCGATGTCTTGTTTGAGACCACACCTGGTGCATTTTCTTGTGGTCATGGAAATGTCCACGGACATCCATTGACCGCCATCAAATTCCCAGCTGTGTGAAAACCAACATCTAATCTTTTTCCACATCATTTCTCTGTGACCTTCTTCTTCATTCGATCAAAAGCCTGGCAAACCGCACACTGACAATCTGATGTGCCACCATAGGTGCTGTTGTGTGTTTCAAAATCTATAGCGTTGATGATCGGCCAAAGAAGATCGGTAGCGGCCTTGAACCCCTCAAGAAACGCGTCATGGCAATGTTGTTCGTCTATCGACTTCCCCGCCCACACTTCATCCACAAAATAGTCAGCTTGCTTGTCGGCAAAATTAACAAATGCCTGTGTGTTCACTTGATCTTTTCCTGAACCTTAATTGCGTCAAGCTTCAGTCGCAACAGTTGGTAGATTCGGCCCGCGCAATTGCACGCGGCGTTCACCACTTCGGGTTCATACTTCTTCGTTTCCGGATCGGGTGCATTCGCTGTCAGTCCCTTCATCATTTTGAAAATATAAATGCTGGATTCGTCCAACAAATTCATCGAGTGAGACGCGACCATTTCGGAATTCACAGCACCACCACCTGATGTTCTTTCTGGTTCGATGATTTCGGTTGGCTGGCTGACCAATTGTTTTGGCGTATCTTTTTCGGCGTGCTTCACGTTCGCGTTCAACATTTCTGTCTGACCATTCCTTTCTGTATTTGTTTCGTTCATCACGGTGTTTAAGATAGTACTTTCGGGCGATGACCTTTTGTTGAACCGCGAGTCTGTGATGGCGTCGCCTCTGGGCGGCCAGCTTCCGCGCGCGGTGTTCACTGTCTTCGTGGTATTTTTTTCGTTTGCGAATGCGGTCTTGTTCCCGCCGCCGGATGATTGCTTCAAGTGTGCGCCCCCCTGGTGCCATTTATTTTTTCAATTCATCCACAACTTTGAATCGGATGTCCACTTTTTGATTGTCAAATAGAGTTTGAAACCAACCGGTGACTGGCACACACAACAATGGTTGGCCCGTGTCGCCTTCATCGGACGCAAAGACCACCACCCCACGGACGCTTCCCGACTTTGCCTTGATTGAATTCCGGCACTTCGGAAGCGGTCCAAATGATTTGATAGCCCGTTTCTTAGAGCCCGGCTTTTTCGCGGATGGCTTTTTCATATCTGTCCACATGAAATTGGATGAACACTTCCGGTGACACCTTAAGGATGCGGGCCAATTTCTTGAACCGCTTGGGCGGAAGACAAGAAATGCCCCGTTCGGCGTTGCTGACAAACTGGGTGTGAACACCAAGCCGGGCGGCAACATCGTGTTGTGTCAAATTCAAAGCTTTCCGTAGATCATGAATGATGTGCATTTTCCAAAACTCCAATTGTTTATTTGCAGTTAACTTGTGTGAAGGCGGCTTCACGGTTTGGCAAAATATGGACGGCTACCAAACAAGTCAAATCTTTTGATTTATATTCATAGAATTCAATCATGCTGTTGTTTGGTGCGGTCATGGTTCCGGTTTTGGTGAAAGGCACAGAATCGGGTGCACGGCGGGACATCCGGTCCGCTTCACTGTAAATGAAAATGGCTATCAATACCGACATGGCGGCCAATATTGTGGAAAAAATTCCTAGCCATTTCATGATGTGTGCCCCCTGCCCGTAGTAGGTTGCCGAAGATTTGTGCATATATACAGTGAAAACGATGGCGCGGCGGCGCAAAAAGAAAACGCCGATTGTTTCCAATCGGCGTTCATATTTCAATCAAAGCACCGGTGAAGTTTTCGCGGCTCTACCGGTGCGGCACGAAACAGCAACAATTGTTGCACAGCCAAATCCGGCGCGCAAGTGTTTCTCGTCACACCGAACCAACCGTCGAAAAAATAAATCCGGGGCTAAGATTTTCTTCGCGGACCGTGAATCAACCAACGGGGGGAACCCGTCAGTGGGGGCGACGTGGCTGGTGAAGGTAGGGGTGATGTGGGTAGCCTAAGGGTGAGACACCCCAAGAATAGACCATGACTTGGAATCCGACCAATCAGGACCAAGCGGAAGGCCGTCTAGAAAATCGCGCGTAGTGCAAATAGGGTGTGGCTGAAACTGCCAAATTCGAAACGTAGGCACGCACCAAGGCTTTGTCGAAAAAACGTCACGGAAGACGCGGCGATAGCTACCGCTTTGCCCAAAATTCCGCCACCGCGGGTTGCCCCCGGACTTCGTGTCCGGCGGGCCCACTCACCCGGATATGGTTAAAAAAACCATATTTGAAACGAAGGACTGCGCTGCGATTGAAAATCAGTTTCAATTTCCACAGCCAACAAAAAAGATATTGTTGTTTATTCCGGGGCCACGTATGAAGACCAAAAGCTAGGGGAACAAATGAACGAATTCAGTCCCGAACAAGTTGAACTGATCAAGCACACTATTGCCAAAGGTGCCACTGATGATGAACTAGCTATGTTCCTTCAGATTTGCAAACGCACAGGCCTTGATCCATTCAGTAGACAAATCTACATGATCGAACGCCGATTCAAAGACAAGGACGGCAAGTGGCAAAAGAAGATGGAAATTCAAGCTTCCATCGATGGCCTTCGGGTTGTTGCTGAAAGGACCGGTGACTATCAAGGCCAAGACGGTCCCTACTGGTGTGGCAATGACGGCAAGTGGTGTGACGTGTGGCTTCAATCCGGATTCCCCCGCGCTGCAAAAATTGGGGTTCTGAAGAAAGGATTCACCCAACCGCTGTGGTCCATCGCCAAATGGGAATCCTATGTGCAAACGTACCAGGACGGAAACCCATCAAAGATGTGGGCCAAGATGCCAGACCTGATGCTGGCCAAGTGTGCTGAAGCCTTGGCGCTCCGTAGGGCGTTTCCAAATGACTTGTCTGGAATCTACACAGGGGACGAAATGGCGCAAGCTGAACAGGTTCAAGGGAAGTCTGGTGGGCCACAAGCACTTCCACCGCCACCCATGCAACCACCAAAGAATCTTCCACCCGCAAAACCTAAGGCCGGTGGCAAAAAAAATCATGCACCCGCAACAGCTGAAGAAATGGCGCACATCACTGGCCTGATGGAACAAAAGTCCGTGACCAATGATGAACTTCAATTCCTAGTCGTGAAGGGCTTTGGATTTCTTGGCACCACACCGCCCCAATGGATTGCGAATGAAATTATAAATCTTCTTGAACTTGATGGCGCCAACTCGGCAACCATCATGGCACACGCTGTGAAACTTCAGAATGAACGCGAAGCTGAAGCCATGGCGAAACTCAATGAAGCCGCACCACCGTCAGCTGATCCAGCGGACTATCTAATGCCCTATGGTTCCATGAAGGGTAGACCGCTTCAGGAAATTCCGGAAGGTGGATTGAAGTCCGCAATTGAATGGGCTGAAAAGGAAATGGCCAAAACCCCGCCACCAAAAGGAATTGCGGGAATCATCGAAATGAAAACTAAGGTTCAAGCTTTCTTGAAAACGGTGGGACAATGATTCCAAGAATTCGTGGCCGTACCGGGAAAGCGGAAGAAGGGCCACACGTAGGCAAATGGTTCTATGAAATTTCCATATGGGACTTCACCGGGGAACAACAGGCCGGTGAACCATTTCAGTTTGGTCCCTTCAACACTGAAGATGAAGCCCATGATTTTGGCCGCAAAGCCACCAAGGATGTGGCCCAATTTCTTGAAAAGCGGATGACGGGTGAAACATCAGAGAGATACCTAGACATGAAAAATGGTGGCATCATGCGCCCGTGGGAAGACCAATGACCGCACGTGAATTCTTCGAACTGAACCCAAGCTTCAAGAATCTTGATGAAAAGCTTCGGACCACAGTCCTGTCCACAATTGAACTTCTTGAAGAAGATCCGCGGGGCGCACTTCGCATGGCCACAAAGGTCATGTCTTCGGAAAAGATGCCGAAAACCCAAGGTGAAGTTTACACTTATTTCTTGGGCATTCTGTCAGGCTTTGCCGCGGCCAACATGCCGCCTTTCGGAAGTGATCCGTCATGACCGCTGCATATCTTGGCGAACGGCCAAAAAGAATTCCAAAGAAATGCGCACCGGGAAGACGCAAACACGCGTGGCGTGCTGGCCTTGGCACCAACAAGAACAACAGCATTTCTTTCCGGTATGGACTTTACTACTGTCAGTTTTGTCCAGCACAGAAAATCAATGGGGTGATCTATGAGTCAGAAACAATGGACCGTCACGTGGCGCCAAGTGTTCGATCTTCGGATGTCTACTGAAGTGTCAGCGGCCACCGAAACCGCGGCCATACTGAAAGCACGGAAGATTGCTTCAGAAACCAATGATCCAACCATGATGGACGCTGTGATTGATGACGTGTGTGCTTGCGATGAACCCGATGACTTTGTGGCGAACGAAGGGTGGGAATCATGACTATAACCCGCGAAGCGCTCGACAAGGTGAGGGAAACTCAGGCCTCAAAGTTTGCTCGTGAAAATTCTGAATTAGACAAAAACGAATTTCCCTATGGCTCTGGCTATCAAGAAGGCTTCGCCGCCGCCGTCTCGCTTCTCTGGCCGGTGATTGAAGCTGCTTATGAACGCAACCTAGATAGCTCGCCTGAATTAAAGCAGGCCATAGCCCAATTAAAGGAGCGTGTGAAGTGAAGTACCCGCTAACAACACCGGACTGTCCGGTGTTTTTGCGAAACGAAGACTTGGTGGCGGAAGCCAATCGATGCGCGTGTGATTTTTCAAATATTTCAAAGGCATTGGAGTCAGCCGCAAACGAACAAGAAGCGGTAGTGATTTTGGGCCACGCACAAAAGATTCACCGCGCAACATTTGATGGATTCATCTACGGCGCCGATCATGTGCGCCAACAAATCAAAGATGGGTTGTTCGAACCTAGTGACTTCCTAAACAGTGATGGTGAACCGGCTAGTGCCGAAGCCGCGGCGATGATTGCCAACCGAAAAATTAAGGAATGGGTTGAATGAAGCCTATGTGGATTGTGTTGGTGGACAAGGTGCCACAACCAGAACCAAAATTGTTCTTAAGCACGGAAATGCAACGCCTTTTCGATTTCATCGTGGCCTTGACTAAGGCCGACACACGATTTCATGTCTACCAAATTGAACAAATCAAAAGCTTGGGGAAATTCTAAATGAGTGTTTCTGACTTCCTTGCTGGCCTGACGTTTGGGTTTGCGGCGGTTGGTGTGGCCGCCGTCATTTGGTTACTATATCGGGTGTGGAAATGAATTTCGAAAAGTTGGACAAGTACCGGATCAAGGACGGCTACCACGCGACACCGCCACGCACACCCTACGGCGCTTTTTTGATACCGACAAAACCAGGTGGCCCGCAAATCTTTGTCATGGCATCACCCTTCGATGGCACCGAAGAATGGGAACATGTGTCCGTTTCTTTGGCGCACCGATGTCCTTCGTGGGAAGAAATGTGCAAAGTTAAATCACTCTTTTGGAAGCCTAGTGATTGTGTGGTTCAGTTCCATCCGCCGGAAGAAGACTATGTGAACAACCACCCGTTCTGTCTTCACCTTTGGCGGTGGCGCGGCGGCGGCTTTCCCCGCCCACCAAGCATCCTTGTGGGAATCAAATGAGCGAATTGACGATGTGCAATCATTGTAGACTTTTAAGAATCAAAGCTGATGCTAAGAGAAAAGGCCTTGTGGTCATCATGGCGCGCGGCAAAAAAAGCGTTGGCACTTTTGGTAATGGAACAGACATTCATGTAGTAAACAAAAAGGGTGAAGAATTGAACGACAATAACTTTGTGTCGTGGATGGCCCTGATACCAAAAAACTGCGAATGTTGAAGGGGGAAATATGGAAGGCAAACCTGAAGTGTGGTGGGTTCATCGCTGGGACCATGACGCTATTCCAGCCCGGCCCGGGCAACCAATGCCTGACGGCTATGTGGAAATGGTGCCCAAGTCTGACTATGACCGCATCTTAGAAAATGCGAAGACCGTCAGTGTCCGTCAGGAACCAACAAAAACAGTTGTCACCCTTGAAACTCTTCCGATGAAAGGGCTTGCCTGATTGGACTGGGCGGAATTGCTGAAGATCACGTCAGCCTTTTTCATGGTTTTCTTGTTTATTTTTTTGCTTGGCCGGTGGTTTGAGTGATGGGCAAAAAAGGAATTTCAAACATGAGCCGTTCGATGACCTACACCAATGAAGAAATTGATCATGATTGGAAGCCATTCGCGATTGGCCCACAAAAGGTTCAGGCGTGCCGTCGATGTGGTTCGGTCCGGCGCGCGGATGACAAAAACAAACCGTGCAAAGGAAATGCGCGCGTGACGGTGAGGGAAAAGTGACTGACGAGAAAAAGCCGAGGGTTTTTTACGCTGTTTGGGAAGACGAAGAAGACGGTGACGATGGGTACAAGTCGGGCGCCATTTCAACTGAAGGTGGGGGCAATTTATATTGGTGCGACAATCAATTTCCTGTCATCGAATACGCCGCCTACGAGAAACTGCAAAGCGAAGTGGAGCGGTTGCAATTAGAAGTTATTAAGCGAAACCAGTACAAGGTTAATGAAGAACATCTAGCCAATATCCATAAGCACTATGAATACATAGAAGCCAAACTCCAAGCGGCTGAGTCCGACGCGAAAGCCTTGGCCGTGGCGCTGGACAATGCTCACCAAGGAATCACTCAGTTGAATCGAAAAGAGCATACAGAGATAAAAAGTGTGCATGATTTGCTTGTTGCATGGGACTGGGGTTACGAAGCCCTTACGCCGGAAATACGGGAAAGATATTTGGAAAAATGATTTGCCGCCGCGCCCACCTTAGAAAAATGTCCTTGAAGTGGGGTGACTGGGGCTATGCCACGTTTTGTGACCGCACCATGCGCGCACAATATGTGACCAGTTCGGAATCCAAAGTGACTTGCAAGGATTGTCTTCGCTTGTCGATCATGAAACTTGAGTTGAAAATTGAAGATCTTAAGGGACAACTGGACAAGGTGTGTGCGTGGTCGCGGGGGAAGAATCAATGAAGAAGCCTAAGCATATGTATTTTGTCTACCAATTTGGTGAACTTGATTTTGTCGGAATGAATCTGAAATCAGCCAAGGAAATGTCAGTCAGCCCGGGAAATGATCGGACGCCATACAAGATTGAACGATGGAAACTGGTGGCTGGGAAATATTGCTTTGATTGCAAGGTGAACAATGCCAAATAACTTCGCTGAAATATTCTTTTGGTTTTCCTTGGCCCTGCTCATTTGGCAATTGGTCCGCTATGTGCGAATGGATTCCGATGTGGAATGGTACCGAAAGCACCCGCGTGATCCGGGGCCCGATGAATACAATTTGAATACACCCATTGATCCGGGGCAAGTTCCGCCGCCACCGCCAATCAACAAAAGTGATGTGAAATGAAAACGCACGCTGGGAAATTCTTCCGGAATCTTTTGAAACTTGCTTTGTTGTTGTGGGCCGCCCGGTTGGCCTACTTTGGCGAGTGGGACCAGGGCACCTTTCTTCTTGTGTTGATTTTGGTGTGCACGGACGCCTATGGTTCAGACCGATGATTTGGAAACTACTTAGACGCCTATTTGGGCGCACAAAAACACAGGTTGAAATCAAGTACCCGGTCAACATGCTGGGGCCCGAAACTTCACTCGGTTCCCTGAAGCGACATCATGACACGTTGTTGGTCATTCGAAGGGCCGCAAACCACCCAAGTGAACGGCTGTTGTCAGACATAGCCACCTTAGAACACATCATGAACAGCGCCGCGCCCACGGCCATGGCCTATGTTTTTGCCCGTGAAGTTGAAAAGCTTCGCAAATTCCGCAACACTATCGACATACCACTAATCGATGTTGCACGGAGTTTGGGCTGGGAAATCAAGCCGGGAAAGTTTCCTTTGAAGAACTAATGATGTGCCTGTTCCTGTTTTGGGTGACAGTCTTTTTCCTGTCAGGCAAAGGGTGTGACTTCAATCCGCCACCCGATCCAACCACCGAACTTGATCAAAAAACCAAAACTATCATTCGCCTCAACAATTGAAATTGACCAAATTTGACTTTTCCACACCGCATCGCTTATTCTGGTGCGGAGGGCCAAACATGAAAACGGAAAAGGTTTTGAACGATTTGGCCAACGCTATTCACAAGCCGTCCAGCCAAACCGTGACCATCACAAAAGAAAGTGCCACGCTGATTCTGAACCGCGTGAATCACCTTGAAGGTATTGCCGCCGCGTTGTTACGCTCACAATTGAATGCGAAACAACCAATCATCATCGACACCAGATTCGCCGAAAATCCCACCAAATAGTGGGGGCGTTTGCCTGACCTGTGGTGGTGAAGGTTGGGTTTGCGAAAACCATCCGACCATCGGATGGAATGAAGGTGATCCGCCCTGTTGTAACGGGGACGGCGCGGGCCAACCATGCGCTTGCAACAAGTCAGAACCCCCATGGGAACACCAGGACACCCGGATCTTTCAGTGACCAAGTCCTATTCGCTGGTGGCCGATGCCATCAAAGCCAATGGTGACGCCTTATTTTCATGCTATGTGAAAGTTCCCCGCCACGTGGTGAAGAAAAACGGTAGGCCTACGCGGCGGATCCACCAAAGAAACAAGTTCGGACTTTTGAAATCCAGGTCCTTCCCGGGCAAGTCCCCAGAACTGGTCCAGGCCGAAAGCCATTTGATCCACGCCTTCCGGGCCGCAATGCTTCGGCACAAAGATTTCAACATGCTGACCGGGCCCATGTGGTGCGTGTTCCTATTCTATTTCCCAGCTGATCAGTTCTTTGTGAAGAATGGCGCGCGACGGGGAAAGCTTTCTGGCCGCCTTCCCGATCTATCAAACCTGTATGAACTTCCCCAAGATTGCCTTCAAAAGGCTGGGGTGATCGAAAATGACCACCTGATTTGTTCGCATGATCTTTCAAGACGGCTTCCGGGCCAAACCTACGCCCTAGAATTGTTCATCTTTTCACACCCGCTTGACGTGTCTCGCGGGCCGGACCTACAGGTGGTGAAGTGAGCCGCGGCATTGGTTCCCGAATCGCGCACGCATTCATCAGAGTGAAGAAGTCCGCCGGTGGAACCACAATGTATTTGTCCGTGTTCGCGTAGGTCAGGAAGTAGAACTGACCGTCCTTGCCCACAAAGTGCGCCCCGCCCGATGACGGCTTAGATAGCCCAACGTCAATCACCGGCCCCCTCGACCGGCAACCAACCACCACCAAAAGCACGCACAGTATGCGCATATTCATATGCTTTTCCTTATCAAATCCTGAAGTTCTTTGGCCACCTGTTGGTAGTCTTGATCCGTCTTGGCCCGGTTCAGCTGTTCGAAAACTTGGGTGGTCCTGACCATGAAGCCATGCGGATCATCGCCGGACAACTTTTTCATGAATTCAAACACTTCGCGGCCAAGCCGGACCAGCTCCGGCAAGGCCGCAAGGAATGCGATGAATGAACCACCCGTCATTTGGGCGCTTCGTCCGATGGTTGCTTGGCTGTGCGCGGGCCAACCCAGTCCACAAGTTTCTGAAGCACGGACAAGAACTTGCCCAAAACTTCAGCGGCTTTGTTGTCCACATCGGTTTTGGTCTTGTCCTTGATCACTTCCAAGGCTTTGTGAATTCCTGACAATGTGAAATTCACGGCCAAAACGATGGCCACAATCATTGCAATTGTATTAGGATCATTGATTAGTTGTTCCATTTTGGATGCCCCTTTTTCTGGACTGTGCACACAGTCCGGTTTTCGCGATGATCAAGGTTGCATGGACTCCTGGAAGATGTGGCTGTCTTAATTGGGGGGTGAGTTATGGCTTTTCCACCCCCCAATTTTTGATCACCCCGCCCACGGAAGAAGAAACGCCGCAATCCGCATGTTGCCAGTAGTGGCCACAATCGAACGCCGCCTTTCATACACACCGTCGCCTTCGCGCTGAACCCCAAGTCCCGATGAAGTGTTCCCACCCACGGTCATCATATACTGGTCATCAAGAACGCTGGTGATGATTTCCCCATGGCCCCTGGACGTTGGTTTGAAAGCTTGGGTGATCACATCGGAATCACCCCGCACGTTCACCAATTGCCAATACTGATAGATGACCAATGCGCCGGGTTCCGGCTTGTCGATCCGGGCCACCCGCGGCGTCTTGGCCAACAGCAACATCGAAGATTCGGTTGGATATAGAACGGTTTTGCTTTGCATTTGGCGGTCCACCACGGCCACGCACCACTGGATGAAGGAAATGCACCAAGGTTCTTTTTCCGCGCGCCCTATAAGGGACTGGTAGATCCTAATGGCCGCCCCATCATTGGGCGCTTCCTCAACGGTGCCCACTTGAGACTTGGCCACCTGGATCAAGGCTTCCATCTTGGGGTTTCGGATCATGACTTGCCCTTCAATTCTTCACGCACTTCATCAAGGCGCTTCCACATCGTTTGGTGGTCACGCTTCAAAATGATCACGTCTTCAAGGCTTGTCTTTAGGTTCTTCAGTTCAAGCGCCACTTGGCTGATTTCAAGCTTCATGATGCCCCATTCTTCCTTCACCCCGCGAAGGGTGGCCAACAATTCGCTGATGAACTGAACGTCCTTTTTCACCAGGGCCAGACCTTTGTCGAATTCCGTGTTTTGGATTTGAAGCCCGTCAGCTTTCTTTTCGGCGGCGGCCGCCCTGTCATCGGCCTTTTGAATCCAACCTTTGATCAGGAAACCAAGAACGGCCATGACCATCGGCCACAGCCAGTTCATCACGGTCCCAAGGATGGCCTTGTCTTCAGGTGTCATGTTCCCCCCTGTACCTTCACAAGGTACACTTTCGGATCACTACCACAAAAGAATGAGACGGCCAGAACCACCCGCACCACCAGCACCACCGGTGCCGTTGTTGGTGGTTGATCCACCACCACCACCGCCGCCACCACCGGAATTTGCCGCCGCGGCGACACCCGCACCTGATCCGGAAGCCCCGCCGTTTCCACCCGCACCAAAGCCAGCGCCACCCCCGCCGCCACCGCGGACACCGCCACCATTGCCGGCCAAGGCATACACTGATCTTTGTCCGGCACCCGCCGCGGTATTCGCACCACCAATACCACCCGCCGAAATGTTCACATTAGAAAATGCCGCGCCAACGCCGGGGGTTGTGATGATCACCGAATTTAGGGCGCCGATTCCCGCGCCACCACCAGGGGCGCCCGGGAAACTCAAGGTTCCAAATGTTGTGGTTCCACCAACACCACCCGCTGATCCATTTGCGCCGTTGCCTATTCCACCAGCACCCGATGCGCCACCGGCACCTATGACCGCGGACAAAATCGCAAGTGGGGTTGTCTGCAAAAATGCAACATAGGGACTGGCACCGCCACCACCACCCGCACCACTTCCTTGGGCCGCAATGCCGGCACCACCACCGCCGCCGCCGCCACCGCCACCACCGCATCCAATGACAACCATCCGGTTCACATTAAGTGGAACGGCGAATGGGCCCGAAACTGTGATGATTTGAAATTGCCCCGTCAGGTCTATCAGACCATTGATCGAAGCGCCCATTTGCTGAATCAACGCTTCACTGTTTGGCGAACGAAAGCGCGCGCCTTCAATCTGAATTTTCGAAATGAAACTTGCGATGTTTGACACTAGAACCCCCTAAACATAGCGATAGGGCCCACCGCTTCCTTGGGCCAAATCAAAATCAGCAAAACCAATCAGTTCAACTCTTTGTCCAACAGCCGGTGTGAAGCCAAGATCATCGGCAACCGTGATCAAAGTTCCGACTACCGACACAACGGACGCTTCAGGTGAAAGAATTGAATAGCTATCATTGTGAATCAACACCTTTCGGTCAGGTGAAAACAAGGCGGCGTCAGACAAAGAAACGTTGAAGCTGAAGTTGTCTACACCGGATGTCACCAAAATCGATGGCGTCAGGAAAGCATGAATCAATTTATAAGCCGCCTGGTCCAGCGGATCGGCGGTTGTCGGGTAGCGACACACGTCCACGATGTAGTTCGGAAGGGGTGTGAACGGAAGCGGTGGGTTCAAATTCATCAGGTAGGGGTTTGCACCATCAAGCCCAACAAATGTGGTTTCGGCTTCAACCGTCCAATTCGCGTCATGAACCAGCACGCGCAAACCGACGTAGTCTTCCCACTTCTTCCATTCTTGGGTTGGGAAAATCGCACCAAAGCTGTCCTTGATTCGAAGCTGACTTGCGGTGGAACCGACATCCAAAAGACTAGATGGCGAAATGGTGGCATAGCGGTCATCAACCAAAGAACCAATTCCACCTTGAAGCTGAAGCTGAACCATTCCGGACTTCAAATCCAAGGAACGGTTGATCACTTCAAAAAGCTGAATGCCTATGTTTCGGTCACCGGTGGCAAGGTTTGGAATCTGAAGATTGCCGCTGTCATCTAGGATGACCACGTCCCCCGCTTCAACCAGGTTTCCGGCGCCGAAGTTGGTTTTCATATCAATCAGAACCGCGCCTTGCGCATACCGATTCAACAAAAACCGTTCACGCCGTTCAACAATCAGATTGAAACCAAGGTCAGTTCTAGCACCCTTGGACTTGATCGGAAGAACCGATGAAAGCCCTATGGAACTTAGGGAATCCGTGTCCAAAGTTTTTCGCAAAGATTGGGCGGAACCGGCTGTTGAATAGTCATAGTCCCAATTGATTTCATTGAAATACTTGCGGTTGTTTAGTCCCCGCTGAATCTTGATGGTCTGTGGTTCAAGCACATTTGATGTGTCAAGAAGTGTAGTGCGGTCATCCGCAATTGGCGGCTTTGTCAGCCCCATCGATAGGCGGCCTTGGCGGGTGATGCAATAGGCACCAATCGGAAGCATGATTTCAGTTTCAATGAAGGTCTTTGATGCAATCGGACCGTTCAAAAAGAACCGGTATGAATTCGCTAAATCATTCAAGTATGTGTTCTTGTAGAAAATGTGCGTTTCCACATCCACTTCCCGGCCCGGAAGTTTCGAACCACACGTGATTGGAAGCGTGTCGTATTGTGACCGGACATCCATGGTGGCGGGTGTTGATGGTGACGCAATGAAAGTCTTGTCTGTCAGAATCAAACGGTTTGGCATTTGACTTGAATCTTGAAATCCAAGCACGCGGCAAAGCCCGTTGTTCGCCGGGTTCGGATCACTCGCAATCGTGATATAGTCCCCCGCCGCCACACCTAGATCACGAATCGCGTCCACATCTTGAGGAAGCACAATCGCGTTTGACACAACCGGAATGAATGGATCACCCGTTTGCGCCAAGGCTTCAAAGGAATAGTCATCAAGGAATGGGCCACCCCACCCGGACAACATCATCTTCAAAGCCAAATCAATCGCGTGGCCTTCAAGCTGAACAAACGCGCTGATTTCGGCGTTCACACTATGAGCCGCGGCTACACTTCCAAGTGCCCCGCGGGACACGTTCAAGAACTGATTAGTGCCAAAGCCGGTGGGTTCTTGTCCCACCTGTTGGTATTCAATGAATTCATCATCGATCTTCAAGAACAAACGGGCCGAATTGTCCCAAGTGACACCATCGGGCCCAAGTATTTTTCTGTGAAAATCACTGTTGGCTGTGACTGGAATCGTCGTGGTGCCAGACAAAATGCCCGAAGAAAGAGTGGTCTTTCCCATGTAGAAAACTTGTTGGCGCTTTTTGATGTTCGGATCAGAAAACTGCAAAGTGACGCGGCCAATTTCCGGATTCAGTTGGCTGACACGTCCACGCCACACAACATAGAAATTTTCTGGGAACGAAGTCTGTGCATATCCAAGCCAAATCTTCACTTCGCGGCCTAGGATTTCAGGTATTATAACACCAGGGGAAATGGCCCTGGTCATGTATTTGTCTTTGTCGATGAAGGTCATGTTCAGCGTGGAAATGCTGGCACGGCCCTGTTCAGGTTCAAGACGTTGCGAAATTGTGAGTGAACCGCCATTCAAATCCAACAGCTGACGTTGACCGCGTTCCCCCGGAGCTGCCCCAACAGGAACCAATCCACCATACACTAAGCCCGGATCACCGTAGTTGAACGGATCACCATAGCGAAGCACACGGCCAATCAATGTTGATGTGATGTAGTCAAGACCTTCAATGTCCACGACAATGGCCAGCTTTTTGACCTGAAGCGAGTTGTAGATCAAATATTGTGTTGGTGGAACTAATCCAGGCATTGTTCCAACCTAGCTGAAATTTGGGGCACGGGAACCGTTGTCACAAAGCAATATGGGAAACACATGTCTTGGACTTTCAAATTCCCGCACCCCTTTGGACCGCAAGCTTCAAAGGCAAGCGGCCCTTTAAAAATTAGAACTGATACTGAACTTCAACAATGTCCGTCGCCACAAGGGCCGATCCACCACCGGTTGCCAAGTCATTCAAGAAAGTGATTCGAGTATTGCCACCCGCACCGCCCGTGTAGCTGATAGAATATTCATAGGAAGCGCCTTCCATTTGAACACCGCCGCCACGCACATAGAACTGAATCGAATCCACCTTGGCCACATTTGCCAAATCGATGTATTGGTTGGTGATGTCACCGGCCACAAGTGTAAACACTTGTTTTTCCCACGTCGCACCAACGAGACCATCCACGTAGTTCTTTGTTGCCGCATCCTGTGCGGATGCCGGATCGGCCACGTTAGACAGCGGAATGGCACCAAAGTTGGTGGATGCAAAAGTTTGAAGCGTGAAAGTTCCGCCATTTGATTGGCCATCAATCGTGACGTTCTTGGCCACCAACTCGATGTTTCCAAGATCAGTGCCGTTGCCACCAGGTGCAAGTTGAATATTTCCAGGTGTGCCACCCGCGGGCGTTGTTCCTGTGACGATGAACACGCCACCGCTTGTGCCCGCACCGGACGGCGCACCAGTTTGAATGGTGATGTTTCCACCATTGCCTGTGCCATCAGCGTCACCAGTTTGAATGGTGACAGCACCAGAACCAGCATTCGTTCCTGTGCCGTTACCAGTTTTGATTTCGGTGTCGCCCGAAAGGCCGCCACCAAAAGATGTCGCGCCTGAAATGATTCGCACAATACCGGTGTTGTCCCCGGTGCTGTCCCCTGACTTCACAAAAATGTCATTTGATAGGCCAGCTACATCTTTTGTCTTAAGCTGACTACCGCCATCGAAAATCAAGTCTTCATTTATCGCGGTTGGCGATGTGAGGTTTGACAGCGTGACGTTTGCGCCACCACCGCCACCGGCCAGGTCCGCCCACACCGTTCCGTTGTAGAAACGAAGAACGTTGGTGCCGGTGTTGTAGTAAACATCACCCGCCGCCGCGGTGCCTGGATCGGTCGCTAGATTGTCGAATTCAACCACGACATTTCGCGCTTTGAATCCGGCAAAATCCAGCACGCCGCCCATTTCGGCGACATCCGAAGCATTGATCTTGATGACGTTGATGTCCGCACTGTTGGCGGCATTTCGTCCACGAAGAAAGTTGTTGTTTCGAAGACGGGCTTTCAGGTCATTGACCTGATCATTCCCAATGAATTTTGTTACTATTTGCACGTAGGTCCCCCTTAAGGTTTTTGGACATTATGTCCAGTATAAGATTCGGAGTGCGTCCCCCGTATCTAAAACGCCATCCAGGCCTAGGCCAGTCCATGACAGCGTGCTTCCGGTCACAGTGTAGTCAACTCCATAGCGTTGGGCCCCGCCGCCAAGTGCATCAACCACAACTTTAGTCGGATCAAAAGGTGTTGAAGAAAGCGCAAAACTTTTGGCCAGTGCTTCGGGCGCTGTGATGTCGTGGTATTCAACCACAGCGTTGTCCGCGTGCGTGTGGTCTTCGCGCGCTACGCGTGTTTGGGCGCCAAGCGCACTGGCACCGGCCACAGCTGGTGGTGCCGCGTTCGAAAGCAAAACCTTTCCAGCAATGGCAGATGTGGCATCAATCACATCCGCCGTGGCGTTTTCTGAAGGAATGAAAGCATATTGGTCATAGACCGGTGTGCCCACCGCAAGCGGATCGAAAATTTCTTGGTAGTACCAGCGGATGTCCACCGGTGAACCAAATGAATATGCCGTCTCAACTCCAGCCAAATCCACATAGTAGGTCAGCGTCCACACACCAACTGATTCGGTCACGCGGCCATAGACTTCATTTCCTGATCCATCGGTGAACGGATCATTTTCGTCAGGCCCCGAAGCTTGGCGCAAAATCACGCGGTTGTATGGCGTGTTGACCACCACACCCAAAGTCACATCATTTGTGGATGGTGTTTTGCCAGTCAATTCCGTGCTGACATCAGTGGATCCGCCGCTTGCCCCAGTCAGGTCAATGCCGCCAATGAAATAGCCACGATAGGGACGTGGCCCTATACTCGCACCCGTCAACAGCGGTGCATCACCAGCACCGCCCGTATGCATGTGGCCGGATAGAAAATTGAACTTTGCGGTCAGCGCATCAGCCCGCTCGAAAAGCGTGTCCGTCGCACCACCCACATCATTGTTGATCCAGGTTGGCGTTGTGTTGATTGCAACGTTGGTGGGCTTTCCCGTGTAACTAGACAGCGCATTGAATTCACGCTGGATGTTGATGATCGATGGGCCCGACACGACCGGATCAGATATGTTGTTTAGTGTGATTTTTCCAAGGGCCGTGTCATCGGCATTGGCATCCAGAAAAGCTGGATTCGTTACCGCCGCACTGACCGGCTGTCCATCAAGAATTCCCACGCTAGCCTTCCCCTCTCACTCGGAAAGTCATTGGCCCGGTCGAATACATGAACGGGTATTGCGGAAGCATTTCCTTCATGTTGAACCCAAGTCCCTTTCCGTCTTCACTAGATTTTTCCAATGTCACTTCATGCACCACAGTTGGCGCACTGATTTGCGGCGTGAAATCAAATGGCTTTTGTTGAATCAGCCAGTTGATCAGGTCCCGCCATTCCGTCAAAACTTTTGCTTCAGGTTCATATTTATATTCCACACCGATGAACCGTTGAATGGTCCACGTGATGGCTTCCTTTTCCCCGTTGGTGGAAACGTTCACTGTTCCAAAATTCCGGGTGAAAACTTGTGGGGGCTGATAGTTGTTTCCATACCATTCAGTGACCAAAGACACCCCAGCTGAAGCGCCGTTCTGATAGGATGTGGCGCCTGTGTAGTCGAATATTCCAAACGCAATCAGGTCACGAATGGATGTTGCGGCCAAGGTTCCGGTTGCAAAAAGAAGATCAAGGTGCGCCCCGCTCGTGGCAATGGTGATTCTGTTTTCAGTGCCACCGCCAAAGGTTCTGTTCACGGTGACTGTGAAGTTGAATGCGGGTGCCGCGCTTTTCATGGCCGCCGCAATCGCGGCTATCAAAGAAGTCATGGAGTAGAACCCCGCCGGAATCACAGCGTTCAGTTCAGGCCCCGCAAGCACCGCCCGAAACGGCAAGTTCTGATTGTCCGCCCGGACTTCAAGTCCATATAGAAAAAGTGATTTTGACTGTAGTGCCATTCTTAAGTCTGTCCAATCTGCTTCAGGTTGAAATCCGTGAAATCACCGGATTCACGAATCATGTCCATCAACCGTGTGCGAGTTTGATCGGTTTCGAAATAGGAACCTTGGATGTTCACACTGACCGCTTTCCTTGCCTGTTCCTGTGGTTCAGGCTTTGCCTGTGCGTCAGCGGTGGCCGCGCTTGGCGCACCACCACCGGAACCACCACCAGCACTTGCACCAAGTCCACCACCCGATGACTTAGATTGTGAACGAAGCATGGCGGACAACGCAATCAGCGCACCACCGCCCGCGATGGCCGCCGGATTAGGTGGCCAGATTCCAGCCAAAAGCATTTCAGTTCCCTTGGCTTCAGCCGTGTCCGCAATCGCACCCAAGATGAATCCTTTGATGGCTTCACCGGCGGTCTTTGATCCATCACCCATGGCCTTGAAAGCTGACACCGCATTGGTCTTGACCGCGTTGAATGCCACGGTTCCGAGATTTCCAAAGCTTTGAAGCTGAAGTCGGGCTTCGGTCGAACCCTTCGCAAACGCCGCGGAAAAACCTTCGCTGGCCGTCTTGGCATTCCTGACCGCATTGTCCAAGGCCTGAAGTCTGGCCTGTTCTGTTTGCATGTTAAGTTCTTGAATGCGGGCCGTGGTTCCTTGTTCTAGTTCCCGAACCGCTTCATGGTATTGCTGTTCATTGATCAATCCAGTTTCTAAATACTGACGCTTAAGTTCCGCGCGCTTGGCATCTTCTTCCTGAATGATTGCAAGTCTTTGTGCTTGCTGATTTTGAAACACTTCATCTTCAGTTGTGGCCACAGCCATTTCAGCCTGAAGGCGTTGGTCACGAAGGTTGATCAAATCCTGTTCGAATTTTTCGCGGCCCTTCCTGATTTTTTCATAGTCAACATTGCCACCACTGGATTTTTCGGCGGCTTTCCCCGCATCTTCGTGAAGCTGGATTTCTTTCTTCAGGTTTTCTTGGTGCGCTTCGTGGTCCTTTTGCATGTCCACGCCAAGAACGGATTTGATCTTTTCAGCCCAATAGCCCGCGGCGTAGGCCACGGCATCAGTGGCCGCGCGAACAGCTGGCCCCGCGAACTTTTCAAAAGCCAGCGCAAATGCTTCCTTCAGCTGGCCCAAATTCACCATCAGCTTGGTGATGTTGTCCGCCGTGCCGCCGGTTGATTCGTCTACGTCCTTGAACTTTTTCTGGGCCTGTTCCAAGGCCGCATTCATGATGGCTTGTTTCTTCCCCGCTTCACTCAAGAACTGGGAAGTGGTGCCGATGCTTTTCGCGTAGTCCTTGGTGGCTTTTTCTGTGTCAACAATGATGCCGTAGTTCCGAAGTGCTTTTGCATTGCCGGACGCAAGCGCACTATTGATGGATTCGAAATTTGAAACCAGGTCGCCACCGAAAACCTTTGTGGCTTTGCGTGCGATTTCCATGGTTTGGGGAATGACTTTGGCGCTTTCGCCCATCGAAATCAGGGCCTTGTTTGCGGCCTTGATGATTTCGGTGTCATCGGCCAAACCTTTGGCCGCGCCCACAACACCATCACGAATTGTCGAACCCGCAAGGCCCGCTGATTGGGCCAACATATTGAAGCTGTTTTCAACGCGGTGAACTTCTTCGGCTTCCTGAACAAGATCAATGGCGCCTTTGACCGCGAAAACCGCGGCGGCCGCCAAGCCCGCCATCTTCCCAACCTTTGACAAAGTCCCGGCAAGCTGTCCCATGGAATCGTTTTTGCCAAAAGAATCCATCAGCCCCAAAGATTCTTTCAGCTTTTTGATGAAGTCGGCATTGTCTAAGTCAAGTATGACCTTTTTGACATTTTCTTCAGCCACGTTTCACGCCTTCCAGCTTCATCTTTTGCTTCACAAAGGACATCATCACTTCCGATTTGTGCTTCCAATCGTTCAGCGTGATGGCATTTTGTTCAACAGCAAAGTGTTCGGGAACGGAATGATCACCAATGTTCTGGTATACGTTTTTCAATTGCTTCACGTATTCCACGGACTGGCTTGGGGAAATTGCAATGTCACACAAATCAGTCAAGAACATAGCCCGTTCCTTGGTCTTCAGTTGACGGGCGGCTTCAAGAACAGCAAACACCGCGCGGGCCGGTGTCTTAAGTGTCTGATCTAGCGTCCACCCGAATTCTCGGGCACACTCGGCGACGATGAGGCTTGCGCGTATTCGTAGATTGGGATTTTCATTCGTTTTTTTTTTCCGGAACCATCCAAGTCTGTTTGTCCCGTCACCATGTCGATCACCAACTGGTATAGGGCCGCAACCTGAACCTGTTCCATTCCCATCAAATCATCGATTGTGATGGTGTCGCAAACGGATGAAATCACCGCAAGGTAGCGTTCCGCCAAGCCTACAGCCGTCAGCTTTTGATCGTCCTGAAGGGAATTCATCATTGCGTTTTGCGCATTGGTGAACTTCAGAAACTCATCCAAAGCCAAAGGTTTCAGCGTGTGAACCTTGCCACGAAGCCGGAAGTGAATCGGTTCCGCCACGATGGCGTCCAAATCCACAACCGGATCATTTTCGCGCTTTGCCTGTTGCCGTGTGGGCCACAATTTCATCACGCCGCCTTATAAGGTTTTGTCGCCATAGCGGAACATGCGGGCCGGGCTGACTGTTTGATCAAGGTAGACCTTCCAAACAATCTTCATCTTCCCTTGTTCTGAAGGGCTGAATGTATAGCTGGATTCTTCCGAAGGCATTGCTTTGAAGAAAGTCCAGTCATAGTTTTTGTCAGCCGCATCTTCCACAATCGGGTGAAGCGTCAGTTCATCAGCTAAAGGAAGCTGACGGAGCGGAACGCGGTTTTTGAAATCAAGGTAGTCCGCCGGATCGGTTCCACCAACAATCGCTGATTTGAAAATTCCAGACAGCAATTGTTTTGCACGCACTTGCGTGATCGATGTTTCGATGGTCACTTCCATTCCGGAAATTGCTTCATCAAGCAATGTCTTTCCGAATTGGTCAGCCATCAGGGGTGCTTTTTCATACTTGAAATTCACCACCACGTTGTCCAAAGTTCCACCAAGGTCATCGCCGCCGAACAAAAGTTGGCAAGGACCTATGTCCATTCTTGTTGTAGTCACAACTGGATTTGTCATCTAAACTTCCCCCCTAGCTAGTAGGATTTTCAAACTGTTTCAGTTCCAATTCTAAGGCGACTTCCTTCCTGAAATCACTTAGTCCGTTGCCACGCTTTTGCGTATACAGCGGCGAAAATTGGCAATTCAAGATCCGGCAAAACGCCTTCACGTTTTTGCCCGAATCCACAAGCGTGCGCCAATGAAGGATTTCAAAAAGCGCGGCCTGGTAGCGTTCCGTTTTGATGGTCAGGAAATCTTCTTCCCGATCTTCCACCACCACAGAACAATAGGCTTTGATTCTAGCGTTCAAGAAATTTGGGCCCGTTTGATCATCGGGAAGATTGATTGAATCAATCACCACGAAAACCGCGGGGCACTGATAGGTCAAAGCACCATCAAAAATAAAGTATGATCTTGGCGGTTCAGTTGTCACCTTCGCATCAGCGCGGTCAACGCGGATGGCGGCAAGCTTGGCGGCAATGTTGGCCTTGATTTCTGAAAGCAAAAGTTCACGGGCCTTTTCGGCAAGCTGTGTGGCGCTCACTTAAGCCGCCCTGTCAGAATGTACTTCACAGCCTTGTCAGCCAAATCTTCAACCGTCTCATCACTTAGCGAAGTGATGTCCCTTCCCTGTTCTTCCACGTATTTCGCGTAGGGAACAAGCGTCCCCATTTCCAACTTGTTCCCCTGAACCAGTTTCCAGTGATCCTGTTTGTCTTCCCCGGTCATCGACCGGACCAGGCGCGCCGTCGCGATGACCATCTTTCTTCCGCCGCCCGGATAGTCGCGAAACTTCCTTAATTTCGACTTCGCATAGGTCGGATTCAGTGGTTCCCACTTCTTCCCCTGGCTGACATTTTCCGTTTGCCATCGCATCCTTTGTGCCCGGATCAACTCCGGGTAGGCCACCCTATTTAAAAAACCAGTCATCAAGCTGGCCCGTTCGACCATGCGCTTGAAATCGTCGGACATTTCTTTCACAACCACGTTCAGCTTCATCGGTTCGGCGGCACATCGCGCACGCGTCCACGAATAGTAGATGACAGCGGTTTCAATTGTTGGCCCTTGCCTTCATAGGCTGAATCGCGAAGCTTGTGGGCCAAGTCATATTTCGTTTTTGCAATCTTCATGTAAACATCAACCGGGTTGAAACGGTCTTTGTCTTCGGCATCATACAGCTGATAGGTCTCGGAAAGGTTTTCCGCAAACTTAGACACCAGCTTTTGGTAGCCTTGAAAGGCCGCGTATTCACGGGCGGCGGGCCGAAGATCAACTGGAATGTCCAAGATGTTTCCGGCAAAGCCCAACCACTCGGATGCGGTTTCTAGGAATTCTTCAAGTTCGGCATCAGTGAACCACCTGACATAGTAGGTGGCCACAACGCGCTGACCATCAGTTGGTGCGGTAGCTAGTTGGAAGGCGCCCGATTCAAGATCTTCAGCTGTGGCCGGTGTTAACACCCCATCCACATACACACCAACCGGGAAGACTGGTGCGCCAAGGAATGAAGTGATCCGGCGCATTTCAAAAGTTTTGAAGTTCAGGTTCACGCCGTCCTGGTGACCGATGACTTTCTTTTCATATCGAAGCTTGTCATTGTCCTGATCGGACATGACCTTCCTGACATCATCAACAGCATCGGTCCACTGGCTCACGCGCGCGCCCCCTCACGTTCCACCGATTCAAGGCGGACCATGACATCAGCCAAACCTTCACCGTTCTTGATGAAAGTATAGCGAAGGCCCGCGGCCTTCATCGCTTCAAGCTTGCGTTCGCAAAGCTTCACATCAAAGTCAGTCAACGGGGTGTCTATGAAAAGGGGACCACCCGGCGCGTACGGATAGAAAAGATCCACATACTGAAGACGCCATTCCGCCGGGAACATTTCTTTGCCCTTTGGAATCGGGTAGTTCTTCACGTAGAATTCGTCACCCGCAATTTGATCAGGAAGTGTGGAACCCTTTCGGGCCTCATGCTTCGCAATCATCTTCTGAACTTTCTTTTCTTTGGATTGTTCGGAATCAGTGTCTTCCAACTCTGTGGTACCAGCTGACCGAACACGCGCGCTGACCTTAGTACTTTTCGACATTGTGTTTCCCCCTGAATTTGAAACTGATTCCAACATCGAAAAACCCTCAAGTCAAAGCGCCCGGGGGCGTTCCCGCCCCCCGGCATCCATTTCAATACGATTAGACCGAACCGTCAGAACCCTTCCACGCAAAGCGCGGATCAATGAAATCCGCGTTCATGCGGGTGTTGCACTTGAAGCGACGGATGTCGCGTTCAAAGCTTTGACCGCTTTGCGGATTTTCTTGTTCCACAGAAACCGGTGATTTCACCAGCAATTGGAACCACGGCTTTTTGCCGTCTACCAAGAACCATGCTTTGGAAGAATTTCCGAACACACCGTTTTGATCCGGCATGAAATCAGAAATGCTTGCATCAGCAATGCCCTTGATCGGGTTGATTGCAAACGCACCACCAGTGACACCAGCGGCGGCGGCACCTGACGGATAGTATGCAGAATTCAGCAACACAGCTAAATCGAACATGTAGTGGGGGCTGATCAAAATGCGGTTCGGGCGAACCGGCATCAGAAGTCCCAACAAGTTCTTTTGCTGACGAAGCTGTGTCATTCCCGTTTGGATGTTTCCTTGCGTCAATGCACCGTAGGCCACGGGGCGATTGTATGCACCACCACGAAGGGGCGCCGCCGAAGTTGTCCACGGATAGTTGGCTTCATATGACGGTTGCGTTTCCGAAACCGGCACATCATAGCCGCCATAGGACATGTTGGCGACGGACTGCAATTTTCCGTAGCATAGAACTTCAGTCAACAGTGCAAGGTATTCACCAAGCATTCCTGTTTGCATTTGGAACTGACCAGTTTGGTCATCTTCCAAAAGTTCTTTTTCCACGGAGTACATGCTTCCGTATTTGTTCACACGCAATTTCAGGTCAAGACCAGCGGCGTGCACTTCAGGATAGGGCATTTGCGGTCCCACTTGTCGGGGGAAGCTAAGGCCATGAAGCGGTGCCAAAGGCGTTTCAACCAAATTTGTTGGTGTGACAGTTACCCAGTCCTTATAAGACACGTCGGCATTTTGGTACATGCCATTGACGTTCTGAAGGATTCCAGCAACCAGGAAGTTTGAAAAAGCCGAAGACGAATCAGCTTCACTAAACTCCGAAAGTTGTTCTTCAAGCTGATTGCGGAATTTGCTCCACGAAAAGCTTTCTTTCAGAACGGGGAACTTTTCTTCACCCTCTTTTGAGAACGGATCGATGCCATAGCGGCTTTCCATCATTTTGCGGAAAGGCTTGATTTCGTCGTTATTAAAAGCGTGCTTTTGAAGCACACGGTTGTTCTTTTCGCGAAGCGGGTTCAGCGATGCGCGCGAAGCAAGGTACTCGCCGAACTTTTCGAGCATTTGCCCTTTTTGTTCTTCATTCAACATTTGACACCACCCTTAGAACCGCAAAACGTCTGCGGGAAAACGGGCGCCAATCATGATTTCAACTTCGGCGCCACCAGTTGGAGCGGTCAAAGCCTTACCTTGATAAACACCAATGGCCTTTGTTCCTGTAACACTGACACCGCGGCCAAGGTTGGCGGGATCAATGTATACCAAGTCACCAGGAACGATAGCGTCACCGGCCTTCAAGACCATGAAGTGAACGTCACCATACTCGGGACCGGGTGTGGAAGTGATGGCAACCGAAGCATCTACATCAGTGTTGTAGACTTCGGGAAATTTGCCGCTGACGATGGACACAGGTGCCACGCCAAGGATGGTTGCGCCATCCGCTTCCGCTGTAACTTTTTTTACTAAGTTTGCTGCGTTATCAAACCACAACAAATCGCCCTGGTTGAACGAAATGGCACTGGAAATCAGCGCCTTGATGTCCGGAAACACCGCTTTCGTTGCAACACGACGGGCTAAACTATTTACGCCCAACATTTGCAATTCCTTTCGTTATTCAGCCGTTTGGCTGAAGTCGAGTTTTTTGCCTTTGCCCTTGCTAGTAGAACCACCGCTATCAGTGGCTTTTTCTGTCAGGACGGACCAATCAAGCGTGGTTGAACCCTTCCGGTTCCCACGAAGACCTTCCGCAAACAGTTTCCACTTAGCATCGAAGTCTTCCTTCGATTTGATTTCACCAGCGGCTTCGCGGAACTGTTTAGTCACCACGTTGGAAAGTTTCGATTCGGCCAGCTTTTCGTCCACATACTTCCGTACGCTTTCTTTTGTGCTGGTTTCTTTCAGCGCCGCTAGTTCCCCAGCTTTGGCCAAAAGTTCCTTGTCTTTTTCTTTCAACTTGGCTTCCAAGTCCGCGACGCGTTTCGCATCGGCGTTCGATTCTTTTTTCGATTCTTCTTTGTCATCACACTCTTGAGTGGATGCATCTTTGGCCGCCTTGTCAGTGGCTTCCTGTGTGGCGGCGGCATCAGCCGCTTCTTTTTTAGCCTGTTTGCCAGCCATGTGTTTGGCCAACTTCAAAGCGTGACCAGCGCGTTCATAGGCTTCCGTTTCCGAACCACCCATTTCCACGTGCGCCTGATAGGCTTCGCGGGCGAGAGATTCCATTTCCTTGCGGCTTTCTTCATCCATTTCTTCATCTTTGCCCACATATTCATCCAGCATTTTTTTGATCAGCTGTTCGTCTTGGGCAACATCCGAATGTTGTTCGTCGCCTTCATCCATCGTGGGTTCTTTTTCTTTGTCTTCCATGTCTTTGGATTCTTTCGCTTCCTTAGTTTCTTTTTTGCCCATGGGCCTTGTCTCCTTCGATAAGGTTAATAATTTTTCCCCCGGCACCAGCTTCCGTCACCAAATCGCATGAAATTGCTTTTTTGATGGATCGAACAACCCGAACCGATTCAATTCCTTTTTTCATCGCTTCACTGATTTTGGCCTTGGCACTTTTTGGCGCCATTTCCAAAACCGATTCAATCGGTGCGCGTTCCGCATCACCGGCGGCATTGATAGACAGCCCTACGAAATCCTTGTCGGGGAATTTCTTCGCATATGAAATCGTGTGGCGCATCAGTGCGCGCGCCCATTCATATGGTTTGTCCGGAAGCACATGGACTTCACCGGTCAACATTGCCCGATCTTCTTTGTCAGTTTCCACCTGAATATTTTCGAAATGGCCAAGCACATCACGGACTGACCGTTCTGGTCTTGTTTCTTCTTCCACGGCTGAAGGGTGATCGGCGTAGATCTTTGCGCCGGTGAAAACCGGAATGGCTGATTCTAAGGCATCGCGGTGATAGTAGTAGGCATCACCGAAATTGCCTAAGCCTTCCTGAATCAAAATCACTTTGAATTTTGTTGGGCCGATTCCATCGTCAGTTCCGGCTTCCATCATGTGGATGCCATGAAGCTTGATGTCCGCGGCTTCGCGGGTGACGGCGGCGTGGGCGGATCCACTGTCCGCTTCGCGCGTCTTCAAATTGAGACGCTTTCCACGGATCTTCGAACAGGCCGATGACATGGGGCTAGCCTCAAGAAATCGAATGCCGTGGCCGAACAGCTTCATGTGGACACGACGTTCACTTCGCTGATCCTTGGGGGCGGCGGCCAGCAAGGCGCCCCCCTTCCTTGATTCCAAAATTATGCACAAATTATGCACGCGGGAACGAAACGCTTCCGTCACTTTGGCCACTTTCAGCCCCTTAGCTTTCATCATGTTCACGAAGGTGGCGGCGGAAATGTTCGGGTTTTGAAGTAGGATGTCTTGAAGTTCAGCTTCGGCGTCAGCGCCCGGGGCGGGTGTTTCTTGTGTTCCGGTTTGATCCGGCGATGTAGATTCCTTGGGCTTCCGTCGCATCTTTGCAGCACTTGCCCAAAACCAATTTTTCACAGCGATGCCACCCGAATCCGGATAGGTCACATTAGGTGCGCTGGATTTTTTCATTTAAGCCCTACGGCAAAAAGTTGACCACGATGTCATATTTGCCGCCCCCCAGCGGAATCATATTCACTTCTTTTTTCAACAAGCTTTCTTGGTTCAATAGGTCGATGTCAGACAAAGTGAACCCGTGGTTTCCCAGCGCGCGTTCCACATGGTCTTCCGGCATTTCTTCGCCATGCACCTTATATATGATGCTGTTCAAATCGCGGCGGAAATGTTGGGGACCAGCGGACAGCTGATCCATGGCAATGGTTTTTGATCGGCGATAGCGGCCTGGATTTTTGCAGAATTGTTCAAAGGTGGGGACGCCAAATTTGCCCGGGTTTGCGGCGATGTCTTCAACCGTCAGCGCAGAAAAATCAATGGCCCCGTTGTCGTTTCGTTTCAAAGCTGCCCCAAATTGCTTTTGACGTTTGAACGTTCCGGCGCCGTTAGCGCACTACTTTTCCCGTTGCCCATAGTCTGACCGCCCGCGCCGGGCGTAGTCAATGGGTTTTGCTGGGTGGGTTTCACGCCAAGGGCTGAATCGTCTTTTGCCACTTGAAGTTGTTCGGTGGCGTAGTCGAAATCCTTGATGTCCAGTTCCTTGGCTGCTTGTTCGGATGCCCGCTTGTGGGAAATCCAAGTGTTGGTTTGGGCCAGTGAAAGGTCCCGAAGCTTGGCGGATCGGTCCTGTGTGATCAGTTCTGGGAAGATCACATCACAGTCCGCATTCAAATTGAACATGCGCATCAACTTGTCGAAAAGACCACGGATGTTTCGTTCATACACCAAGCGGCGGCGTTCAAATCTTTTCGCCACAGGTTCGGTGGACACAAGTGCCGATGCCCTTGTGTTCGCGCCGGACAAGTGCGTTCCTAGATAGGACAAAGGTATGCCCGAAGACATGCATATCATATTCAGACACCAGTTGAATGTCGGGGAATCCGATGACTTGCCGGTGGCTGAATTGGACAAGTAGTTCCGAATGATTGATTCGGTGTGCACAAATTCGGAACCCGCGGGCGGAATCGGCCCAAGCGAATTCTGGTCCTGGACATAGGCGTCCAAGTCTTCCTGACTTCCCTTGACCGTGGTGTCGATACACCAAGCGGCGGCCTTTTGTTGGGCCACCAGGGAATAGTTCACGGAATCACGAAGGCGCTTCATATATCCAAGCGCCGGGAAATAGTCGGATCTTCCCCGCTTTTCGTTTGAAACAGCATTGATCTTGTGATGCTGAATTTGATTTGCGGGAATTTGTGTGTAGATGAATTTTGTGGATGGCTGTTTGCCATCGGTCCACATTTGATATTGCGTGGGCGCAAGCCAAACATAGAACAGAACACCCTTGATCGGATCTTCAGGCACCGTGATCACTTCAGCGATGTTGGATGGATCAATCAGCCGCACCCGGGGAATCAATCCACGTGGAACAATTTCGTCAGGTCTGGGGTTGAAGGAAATTCTGGTCTGGTTGTCCGGCAACCACCACCACATGTTTTCGCCATACATGGAAAGTTCTGTGGCCAAGTAGTCCATTTGCACTTGAAGGTCATTGGCTTCCTCAAACGCACGCCACAGGATTTGCGCTTTTTCCGCATCCTTGCCCTTGGTCTGAACTTGATAGCCGCGGCCCATAGTGAAATCCACAAGGATGTTCACAATGTCCCGGGCCACTGGATCATGATGGTAGGCGAAAAAGCATGTGGAAATCATTCGCAAATAGTCGCGATAGTATAGCTGTTTGTTGAACGGGCCGCCCAACAACGGGGTGAAGTCTTGACCGATCAGCGCACCACCGGCACCGCCATAGCCGCCGTCATCAAAATTGAAATAGTCTTGTGACGCTTCCATCAATTTTTTGGATTCGCGTTTGGTGGCCGCTTCCAAAAAGGATTTGCGGTCCATCTTGACCATGGAAAATTCCCCGCCTTTTTTCACACCAATCACGCGGGCTTCAAGTTCAATGGTAGGATCACGGCGCAAACACTCAATCATTTCAGGTGTGGTGTGCGCTTCCATGGGACGTTCGGGTGGCGCTGGGACAAACTCATCAGAGTATTCATATTCATCGGGCTTGAAAACCAAACCGTTGCGAAGCAAGCGGGACCGAATGCCGTTGGCTTTCTTGGCGTCATCTTCGCGTTCTATGGAAAATGTGTCCACCGGCTTTGTGATCACCCGTGCACGGCGCTTTGGTGTTACAGATTTAGTACGCTTTGCCATTTTTCCCCCAGTTACCACAAATGTGGTAACGCCCCTTAATAGTTACCACAATTGTGGTATTCAAGTTTCCAACCACTCATCAAACGATTTCGCGCCCGTGTCCGGCTTGTCAGGAATATTTTCCGCCGCCGGGGCCAATGTGCAACGGCAATTGAAATGGATGGGGGGCGTCAAATTGTCCCCCTCAATGTTGCACGCTTCATCTTCATCACGGTGATCACCAAGGCGTTCCCTAATTTCCGAAATCAAAAGCCCATCACGCCACTGGCAACATTCATCAGTCTTCGAATCAATGACCGCTATCCACACAAAGTCGGTGATGCCATTTTCATTGGCCGCGGCGATTTGTCCGGTGCGGACTGATTTCACAAATTCATTGGTCAGGTCCCGTTCAAATTCCCACACATACCAGGTGTCCTTTTCCGTGGTGGGAATGTTCACGATGAATTCAGGTCCGCGGAACCTTGGAATGACATCACGCTTGTAGGCGTCCAGCATGTCAGTCCATCGGGCATCGTCGATCAACCCAATGGCCATGTCCATCTTTGGCTTCCCGTCAGCTTCCATCAGTTTTGGTTTCAGCGCCCGGGGCGGCCGCCGCATCACTTTGGGGCGCGGAAACGAATGAAGCACGCTGAACAGAAAGTCATCTACCTTTTCATTGCCCATGGCCGCGGACTGAACCTGGTTCACAATCCGGCGGCGCAAGCGGTCCAGGTATAGCCGAAGTCTTTGGGACATCGGACCACCAGCCATGGAATCAGCCATCGCTTTTGTGGTCACGTCATCGGTGGTGATGGTGCTTCGAACTGATCGGCCTGGTGAAAGTTGGGCTATGATTTCCGCTTCCGATGCGCGCGACAAAACATAGGAACGCGCGCGAAGATCAATCATGACCTTCATCAGCCCATCGAAGGTTTCCGCCATATACATGCGGATGGTGGAATCAAGCCGGTCAATGGCTTGCACATCACCGGCGCGCAAATCACCGAAGTGACCTTTGGCCGCCATCAGGATTTGCGTGAAAGTTTTCCGAAGCTGATCCGCGGTTTCAAGCTGTGCATTGATATGTATGTCTTCAAGTGCCCGGTCACGCGCAAGCACCCAACGTCTATAGGCTGGTGACTGAAGAAAGCTTTTTTTCTTCAAGTGGATCTTGGCCCCATGCAAATGATGTTGATGTCACCATTGGCGGCGGTGGCGTTGAACGCACGGAACAAAGATAGCGCCGATGTCGATTGTGCGGTGACTTGTGCAAAGATCCAGTTGGATGCGGCGGCGGCATTGAAGACCGCGGTCACACAATTTGGTGCGCTAGAAAAGATGCTGGCCGCAATGTTCACAGTGCATGAACCAGTGCTTCCGTTTGAAACGGAACTGATCCAGCTTCCTGATTGTGAGACAACGGTTGATCCGGCACTTCCGCAAGTGATCCGCGCGCGTTCGATTCTTTCCGCTGTTGATGTGTTGGACGAAATAGAACCTTGGACAAACTTAGGTGTGACCTTGACGGCGTACGCCGTGACCGATAGTGCCGCGGCTACAGCCAAAAATATGTTCTTCATTTTTTCCCCTTAACTTTGTTGATCACCCACTGGACTTTTCCAGCTTCAAGCCATCCGTAGTCGGATGAACAGTGGCACGCGCCATCAATGACTTTTGATTTGAATTCATCGCACCGGCGAACACATGCGTTTTCTTTGCTTGAACTGTTGTTCCACCGGGAAATCTGATTCCATGAAATGGACAACAGGCCGAAAACAACCACGCCCACGACAACTTGCCATATTTCAATTTTCAGGTTCATTTTTCTTTTCCTTGGGTTCATCGATGATTTCAACCGTGACCAACGGCTTTGGCAACATCGGCCCCGCAAGCACCACACACTCACCATCGCGTTTGACTAAGTTGAAGCTGACCACGGACGTGTCTGTCTTCTTCATCACCCAACCGATGGCCACAAAGATCATGCAAAAAATAGCGAATTGTCCAAGGACTTCCATCACGCTGATGCCCATTCGCTTGAACAAGTCTTTCACACGATTCCTTTCTTGGCCGCAAAGCGGTCAAGCTTTCTTCGTTTGGCGCGGTTCAATTCAAAATATTCTGAATTGCGGATGCCATCCGCGCGTTCAATGCCTTCACGAAAGCGGCGGTACTCTCTCAAGAATTCATGAAACTCGTGTGGGTGGGCGAACAGGAACCACAGACCTGTGGCATAGGAACATGCGATTTCCCACGCGCTGACGGTGAAGGTGAAAACCAATAGGAATGGAAACTTGATTGCCGCGGCAATCGCTTTCATAGTTCAGGTGCCTTTTCAGATTCAGGCTTTGGTTCAATGCACTTGCACGCGTTGACGCCGTTGGCTTGGTGAAGTTCCCAGTGCGATTGCTTTTTGCCATCAATGGTGACTTCGCATCGCTTTTGACAGTTCTTCTTCGGATCTTGGCAAGTGGCCATCGCATAGATCACGATGACAAAAGCTAGAATGAAAATCATGTAGCGACTTAGGTTCACATTGGCGTGGATCACGAATTGGTCCGATCTTCTTGAAGGTCAGCTTTGCCGGCGCGGGCAATCTGTTCATCACGGATAGCTTTTCCCACCCACATATAGGCTTCCTCAAGTTTGGTCAGGACCAGCGATTGCGCACGTCCCGGCTTCAGCATTGTGACGGTGGCTTGTTCTAGTTTTGTGAAAAGTGTTTTGAAGGTTTCTTGATCAGCCACAGCAATGTGGTCATATTTCACGTAGTCAAAGCGTGACATGTGTTCCCCCGGTGTTGATGAAACCCATTCAAACGGACCAGGCGGCCCGTGGTCAAGATCAAAGCACCCGCTGGATCACGCGTTGCTTTGCAATTTCGCGGATGAGTTTCGGCGGCGTGATCTTGTGAATGGCATATCCGATGCCTGATGCGGCGTGGCCCCGATCCTTTTGTGGACCAGGATCTTCAACAAAGTCAGCGCCTTGCTTCCATCCGGTGCGGTCCATGTCTTTGCACAACTCCGGGCATGTGTCCGGGTGCACCCACATTTCCACTTCACCAAGTGCATTTTTGCACTTTAGGTTCACGGAGTTGGTTCGGTCTTTGATGGACGGGTTGGCCGCGGGTGTCTCATCGCGGAAGCTGATGTTGTGTTTCTTGAGCACGGCTTTCAAGATGTCATAGTCTGATTGGTTGCTGGTGCGCTGGGTGGCCTTGCCGGTGGCGTCACCGCATATGATCAGGTTCGGTTCCGCGCGATAGCCCGCGGCTTTCATGGCCATGATCTTCACAGCCAAGGCTTCAGCGGCTTCCGGTGTGTTGCTGTTCTGAAGGTGTAACTCATCGAACCACCACCATTTTTCGGCGGCGTTTTGTCCAAGCGTCCAGGCCATCGGGTTCAAGTTGAAGTCCGCACCAAGGACGGCTGAATGGTACGGGGACCAAAGCTTGCCCACCATGAACGGACATTCGCGCGCATGGTTGTGTTCACCCCAAGCGTAGTAGACTTTCCCGGTTCGAAGGTTGATGAATTCAGCGCCTAGTTCTTGGCGGAATTCCAGTTCAGTCATTGTGCGTTTTGCGGTGGCGATTTCTTCCGGCGTCCACCACCAGGCTTCCCAGCTGGGGGCGTGAATGATGTTCCAATCAGGATCGGTGGCGTGGGTGTTCTTCAAGTCATACAGCCAATCAAAACCATTCGGGCTGGACATGATGTCCGCCCACCCTTTTGATTTCGCAAGCATTGGGAAAACAACCATCGTCCACAAGTCCTTGTGCTGTTGGCGCGCTTCATCGATCACGGCACCGTTCAAACTTTCCGTTCGAAGATCTTCGAAGTTCTGTCCCGACTTGAAGAAGATGTTGTTCTTCCCCACAAGTTCCACCCGGCGTTCTGTTTCGGACTTGTATTTCAACAGCTGGCTTTTGAATGGGTGAATGAATCGAAGGTAGCGTTCGAAAACAATTTCAGCGGCGGAAATTGTTTGAAGCACGTGCCAGTATGTGGACCACTTTTGCCACGGGGACTGAAGCGGTTTCCAAACAAGTTTTCGATAGCCGATTGTTGTTTTCCCAGACTGACGGCCCCAAAGGGAAAGGTTGAATCGGGCTAGCGATTGATCAAACTTCTTTTGTGGTGATGTCCGGCGCGGTAGTCTTAGGACTATCTTGTCATTCGACTTCATCCGGCCATTCAAGCACTATGTCTTTTGGTTTGTCATCTTCACTTGGCGCTTCAGCCGGGGCTTCAGAACGTGGGTTCCGCCATTTGTCTGGTTGCCGATTGTTCAGCCAATACATGATGGCCATGGTGTCGGGCGGGTAGTGTTCCGTGTATTCCTTTTCGATGACCACGGCACGCACTTCACGCTGGCCTGTGAATTCATTTTCAACAACTTGCTTGTCCAGGAAGTGTTTCACCGCCTGGTGACTGTAGCCGGTGGCGCGGCGGAACAGACTGGCTTCAACCAATTGGTCCGCAATATTTTTGGCTTCCTTTAAGGCAAACAAAAATTCCTGGTTGGTGCGTTTCCAATAGCCGATGGTGTTCGGGTGGACACCTATGAAATCCGCAATTTCAACGTCAGTGCGGCCTTCCTGTGCCATTTCAATTATTTTTGTGAAGATGACTTCATTGAAGCTGGATGGGCGGCCAACAGGTTGAACCGCCTTTGTTTCAGATTTGGATTTCTTCTTCTTTGCCTTAGGCTTGGCCATGTCCCCCTCAATCTACCACATAGAAATTTTCGGAAGCTTAGAACGAAACCAAAGGCCTGTTCTATATCGAAGCACCATTTTGAGAAACCAACTGATTTTGTGGAACCTTTGGACGCTTCGCATTATAATATAGATATGAACCCGAAGATGAAAAACGATTTGCTAGAAATGATCCAGGGCTGGATCAATGAAGCTGACTTCACAATGTTTCAAGCACATTTCATGGACATTGATCCTGTGACTGGTGAGCGGTTCCTCACCGTCAGGTACCGCGAAGTTCAATTCAAAATCAAAATCGAACAGGTGGAAGAATAATGACCATCAGACCGAAATGCGCTTGTTGTGGTCAACGGCAAACCACGCGCAACATCAACGTGATCGGGCGCACCTTAGAAGACGGCAAAAAAACCCTTTGGTTCAATTGCCGTTCATGCAATTCAACCCTAGTTCTTTTGTCTAAGCGTTTCCACCTCGAAGGTCTTGCGGTGCATCCTTCACAACTTCGGACTTCTTAACTTCTTTTTGAACTGTGTGCTGAACAATGAAGGCTTTCAGTGTGGCCGCGGAACGCTGAAGCGTTTCGTGGTCCCGACGTGAACCTTGCATGTTGGAACAATTTTGATCCAGCATGTTTAGTGCGGCGTGGGCCTGTTCTGGTGTGACCAATGATTGCAACATGTGTTTCCCCCTGTTGGTATATTCCTATACCAGGAAGAAAACGATATACCGATATATCAGTCAATCTTGAACTTTGACTTGGTCCCTGGTGCCGCCCCAGTTCCACAGTTCGCGCGCGTGGGTTTTGCCGGACAATGAATTCACACAATGGTTCTTTTCGCCAACCAGCACGTGGGCTAGGAAATCCACAAGGCCGGCCATAGTAGTCACTACTATGCCACCACCTGACAATTGGGCCCGGCCAAGCCTTTGCGACACAGTGTCATCCGGGTGGCCACCAAGAATTGTGGAAGCGAATTGATCAACGGCCATGGCCATGTTCAGCAAATATTGCTTCACAGGGACATTGCCACTTCCCACAATCCATCTAGGTTTTCTTCAGTCCAACCAAGGGCCATGGCCACGTTGGCCACCAATGGATTGCGGCGTTCAAACTCAACGGAATATTCCCAGCTGACGATTGCATAGGATCTTGTGGGTTCCGGAAGGCTATCAAGGGCCGCTTGAATGATGGTCAGGTCAAGCCCGGCGCCCAACAACGCAAGTCTGATTTGCCGGGCTGAAATGTTGGGGAAGTATTTGAAGAACGTCACGCCGTCAAAGTGCCACCCAACCTGTGGGGCGGGGACAATGCTGTCTATGTTGATGACCTGTTGGTACCGGTGGCGTTCTTGGTCAAAGTGCGATTCATCATCAGCTTCGGTGATTCCCACAATTTGATTGTCATTGACTAAGGCAAACAACATCTAGTCATCCACTTTCATTGTCAGTAGGTGGTTGGTTTGTTGTTGCAGTCTGAAGATCGAATCAAAACAACCAAGGTGGTTGAAGAACATTTCACTGTAGAACTTGTCACGGCGACGGCGGAAGCTGGCCCTGATGCAATAGACTTCCGCACCACTTAGTTCATTCACACCCAAATTTGATTGCGTGACTGTGGCGGTCCACTCATATCCGGACCTTGTGAAGACCGGATCAAAGATTGGTGTCTTGGCCCATGATCCATTTGCCACACGAAGGATGGTGGCGCCAACCAAGTCCGACATGCAATCAATGCCGTTTCTTCGAAGCTTCAAAAGAAGTTGAAGGCCGTCAAAGGTTGGAATGTTGAACTTGGTGTGAACCACAACTTGAAACTTTGGATCAATGTCTTTTGACCATGTTCTTTCAAGAACCACGTTTGATCGATTCGATAGCGCAAGGATTTGCCCCAACCTTTGGCCAATTGGCACAATGTAGTCAGTTTGATCCATGTGCCGAATTCGTCTCATTCGTTATGCACCAAGCCGATTGAACTTGCGTGTTCAACGCCATCGACGGGAATTTCAATTTCCATCACATAGTGGTTCAAATCATAGAGTAGATCCGCACTGACTGGTGTGATTTGGAAATAGCCGTTCACGTCGGGCACAACCGAAACTTGCGAAAGTCCGGGCACTACGGCGCCAAGCTTGTCGCGCACCCGATAGGATGCGTTGCCAAGGTTTGAATCCACTCTTTCACCATTGCGATTGATCCAGAAAGAACACTCGAATTGATTTGCGGCATTGATGTTGGCCACAGCGCAAATCTGAAACACGGGCACAGCTTGAATTGTGCCCGGGGTGAATGTGCCTTGGTACGCTTGGGACGCGGTGAATATATCTGACATACTATGATTCCCTTAGGCTTGGGCGGATGTCCACACCGGGGGGCGCCGCAAATGTATATCGGACAAGTGTGCCGACAACATTTGGAATCACACCCAGCGCGTTCCATGTGACGCCACTGTCTGTTGAATATTGGAATAGTGCCGCATTGGTCACGGTGTTGTGGTTGACCAACAAGACGTTGCTTAGATCAAGGGCCCGGTAGTGAAGCGTTGGAACTGTTGACGGGTAGGCAAGCTTCAATCTGAACGCGGTTCTTGATGGGTTCCCGTTGTCGGAATCATCAACGCTTAGTTCCCACTGTTCAGAACTATCGGTCAAGGATTCATAGCCTAGGAAAAAATCTTGGAGCTGGGCCGGAATCGATGTGTCCAAAGCTATGGTGTCCCACAATATTTTGAACTGAATTTGTTGACCGGCGGCAAAGGCTGTCAGGTCTTCCGCGAAAGGAATCGGAACCCAGCCACCTGTTGGTGAACCAAAGCCTGAAGTTCTGTAGCAAACTTCAAGTGATCCTGTGTAGTCAAACAGCACGTCTATTGTCGTGATGAATTTCAACACAGCTTCGGGTGTGTCTAACACTTTTGTGATGGCCCATGAATAGTCAAACAGTGATGATGACTTGATGTCCGCGGCCATGATGCCGCGCTGGCCAGCTGATCCGTTGGCAATCACCATCCATCCGTCTTCAAAATCCATACATGTGACCGATGACGCTGGCTGAAGTTCCACAACTTCGTTCACAAAGCCTTCGAAGTATTTGTTGTTGGTACCGCCATAGATGACATCAATGACGTTGTTCACGAATTGCTTCATGACGAAAACAAGGCCCGTGGAATATATCGCTCTGTCTAGCGCGTTTGACCATGCGGCGTTGGTGGCCGCGGGGGCCACGATTTGGTTTGGCGTTCCTAGCATGTTGACCGTGGCGAGTGATGGCCATATGACCGCGCCCGCTGTCAGTTCGGAAAGCTTGCCAAGGTACATTTGGGTTCCCGTGGCAAAGAATGCGCAATCAAAACCAGACAGCGGCCCGTGTTGTGGCGTCGCAAAGTCTTCCGAATCAGAAAGCAAAAGTGTTCCGGTCAACGCCGGTAGGTTTCCTGTTTTGTGGGAAAATAGCGCGGAAGTTTGTCCAAATGCGCGACCGATTGTGGCGGCGGAAATGTCCGTGGTGAAGTTGATTGCGGCGCCACCTGTGGTTGCGGAAAGCTGGAATGATGTCGCGGCCACAGAGTTGATGACAAAATATGTGGTGCCGACAACTAAGCCAGTTCCACCGGTCAATGCGGTGAATGTGACTTGGTCCCCGTTGTTGAACGGATGTCCCGCACAAGAAATAATGTCGGTTGCGGCCACACCTGTTGCAGCGAACCCCGCCCATGTGGGCGTCAGATTTGTTGTGAAAACAAAATATTGGTGGGTGGCTGAAACACCGTTGTGGACATAGAGTTTGTTCGCCACTTTGTCCAACACCGATCCAGCGGATTGTGTTTGAAGGTGGCCCGCACCAAGCTGACCTGGTTCTTGAAGAAAATAAACAGCCTTTTGGTCATTGCTTGTGGCGAAAGGAATGGTGGGGAATCCGATTGGCACAAAGTCAGATAGCGCAAGGTTGTTGACCAGCATGGTTCCACCGTTGATCAGCACGGAACCAGTTGTGGTCAGGAACACGCGCCAATTTGTGGTGCCGTCATCCACAACTTTGATTGATCGAAAGGTGGTGGTTGTTGCCGCGACATCGGGTGTTGAAATGTTCACGCGGCCAACGGGGGCGTAGACACCGGTCGTTAGATTAAATGAATATAGAAGAAGTGGAACCACCCCGCCGGTTTCAGGGCCTACGGCAAAAATTCGTCCGTTGGGTGTCATGGCCAGTCCG
>Ga0075163_10000891_pt1 | contig 39932 bp, 31 predicted proteins | sample JI1023141ADNA_FD_71478 | JGI IMG/M metagenome (GOLD analysis project Ga0075163, IMG submission 71478) | Wastewater effluent complex algal communities from Wisconsin, to seasonally profile nutrient transformation and Carbon sequestration -... | ecosystem: Engineered > WWTP > Effluent > Algae...
GTCCGCATCGTCGCCGCCACCAACCGCAACCTCGAGGACATGGTCGCCCGCCAGCGCTTCCGCGAGGACCTGTACTACCGCCTGCGCGTGCTCTCGCTGCCGATGCCGGCGCTGCGCGAGCGCGGGCCCGCCGACCTCGACCAGCTCGCCACGCACTTCCTCAGCGGCTTCGCGCAGCGCCACGGCAAGCCGGTGCAGCGCTTCAGCGCGGCGGCGCTGGCCCGGCTGCACGCGCACGCGTGGCCGGGCAACATCCGCGAGCTCGAGAATTGCATCGAGGGCGCCGTGGTCCTCTGCAACGCCGACACCATCGACCTCCCCGACCTGCCGCTGCCGCCCGACGGCGGCCCGCCGGCGCCGACGCGCGGCAAGGCGGCCGGGCGCCCCGCGGTCGAGCTCGGGCGCCTGTCCTGGGACGAGATGGAGAGGCTGTACATCGAGGCCGTGCTGGCCCACCACGGCGGCAACCGCAGCGCCGCGGCCAAGGCGATGGGCATCGGGCGCACCACCCTGCTGCGCAAGATCCAGCAGCACCAGATCCAGGCCTGATTCATTTCGATACGGGTGCTCCGTTTCGGAGCACCGCGGCCGCGCGGCCGTCGCGACGCGGCGGCGAAGATCGGGGACGCGGCGCTGGCACGCCGCCTGCTACGAGGCGGGCATGGCCACCAAGAACTCCCCCGCCCCCGCCTCCGAGCTCGAGCCCCATGATGCCGATGACGCCGCCTGGCGCGCCGGCCGGCCCGCGGAGGACCCGGAGAAGATGAAGCGCTGGGGCTTCGTCACCGCCAAGCCGTCCGAGTACCTGATCCACATGCGCCGCGGCAAGATCCGCCGGCGCACGACCGGCCAGGGCGCGAGCTGCTTCAAGATGCCGTGGGACTCGGTGGCGATCGTGCCGACCACGATCAACCGCCTGCGCTTCAGCGCGGACCAGGTGACGCTCGAGAAGGTCGGCGTGCAGATCACCGGGCTCGCGGTCTACCGCGTCGTCGAGCCCGAGCTGACGTTTCGCATGCTCAACTTCTCGTACTCCGAGCGCGCCTCGGAGAAGCTCGCCGACATCCTGCAGGAGATGTTCATCGGCGCGACCCGCCGCCTGGTCGCCAACCTCTCGATCGAGGACGTGATGACCCGCCGCAAGGAGGCGATCGCCACCGAGCTGCTCGCCGAGCTCGCGCCGGTCGTCGAGGGCCGCGGCCGCGGCGACGACACGACCAGCACCGGCTGGGGCGTCGTGCTCGACACGGTCGAGGTCCAGAACGTCCGCGTGCTCAGCGAGACCGTGTTCACCGACATGCAGACCCGCTTTCGCGCCGAGCTGACGATGCGCGCCCGCCAGGCCGAGCTCGACAGCAGCCGCGAGATCGCCACGCGCGAGGCCGCCGCCAACCGCGAGATCGAGGAGGCGAGGATCTCGAGCGACACCGCGACCCGCGAGCTGCGCGCCCAGGCCGAGAGCCGCGCGACCCAGGCCGAGCTCACCGAGGAGGCCAAGCGCGCCGAGCTGCGCGCCCGCGCCGCCGAGGCGAAGGGTCAGCAGGAGCAGGCCCGCGCGCTCGCCGAGCTGCACGGCCAGGCCGAGCTGACCGGCGAACGCGGCGCCCGCGAGCAGGCCCGTCAGCTCGCCGAGCTGCGCGCGCGCACCGAGCTCGACGCCGAGAAGGCCCAGCAGACCGAGGCCGCACGGCTCGCCCAGATCGCCCGCGACCGCAAGCTCGCGGAGGCCGAGCGGGCGCTGCTCGAGGTCAAGCACCAGAACGCCGCCCGCGAGGCCGAGCTGGCCGCGCTGCTGCACACGCAGAAGGCCCGCGCGATGGCCGAGATGAAGGAGGCCGAGAGCGTCGCCGCGGCCAGGATCCAGCAGCGCGAGCTCGAGATCAAACGCCTCGCCGGTGAGGTCGCCGGGGCCGCCGCGCGCGTGCAGCGGGAGATCGAGAACCTCGTCTCCGACGACAAGATCCGGCTCGCGCTGGTCGAGACCGGGCTGCCCGCGGTCGCCTCCGCGTTCGCGCAGAAGTTCGGCGAGGTCAAGTTCACCGCGATCGGCGGCGACGCGGGCGACCCCTCGGCGATGATCGGCCGCGGCATCGCCCAGGTGATGGCGCTGGTCAAGGACGTCGGCGCCGAGGTCCTCGCCCCCAAACCCCGCGCGTGATCGTCCGGCGCCGACGTCCGCGTACCGCGAGCTTTGACGGCCCGGGAGCCGCCGCGCACCCTGCCTGCATGACCATGATCGACAGGAACTTCGGGTGGGCGCGCGCGGCGGCGCTGCTGTGCGTGGCGACGGCGGGCTGCGGCGACGACGGGGGGGCCACCTCGGGCTTCACGGTGTCGGTCACGAACACCACGCCGCCCGTCACGTCCGACACGACGGGCGACCCGGCGACGACCACCGAGGCGCCGCCGACGTCGACGACCGACGCGCCGGAGACGTCGTCGACGACCGCCGTCGACCCGACGACCGGCGGCACCAGCACCGAGCCCGGCACCGGCACCGACCCGGACACGAGCGCGACGAGCACGGGCGAGCCCGCGAGCTCCTCGACCGGCGCCGACCCGTTCTGCGGCGACGGCCTGCCCGGACCGCTCGAGGAGTGCGACGACGGCAACATGGACGACACCGACATGTGCCTCGCCACCTGCGTGCTCGCCAAGTGCGGCGACGGCGTGGTGCAGGACGGCGTCGAGGGCTGCGACGACGGCAACATGGAGGACGCCGACGGCTGCACCAACGAGTGCAAGTCCGCGAGCTGCGGCGACGGCAAGCTGCAGATGGGCGAGGCCTGCGACGACGGCAACGCCGACGACACCGACCCGTGCCTGGCGACCTGCGTCGCGGCGAGCTGCGGCGACGGCAAGGTCCAGGCCGGCGTCGACGAGTGCGACGACGGCAACATGGTCGACACCGACGCGTGCCTGCCGACCTGCAAGGCCGCGAAGTGCGGCGACGCCAAGGTCCAGGCCGGCGTCGAGGAGTGCGACGACGCCAACATGCTCGACACCGACGCGTGCCTCGGCACCTGCAAGGCCGCGAAGTGCGGCGACGGCAAGGTCCTGATGGGCACCGAGGAGTGCGACGACGGCAACATGGTCGACAACGACGCGTGCTCGAACGCGTGCAAGAACGTGGTGGTGATCAAGAACTGCAAGCTGCTGCTGGCGTCGAAGCCCGGCTCGCCGAGCGGCCTGTACATGGTCGACCCCGACGGCAACGGCGGCGCGGCGCCGATCCAGGTCTACTGCGACATGGTGACCGACGGCGGCGGCTGGACCCTGATCCTGAACCGCAACGTCAACTCCGACCAGACCGGCCAGCCCGACATCAACGTCGCCAACGGCGTCTACGACAACACCCGCGCGACCAACTGGAACCTCGACGTCGACCTGTTCTGGGCCGACGCGACGCAGTGGGTGTTCGCCGACAAGCAGAACGACAACTGCAATAACTGCGCGATCTCGCAGTACGACTCGGCGATCCGCAGCGACAAGCCGGCGATCCCGGCCTACAGCAACGTCTGCAACGGCGTGTCGCAGCAGATCAACATCAAGAAGCTCGTCGGCCCGAGCGCCAACATGGTCGGCACCGCCTTCCAGTGCGACGCGACGCTCGGCTGGGGCAGCTGCGGCGGCAAGAACTGCCACTTCGGCACCCACCACCAGAACACCGCGAGCGACGGCTCGTGGTCGCAGAACCTCTACAACGAGATGCACTTCCCGTCGGCGTATTCGAACTACAAGCAGTACGGCAACTACCTCCAGGAGCCGTCGGCCTACTGTCGCAGCTGCGGCGGCGGGCTCACGCCGACGTTCAACAACTCGAGCAGCTGCTGCCAGCAGCAGCTCTTCAACGCCAAGTCGCGCTGGACCATCTGGGCGCGCTGATCGGTGATCGCGTGGCCGCGGCGGCGCGGCTCTAGCCGCGCACGCCGACGACCTCCTCGACGGGTACGCCCTCGTACCACGGGAGGCCGGCCTCCTCGCTGTGCTGGATCTCCGAGATGACCTGCGCCCCGAACAGGATGATGAGCGCCGCGAACTCGAGCGTGAGCAGGACGATGATGACCGTGGCGAGCGAGCCGTAGACCACGCTGACCAGCGAGATCTTGGCGAAGTAGACCATCAGCACGCGGCGCAGCCCGTCCCACAGGATCGCCGCCGCGAGCCCGCCCGCGAGCGCGCGCTTGAACGAGACCTCGGTGATCGGCATGACCCGATAGATGGACGTGAACAGCACGACCTGGGTGATGAAGCCGGCGAGCTTGAGGACCAGCGCCGGCGCGGCGCCGAGGGACAGGGCCATGCCGAAGATGCGCAGGTCGGTCTCCGAGATGGCCTCGACGAGGCCGACCAGCGCGGTCAGCGAGAACAGGCCCAGGCCCGTGACGACGATCCAGATGTAAGGCAGCAGGGCCGACATCCAGAAGCCGCGGTTGCGGCGGCTCTTGGCGCGGGCGAAGATGATGGCGAGCGCGCCCTCGAGGATCTTGAAGGCCCAGGTCGAGAAGAACAGCAGGACGAGGATGCCGATGCCGCCGATGACATCGGCGTTCTCGATCAGCGCGGCGACCTGGTCGGTGATCGTCTGGGCCTGCGAGGGGATCAGCAGCGCGAGCTCGGTGCGGATGATGTCGAGGAGCTGCTGGCGGTCGAGCACGTGGGTGAGGCCGACGAGCAGCACCGTCAGCATCGGCACGATCGACAGCATCACGTTGTAGGCGATCCCGCCGGCGAGCAGCAGCGCGTGGTTCTTGCTGAGGTGGGACAGGACCCGCACCGTGAACCGCCCCAGGCGCAGGGCGGCGATGGGGACGCGCCGCAGACCGGTCACCGGCGGGCCCGCCGCGGCGGGCACGGCGAGCTTCGGGGCTGTCGCGGCGGGGTCCGTCATGGTCCGGGCGGGCCAACCATACGCCCTTCCCCGCCGGCCGGTAGGGTCCGGCCGCGGGCGCGGACGCACGCGCGATCCGCTATGCTCCGCCGCCGCCGATGAACTACCGCCACCATTATCACGCCGGCGGCGCCGCCGACCTGCTCAAGCACCTCGTGCTCACGCTGCTCGTGCGCCGCCTCCAGGCCAAGCCGGCGCCGCTGTGTTACCTCGACACCCACGCCGGCGCGGGCAGCTACGACCTCGCGCATGAGATGTCTCAAAAGACAGGTGAGTACACGCGCGGGGTCGCGCGGCTGTGGGGCCCGGGCGCGCTCCCGGGGGCGCTGGGCGACCTGCTGCGGGTGATCGAGGGCCACAACCCGGACGGCCAGCTGCGCGTGTATCCGGGCTCGCCGCGGGTCGTGCGGGCCCTGCTGCGCCCGGGCGACCGCATGATCTGCTGCGAGCTGCACGGCCGCGACTTCGAGCGCCTGCAGCAGGAGTTTCGCGGCGACCCGCAGGTCGGCGTGCACATGCGCGACGGCTACGAGGGGCTCAAGGCGTTCTTGCCGCCGGCGGAGCGCCGCGGGCTCGTGCTGATCGATCCGCCGTTCGAGCGGCCCGACGAGTTCGCGGCGATGCTCGCCGGCTTCAAGGTCGCCCACGCGCGCTGGCCGACCGGCGTGTACGCGCTGTGGTACCCGATCAAGAGCGCGGCCGCGGTCGGCAAGCTCCACGGCGCGCTCATGCAGAGCCAGATCCGGCGGATCCTGTGCGCCGAGCTGTACGCGCGCGCGGGCGTCGCGGACGACGCGCTCGCCGGCTCCGGCATGATCGTCGTCAACCCGCCGTACCACAGCGACCAGGCGCTGCGCGGCGTGCTGCCCGTGCTCGCCGCGCGGCTCGCCGGGACCGACAGCGTCGACGAGCACCCACCGCTGCGCACCCGCGTCGAGTGGCTGGTCGGCGAGTGAGGAGCGGCGCGCGTCGGCGCCCGCGCGGCGGTCCGGCGGTTGCGTGGTAGCCTCGGGGCCCGGCATGACAGACCCCGCCAATCCCGAGGCCCCGGAGCATCCACCCCTGCTCGCCGACTTCGGAGAATTCGGCGGGCGCTACGTCGCCGAGACGCTGATGCCTGCGGTCGAGCAGCTCGCGCGGGCGTGGCCCGAGGCCTGGGCGGATCCGGGGTTTCAGGCCGAGTACCGCCGGATCCTGCGCGACTACGTCGGTCGGCCGAGCCCGCTGAGCGCGGCGCCGCGGCTGGCCCTCGCGGTCGGCGGCGGGCGGATCTTCTTCAAGCGCGAGGACCTGAACCACACCGGCTCGCACAAGATCAACAACAGCATCGGTCAGGTGCTGCTCGCGCGGCGGCTCGGCAAGACGCGCATCATCGCGGAGACCGGCGCGGGCCAGCACGGCGTCGCCACGGCGACCGCGTGCGCCTACTTCGGCATGCCCTGCGTCGTGTACATGGGCGCCGAGGACGTCGCGCGCCAGGCCCTCAACGTCGTGCGCATGCGCCTGCTCGGCGCCGAGGTGCGCCCGGTCAGCAGCGGCTCGGCGACGCTCAAGGACGCGATCAACGCGGCGCTGCGCGACTGGGTCGCCAGCGTCGAGACCACGCACTACGTGATCGGCAGCGTGATGGGCCCGGACCCCTACCCGCTGATGGTCCGCGAGCTGCAGCGCGTGATCGGCGAGGAGGCGCGCGCGCAGATCCTCGAGGTCACCGGGCGCCTGCCCGACGCGGTCGTCGCGTGCGTCGGCGGCGGATCCAACGCGATGGGGATCTTCGCCGCCTTCGTGCCCGACCGCGACGTCCAGCTGATCGGCGTCGAGGCGACCGGCGAGGGCATCGACACCGGCCGCCACGCGGCGACGATGGCCGGCGGCGAGGTCGGCGTGTACCACGGCATGCGCAGCCTCGTGCTGCAGACCGCCGACGGCCAGCTGCAGGAGGCGCACTCGATCTCCGCCGGCCTCGACTACCCCGGCATCGGCCCCGAACACGCGCACCTGCGCGCGATCGGGCGGGCCCGCTACGTCGGCGTCAGCGACCGCGAGGCGCTCGCGGCGACGGCCCAGCTCGCGCGCACGGAGGGCATCATCCCGGCGCTCGAGACGGCCCACGCCGTCGCCGCGCTGCCGCAGATCGTCCGCGAGCTCGGGCCCGACGCGATCATCCTCGTCAACCTCAGCGGCCGCGGCGACAAGGACATGCACACCGTGATGTCGCACCTCGACCCCGGCGCGCTCGAGCTGATCAAGGAGGCGGAGAAGGGCCGCGACGCCGCGCGCTCGGCCGTCCGCGGCGCGGTCGTCGTGCCGCTGCCCGACGCCCCCGACCCCGACCCCGACTTGATGATCGTCGACGGCCACGAGCTGCAGTCGACCCGCGAGGAGGAGACATGACCGTCGAGACAGGTACTTCGGGACAGGAACAAACGGACAGGCCCTCCCCGCTCGCGGCCCGGTTCGCGGCGACGCGGGCCGAGGGCCGCGCGGCGCTGGTCGGCTACCTGACCGCCTTCGACCCGACGCGCGCGGCCTCGTTCGAGCGGCTGTGCGCCGCGTGCGAGGCCGGCCTCGACGTGCTCGAGCTCGGCGTGCCGTTCTCCGACCCGAGCGCCGACGGCCCGACGATCCAGGCGGCGATGGTGCGCGCGCTCGCCAGCGGGGCCACCGTCGCGGGCACGCTCGAGCTCGCGGCCCGGCTGCGCCGCCGCTTCGACACCCCGATCGTCCTGTTCAGCTACACCAACCCGCTGCTGCGCTTCGGCGTCGACGAGCTGCTCGCGGCCGCGACCGCGGCCCAGATCGCCGGGCTGCTGCTCGTCGACCTGCCGCCGGAGCACGCCGCCAAATTGCGCGAGCCGGCGCGCGCGCGCGGGCTCGACTGGGTCGGCCTGGTCGCGCCGACGACGACGCCGCACCGCCGCGCGTCCGTGCTCGCGGGCGCCAGCGGCTTCGTGTACGCGGTCAGCCTCACCGGCGTGACCGGTGCCGCGCTCGACCCCGCCGACGCCAGGCTACACCAGGCCCTCGCCGAGCTGCGGGCCGCGACCGCGCTGCCGGTCGTCGTCGGCTTCGGGGTGCGCACGCCCGACGACGTGCACGCGCTGGCCCGCAGCGCCGACGGCGTGGTCGTCGGCTCGGCGCTCGTCGAGGCCGGCAACCGCGGCCCGGCCGAGCTCGGGGCGCTGGTCGCGGAGCTGCGGGCCGCGACCGCGCGCGACGGGTCGCGGGATCAGGCGAATATCGGCTGACACCAGGGACATGTCGTCGGGGACATGCCCGAAGCGACATGCCCGCAAGGACATGCCCGCAGGGACATGTCCCTTCAGCGCCCCTGATGCGCGCGGCAGGCCGCGAGCAGCGCGACGATCTTCGCGCGGTCCTTCTCGCCGCGCTGCGCCCCCGCGAGCTCCGAGCCGCTGGCGACGTCGAGGCCGGCCGGATCGACCGCCACGAGCGCCTCGGCGGCGTTCTCCGCCGTGATGCCCCCTGCCAGCCACACCGGCGCCACCGCGCCGAGCCGCTGCACGGCCGCGCGCGCCCAGGTCCAGTCGGTCGTCTGCCCCGCCCCGCCGTAGCCCGGAACCGCCGCGTCGAGCAGCACGCGCGTCGGCGCCGGCGCCGGCACCCGCAGCTCGTCGAGCCCGGGCGTCCCGCGGATCACCCACATGCGCGGCAGGTCCGGCTGCGGCGCGTCGGGGTCGTCGCTGATGATCTGGATCAGATCGAGGCCGAGAGTCGCGTGCGCGCGCAGGACCTCCTCGCTGGAAGGATTGACGAACACCCCGACGCGCTCGGGCCCGCCGCGCTGCGGCAGCCCGCGCAGCAGCACGGCCGCCTGCGCGAGCGTCAGGCCGCGGCGCGAGCCGGACCACAGGTTGATGCCGACCGCGTCGACCCCGAGCTCGACGCAGGTAGCGAGGTCCTCGGGGCGGGTCACGCCGCAGATCTTGAGCTTCACCGACATGGCCGGGCGGACAGGTTCATGAGGACATGTCCCGACGGACAGCTCACAGCTCGAGGATCAGCTGGCGCAGCGCCTCGCCGGGGTTCGGGGCCTGCATCAGGTAGCTGCCGATCAGGATCGCGTCGGCCCCGGCGTCGCGCAGGCGGATCGCGTCGGCGGCCGACTTGACGCCGCTCTCGGCGACGTACGTGAAGCTGGCGGGGACGAGCTTGCGCAGGCGGGCGCAGCGGTCGGGGTCGAGCTCGAAGGTGTTGAGGTCGCGGGCGTTGACGCCGATCAGGCGGGCGCCGGCGGCCATCGCCCGGTCGATCTCGTGCTCGTCGCGGGTCTCGCACAGCACCTGCATCTCGAGCTGCGTCGCAAACTCGAGCAGCGAGCGCAGCTGCGGGGGCGGCAGGGCGGCGACGATCAGCAGCACGCAGTCGGCCCCGACCCGCTTGGCCTCGACGATCTGGGTCTTCTCGATGATGAAGTCCTTGCACAGCAGCGGCAGCGTGATCGTCTGGCGGACCGTGCGAAGGTCGTCCCAGCTGCCGCCGAAGTGGCGGTCGGTCAGGATGCTCATGCAGGTCGCGCCGCCGGCCGCGTAGAGCGTGGCGACGTGGCGCGGGTCGGCGTCCTCGCGCAGCGCGCCGGCGGACGGCGAGGCGCGCTTGAACTCGGCGATGATCGCCGGGCGCGGGCCCTCGCGCAGCGCCGCGATGAAGTCGCGCGGCCGCGGCAGTCGAGCCCCGAAGTCCGCGAGCTCGCGGTCGGACAGGCCCGACGATCGCGTCGCCTTCGCGCTCGCCAGTTCGGCCCGCTTCGCGGCCAAGATCTTGTCCAGGAACGACCCTCCCGATCCCGTCATGGTCGGCCGAGTATGCCGCAGGCGCGGCCGGATCGCGGGCCCGACATCGATCGTCTTCAGGCCCGGCTGCAGGCGACCAGATCGGCGAGCACGCGGCGGGCGCTGCCGTCGTCGAGCGCCGCGCCGATGCGGGCGGCCAGCGCCGGCAGCTCGGCGAGCTCGCCCTCGCCGGCGACGAGCAGCGCGAGCGCGCCGCTGTACTGCACAGACGTGCGGTACGGGCCGGGCTCGCCGTCGAGGAGCCGCCGCAGGGCCGCCGCGTTGCCGGCGGGATCTTCGCCCGCGAGCCCCTGGATGGCCGCCGGCGGCAGGCCGGCGTCGGCGGGGCGCAGCACGTGCGTGCGCAGCTCGCCGCGGCGCCACTCGGCGACGACGCTCTCGCCCTCGGGGCTGAGGTCGTCGATGCCGGGCGGGCCGTCGTCGGCGGCGCGGCGGCCGGCGAGCAGGCCGTGGACGACGAACACGCGCTCGCTGCCGAGGTCGCCGAGCGCCGCGGCCATGGCGGCGCAGCGGCGCGGGTCGAACACGCCGATGACCTGGCGGCGGACGCCGGCGGGGTTGGTCATCGGGCCGAGCAGGTTGAAGATCGTGCGCAGGCCGAGGGCGCGGCGCGGCGCGGCGGCGTGCTTCATCGCGGGGTGCAGGCCGGGCGCGAACAGGAAGCCGACGCCGACGGTGTCGACGCAGCGGGCGACGGTCTGCGGGCCGGCGTCGATGTCGACGCCGAGCTGGGCGAGCACGTCGGCGCTGCCGCTCGGGCTCGAGATCCCGCGGTTGCCGTGCTTGGCGACGGCGACCCCGCAGGCGGCGACGGCCAGCGCGACCGCGGTCGAGACGTTGCGCCGCGCGATCCCGCTGCCGCCGGTCCCGCAGGTGTCGATCGCGTCGGCGCGGCAGGGCACGCGGATCACCGCCTCGCGCATCGCCGCGACCGCGCCCGCGATCACCTCCGCCCGCTCGCCGCGGATCGCCAGGCCGAGCAGCAGCGCGCCGATCTGGGCCGGGTCGGCCGCGCCCCGCACGATCCCGCGGAAGATCTCCGCCGCCCCGGCGCGCCCGAGCGGCTCGTCGCGGACCAGCCGGGCGAGGCCCTCGCGGATCGCCGCGTCCGCGGGCGCGGCGGCGGGCGAGAGCGCGGGCGAGGCGGTCGCGGGCGTGTCGGTCATGCTGTCCCCTGGTTCCTGTCCGTTTCGACATGTCCCGCGGGACATGTCATGCGTGCGCTGCCATGACGGAGTCGCGGGCGTCGAGGAAGTTGGTCAGCAGCGCGTGGCCGTGCTCGCTGAGCACCGACTCCGGGTGAAACTGCACGCCGAACAGCGGGCGGCTGGTGTGGCGCACGGCCATCAGCTCGCCCTGGTCGGTGCGGGCGACCGCGGCGAGCGTCGCGGGCAGCGTCTCCTCGCGGGCGACGAGGCTGTGGTAGCGGGTCGCGGTGAACGGCGACGGCAGGCCGGCGAACACGCCGGTGCCGTCGTGGTGCACCGGGGACAGCTTGCCGTGCATGATGCGCCCGGCTCGCTCGACGGTCGCGCCGTGGACCTCGCACAGCGTCTGGTGGCCGAGGCACACGCCGAGCAGCGGGATCACCGGCGCGTCGGCGTCGGCGAGCACGCGGCACAGGTCCTGGCACACGCCGCTGTCGCTCGGGCGACCTGGCCCCGGGGACAGGAGCACGTGGCTCGGCCGGTCGGCGAGCACCTGCGCCGCCGAGATCGCGTCGTTGCGGTAGACGTCGACGACCGCGCCGAGCTGCAGCAGGTACTGCACGAGGTTGAAGGTGAACGAGTCGTAGTTGTCGACGACGAGCACGCGGCAGCCCGGGCGCGCGGCCGCGACGGGGCGCAGGCGCTGGCCGGCCGCGGCCAGCAGCGGGGGCTCGGCGGGGTCGTGGGTCGGCATGGCGGGTGTCCTTTCGGGCATGTTCGATGGGTCAGGTGTGGCGCGCGGATCAGGTCGACCGGGCGCGGGACGCCTGGGCCATCGCCAGCGCGCGCAGCACGGCGCTGGCCTTGGCCTGGCACTCGCTGTCCTCGGCCTCGGGCTGCGAGTCGAAGACCAGGCCGGCGCCGGCCTGGACGCGGATCTCGCGGTCGGTGGCGACGAGCGAGCGGATGCAGATCGCGAAGTCGGCGGCGCCGTCGAAGCCGAGGTAGCCGACCGCGCCGCCGTACCAGCCGCGGGCCGCGGGCTCGAGCTCGTCGATGATCTGCAGCGCGCGGATCTTCGGCGCGCCGCTGAGGGTGCCGGCGGGGAAGGTCGCGCGCAGCGCGTCGATCGCGGTCAGGCCCGCGCGCAGCTCGCCCTGGACCTCGCTGACGATGTGCATCACCCGGCTGTAGCGCTCGAGCGCGAACGACTCGGTGACGCGCACGCTGCCGGCGACACACACGCGGCCGAGGTCGTTGCGGCCGAGGTCGACGAGCATCAGGTGCTCGGCGCGCTCCTTGGCGTCGGCGAGCAGCTCGGTCGCCAGCGCCTCGTCCTCGGCGACGTCGCGGCCGCGCGGGCGCGTCCCGGCGATCGGGCGTACGGTCACGCGCAGCCCGCCCTGCGCCGGCGGCGACGGCGAGTTGGCCCCCGAGACGGGCGGCGCGAGGGCCTCGCGGTCGAGTCGGACCAGCACCTCCGGCGACGCGCCGATCAGCGCGGCCGACGGCAGCTCGAACAGGTACATGTACGGCGCCGGGTTGGTGACGCGCAGCATGCGGTAGATGTCGACGACGCCGGTGCGCCCGCGCGGCGCGGTGAACCGCTGCGACAGCACGACCTGGAAGATGTCGCCGGCCGAGATGTACTCGCGGGCGCGGCGGACCGCGGCGAGGAAGCCCTCGCGGGTCCACGGCGCCGCGGGCTCGAGCGCGGGCGCGGCGACCTCGGGCAGCCGCTGCGGGCGGAGCATGTGCGGGCTGTCGATCAGCGCGGCGACGTCGTCGACGCGCGCGCGCGCGGCCGCCAGCGCCATCTCGAGCCCGCCGTCGGTGTGTGGGCACGCCCCCGCGACGATCTGCACGCGCTGGCTGAAGTTGTCGAACACCACGACCGTGTCCGACACGATCAGGTCGACCGCCGGCAGGTCGCTGACGCGGGCCCCCGCGCCGTGGCCCGGCGGGAACTGCTCGAAGGCGCGGACCGCATCGTGGCCCCACACGCCGACCAGGCCGCCCCAGAAGCGCGGCAGGCCCGGCGCCGGCGGGCTGTGGTACGCGGCCAGCAGCGCCTCGAACGCGTCCAGGCCGCGGCTGCGCCGGGGCACGCCGGCCGGCAGCATGAAGCCGGGCGCCGCCTCGATCTCGAGCGCCAGCTCGTCGCCGTTCCAGGTGCCGACGACGCGCGCGCGGCAGCCGATGCCGACGACGCTGTAGCGGGCCCAGCGTTCACCGCCGGCGCCGACCGACTCGAGCATGTACGTCACATGCGCGAGCGGGCCGCCGCCGTCGCGCTGGAACGTGCGCAGGCGGGCGTAGACCTCGACGGGCGTGACGCCGTCGCACAGGAGTTCGCGCCACACGGGGATCAGGCGCGCAGGCTCGACTGCCGTCATGCGCCCAGGATACACCCGCGACCGCGTTCACGGGCGCGCCGCGACGCGGGCGCGAACGACGACGGCCGCCCGCGGATCGCACGCGATCCAGGGGCGGCCGACGCGAGCGCCGGGAGCGGCGCCCGATGTCGCTACATCAGCGGTCGTGGCCGCGGCCGTGGCCGTGGCCGCGGTCGTCCCTGTCCTTGTCCCTGTCGTGCCCGCGCCCGCGATCGTCGCGCCCGCGTCCGCGGCCGCGGCCGACGCGGTCCTTGAGGCGTCCGGCGGTCAGGCTCGTACCGCTGCCGCTGCTGGTGTCGCTGACGTTGAGCTTGCCGAGCGAGAAGCCGCTGCCCGCGACCGAGGACGCCGTGAAGTTCAGCGTGCCGGTGACGATCTGCCCGGTGCTGTCGCTCCAGGCGTACGTGAGGACGAGATGGTCCTCGGCGGTCGAGGTGACCGTCTGGGTGACGGTGTAGCCGGCGCTGGCCTTGACGCGCACCTCGAGCGCGCCGATCTGGTCGACCTGCGCGACCTCGCTGGAATCGAGCGCGGGCTGCTGCCAGCTGCGGGTGTAGAACGCGTCGGGGTTGGCGATCGGGGTCACCGTCGTCGTCGTCGGCGCCGGGTCGATGTCGGAGACCGCGCGGGTCTTGGCGACCGTCAGCCCCGACACCGGGTTGTCACCCTCGCCGAGGAAGCTGATCGTGATCACGCCGATCTGCGCCGTCGAGCTGACGGCGAAGGTCATCTGATAGTCCGTGCTCTCGTCGTCGCTGCCGCTGGCGTCCTCGAACAGGTTGGTGGTGATCGTACCGGCAGGGGTGTTGAACTGCGCGTCCATCCCGAGGCCGAGCGTGGCCACGACTTGCGTGCTCGAGAAACTGGACTGGAGGAGGACATCGCGCTTGCTCTTTGGCGTTGGCATGTGTGCACCTTGTGGGTTGTTCGCGGCCGGCGACCCATGGTTTACATGCACACGCAATGGCCGCGCAAATTGTCATTTGCGCCCGCATTCGCGCGATCTGGAATCAAGCGCACAAGTGCACGCACATCAATCGCGGCGCTTGAGCTGGCCCTTGAGCCAGGTGTCGATGTCTCGAACGTGGTCCTGGGCGCCGTCGCGGGCGTAGTCCTCGCGCGCCTGCTGGGCGAGGACGACCGCGCGATCGCGGTCGCTGGCCGCGAGCGTCCGCGCGAGCACGAAGCGCAGCTCGCCGATGTCGACCGGCTCGACCCCCTTGCGCGTGCGGATCGCCAGCGCCCGCTCGAGCGCGGCGCGGGCCTCGGCGTCGCGGCCGAGCTCGGCCAGCACCTCGCCGAGGCCGAGCAGCGGGTACGCGACCTCGGCGCTGGTCGGCCCGTGCAGCAGCTCGCCGCGGGTCAGCGCGTCCTGGTAGCGCTCGCGGGCCCGCTCGAGCTCGCCGCGGGCCTGGTAGGCGATGCCGAGGTTGTAGAGGATGTCGGCGATGTCGGCCTCGTTGCCGTGGGCGCGGGTCAGGATCGCCAGCGCCTGCTCGAGCTGGGTCGCGGCGCCGTCGTTGTCGCCGGTCATGAGCAGCAGGTTGCCGAGGTTCATGCGCGTCGTGCCGACCAGCGGGTGGTCGAGGCCGAGGCTGCGGCCGCGGATGTCGAGCGCGGCCTCGAGGTGGGCGCGGGCCCGGTCGTAGCGCTCGTGGTGCTCTTCAATCAAGGCCATGTTGTTGAGGATCGCGGCGACGTCGGGGTGGTCGGGGCTGAGGTGCGCCGCGCAGATCGCCAGCGCGCGCTCGTAGTCGGCGAGCGCCTTGTCGACGTCGCGGCGGCCGTCGTGCACCGTCCCGCGCGCGTTGAGGGTCGGCAGCAGACCGGTGCTGCTCGGGCCGAGCTGCGCGGCGATCGTCGCCTCCGCGCCGTCGAGCAGCGCCAGCGCCTCGTCGCGCTGCCCGTTCGCGGCGATCACCAGCGCGAGCTGCGTGTGCAGCCGCGCGCGCTGCAGCGGCGAGGCGCCGGCGCGGTCGAGCAGCACGTCGGTGTGCCGGAGGATCCGCTCGGCCGCGCCGGACTGGCGCAGCGCCACCCCGAGCACGGCGCCGAGCTCGCCCCAGGCCTCCGCGCGCAGGTCGTCGGCGCCGGCGCGCTCGGCCTGCGCGGCGGCCTGCGTGAACGCGCCGTCGGCGGCCTCGAAGCGGCCGAGGTTCCTGAGCACGCGGCCCTGCGCGAGCAGGCCCTGGACCTCCGCGCGCGCGAGGCCCTGCGCGCGCGCCATGGCCAGCGCGTCGGCGGCGAGGCGCTCGGCGTCCTCGTACTTGACGGCGACGCGCGCCGCCTCGGCCTGCGCGAGCAGCTCCTCGACCGCCTCGATCGCCTGCTTCTGCGACTCCGACGGCGCCGCGCCGCGGGCGAGCCGCTCGGCGTCGGCGCACTCGGCGAGCTCGGGCAGCGCGTCGACGGCCTCGACCGCGTGCAGCACGACGTCCTTGTCGGCGTTGCGCAGCACCGCCGCGGTCGCGTGCAGGCGCCGCTTGTGGCGGTCGAGGCAGGCGATGCGCAGGTCGAGCAACTGCGTCGACTGCTCGTGGTGGACGTGGGTCGCCTCGCAGGCCTCGCGGCGCATCGTCAGCCACGTGCCGGACCAGACGTCGAGGCCGGCGAGCGTGGTCTCGAGCACGCGCGGGGCGAACGGCTGGTCGGTGGCGAGGAAGGCGGCGCGGATGTCCTCGCGGACAGGTCGGTCGTACACGCCGAGGAGGTGGCGCTCGGCGCCCTCGCACGGCGGCGCGCCGCCGAACACCTCCATGCCGACGAGCGCGAGCAGGCTCGCCGCGCCGCCGGCGATCAGCGCCGCGGCGACGCGCCGACGCCGGCGCAGCGACGGGTCGAAGCTGAGCGCGGTCAGCAGCGCCTCCATGTTCGGGAACCGGTCGTCGGGGTCGACCGAGAGCCCGCGCAGGATCGCCTTGCGCATGTGCACCGGCACGTCGGTGCGGCCGACCATCGCGTCGACCTTGCCGCCGAGCACGCTCAGGCTGAGCTGGAAGTAGCTCTTGGCCGGAAACGGATGGCTGCCGAACAGCGCCTCGTACAGCGCGATGCAGAACGCGAACTGGTCGGCGCGCGCGTCGACCCGCGCCGCGATGTGCTGCTCCGGCGCCATGTAGGCCGGCGTGCCGACCAGCGCGCCCGTCCGCGTCAGCCGCACCGAGGACAGCCCGGGGATCGCCGTCTCGAGCTGCGACGCCAGCAGCCGCGGCCGGTCCGGCGCCGACAGCCCGGCCTCCGCGCGCTGCGTGTCCGCGAGGTCGTGCGTGCGCGCGAAGCCCGGGACCTGCCCGCGGTCGGTCGACGCGAACGGCAGCACCGCGCCCTCCCCCGGCGCCCGCTCCGGCGCCGGCCGCTCGCGCGGCGTCGGCACGCGCCCGGGCGGCGGGATGAACTGCGGCACGCCCGGCTCGCGCGGCGCCGCGGCGACCTGCGAGGCCCCGTTGCGCGACTGCTCGAGCGCCTGGTCGACGCTCAGGATCTCCGGGCCGTCGGCGCCGCGGGCGATGCCGAAGTCGACGACGCGCACGCGGCCGTCGTGGCCGACGAGCACGTTGTCGGGCTTGAAGTCGCGGTGGATCAGCCCCGCCGCGTGCGCGCCGGCCAGCCCACGCCCGGCGTCGATGAACACGCGCAGCACCTCGTCGACCTTGCGCGGCGCCTGCTTGAGCCAGCGCGTCAGGCTGACGCCGTCGACCAGCTCCATCGTCAGGTACACGGCCTCGCCGAGGACGTTGGCGTCGTAGACCGCGACGACGTTGGGGTGCGACAGCTTGGCGAGCGCCTGGGCCTCGCGCAGCACGCGGGTCACGACGTCGCCCGCCTGCGGCCCCGGCCGCGCGTGCATCACCTTGAGCGCGATCCGCCGGTCGAGGCGCGGGTCGTAGGCGGTGTACACCACCCCCATCGCCCCGGCGCCGATGCGGTCGAGCACGATGTAGCGGTCGATCGTCGCCCCGCGCTCAAACTTGAGCGCGTTCGCGGCCTCCTCGCCCTCCTGCGCGTCGACCTCGCTGTCGCTCAGCGTCGAGGAGCGCAGCGAGTCCTCGGCGTCCAGCTCGTCGCCGTCCGGGCCCGGCCCCACCCGGTGGGCGCCGCGCAACGTCCCCGATCCCCCCACGCTGGCATGGTATCAACATCGTCCGCAGGGCGCCCGCCGGGGCAACCGGCCCACACGCCCCGCGGCGGCGCGCAGGCGCCCACGAACGCTCCGCCGGCCGATCGCTGCGCCCGCGAGAGGCCCGCGTTCGCGGTGCCTCCGGCCCCCAAGACCGGCCCCCAGCCGCGGCGAAACGGCGGTCCGTCCCCGGCACGCGCCGACCTCGTCGACCCGGGATCGGCGCCGGAGGTCGACGGCGGCGCCCGCGATCGCCGGCGCGTGCCCGCCGGATCGTCGTCGCCGGCGCCACGCGACGCGCCGCGCCGTGACGGCCGGCACAGCCTCCCGGCGCCCCGGCGGCCCGCGCCCGGTCCGCGCGGCGCTTGACGCCCGCGCCGCGCGGCGGGACAAACCCCGCACGATGCACGCCCGCCCCGAGCCCGACCTCCGCGCCGTCGACCCCGAGATCGACGCCCTCATCCGCCAGGAAGACGACCGCCAGCGCGACAGCCTGCGCCTGATCGCCAGCGAGAACTACGCGTCGAGGGCGGTGCTGCAGGCGACCGCGAGCAGCCTGACCAACAAGTACGCCGAGGGCTACCCGGGCAAGCGCTACTACGAGGGCATGGACGTGATCGACCCGCTCGAGTCGCTGGCGATCGCCCGCGCGCGCGAGCTCTTCGCGGCCGAGCACGCCAACGTCCAGCCGTACAGCGGCTCGCCGGCGAACCTCGCCGCGCTGCTGGCCCTGTGCCAGCCGGGCGACACGATCATGGGCCTCTCGCTGCCCGCGGGCGGCCACCTGACGCACGGCTGGAAGGTCAGCGCGACCGGCATCTACTACAAGGCCGTGCAGTACGGGGTGCGCCGCGACGACCACCGCATCGACATGGACGAGGTCCGCAGCCTGGCGCAGACCCACCGCCCGAAGCTGATCTGGGTCGGCCACTCGGCGTATCCGCGCCAGCTCGACTTCCCCGCGTTCGCCGCGATCGCCCGGGAGGTCGGCGCCTACCTGGCGGCCGACATCGCCCACATCGCCGGCCTCGTCGCCGGCGGCGCCCACCCGAGCCCGGTGCCCCACGCCGACGTCGTCACCACGACCACGCACAAGACGCTCCGCGGCCCGCGCGGCGGCCTGATCCTGTGCCGCTCGGCGCACGCCGCCGCGATCGACAAGGCCGTGTTCCCGGGCCTGCAGGGCGGCCCGCACTGCCACATCACCGCCGCCAAGGCGGTCGCGTTCAAGGAGGCGCTCGATCCGTCGTTCAGGACCTACGCGCACAACATCGTCGCCAGCGCGCGCGCCCTCGCCGAGGCGCTGCTCGCCCGCGGCCTGACGCTGAGCACCGGCGGCACCGACAACCACCTCATGCTCATCGACCTGAGCCCGCGCGACCTCGCCGGTCGCAAGGTCGCGCAGGTCCTCAACCGCTGCGGCATCGAGCTCAACGCCAACGCGATCCCCTTCGACCCCCGCAAGCCCTTCGACCCCTCCGGGCTGCGCGTCGGCCTCGCCGCGCTGTGCTCGCGCGGCCTCGGGCCCGCCGAGATGACCACGACCGCGGCGCTGATCGCCGACGCGATCGACCTCGCGGCCCGCCCCGAGGGCGCCGACGACGAGCGCTGCGCGCAGATCCGCGGCCGCGTCGTCGAATTTTTGCAGCCGTTCCCCGCGCCGGGGCTGTGATCACCTGTCCCTCGGGACAGGCCACATGGCCTGTCCCCGGGGACAGGCCGTTCGCCGGGGCGCGCAGGCGGACGCTGAGACGCGCAGGCGGACTAGATCGGCGGCAGCTTGTCGCCGTAGTCGCACATGACCAGGCTGCTGGTCCCGCCCTTGTTGTTGTTGATGATCGACTCGTAGCTGTCGAGCGTGCCGAGGTCGCTCCACACGTACTGTAGCGAGCACTCGAGGCAGCTCTTGGTCCCGGGCTCGCTCGAGTACGGCTCGGGCAGCGGCTCGTTGTTGATATAGAACACGCCGCCGTTCGCGGTCCACTCCGGGCACGCGCCGCTGTTGAACGGCGCGCCGGGGCAGCTCTTGCCCGCCATCTTCGGGTAGATGCCGAGGACGCCGAGGTAGTCGACGCTGCTCTTGGTCATCCCGCCGCCGGCCGGCTCGAGCATGGCCGACTTGGCGGCCATGATCGACGCCGCGAGGTGCTCCTTGGAGCGCGGGGCGAGCAGCTTGAGGCCGTAGGTGGCGCACTTCGCCTCGGCCTCCTTGGCGCTCAGCTCGACGTCGTTGGCGTTGGCGATCTTGAAGAAGGTGTAGCCGCCGCCGTCGGCGTCCATGTCGCACAGCACGTTGATCGGCATGCCCTTGGGCGCGATCGAGTAGACGCCGTCCTTGACCTCGTCGCCGAACAGGTCCTTGATCTGCTTGCAGCTCTCCGCCAGCGTGCACGTGTCGGTCAGGCACCCGCTCTTGGGGTCGGCGACGTCGCACTCCTCGGGGTCTTGCAGGGTGAAGTCGCCGCAGTGCCCCGCGAGGTCCGAGCAGTCCGGCAGGCAGCCGTTGTAGGCGCCGTCGTTCGTGCCGTCGTCGCACTTCTCGACGTCCTTTTGGATCAGCTTGTCGCCGCACCGGGCCTTGTGGCAGGTGCTGGTGCACGCGCCGTCGTCGGCGTTGTCGGGCCCGTAGTCGCAGTCCTCGCCGGGCTGGACCTTGCCGTCGCCGCAGCCGTCCGGCGGGTCGCCCGTCGTGGTGTCGCCGGTGTCGGGGTCGCCCGAGCTCGCCGAGGTCTCCGCCGGCTCGCCGGTGCTCCCGGGGTCCTCGGTCGTCGTCATGATGCCGCCCCGCGACGTCGAGCCGGCGCTGGCCTCCGCGCCGCTCTCGCTGCTGAGCATCACCAGCGTGGTGTCATCCGCGCCGGCGTTCGGCTCGAGGCAGCCGGCCAGCAGGAGCGCGCCGAGAGCTGTCCCAAGGGACAGGCACCGCGCGTCGATCGAACAGAGGACCTCGGGGGAAGGTTGCAGCTTCGACATGCGCCGGGATCAGGGAACCCGTTTCGGCGCGAAATTGCAACACCGGGATAAGCACGGATCTCGAGCAAAGATTACATACAGTAAGTCATGTAATCTCCACTACACATTGATCCGTCGTCAGGCCCCGGGCTCGACCGTGGTCGCTGGACCCCGGGGCTGCAGGCGCGAGGCCTGCAGCATCGCCTGGAACGGGTTGTCGCGGCGCCACACGTCGCCGGCGAGCACGCTGATGAGGCCGCGGCGCAGCGCCGGGTCGGGCTCCGCGGCGAAGAACAGGTGGTGGACCATCCGCGTGTGGTAAAACCGGCGAATGAGCTGTTCGAAGGCGTCGTAGGCCGGCTGCATGTGGGCGGCCCACGGCGCCATGAGATGTGGATCGCTCTCGGCCCCGGCGGCGAGCGCCGGGACCAGGAGATCCACCGCCCGCTCCGCGCCGAGCATCGCCAGCGACACGCCCGACGAGAACACCGGGTCGAGGAAGGCCGCCGCGTCGCCGATGCACGCCCAGCGCGGCCCGGCCAGCTGCGTGTTTTTGTACGACCAATTGGCGATCGTCCGCGTCGGTCCGCGGCGCGCCCCCGCGGTCAGCCGCTGGATCAGCGGCGAGGCGGCGAGCGCCGCGTCGAGGGCGGCCTCGTCGAGCTTGCCGCGCCACTTGACGAGCCCGACGCTGAGCCGCCCGCCGACCAGCGGGATCAGCCAGTGCCAGCCGTCCTCGACCAGCAGCACCTTGATGTTGCCCTGCGGCTCGATCTCCGCGCGGACCTCCGGGGCCAGGCCCTCGAAGTGGGTGAACACCGCCGCCCGCCCGAGCTCGCGGATCGGGCTGACGGTGCGCGCCCGCCGGGCCGAGAACGCGTCCTGGCCGGTCGCGTCGAACACGAAGCGCGCGCGCAGCTCCTCGCCGTTCGCCGCGACCCGCACGCCGTCGTCCTCGACGTCGATCGCCGTGACCGTCGCGCCGAACCGGACCTGCGCGCCGCGGGCGATCGCCGCGCGCGCGAGCATGTGGTCGAACTCCGCGCGCTCGACCTGCCACGCGTGCGGCGGCGTGCCCTCCATGCCGTCGGCGAAGCTGAAGAACGCGAAGTCGCCGGTGCGCTCGTCCCAGAACTCGGCGCCCTGCTTGAAGTGGTAGCCGGCGCCGTCGAGCCGCACGCCGAGCCGATCGAACAGCGGCAGGTCGATCGGCAGCAGCGACTCGCCGATGTGAAACCGGGGAAAATGCTCGCGCTCGAGCACCACCACGTCCTTGCCGGCCTGCCTCAGCAGGTTGGCGGCGGTCGATCCGGCGGGGCCGCAGCCGACGATCACGACGTCATGCATGGGCCGCCACTCATATCATGCCGCCGTTGATCCCGATCGCCTGCCCGGTGATGTAGCCGGCGGCGTCGCTGGCGAGGAACGCGACCAGCGCCGCGACCTCGTGCGGCTGGCCGAGCCGCTGCGCGGGGATCCGCGGCATCACCTGCTCGAGCGGGACATCCTTGATCATGTCGGTCTCGATCAGGCCGGGGGCGACCGCGTTGACGGTGATCCCGCGGCGCGCGAGCTCGAGCGCGAGCGACTTCGTGGCCCCGATGATGCCGGCCTTCGCGGCCGCGTAGGCGACCTGTCCGCGGTTGCCGGTCACCGCCGACACCGAGCTCATGTTGATGATGCGACCCCAGCGGCGGCGCACCATCGGCATGATCGCCGGGCGCGTCACGTTGTAAAAGCCGTCGAGGGTGGTGCGCAGGACCAGGTCCCAGTCGGCGCGCTCGAGCGACGGCAGCGGGTTGTCGCGGGCGACCCCGGCGTTGTTGACGATCACGCCGAGCGGCGCCGGGTCGCCGAGGATCTGCGCCATCGCGGCCGCGCTCGCCTCGGCGTCGCCGACGTCGAAGGCCATCGGCGTGCATGTACCCCCGGCCGCGCGGATGCGTTCGGCGACGGCCTGCGCGAGCCCCTCCTCGCTGCGATAATTGAGGATGACGGGGTGGCCGGCCGCCGCGAGCGCCTCGGCGATCGCCGCGCCGATGCCCCGGCTCGCGCCGGTGACCAGTGCTCTCGGTCTCATGCTGGTTGCGCCTCCAGGTCGCTGCGGACCACGTGCAGGGTGCCCTCCGCCAGACACGGGCCCGCCGCGCCGGCCCCGGAGTGGGACGCGCGCTCGACCCGACACTCGAACTCGCCGACCGCGTCCATCCCGAACGCCTGGCGCGCGCTCGCCACCAGCCGCTCTCCCACCCCGAGCCGCGCGACGTGCAGCGCCAGCCCGCGACAGCCCATCAGCAGCCCGACGTGCACCGGCTCGCCGCGGGCCCGCCCGCGCAGCCCGTGCAGCGCCGCGACCGTCTGCGCCATCACCTCGAGCAGCGCCGCCGCCGGCGCGTCGTCGCCGACCAGCAGCAGCCAGTCGGCCCCGACCGTCGCCGCGCAGCGCAGCGTCGTGCCGTCCCACGCGACCACCGCGTCGAGCAGCAGCATCGGCGGGCGCTGCGGCACCAGCTCGAGCACCGGCGGGAACGCCTCGGTCATCGCGCCTCCGCGGCCGCGCCGCGCGCGTCGAGGTCGATCAGCCACCCGCGCTCGCGGTGCGGCTCGAGCGCGACCGTCGTCGCCTCCGCCCGCAGCGCCGCCTCGACCAGCTGCAGCGCCGGCGCGCACGGGTTCGCCGCCAGCCCGGCCGGCAGCGACCCGACCGACCCCGCGGCCGCCGACAGACCCTGTCTCAAGCGACATGTCCGCAAGGACATGTCCCAGGGACCAGCGGCGCCGGAAACACCAGGCGCGCCGGCGGCCCCGAGCGCGAACGCGGCCGCGAGCGGCCCGTACACGCGCCCGGCCGCCAGCGGCTCGGGCAGCGCCTCCTCGGCGAGCACCAGCACCGCGGGCCCCTCCCCGGCCGCGACCAGCCCGGCGCACTCGAGCAGCCCCATCGCCAGGGTCGAGCGCCCGGCCGTGATCGCCGCGTTGCCGCCGCGGTTCTGCGCCGCGATCGACACGTAGCCGGCGGCCGTGTTGTGCACGCTGTTGTGAAACTTGGTCGGCGACAGCGGCGCGGCCGGGTCGAGCAGCGCCTCGAGCAGGTCGAGCGTCGTCCGGATCTCGCCGTACACCGACCCGTAGATGACCGTCACCGCGGCGCGGTCGAGCCCGGCCCCGGCGATCGCCTGCGCGGCGACCTCGGCGGCCATGCGCGTCAGCAAGCTCGTGCGCCGGCGCAGCATCGCCGGCAGCAATTCGGCCCGCGGCGCGTCGGCCCGCGGCGCGTCGGCGTTCGCCCCCGGGCTGTCCCCGGGGACATGTCGCGAAGACCAGGCGGCCGCGTCGGCGAAGCCCGGCGTCCACAGCCCGACCGCGAGCAGCTCGAGCGCGATCACCCCGGCCCCCCGACCAGCACGCTGACGTTGGACCCGCCGAACGCGAACGAGTTGCTGATCGCCGCGCGCGTGCGCATCGCCTCGCGCGCGGTCGTCACGCGCACCGCGATCTCGGGGTCGACCGGCGCCGCCCCGACGCTCATCGGCACGAACCCGCCCGCGATCGCGATCACCGTGAACGCGACCTCCGTCGCCCCCGCCGCGCCGAGCTGGTGCCCGGTGTAGCCCTTGGTCGCGACGACCGTCATCCCCGGCCCGAACAGCCCGGCGATCGCCGCCCCCTCCGCGCTGTCGTTTTGCCGCGTCCCGGTGCCGTGCGCGTTGATGTGGTCGACGTCGCCCGGCGCCAGCCCGGCCGCCTGCAGCGCGCGCTCCATCGCCAGCCGCGCCCCGAGCCCGTCGGGGTGCGGGCTCGTCATGTGATACGCGTCCGAGCTCTCGCCGACCGCGAGCAGCCGCGCCGGCCCCTCGCCCTCGCGCTCGAGCAGGCACAGCGCCGCGCCCTCGCCGATGTTGATGCCCGCGCGGTCGCGGCAGAACGGTCGGCACGGCGCCGCCGACAGCACCTCGAGCCCCGAAAACCCGCGGATCGTCAGCTGACACAGGCTGTCGACCCCGCCGACCAGCGCCGCGTCGCAGACCCCGAGGTGGATCAGCCGCTGCGCCGCCGCGAACACCTTGGCCGACGACGAGCACGCCGTCGACAGCACGTACGCCGGCCCCGCGACGTCGGCGAGCGCGGCGACCACCGGCAGCGTCGCGTCGAGCGCGTGCGACGTCTCGACCGAGTACCCGGCCGGCAGCGCCCCGTGCACGCGGTGATGCGCGTACGCCTGCTCGCTCTCGCCGATGCCCCCGGTGCTGGTCCCGAGCAGCACCGCGACGCGATCCCTGCCCCACCGCGCCCGCGCCCGCGCCAGCGGCCCGCCCAGCTCGGCCACCGCGACCGCGACGATGCGCGCGAGCCGGGTGTCGTAGGCGGCCAGCCGGGCCGGCAGCCCCGGCAGCGGCCCGGGCATCGCCCCGACCGTCGCCTGCCCCGCGAGCCCGATCTCCGGCGGACACGGCCCGAGCCCCGAGCGCCCGTCCTCGAGCGCCCTGGCGACCTCCGCCGTGGTCATGCCCATCGCGTTGCACAGGCTGTACGCGGTGATCGGGACGGGCCGCATGCTCGACCGCGAGCATACCAGCCCGCCCCACCGCTTGAAAGCCCCCCGTGCCGGCTCAGCCCTGGCGCCGGGCCACGAGCACGATCGCCACGATCACCGCGACCACGACGAGCACCGCGAGCACGATCTTGATCACGCTGTAGGGTCGTTCGCCGGCGACCTCGCCGCTGCGGGCGTTGACGATGAAGCGGTACGCCTTCTCCTTGTAGCGAAAGCTGGAGATCCACAGCGGCAGCAGCAGGTGCTTGAAGCGGACGTCGGCGTGATGGACCTGCATGCCGCCGATGCGCTGGTCGTCGCCGCCGATGTCCGACTTCACGGCGGCGCGGATCTCCGGGAGCATGCGCGACTCGGCGACCTTGAAGCCGTCCTCGAGGCCGATCTTGTAGCGCTCCGCGACGAAGCCGCTGAGGTAGGCCGCCTCGAAGCCGCGCAGCGCCGGCAGGTCCCACGGCTCGAGGCGCTCGAGCAGCGCGCGCGGCAGCGTCGTCGAGCCGCACACCAGCACGTCGTCGAAGCCGACGCGGACCGTGCCGTGCGCCGGGTACCAGCGGGTGTGGCGGACCTGACGGGTCGCCGCCTTGCCCTGGCTGTCGGTGTAGCTCTCGGTGGCGTAGTAGTACTCGCCGCGCTCGCCGGAGTAGCTCGTCGTCGTCTGCGAGTCGTAGGACCAGTACGGCAGGTACACGCCGTCCATCCCGTGCTGGCTCGCCAGCTTCTTGAGGTCGCTGGGCGCGAACCACAGGCCGGCGACCCAGGCCGAGTAGCGCTCCTTGGCCTGGCGGGCGTCGAGGCCGAAGGGCAGCACGCTCTCGGGCGAGAACACCTCGCCGAGGTCCGCGATCGCCACCACCACCGGGGAGCCGCAGAACGGGCAGCGCGCCGCCTGGCCGGCGACCACCGTCTGCGCGCCGCAGCCCTCGCACTGGACCGTGTGACCGCCCTGCACGATCGTCGACGCCGACTGCGTGCGCGCGCGCGCGATCGCCTGGGTGAAGTCGTGATCCTGGACCACCCCGGCCGCCGCGATCGTCTGCGTGTGCCCGCAGTGCGGGCAGCGCAGCGTCTCCGTGCCCGGCTTGTACTCCAGCGCCGAGCCGCACTGCTCGCACGGGAAGGTCCGCTTGCTCGCCGTCGGTTCCTCGGTCGCGTCGCCGTGCATGGGGACCGCGAGGATACCAGGGCCCGGCGCGGCGCGCTCCGGGCGCGCGCGCGCGTCAGCGCTGCGGGCTCGGAACCATGTACATGCCCGACTGCCCCTTGGGCCGCAGCTTGGTCAGCAGCGGCTCGACCTCGCGGCTGAGCCCGCAGCCGGGCCCGAGCGACGCCGTCGCGCTGAACAGCGCGAACGCGACGTAGTCGTAGAGCATCTCGCGGACGAAGTTCTCCGCGTCGCCGTGGGGTCGCAGCGTCGCCGCGTTGCGGGCGACCAGCGGCGCGTTGAAGCCCCCGTGCTCGAACGGTCCGGCGCCGCGCAGCAGCTCGTCGTAGGCGCCGCGCGCGAAGCCGTGGATGTTGTTGCGCACCGCCGTGCCGCGGCCGCCCGAGTCCGCCGCCTGGTGGATCGCGCGCAGGGCCGCGCTCGCCAGCTCGACCACCTCGTTGATGCCGCCGTGCACGCGCGGCGGCATCACCGTCACGCGCTGGGCCTGGGCGAGCTGGAACACCTGCTTGGTCACCTCGAACTCGCCGAGCCCGGTGACGCGGCCGATGTCCTCGACGCTGCTGCGCGCGTCGATCGCCGCCCACACCGCCGCGTACTCGGGGCCCGGCGGCTGCAGCTGGTTGCGCCGCGGCACGTAGTCGGCCGACGGGATCCAGAAGCGAAAGTGGCGGATCTCGTCGATGCGGGTGATGTGGTTCATCAGCAGCGCGTTCGCGGCGATCACCTGGCGCGAGGCCAGGCGCGCCTCGTCGAAGCCCTCCAGGAAGCAGTACGCGCCGTCGGTCGCCGTCAGGATCGAGAACACCACCTCCTCCACCTGGCGCCCGAGGAACTTGTAGATCTGCTCCTGCGTGACGAAGCCGAGCTCGACCGCGGCCATGCCGAAGCGGTCGCCGCCGCGGGCCCGCTCGAGCACCGGCAGGATCTGCTCCTCGCCGATCTTGCCGTACTTGTAGAGCAGCATCCCGATCTTCTCGTCCTCGACGTTGCTCTGCACGCCGACGATGTTGCCGTGCTCGAAGAACACGCTGCGCACGCTGTCGCCGTCCATCACCACCAGCTCGCCGCGCATCGCCGCCTGGCCGAGGATCGCCACCACCTCCGTCATCGCCCCGGGCGCCGTGATCTCGCCGGCCATCCGCGCGATCGGCCCGTCCTCGAGGTCGCGGCGGCCGTCGGCGCCGGTGTAGCGCAGGAACACCAGGTGCCCGGGCATCGGCAGCATCCGGTACGCGCCCTCGCGCTGCTTCATCCGGGCCGTGGCCACCTCGCCGAGCGGGTGGGCCACGCCCGCGTGGTCGATCCAGACCATCTCGTCCTGGGCGTGCTTCATGGTCGCCCGCCCAGCATATCAGCCCCGCCGGCCGCCGGGGCTAGTCCGCGAGGACCACCAGCATGTACTCGCCGGACGCCCCGCCCGGCACCACCCCGCCGAAGCTGTCGATCGCGATGTAGTACGTGCCCTCCGGCAGCGGCCCCGTCACCACGCGATCGTCGCGCTTGATGCACGTGCCCGGCGTCGCGTCGCTGAGCACGTGGACGTCGACGTCGACCATGCCGCGATCGAAGACCATCACGCGGATCGCGACCGGCTCGACGATGTCGAGGCGATACAGCCGCTCCGGTCCGCTCTCGTCCTTGGTCTTGTCGCAGGCGCCGGCGTAGCTGTCGATCGCGTCGCTCGGGCTGTCGGTGGTGCTGCGCAGGTCCACAAACGGCAGCGATGGGACGCGGATCGGGTCGTCCGGGCTGCCGTCGCCGACCAGGCCCGGCCCCGGCGGGTCGATGAACGGCGTTTGGTCGACGACCACCTGGCGCGCCCGGTCGAGCGCGCGCAGGGCCTCGAGGTTGGCGGTGTTGTAGCCGAACTTGAGCGCGGCCTCGCTGAAGTGGCAGGGTCGGTCCACGTCGGCCGACACGAACACCGACAGGTCCATCCCGTCCGCGCCGAGCCCGGACATCGGCAGCTGCGAGATCGCCAGGTTGAGGTCGAGCAGCGGGATCTGCCGGCCCTGGGCGACCGCGCGCACCACCGCGTTGTAGCGCGGCAGCAGGGCGTCGGTCTCGGGCTTGTCGGTGCGCCGCGGCAGCGTCGACACGATCGGGACCACGCCGGCCCCGATCATCCCGTCGACCGCGTCCGCGAGGTTGTCCGCGAACTGCCACAGCGCCTCCGGCTGGGCCTTGTCGAGGTCGTGCGTCCCGATCAGCACGTGCGCGAAGCGGGGCTTGATCTCCCCGACCTCGGTGGCGATCGGCGGGGGCATCCCGGTGAGCAGCGCGTCGGAGGTCGCGGCCGGCACCGTCGCCTTGCTCGGGCGGTTCCAGGCCGTCACGCCGCCGAGGTCGACCGCGCGAAAGTGGGCGATCGTCGCCATCAGCGACGGCTCGAGCGGCAGGTCCTGGATCGCCGCGTCGACCGCGAAGCACTGCAGGAAGTTCAGCGTGCTCGAGATGGTCCCGCCGACCTTGGCGAACACCGCCGGGTCGGCGTCGACCGCCGCCGCGATCGCGCGCATCTCGTCGGCGACGTACATCGAGATCGGCGAGTGGACGCGATCGAAGGGGTACCGCTCCGGGTGCGGCAGCGCCTCGCCGGTCGTGCTGTCCTCGTCGCCGCCGCTGCTGCTCGCGTCGGTCGTGCCCTCGTCGCCGGTCGTCGGCAGCCCGGTCGTCGTCGTCTCGTCGACGACCCCGCTCGTCGCCGTCGGGTCCGTCGTCCCGCCGCTCGTGTCCGGCGGCGGGACGCTCGTGCCACCGGTCGAGACCACGACCTGCGTCGCCCCCGAATCGTCGTCCAGCCCCACCCCGCTGGCGCACGCGGGCGCGAGCACGAGGACCAGCGCCGCGGTGCCTGGACCGCCGCGCCCTTTCGCCCCAAAGACCATGGCGACCACGGTACACGATCCGGATCGGGCGAGCCGTCGCAAAAACGTCGCGCCGCCGCGCCCCGCCCGGGCGCCCGGGCAATGCCGCGCCCCGCGATGTCGGACGTGCACGCGCATGTGCGGCCCGCCTGGGCCTCGTGCCCGGTGGCATACTCGCCGGCGTGACCCGCTCCATCGCCTCGTCGTTGCCGCAACGCGTCCGCCGATCCTCGCTGTCCGGGCTCGCCGCCCTCGCCCTCGCGCTGCCCGGCTGCAAGTCGAGCGGCAACGCCGGCGGCGGCGACGATCCGGCGATGGCCGCCATCCAGGCCCGCATCCCCCCGCTGCCCGCGACGGAGCTCGGCGCGGCCCCCGGCTTCCTCGCCGGCGGCGTCCTCTACCTCGGCCTGCGCCCGGGCAAGCCGCAGCGGTGGCTGCAATCGCTGCCGCTCGGCCCCGACGTCGTCCGCGACCTCGCCCGCGCCGGCAACGACCTGGGCTTCGACCCGCGCGTCGACGACGTCGCGGCGCGCCTCGGCATCGACCCCGACGCGGCGATCACCGCGACGCTGCTGCGCCCGCTGACCACGCACGCCCCCGCGGTCCGCGAGCTGCTGCAGCGCGGCACGATGCTCGCGCCCGACCCGTTCCCCGGCGCCAGCGCGACGCCCTCGGACGTCGGCCCGCTGCCGCGCGACTTCCCCCCGCCGCAGCCGATCCCCCCGCCGCAGCCGATCTCGCCGCCGATCCCCGACCCGATCTATCAGCCGCCGCCGCCCCCGATCGTCAAGCCCACCCCGGACCAGGGCGACCTCGCCCGCAAGGCCGGCACGCTCGGCACCCACTCGCACATCCACGTGCCGACGAAGGACGCCGCGCTGCTGCTCGCGCCGCTGCGCCGGCTCGCGCGGGCGGACCGCCAGAGCCCCGAGAGCGCGAGCCTGTGCGCCCAGCTCGGCCCCTCCGACGTGTGCACCGGCAGCAGCCGCGAGCTGCTCCTCGCGCGCAGCGTCGCCGGGGCCGTCCTCCTCGACTTCTTCGACTTCACCGCCGGCACCGGCAGCGCCACCGACCCCGAGCGCGTCGCCGTCGTGAAGGATGCCCTCGCCGCCCCGGTCGCCGCCCTCGCCCCGCTCGCCACCCTCCGCGGCGACTTCGCGGCCTACGTCGACGGCGACGCGCTGCCCGGGCTCCACGAGGCCTTCAGCGTCGGCGAGGCCGCGGCCGCGCTGCGCTGGTCGCCCGAGAGCAGCCAGTCGCAGCTCGCCGAGGCCTCCGCCCTCACCGCGCTGCGCGAGACGAGGCGCCTGTTCGCCGGCGCCCGCCTCGAGGTCACGATCGACGGCGACACGCTGCAGTCGACCTTCCAGTGGGAGCCGCGCGACGCCGAGTCGAAGGCGGTCATCACCCGCCTGTTCGGGCGCAAGGCCGCCGCCGCGAGCGTGCCGACGCTGAGCGGCCTGTGCGACGGCAGCCTCGCGTGCATGCGCAGCGCCGGCCTGCCCGCGCCCGCGAGCTTCGAGGAGCTCGCCGTCGGCCTCTACGCCAAGCCCGAGAGCGAGCTCAACCGGGCGATCCGCGACGCCGACGAGCTCGGCGGCCTCGTCCTGTTCCTCGAGACCTGGCCCAACATGATCGGCGCGGTCCAGCGCTGGCCCCGCGAGCAGGGCGGCCGCATGGAGACCGCGATGCTCGGCCAGGTGCTCGAGGCCGTCGGCCGCATCGAGGGCATGGGCGGCAGCCTGCGCAGCCTCCACGTCAACCGCAACAACGTGGCCGGCGACTTCATCGGCTACATGCGCCTGCAGGGCCAGGACCTGACGCTCATCCGCTCGCTGATGGCGCTCGGCGGGGTCCGCTTCTCGCCGGTCACGCTCCCGCAGGTGTCCGGCAAGGTCGAGTCCGCCGCGATCCCCGACGCCGACGTGCCCGCGAGCCTGCTGCTCGTCACCGACCCCGGCACGGTGCGCTCCGGCGACCGCGACATCGAGGTCGGCTGGGCGGTCGTCGCCGACAGCAACGACCGCCTGGCCTGGATGCTGGGCCTCGAGCGCAGCGCCTCGGTCCAGCCGGCGTTCTACCTCGAGCTGCCCGACCTGTGGCAGCTGATCGCCACCACCAACGAGGCCGTGCGCGAGCTGAACTTCGCCCAGGGCTGGCTCAGCGGGCGCTCGGTGCGGCTCGCGGCGGACGTCATCGATGGCCACCTGCGCTTCGATCTCCAGCTGGCGCGCTCGGCTCCTGCGGCCGCGAAGTAGGGTCGCTGAAGTAGATGGGGCGGCGAGCACCGGCCCCGGCGGGCCCTGAACAATGCGGGCGGACAGGGCGCGCCCCCTTGCATGCGAGCCGCGCGCGGATCATGCTCGCCCCTCCGTGACTACTCCCGCCGACAAGGATGTCGACCTGGACGTCGCCCTCGGGCGCCTCGGCCTGGACGCGTTCCGGCCCGGGCAGCGCGAGGCGATCGAGACCCTGCTGCACGCGCGGCGCCTGCTGCTGATCGCCCCGACCGGCGGCGGCAAGAGCCTGACCTTCCAGCTGCCGGGCACGATCTTGCCGGGCACCACGGTCGTGCTCTCGCCGCTGATCGCCCTGATGGCGGATCAGGTCCAGGCCCTCACCGCGCGCGGCGTCGCCGCGACTTTCCTGGCCAGCACCCTGCCCGGCCCGGAGATCAGCGCGCGGCTCTCGGCGCTCGCGCGCGGCCAGTACAAGCTGGTCTACGCCGCGCCGGAGCGGCTGGGCTCGCCGGCCTTCCGCGACATCCTGCGCCGGATCCACGTCCCGCTGATCGCCGTCGACGAGGCCCACTGCATCAGCGAGTGGGGCCACGACTTTCGCCCGGAGTACCTCGAGATCGGCGAGTTCATCCGCGAGCAGGCGCAGGCGTGCGTGCTCGCGTGCACCGCGACCGCGACGCCGATCGTCCGCGACGAGATCCTCGCCCGCCTCGGCCTCGGCCCGGAGACCCCGCAGCTGCTCCGCGGCTTCGCCCGCCCCAACCTCGCGCTGTCGGTCCGCGAGGACGACGACCGCCGCAGCCGCGACCGCGCCGTCGACACCGTGCTCGCGCAGGCGCTCGGCCGCGGCCCGCGCGAGCGCCCGCACCTGCGATCGCTCGTGGTCGGCACGGCGATCGTGTACGCCCCGACCCGCAAGGCCGCCGAGCAGGAGCAGGCCCGCCTCGCCGGCCTCGGCTGGCGCTGCAAGGCCTACCACGCCGGCCTCGACGGCCCGGTCCGCGAGCGCGTGCAGGACGCGTTCATGTCCGGCGACCTCGACGTCGTCGTCGCGACCAACGCGTTCGGCATGGGCATTGACCGCGCCGACGTGCGGGCGGTCGTCCACCTCGCGCCGCCGAGCTCGCTCGAGGCTTATTATCAGGAGGTCGGCCGCGCCGGCCGCGACGGCGCCGACGCGTTCGCGCTGATGTTGATCGCCCCCGGCGACCTGCCGCTGCGCCGGCGCCTGATCGAGCGCGGCAGCGACGACGGCCCGCCCAACCCCGCGGTCGTCGAGCACAAGTGGAACCTCTTCCTCGAGCTGATGCGCTGGGCCGAGGGCGGCTCGTGCCGCCACGACGCGATCCTGCGCTACTTCGGCGACGAGGGCGAGGCGCTCGGCGGCTGCGGCCGCTGCGACGTCTGTCAGGACCTGGCCCGCGGGACAGGTCCCGATCCGGACAACGTCACGCTCATCGTCCGCAAGGCGCTCAGCGCCGTCGCCCGCGTCCACCGCCGCTTCGGCCTCCAGGCCGCCGCCAACCTCCTCGCCGGCCGCGTCGACGAGCGCCTCGAGCGCTCCGGCCTCGTCCACACCCCGACCTTCGGCGCCCTCAAGGAGCACGACCCCGCCTGGCTCATGCGCCTGCTGCGGCGCTGCATCGTCGCCGGCTGGGCCGACTTCTCCGGCGACGCCAAGCCGCTCGCCGTGCTGACCGAGTCCGGCCGCCGCGTCATGAAGGGCGAGGCCCCCGCGCGCCTGCTGCTGCCGCCGCTCGACATCCCGCGCCTGGCCGGCTCCGGGCCCGCAAGGCCCGCGCGCGCCCGCGGCCCCGCCGAGCCCGGCGCGGCCGCCGAGGTCCCGCTCGACGCCGCCGCGCTCGCGCTGTTCCAGCGGCTCCGGGCCCACCGCATGCAGCTCGCCGGCCGCGACAACGTGCCGCCCTACGTCGTCGCCAGCGACCGCAGCCTGCGCGACCTCGCGCTGCTGCGCCCGGCCACCCGCGAGCAGCTGCTCCTCGCCCACGGGATCGGCCCGGCCAAGGCCGACAAATACGGCGCCGATCTGCTCGCCGTGATCGCCGAGCACCTGCGCGGCGGAGCGCAGGCGAGCGCGTGATGGTATGACCGGCCCGTGACGGCGCCGACCTACACCGTCTACGTCCTGCGCTGCGCCGACGGCAGCCTCTACACGGGGATCGCCCGCGACCTGCAGGCCCGGATCGCCCTGCACAACCGCGGCGCGGGCGCGAAGTACACGCGCGGACGCGGCCCCGTCGCGCTGGTGTGGAAGCGGGGGCGCCAGGCCGCGCGCGCCGCGAGGCAGCTCGAGCTGGCGATCAAGGCGCTGCCGCGCCGCGACAAGGAGCGCCTGGTCGCCGGCGACGACGCCCTGTGGCGGCGCCTGCGACGACGCGCCTGCACGCCCGCCCCGCCCGCAGAAACTCACCGGAGCGCTCGCCCCCGTGTTACAAGCACCGGGCCGCGCACATGAGCCTCGAAGTCGTCTACAGCCGGATCCTGCTCGTCCGACACGGCCACTACGAGCGGACCGGCGACCACGGCGACACCGTCTGGGGTCTGACGGCCCTCGGCCGGCGTCAGGCCGCGCGCACCGGTCGCCGCCTCGTCCAGCTGATCGAGTCGGCGCAGGGCAAGTTCGAGGGCCTGTTCTCGAGCCCGTGGCCACGCGCGCTGCAGACCGCGGAGATCGCCGCGCACGAGCTGAGCATCGACCGCATCAAGGTCAAGCCGTACCTGCACGAGGTCCTGCCGCTGCTCGACGCCGAGAAGGTCGCCGAGTTCGGCGCCCACCCCGGCCTCCCGTTCACCACCGCGGAGGAGCGCGCCATCACGGTCAAGCAGGTCGAGCGGGTCCGCGAGCGCTTCTTTCGCCCGCCGCGCAGCACCAGCTTCTGCGTGATCTTCACGCACGGCAACCTGATCCGCTACCTCGTGACCAGCACGCTGCGCCTGCCCTACGAGGCGTGGAGCCGCTTCGACTGCTGCCACTGCGGCATCACCGAGCTGCGCGTCTACCCCGAGGGCTTCGAGGCGCTGATCAGCTACAACGACACCGGCCACCTCCCGGCCGGCCTGATCACCACCGCGTGATCGCCCGATCATGACGGCGTCACCGCGACGCCGTCATCCTCATCGCGACTACTTCGGCTGCGTCGCGTGGAACGCCGACTTGAGCGCCGCGACCTTGGCCGCGTCCTCGAGGTCGATCGGCGGGATCGTGTCGTACGCCTCGTAGAAGATCGTCGCCGGCAGGTCGTCGGCGATCGCCAGGGCCCGCCGGATCTTGCGGTTGTCGGGCACGAAGCCGCGGGGCACCAGGTTCTCGATCGTCTGCCCGATCGTGCCCTGCAGCCCGCAGATCAGGATCTGCACCTTGTCGGGGCGAAACCCGCCGGCGCCGAGGCCGAGCACGTCCTCGAGCCCGGCCATGCGCGCCGGGTCGAAGAAGCTCTCCGCGCGCCCGCAGTGGCCGCGCCAGCCCGGGTCCGCCTGCGGGCGGCTGACCGTCGGCAGGTACCGCAGCCCGTTCTTCGCCGCCATCTGCTCGAGCTCCTCGCGGTAGCCGAGGTCCGCGCTGTAGCTGACGCCGTGGATGATCGCGTAGTCGGCGAGCGAGCGCGTCGGGTCGCGCAGCAGCTCGCTGCGGACCATCGACAGGAACGGCGCGAGCCCGGTGCCCGCGGCGACGCAGACCTTGAGCCGCGGGTCCTCGGCCCCGACCGTGTCCGCGACCGTGAACTTGCCGGTCGGATGCACGCGCACGTACATGCGCTCGCCGGCCTTGCGCGGCCACAGCAGGTGGGTGAACGGGTTCTCCGACTCCGGCTTCTCGACGTAGCGGATGTAGAACTCGACGAGGTCGCGGCGCTCCGGCGCGGACGCGATCGACATCGGCCGGCGCACGCCGCCGAGCTCGACGCGGACCTCGTTGTTGAGGCCCAGGACCATGTACTGGCCGGGCACGAACCACGCCCCGGTGCCGGGCAGCTGCTCGTCGGGGCGGATCCGAAACACACCGAGCGCCGGGGTCAGATCCTCGCGTTCGACCAGCGTCGCGTTGTACTCGAGCGGTTTGGCCATGGGCCGGCATCATGCACCAGGGGCGCTGACCTCGCCAGAGCCGCGCGCAATGCTCCACGCCACAGCGAGGGTCCGCCCGAACGATGTTATCTTTCGAGGCTTAAGCCCACGCGGCGCCGCGGCTCCAGGACTTGGCCTGCAACTTGCTGGATAGGCGGCGGCGACCGGCCCAAGTCACGAACAGACCCCGACATGCAAGCCTCCACACGCAGCCCGCGGGTCCTCGCGGTCGACGACGACGCCGCGACCCTCGTCGGCATCGAGCAGGCGCTCGCGGACACCGGCTTCGCGGTGACGACCGCGACGGACGGCGCCCAGGGGCTCGCGGCGGCGCTGCACAGCACGCCGGACCTGATCATCTCCGACGTCGCGATGCCGGAGATGGACGGCTGGACGCTGGTGAAGCACGTCCGCTGCCACCCGCACCTCGCCCTCGTGCCCTTCATCTTCCTGACGACCGGCGCCTCCGACGAGGATCGCCTGCGCGGCTTCCAGCTCGGCGCCGACGACTTCGTCAGCAAGCCGCTGCGGCCCGGCGAGCTCAGCGTCCGCGTCCGCGGCTCGCTGCAGCGTCAGGCCCGGATCGTCGGCGCCGTGCAGCACCACCTCCGCGTCGCGGCCACGGCCCCGAGCCACGTCGGCATCGGCGGCACGCTCGAGCACATCAGCCTGCCCGCGCTGCTGACCCTGCTGGAGATGGAGCGCAAGACCGGCGTCCTGTCGCTGCTGCGCCGCGAGCCGCCGCACGCCGCCGCGAGCCTCTACATCCGCGACGGCCGGCTGCTCGACGCCCACCTCGACGGCCGCCGCCCGCGTCGCCGCGCCGAGGCCGTCTACGCCCTGCTGGGCTGGCACAGCGGCCGCTTCGAGTTCGAGGCGCGGCCGCTCGAGCTCAGCGATCAGATCGGCCTGTCGACGGCCGAGCTGCTGCTCGAGGGCGCCCGCCGCATCGACGGCGCGGGCCGGACCTGAAGCTCCGACGTCGCCGCGAATTACGACCGGTCCTCGAGGACAGGTGACCGACGCGTGGCCGGACGACCCCTCCTCGCCCGAACAAACCCGCCTCGCCGAGCGAAGATGGGCGCGCAAGCGCCCGCGCTACACGTACTCGACCTCGATGCGGACCGTCGTGCCGTCGCCGAGCGCGAGCTCGCGGTCGTAGCGGGTGTTGCTGAGGTGCCAGCGCGCGAACCCGTGGCACATCGTCTCCGCCGCCGCCAGGAACGGCCCGAGCGTCGGCGTGTCCGGGAACTCCATGCGCAGGAACTCGGCCGCGCACAGGAACCCGCGCAGCGCCGCGTCGTGCATGCGCTCCATCTCGGCGCACGCCGCCGCGAGCGAGCAGCCGCGCTCCTGGGCGATGCTAAACGCGAGGTTGACCCCGCTGTCGCGCACGTCCTTGGGCACCGACACCAGGTCGTTCTGCAGGAACACCAGCTCCGACGCGCAGCGCTCGAGCGCCGCCATCGCCGGGTGCGAGCGCAGGTCGTCGGGCAGCGCGCAGCCGCAGCTGTACTCGAGCAGGTTGAGCGTCGGCTGCACGCCGACCGAGCGCCGGCGACACAGCACGTAGGCGGACACGCCGGGGTGGCGGCCGGTGCTGCGCAGCACCCGGAGCTGCTCGGCCTCCTCGCGGACCGAGCGGAGCCAGTCGCCGAAGCGCCCGGCGAGCCGCTCGCACCACGCGATGTCCATGCGCGCCCGGTAGCGCGTCGCCGTCTCCCACCACGCGCGCAGGTACGGCCCCGCGAGCTCGAGGTCGAAGTTCGGGTCGCCGCGGACCGCCGCCAGCGCCAGCGCCTCGCGGTCCTCGCCCGTGCCCTCGAGCATGTCGTCGTAGAAGATCCACAGCGTCAGGAACCGCGTCACCGTCGCCAGCGCCTCGGGGTCGGCATGGTACAGCGGCCACCCGCCGTAGCGCGCGACGCCGAGGTGGCGAAATTTCGCGACCGCGGCCTCGTTGTCGAGCAGGCACAGATCCGCGAGCCACGCCTGCGTCCCCGCCTCCGCCGTCGCCGCGTGCGGGCTCACGGGCGTGTACCACTGCACCGGGTAGCGCAGGGTGATCGTCGCCGGCGTCTGAGGATCGGTCAACGCGGTCATCATAAGCGGTCCTGACTGAACAGTGCGTTGAACAACGGCGGGTCCGTACACGGCGACGGGCGGCAGCCTGGCAGCGCCCCCGCGGGAGCCGCCGGATCATACGCCGCTTCCGGCCTGTGTCGGCGACCACAATCTTCGGCTCGATCGAAGCCGCTCATCCCGAGCAGCCCTGCAGCGCCTCGAACTGCGCCTCGCAGCCCGCGACGGTCGGACGGTCGGCGCCGTCGCAGGTGAACATCAGCGGCTCGCCGGCGCAGGCGAGCGCCTCCTGGAGCGCCGCCCGGCAGCGCCCGCGGAGCTGGGCCGCGCACTGGGCCTCGCAGGCGTCGGTGTCTGCAGGCCCCTCCTCACACATCGGCGCGAGCATGGCCGCACAGATGTCCTCGCAGTCCGGGCCGCACGGCGGCGCCGCGAACTCCTGCCACACCCCGGCCTCGCACTTGAGCCCGCTGCACGGGGCGCACACCTCCGCGCAGTCGGGCGTGCACAGCTCGCCAGACATCACGCACGCGCTGCCGACCGGCGTGTCCGCGGCGCACGACACCGGCTCCTCGCAGCCGCTCGGGTCCCCGGCCTCGACCGTGTAGCGCATCCACCTGCCGCCCGAGCACTGGGCCCCGACGTAGCCGGCGCACGGGTTCGCGTCCGGGGCGCAGTCCTCGCCCTCGTCCGCGCACGGCGTGCCCTCGTGCGGGACCTCGTCGCCGCACGCGACCGCCGCGTCGCCCGTGGTCCCGGTCGGCTCGCCCTCGGTGCCGGAGTGGGTGCCGGGGTCGGTGCCGGTGCACTGCCCGGTGCCGACCTCGTAGTGGACCCAGACGCCGCCCTTGCACTCGACGCCGGTGTACAGCCCGCAGCCCAGCTGGTCGGGCGCGCACTTCTGCCCCTCCATGTCGCACAGGCTGCCCTCGGCCGGCAGCGCGTCGCCGCAGGCCCCGTCGCCCGGGTCGGTTGCGTTCGTCTCGGCGTCCGCGCACGCACCGACGACCAGCGGCAGAAGCAGACCCCGGAGCCAGCGCAGGGCGAGCAACGGTGCGCGAGCGGACGTCACCAGGCGAAGCTAGCACCGGTCTCGCGAGGGTGTCGAGCGCCCGCGCCCGCCGGTGCCGGCGACCCGCGCCCGTACTCCCCACGCCACCCTCGCGGATCGATCGCGCCGCACTGCGCAGTCATCGACCGCCATGACGCAGGCGGCGCCGTCATGGCGCGCCCATGCCCCCGATCCCCGCGTATCGTGCCAGCAGTGGGAGGAATGGGATGAAAAGTCTGAAGCGAACGATCGTGATGCTGGCGTGCGGCCTGGGGTGGATGAGCGGCTGCGGCGACAGCGGGGTGGGTACGGGCAGCGCCGGCGCGAGCGAGACCGACGCGTCGACGAGCGTCGCCGCATCGACGACGGGACCGGACACGGTGACCGCGACGACCGGGCCGAGCACGGCGACCGCGACCGCGACCGCGACGGCCACCGCGACGGCGACGATGCCGACGACGACGATGGAGGACCCGACGACGACCTCCGACGACACGACGACGAGCGACGACACGACGACCGACAACACGACCGGCCCCGCGCCGTTCTGCGGCGACGGCATCATCGACGCCGACGAGACCTGCGACGACGGCGCGGCCAACGGCCCCGGCCAGCCGTGCAAGGCCGACTGTACGCCCAATTCCTGCGGCGACGGCGATCAGGGCCCCGGCGAGGAGTGTGACAACGGCGCCGACAACGGCGACATGAACTCCTGCAAGTCCGACTGCAAGAACGCGGTCTGCGGCGACAGCCTCGTCGGCCCCGGCGAGGGCTGCGACGACGGCAACCAGAACGACAACGACGACTGCACCAACGAGTGCGCGCTCGCGACCTGCGGCGACGGCAAGGTCGCCGCCACCGAGCAGTGCGACGACGGCAACCAGGAGAACACCGACGCCTGCACCAACGCCTGCACCAACGCCGAGTGCGGCGACACCTTCGTCCAGGCCGGCGAGGCCTGCGACGCCGGCGTCGACAACTCCGACAACGCCGCCTGCACCCTCGACTGCCAGAACAACGTCTGCGGCGACGCCCACGTCTTCAACACCGGCGCCGGCACCGAGCAGTGCGACGACGGCGTCGAGAACGGCCCCGGCAAGCCCTGCAACGCGATGTGCAAGGCCAACGTCTGCGGCGACGGCGACAAGGGCCCCGACGAGCAGTGCGACGACGGCAACCTCATGGGCGCCGACGGCTGCGCCGCCAACTGCAAGCTCGAGGAGTGCGGCAACTCGGTGCCCGACCCCGGCGAGCAGTGCGACGACGGCAAGAACGGCAACAACGACGACGGCTGCACCGACGCCTGCAAGACCCCCGTCTGCGGCGACTCCTTCGTCCAGATGAGCCTCGGCGAGCAGTGCGACCAGGGCGGCAACAACTCCAACACCGGCGCCTGCACGTTGACGTGCAAGAACGCGGTGTGCGGCGACGGCCTCATCCAGCAAAACGTCGAGCAGTGCGACGACGGCGCCAACAACGGCAACAACAAGGCCTGCAAGGCCAACTGCACCAAGAACATCTGCGGCGACGGCTTCGTCGGCCCCGGCGAGGCCTGCGACGACGGCAAC
>Ga0075163_10000892_pt1 | contig 39928 bp, 49 predicted proteins | sample JI1023141ADNA_FD_71478 | JGI IMG/M metagenome (GOLD analysis project Ga0075163, IMG submission 71478) | Wastewater effluent complex algal communities from Wisconsin, to seasonally profile nutrient transformation and Carbon sequestration -... | ecosystem: Engineered > WWTP > Effluent > Algae...
TGTGGGTTAATCAGGTTATACAAGCATCTAATCAGTATGTAATTACTTCAGATATAAATGTTAACCCTACGGCAAATAACTTAATTATCATGTTACCTACCACGGCAGAACAGGCTATTGGAGCCAAATTTTTGCTGAATAATACTACCGAGTTCTCTATTCAAGTATATACAGTAGATAATCAATTACTAGTTACGCTTAACCCATTGTCTGAAGATAGTCCCAATGCTGTCTATATTCAGGTTGTTGATCAAACAGACGTGCAATCAGATAACTGGCAAGTCTTGGTTGCAGGATCTAACAGTAATGTATTTGATGTAGCATCAATACTAGGTAATGGTCTTCAAGCGGCTACTTTACCGTCAGGTGATAAGTTAGTTCTTAAAAAGTACAATACTGCTTTGATTGAAGATATTTTAGCTCGTAACCCTGATGACATTACTCAATTTATTATTGTTAATGATTCAACTGCATTCACTACACTAGATTACACATTAATGGTAACAGATACACTAAACCGCCAATGTGTGGTTGTACTGGACAACTCAGTGCCATTGGCTATGAACTATGGGTTTGGTATTACGTTCATTAATGCAAGTTCACGACCTATGGTGTTGATCACCAAGGTTGGTGATAGTATAAATGGGGTGCAGAATCAAGCCACAACAGGTGGGGCATATGCAACATTTGTGATTGACTTAGGGGAGACATGTGAGTTAATACCTACCCGTTTTAACGGGTGGAGAGCTTCTATTATTAATTCTATTTATCAAAAATCTGTTATATCAACTACCATTGATGTTAGTTCTGCTTCTATTGTTGCATTAGACAATAATTATTACATAGACTTCTCTAATGCCTATGATGTAGCTTATAGTCAACTTTTGATAATTACTGGCACATGGGATGAAGATCTACACCCAATCACACCTGATAAAGGACTATACTTTGTTATGCCAAACAATCTAGCAACATCTTACATGATAAGAAGTTTGATGACAGGATTTACTAATTTTAAATTAGGGTTAGGTGTAAAAACCGATACGGGTGTATTCTTGAAAACAACAGGAACTAGTATGTTTGCTAATACTAATGGGGCTGTTGCTTATACCTACATATGTTATTTTAGTAATGGAAATCAAGTCACAGATATTTTACCACTGCGTGATCCAGCGGTATAGGAAGTAATATGGCACAACCTGTAGTAAAAGAAGTATATCGTCTAGTTGTAAATACTGGAACATACCGAGACTGGAGCGACTACTCAGCTGATGGCTGCATTGACTCTGTTTGGTTTAGGTCTTACCATAAAAGCCTAAAAAAAATAGGTGGATATAAGTCCATAGGGTATGTACCCAAGTACACTACAGATGACGGTACAGCTATATTACTAAATGGGGTTCAAGACTTCGCACAACCCAGCTTCCCAAACATACAATCAGTTAATGCAGCTGGGAGTGTGAATGTAAATGCTCAAGATTTTACTGCTCCATTCTTGGCTAATAAAGCTCAAGGTCTAACATCTCCATACCAATTGTATACTCCTGATGGTGGTGCACCTAACGCACTTAGTGAGGTAAAAGATTTATCTCAATATACTGGATATGGGGTTGTTCGCAAAACAATAAATATTATACAAGATGGCAAAAATACAATTATCGGTGCCGGTGATGTAGCTCCATACACTGGAAGACCTACAATATCTGGGGTGAATTTTTCTACTAATACTGAGAGAAATTTGCGAATGCCAGCATTCCAAGCTCTATCCATCCCACAGTCATTGCCCCCCGTGCCGTCGTTGGCTACCCCTATGGAGTGGGTGGTATGTACACCGTCGCTTGATTTTGTACATGTCGTGTACTTGGGTGGTAAGTATTTAGGTGTCACTACTACAGCGCTGTACTCGTCATTAGATGGGATAACTTGGACAGTTGCAACTGGTCTCCCAGCTCAGCAATACTCCACTCCATCTTTTTCAGGTAACTTTATTGTAGGTGCTCCCAACGGGGTTTATTGGAGTGCTGATGGATTAGCCTGGACACAGGCAACAGGTATATCAATACCCACTTATGTGACTTTTGGGTCTTTTGCTGGAACCAATGCAGGTATTTATGTTACCACCGATCAAGGTCAAACATACGCAGCTACCTCACTTGTTACAGGCAGTATAACTTGCTTTGCTAGTTCTAATAATGTGTTTGTTGCAGGTACTACAGTAGGTATTTTGTATTCACAAGATGGCACTACTTGGTCTGCAACTAATGTCACATCGGGATCATGTGTCAAAGTATCTTACATTAACTCACAGTTTATTATGATTATGAGCACATTAAGCAACATAACTGCTACCGTCATGAGTGCTGTTGATGTGTTAACATGGTCTCCTTGTAAATTAGATGATTTATCTAATATTACTATACCATGTACAGATTTAATCTTCTCAGGGTCTGATTACGTGTTAGCCACGTCATTTGGTATTTACTATTCTGGTGATGGAGTAAATTACACTCAATCAGAATTAAATGATGGCACTAAGCTAACCTCATCTTACAAGCAGGTAGCACTTCGTGGCACTACATTAGTAGTCGTGGGTGCAGCTGATGTACTCAGTTCCTTGGATGGTATTACCTGGTATCCAACTTCATTGTCATCAGTTATACAGTCGATCAGTGGCGGACCAGTCTGGACTACAGGTACATACTACTCGCTGAGTGACGTATCATTGATACAAAAAACACTACCATTGGCGGATAATATCTTTAGGCCTGGGGAGTATGTATGGAGCTTAGACTCAGTTAACTTAACCACTGGTGAGGTAAGTGTTGCTGCTGCGACTTATGTAGTCGCACACCCAAGCTGTGGCGAGACTTTATCTATCGATGACACAACTGAATACTATGTATTTGTACGTAATTTAAAAGAATTATCAACCTCTCAAAAAGTACCGTTAAGATGGGATAACATTGATACACCGGCTACAGACCTAGAGAATTGGCTAGTACCTATGGTCTATGGTCAAAACATTAACCCTAAGACAGTTACATCTCCTGAGGGTAACTTCATGAACTCTGATGTAAAAGTAAGTGGCGGAGTGTGTGCAGTTGGACCATTCTTGTTTGCTTATGGGAATGAGGGCTTAATCCGTAATTCTGATGTCAATAACCCATCAAAATGGTTCAGCTTAGTTGATCAAGAGAGTGTATACCGTAACTCAGGTCTAGCCAATGATGTCAACGTAGGGACATCTAAGATAGTAAAAGGTTTACCTTATCGTGGTGGCGGAACTTCATATGCAGCATTATTCTGGTCGTTGGATAGTTTAATTTTAGCTACATTCGTGGGTGCACCTGCGATATTTAACTACTCTATAGTGTCTAATGCTGTAACAATTATTGCAGCAAATAGCGCAATTGAGTTATATGGTTCATTCTATTGGATCGGTGACAATAGATTTTATGTGTTTTCTGGCGGACAGATTAATGAAGTCCCTAACAACATGAATCGCAACTGGTTTTTTAATGAAATCAACCCACAACGCCAGCATATCATTTGGGCGAGCTTAAACCCTCAGTACAACGAGATCTGGTGGTTCTTCCCTCGTGGAGATAGTTATGAATGTAACTGGGCTTTGGTATATAACTATGCAGACCAAGTGTGGTACGATACACCAATACACCGTAGTGCTGGGTTCTATACTGGTGTATATCGTCATCCAGTTTGGGTAAGTAACACTACTAACAACCCTTATATTGGGTTTGACTATTATTTACATGAGTCAGGGTTAAATCAAGTTGACTTCCAAGGTTCGGTTAGTCCTATAACGTGTTCTTTTACAACACCTGATATTGGCATGACTAGCTCATCGTTACCTGCTACCCCTAAACAAATAGGCGGCCTTAAGCAGAACTGGGTAAATATCATGAGATTTGAGCCAGATGGTATAGTTGCTGGTGAATGGAGTTTTTACATAAAAGGTAAAACAAATCCCCGTGGTGCTATGCAATATCCAGCCATGATATATTCATTTAATGAGTCAACTTTAGAAGTGGATATGCAAGAACAATGGAGAGTTGCTTACCTACACTTCACCAGCAGTGACATTGATGCTGATTGGTATGTAGGTAATAATTTATTAACTCTTAATGTTGGTGATTGTGAAGGTATTTAAAGTGTGCTATAATACAGTAAATAAAAAAAGGAGTTAATTATGGCAGGTGAATCAGGTGCTCAAGGAGCACAAACTCAGGACGTAGGTAACTTCGCTCCTAGCCAAGCTCAGAATACGATGCAAGCATGGGTGCCGCAGTCTCAGCAAAACTCAGTAGGGCAGATTGCAGGACTACAACCCAGTCAATCTGAAGCAGGTAATTCATTGTCTACTCAGTTTACCCCACAACAGGGTCAACAGGCGCTAATGGGTAACCGTGGTAGCGAACAATTAGCTAACAATGATAAGCCTTGGTATAATGGCCTTATCCATGGTGGCGGGGATAATAAGATGACATCAGACGAAGCACGGCAACGTGGTGTTCTAATGTCTCAATATAGTCAAGAGTCTGATCCTGCTATTAAAGCTCAGTTAAAAGATCAAATGGACCAGATCTCAGCTGGAGCTTCAGATCGTGGTGGGATACTAGGCTCAATAGGTCGTGTAGCTACAGGTCGAGGGCTAGGTACTACGGAAAATCTACTTGGAGTTGGGTTTGATGTAGCAGCCCCTATTTTAAAGGCTATGTACGCCAAACACCGAGCAGATCAATTAACTGGTAAAGTATTAGCTAATCAGAATCAAGTTCGTCAAAATCAACAAGCTTTCATGCAAAGCGGTTTAAGTTAAGGAGATTATAATGGGTGGAGATACAGGCGGAGCATCATCTACAAAAGCAGATGATACATCAAGTTTCACAACTTATGCACCTTGGTTTAATGATTTAAATAAACAACAAGGTCAAGTTACATCAGGTCTTATGGGTCAAATACCTGGATTAAGTAATCAGATTATGGCTGGTGGGTCTGCACCTGCACAAGGTGTCTGGAATGGTGGTCAAACAAGTTCAGCAATGACACCAATTCAACCACCTCAGAATGTGTCAGCTGGTATGCCAATGAAGTCTGGTCTAGGACAATAAGGAGAATATTATGGATAATTTACCAAGTTCAGGGCTTGCTGGTGCAAGTACTGGTGTAAATTCTAGTACGGTACCTGGTCAAGGACTAACACCAGGTAATGTTCAATACAATGCCAATAATGCAAACCAAAATGCGATGAATACATTGAGCAATAACTCTTCTTGGAATCCGGACCAGTTTAATGCAATGTATAATCCTTACATTAATAATGTAGTAAATGCAAACACTGAGCAATCTTGGCGTAACTTTAATCAGCAGCAAATGCCATCATTACAAAGTTCGTTTGGCGCACAGGGTCAGTTTGGATCTGGTAGAGCTATGCAAGCTCAGGAACAAGCAACTCGTGATAATGCACAGCAAACTAACTGGCAAAATTCTCAGTTGATGAGTAGTGGGTATAATGATGCAATGAAAGCCTATCAAGGTCAACAGGCGAATAATATTAATGCAGCAGCAGGGTTAACTAATGCAGGCACTGCAGGATGGAATCAGGCACAGCAACAATATTTGTTACCTTATCAAATGGCTGGTTTAACTTCTGCATCTATTGCAGCATTAAAACCACAAACTGGTACATCAAGTACAAGCAATACAACTCAACCATTCTTATTTACTTAATGATTTTAAATGCACTTTTAGTTTTTGCTTTGGGTGCATATCTCGCCAACTATTAATTTCTCTTAAATCATCCTTAAGGTTCTGGTATCTGGTGTAATTCATTATCTTATCTCTACAATTCTCTTTGTCTCTACCCTCTGTTCTGCATTTTGCACAACATATAAGTACAATAACAAACAAACATATGATTGAAAACATAAAAATACCCTTTATTCAGCGTTTTTAGGATTGTCTTGTTTTCTATCTTTCAGCATGTCTTTAATTAACCCAACCATAGAACGGTTTTCTTTTGCTGCTTGGATCTTTAATTCCGAACGTAAATCAAACGGTACGCATAGTCTAACATCACCTTGATTAACTGCTTCTTTTGACATAACTAACTCCTTTATTTGTAATGTCATGATTATATCAGATTCATGTCAGATATTCAATAGCCACATGCAACTAAAAATATGTTAAAATGTAGCAAAATATAAAAAGGAGTTTTAGTTATGACCACCCTGACAGCAGGACTTCCATCTGATGAAAATGCAGATTTTTATGCTAACATAACTGGGGCCAACGCAAATGCCACAAGATCTAGCCAGGCTCAGGCTGATTTGAAGCGATCTCTTATGTCACCTGAAGAGATGAAACAAATGCGAGAAGATGCCAAACTAGCCATATCTCGTGGTGCATCAGCACTTAGCGACATGGGTAAAGTGGATGGACTTGAAGCTCCGCAATGGCAAAAATTACAACACTTATTAGGAAGCCAGCAATATCAAATTGGCGACATTAAATCTACTCCTATCATTAATTTATCACCATTAGCTGAAGCCGCTAATTCCCAAACACTTCAAAATCGTGCGATGGGTCTGGCTCAAACAGATAAGGTTAACCCTTTAACCGCTGCGCTAGAGAAGCAAGGTGAGGATACCTACAGCACTGGGTCTATGATGCAAAACTTATGGAGACCTGACTTAATCCCAGCTCAAACAGCTGCTACAGCTGGTGCAGCAGGAACTGCTGCTAATATTTTAAATGAAAATGCACGCACTCAAGAAGCATTAGGTCGAAGCAATCAACCTTCTGCAGTTAATCTATCAACACCTGGTGCAACAATCAAAACGCAAATGGCAAGTCAATACGCTCCAGCACCTGACATTTCCAAACTTCCAGAACATGTTCAACCATATGCACAACAATACACGGATATGTTTGATAAGAATCAAAGTGTAGCTAATTTAACACAAAATGCTGCTAGAAATATTGGAACTATTGATAAGATTACCAATGAGTATTCAGCATCTGGTAATAGAAATCCCACTAATATTAATAACATGTACCAGAATTTCACCTCAGGAGTTAAACCTTTAATTAATGACGGTTTGATCAATGAATTAAATACCGCGGTTAAGTCTAGCAATCTATCACCTGACCAAGTAGGTGAGATGGCATCCAATGGTTCCCTATGGACTGATTTAGGTAAGAAGTTAGGTACTAGTTCAGAAGCTGGTGTTATGTGGGGTAAGATTAGCCCACTAGTTCAAACACTGCCAGAACGCTACCAAGTTAGTATAGCTAAACAAATGGCTGAGGGTACAATTGATAAAAAAGGACTTATGGCTACAGTTGATCAAGCTGTTAATGATTCAACCGGCGAGTTCTACAAAAAAAATGCTCTATCAGTTATCAGTCAAGGTAATTCACGCATAACCAGCGGTCAAGTCCCTGTTGAGAATATTCAGAACAAATTGAATGACTCATATGCGCTTAACTCACCATCAGTTAATATTAGTGATGACCCTAAGAAGACAGTTACTGCTGCTAGTGCCGTTATGCAAGGCCTGCGGCGCAATGCACAGACAGCTAAGGAAGAAGGATGGAGCGATGATAGAAAGACAGCTGAGGACTTAAAGTGGATTCAGAATGTAGACAAATTGACTCAGGAACATGCCGGTAAGCAACAATCTACTCCAGCTAAAGTAGTCAAACAGACTCCAAGTGTGATAACTCCACCTAAGTATATTATCAATAGCAATTTAATGAATAGAGAGTAATATGGCTAAGAAATTTAAAGATGAAGATCTAGCATCCATTCAAGCCCAGGTAAACAGCCTGAGTGGTGAAGAAACTGCACCTACTAAAAAGAGTGAGTCATTAAGCGATATTCAGGCTCAGGTAAACAGTTTAAGTGGAGAACAAACACCAGCCGCACCTATCTCATCACGTACAACTCAGGCACCTACTCGTCCTAAAGTTCGCGAGAAGGCTAACGCATTAATGCGAGGTCTTGCTGGGTTTGAGCAAGGGCTAACCCCATTAGCAGTAACAGCTGGTAAAGGTGCATACGGCGCAGCTACATCAAAAGATGGCGCACTGGCTAGAACTTCTGGAGCTATTGAACAGGCTTTTGACCCTAACAAAACTTTAACAGCTAAACTAACTGATAAAGACTACACTGCTGATGGGTTCGACTATGCCAATGCAGTGGGTAACGTTGTTGGTGAGATTGCTAAAGTTGTTGGTACAGGTGGAGTTGGTGCATTAGATACTATTGCTAAGTTAGGCACTAAGGGCGCAATTAAAGCTATTGCCAAACCAGCTTCCAAAGAAGGGCTTGAACTAGCAGCTGCTAAATTACCGACTAAGGAAGTTATTAAGGGAGCATTGACTTATATTCCAGCTAAGGCGGTATTAGGTAATGCAGCTGGGGTTGGGGGTGGAAACTTAGGAGCAGCAGCATTAGCTCGCACTGACTGGTACAATCAATTAAGTCCTGAAGAACAACAACAAGCCATGAACGTAGCAGCAACTGCAGGTGGTCTTGCTGGTGGGGCATTAGCTAATAAAGCTGGTCGTGCAGCAGTTAAGACTTCTGATGATCTTATGGGTGTAAGAGATAAGTTTGCCGGCAAGATGGGGTTGCCAACCTATAAAGCAATTAATGAAGCTCAACAGCACAAAAAACTTGAAGCCATCCCTGGTGTAAATGAACTGATGAAAAAAGCTAACTTAACCCCACAAGAAGTAACTGAGCATGTTAAGAATGCTGGGATGGATGTAAAAGACTTATCTAATGATCCAGTTGCGCTGGGCCAATTATCTCAACATATTTTGGAAGGAGTTAAAAATCCAGCAACGGGTCTTATGCCAAAAGCTAGTGAGTATGCCTTCAAGAAAGAAGCGGATATCTTTGACCCTGAAACTTTATCACAAGAGGTTCCTCAGGAGCTAATGAAAGAGGTTAAAACTCATGGAGCTAATTATGCCAAAGCATTTGAGACTGCAACAGGAGAACCATTACCTGGTGAGTTTACTGGTGTTAACGTACCCATTGATAAGAATGGTGAACATACTACTCCATACGCTGAAGGTGCTGGGATAGCTAAGATTAAGCCAACTGGTGAAGTTGAAATTAATACCCACAAGAACAATGAAGATTTGGTAGCCAATGAGAACGGTGACACCAACAAGTTATTTAATAACACCATTGGTGCTATTCACCAATTGAATCAGTTGCCAGAACAATCTGAAGGTCTAATTAATGCACGACGCAGTCTAACCGATTCATTTACTAAACAACTTGATAACTTACAAGAACACAAGGCAGGCACAGCAACCATTACCAATTGGTTACGTGACAATGTAATGGGTGATGAAACAACCCAGCAACCATTATTAGATAGTCTAAAAACTGACGGTAAGTACGATAGCGCTAAAGTTGTTGATTATATGACTAAGCATCCTGAGATTATCATGACTTCAGACACGACTCGCAAAGGTCAAGCACTTCCTGGTGAAGACTTAACTTCATCTATTTTAACTCATGTTAAGGATGCAGAACTATCTGATAAAACACTTGAGCAGTACGCCAGTGGGATAGCTCAAGAGAAGCAAGCTATTGCGCAAAAGAACTCTACATTGAATAAGATCAATGAAGACACTAATGCAACGCAGCAAGCATTTAACAAGAAGTTGTCAGATACTGTATTCCCAGTAGATCCTAACAACACTAAGGATCTACAAGGCAACTTAGTTAAGCAAGCTGCTGCTACTGATGAGTTCACTACATCATTATCAAGAGCCATTACTGAACATGATGATTTAGCTGGTGATCCTAAATTTGTACAAAACTTAATGAGTAAAGCCAATGATTCTAGTGCGGACACTAAGTCACGGTTACAAGCTATTGAGAACTTGGCTCCCATTTTCTCTCACACCGGATCATTGCTTAAGACACCTAAGGGAGCTGGCTTTGGCAAGGTTGAATTAGCTAAAACTTATAAGAGCATGGCTAATGATTTAAAGAGTCAAATGCATTCTCTTAGGATGAAAGAATGGGTTGACAATCACCCAGGTGAACAACCTACTAGGTTAGATATAGCTAAGATTAAAAAAGCAACAGATGATGCCATGGCTGCAACAACTATCTCAATTCCAGGTAAGGTCAAGGGTACTGAACAAAGCCTAGCGCTATTAACTGGAGCTGAAGGTAGTACACCAACACGAGCGTTGATTAACATGGCTGATACCGCTGCCGAGCATAGTCGCTTGTACGGACTAAGTGCAGCTAAAGGTCGTGATATGCTTGGTGCTGGGTTCGCTAGGCTTGAAGATGCAAGGATCAGTAACTTACCTACATCTAATATGACTATTGGCGATGTGTTGAAGCTGAAGCAACGCTTGAATAAAGATAAAAAGTACCACAAGAATGCGCAGGGCGAGTATGATCAATTAACCAAGCAACTTGATAATATTCTAAGTAAAGGTCTGAAGTCATCAAAAGGTGACGAAGCTGTTGCATCATATGGTAAAGTTAAGAATCTGCAACGAGCTATTTTAGACTTTAGAGATAATCACCCAGTGTTGCAAAAACGCATACTAGGCGGTGGAGATCAAGAAAAAGATCGTGATGTGTTTGGCATGTCACCTGACTTCGGCGAACGAGTGGCAGACATTAGTCAGTCATACAAAGAACTTGCAGACTTGCATGGTGAAGCTCACCCAGAAATCCAAGCTCAAGCAAAAAATCTAATCGGAGCATCAAAAGCTCGCATGATAATGGGTGGGCCAGAAGGTCATAAGGCATTAGCTGATCAATTACGTCGCGCTGGTGGAGCTGATGAGCGCGTTAAATGGTTCGGTGAACAGTATAAAACTCAAGATTGGGGTGACGTGTTAAGCAAGCTTGCGCCTGAGTTAGTTAAGGTTGGTGGCGGTCGTGAAGGTCAACCTATTGTAGGTACTTTAGGCCAACGTCTATTGAATAACCCAGATGAGAAAGCTGCGAAGTTCCTTGCTGGGCTTGACACTGAGCTTAACCCTAACAATAAGAGCCACAACCGTGCAGCTGTTGAGAAAATGACAGATCAATTTGTGAGTGATGTTAAGACGGGTATTAATGACCATGTACAAAGTACGGTACAAGATGCCATGAAGACAGGTAACATAGTTACCGCCATGGATAAGTTGAAGAAGTTTGGTGGTAATATTGAAGAGTTGACTAAGAAGTCTAAGATTCTTGAAGACGCATTCGCTAAATATCCACTAGGTGAAGTTATGCGAGCTGTCCGTGAGGGTGATGACAAAGCTACTGCTAAGTTTATTGAAGACTCAATTAAATCACCTACCCCAGTAGCTGACCTATTAAGTAAGTCTCAAGTATTTGAGAATGTACAGAAGAAGGCTATTCAAATGGTGTCTAACGATGTTGACAAGGCTAGACTTAATCCTGCCGATCTTAGCATGAAGCATTTTGATGACATTAATAACTTCAAGAGTGATATGGGTATAGCTCGTAAATTAGCTAATATAGCCATTAGAACTGCGTCTGTTGGGTTTATAAGAGAAGCTCTAGGCAAGAAGCTAGAGGCAGACAAATTAGGCTCTCCAGCGCAGCAAAGAGCGTTTGTCACTAAGAAGTTCTTGGAGTTTACTATGGCTCCAGATAACGCTGAAGTGTTAGGTGGCAAAACTAAAGCTGAGTTAATTAAAGAAGAGTTCCATAAGGCATCAGCTCAGTTAGAAAATCTTCAAAACAATAAGTGGCAACACTTGAAGAGACAAAACCGAGCGCTGTTACAAGGTTCTGCTGGTGCTGCACATAATCTAATCTCACCGGCTAGACAAGAGGTGGTTAACGAAGAAGACACACGTAACATAGATCTTGAAAAAGCCAAGCGCAGTTACATGTTGCCCGGGTATTAAATAAGCCCCGTGAGGGGCTTTCTATTTGTAATGCTTTATAAACATATCCCTCCAGGTGACTTTGTCTAACTGAAGACACTTATGATTATCATCTTTTTGGTTTAATATTTTCATTAATCTAATCATTTGTAATTTAAATTCCATGCCTAAAAAATTTATTAAATTACTTTGATTAAAATCAAAGCCTATCACAGGTCGTATAGGACCTGCATCATTCACTTTTTTTGAATTTATTCGATACATAATCACCTCTCCTCACTAACTTTATCTAGCACCTTACAAAACACCCACCCAGTTGTTGCTATATTAAACAACAACACCAGCATACCTAATGTAGGGCTGGTTACTTCCATAAGATCAAACAATCTAAACACAGCGAAGCCATATATCAACGCCACAATTAGTGCGGTAAGTGTGGCTCCTATGCTATCAAAGAATGTTATCACTATCCAGATACCGATTAACCATAGAACGATTGTCATGATTGGTCCTTTACTTTGATAACAACACAGCTGTAAAATTGGTTTACGCTACTTGATTCAATTTCTTTCTTTGCCGCAATACACAACTTTTCGGAGGTAAATCCATCGATGGTTGTCAATGCGCAAGCGACCGCCTGCCCATATGGCTTCGTGTAATTAATTAATAAACTATACATTATTTCACACTCCCGTAAACTTCAATAATTTTTAAGATGAGTTCTTCTTGTTGGGGTCTTGGGATCCAATTTCCTATAATCCCGATACATGTTTTTGAGTCATCTTTGATCATGTAACTCTCTAGTATAGAAGTTAATTTGTATCCCGACTCTAACTTATCAAACCACTCAACCAAGCTCAATTCTTTAGGTAATGGTTTTAATTTACCTACCACTAATTCAATCACTTCAAGCCAATTTGGTACCTGATCAAGACGAATGGAAAATCTATTCATCGCCGAAGATAAATCTAAATTATTAAATGAAATCCAATCGGGATAACCCTCAGTTGGGTTATTAATTGCAATATTATTGAATTTTAATACTTCCCTTATATTATCTTTTGTAATCTCTTGATATTGCACAATGTTCTCCTTGTTAAGATTTTCGTAGTATTCTATGATTGTTTGGATGGGTTTATCGTATAATTCTTTAACCGCTTCTTTATCTTCAAGGCTTCTTACGTGTATTGCTTCTAGATAATTCCAGTAAACAGTCTGATCTAATGTTTCATTATAATAACCATGAGCTGGATGTTCAAAAAAATAAATACGCTTATTGTCATAAGTAAACCCTGCTTTTCTCAGCGCATTATGTAGTCGCTCATGTTGTTCATTTTCGAATTTCATTTGTTTTTCCTTTTTATAAAATCTAGTAAATCTTCTTGCCATGTAGTTGAGGTGTAGTAAAATTCTTTACACTTAAACGTCGCAGCATCATTCCAAAACAATATAGATTCATATTTTTTACTAATCATACATTCTATTCTTTTATTATCATATAGTATTTCAAAATTAAACCCTAACTTAACCAATTCATCCTGAACCATACCAATATCAAGCATCCTACGTGCATTCTCACCCAGCGAGTCAATTAGCCGTAAGGCTGCTTGTCTCGGACTAATATATACACCACCTGAGCGACAGTTATCCACATATAATCTTAGATCGTCTAAAAATTTACTCATCCCCAACCTCCCAACAAGCAACACCAGCTTCGCTAAATAGCTCTTTCACCAAAGGTAAACTAGCCACCCATTCATCACTTGCTTTAGTATTGTTTGATTTAAAAACAACTTGTTTAATCCCACTAGCTACGATATGTTTTGCGCACTCTTTACACGGCATACGCCCAAAGATATAGATAGTAGACCCTGTTATATTAATACCGTGCTGTGAAGCCTGCAGAATAGCATTCATCTCAGCATGAACAGTTAATCTAAGCTTTGTTTCTCGGTCATTAATGCGCTCCAGTGAGTCTTCTACACCCTTAGGGAACCCATTGTACCCCGTAGTAAGTATTTGCTTACCTGAGACGATTACAGCACCTACCTTGGTTGTGTCTTTGCTCCAAGTTGAGATTAGTTCGGCTAGTTCTATGAAGCGTAGATCCCATTTGTCGGATGCAAATTCTAAGTCTTCTTCTTCATATGTATAGAGTTTGTTTCCTATCTTAACATTATAACCTATACCCTTATAGATATCCTGGTGATCTGTCTGCTCTATCACAACCCATTGTTTAAAATCATATCCTACAACTACTCCCACAGTAGCTAACGACATAATATAAACTGATTGCCCTTTACTAAATTTAAACATTTTATCTCTCCACGTAAATCATTTTATCTATCTTAATTTTAGAAACAATCAATATATTATATTTAGATAACGGATTAGACTCGTATTGGTTAAATACATCCGCAACCTTGTCTGCAGAATCAAAGTACTCAACCACGTTATACTGATAGAACATGTTACATGAATCTCTGTGGTAACACTTTTGCCATCTAGGTGTTCCATTGTCAAATTCATGCACAAGTGCATACACTTCACCATCTTTTAGCTTCGGTAACAGATCTGGGTTTAGTTTGAATTTCATTTTTCTTGCTCCAATTCCGATATTGATTTATTTAAATACCATTGCGCCTTCTTCAAATCCTGTAAAGAATTACCTTTGTGATTATGACGGAATAAATACTTCATACAAGTCCCAACGCAATGCGAAATGAATCCTTCTTTACCTAATGCAGCTTTAATTGCATCTATACACTCTATGTCGCCTTGTCTATAATGATACGGTGCGTTTACTATATCTTCTCTCATGCAAAACTCCTTAATTCTTTAACTTTATACTTATCAGCATTGACTTTAAAATCACTCAAGATCTTCTTATCTGATTCTTTATCAATGAACTTATTTAACGGGCAAGTATCTTCAATCATCTTGCAGTACAACAAATGGTCCATCATTCCATGGTATACCATATGGGTGTATTCTCGACGGTCAGTTATACTCAATCTAGCTTCTATATGGTGATCAATAAAAGCATTCAAAAACTTACGTTGCATATGATGTATTTTAAGTGGTGCTTTTAGATCTCCAAATGGATCTCCATTGTGGTAGTGAGTTTGTGACACAACACACTTATTAAACACTCGTTCTATAATACCTCTAATACCTGTAACGTCTACACTGTTGCGGATATACTTGTCGTAAAATGTAGCACGGTGAAGCACTAACAATTTATCAAAGTCATCCCACGTTAATGCATTGTTGGTTATTTTAGTTTTGAACTCCTGCAACCAAATAACGTTACCTAAAAACTCAACAGCCCGAATGGGCTGTTTTAAGTGTGCATTAGCATCATATTTCTTACGGGGTTTTTTACTCGTTGCCATTTTCTAAACCTTTATGTATTTCAACAATTTTAAGTAATTCATCTGCCACGTGTTTTGTGGGTTGAACCTCTATGATCTTACTTCCTTGGTAAACCCATTTACCATCATCAAAAAGGAGCCTTACTGCGCACAAGGTTAAAACAAAGCTAGGTGAGTCCCCATGAAGCAAATAAAAGCCATTCTCTATTAAGTAACTCTTGAAGTCAAACTCTGTTAGTCTGTCTGGAAATACCCAGTTAACTTTTTTGCCGTTAACGTACTTCAAAGGATTATCTGATATTTTACCTAAGTAGTAATCCTCTGCCCAAGGACGCCCCTCCGCGATTAAGATGTCTTTTGTGTCATAATCAAAGCCAGTGATAGTCATTGTAACACTACCCTGATGATTACCCTTAATTACATCACCGATTTTTAGCGTTACTGTCTTACGTGGCTTTTTTTGTTTCTTAGACACCAACTCAAGTTGGTCTAAATCATATCTCCACCACTCATTAAGAGCGACAACCGAACACCCTCCCTCATCCGAAGCTGAAACTGTTCCAATTTCACCAACTAAATGTGTTGCCTCATCTACACTAGGTGGTGTACTCAAAATTTTAACTTTATCACCTACTTTAAACTTCGTTTTTTTAGATACTAGCTCAAGTTGGTCAGGTAAATATGTCCAACTTTGATTTCTTGTTTTCACATGATATTGTCGGTTATCATCATATGTAGTATAGATCTTACCTGTTTTACCCACTAGAGATTCAAATCCCTCCCTAGTTACCGTAACCCCTCCAATTTCTAGGTTTAACCACGCATCACTCAAAATCTTAACTTTATCACCTACTTTAAATTTACTCATTTTCTTTTCCTTTGTTAAATTTTTCCACACTTCGTTAGGTACCAAGCCAACCTCATTAATAACTATTAACCCATCTTTGTCAATTGATCCAGTTGTTATGCATGTATCATCATCACCTGTTTTGGCAGCATCAATATTCATAAAATAACGCATTGCATCATAAATATCACTCTTACTCACAATCTACTCCTTAAATATCTCACGGTTATACAACTGCAACTCAGCCAAACTCTCATGACAATCAGCCAGACCAGTATGACCATATGCCTTATGCGAAGCCACCTGACCAGCTAACTCAGGTCTAAATATCTTAACTATCTCATTGATTGAGCTAATATCAATCATACGATAGTGTAAGTACTTATCTACTCTTGGCATGTGTTCCTGAAGCCATGCTCGGTCAAATGATATGTTGTTACCTATAATGATTGTTTTTTTGTGCAGGGCATTGGAATGTAACCATTCTAATAACTTTTCTTCTGCTTGAGATGTAACAAGCGGCGAATCAATACATCGATCCCACAGACCTGACTTTTTATGCATAGCAACTACATTCTCATCGCATAATGACTCAAGCAAGAAATCAGGACAGTTAATATCTATCTCAAATTCACTCACTGGACAGAACCCTGCATTTAAGTAAATAGCACCCACCGACAACAGTCTACCACCCACAGGATCTAATCCTGTGGTCTCCACATCTAATACAACTAAATTTGATGACATAATGATTCCTCTAAAAAGAAGTTGTTCGGAATTACCGAACAACTTAACATCATAACATCGTCGGAAATACCGACGAAGTGCTTATCGTACCGCTTGCTGCAATACATTTAAGGTTAAAGTAATGGCACCTGTTGTTGCTGTCACCACTGGTCTGATATAGAACATTGGGATAAACGGTAACAAATCTTCAGTACCTGTTTGTTTACTAGCTGTCTGAGCTGGCACAATGTCGAACCATCCATTTGGGTCAGGTACTGTTGTACCAAGTCCATTAGTGATACGTGCATCGTTTAGATCGGTGTTTACCATACCTAAGTTACCTTGGAGTTTATAGGTACCTGTACCGACTAAGGTAGCATTAATATTTAACTGCATTTGAACTGAATCAACATTTAATGTTATAGTAGGCAAATCAGCATTAGGCGCCGATACCGTATAGACCTGTCGCATTGGTTTCATAAGATTCCTTTATAAAGTTATTGACTGAATTGTCTATGTATTTTATCACAACAACGGTATCTGGCTGATGTTCTGTGGCACTTCGGGGAGTCTACGCCAAGCATATACAGTCTTATTGTTTGTATTGGCGGTAGGTACGTAAGCAACAACTGTTCCATTCTCCAACAAAATAGTTGTACTCAAGACCGACCCAAAACCCTCAATGTAAATCATTGAAGAGAACGCACTAACAGGTGTGTTAGCTGACATTATTTAGCTCCTCTAAACTATTCCAAACTTTAGTAATGTCTAGTTGCTCTCCAGCATAATATGCAATGTTTTCCATTTCATTTTCAGCAATTATTTCATCCAAAACCTGTTGTAGTTTATACTGTAAAGGTGTGCTCACGTTTAATTCCCAGCCCTCATATGCATCATCCCAATTCTCAGAAATATAATCTAAAACATCATCACTACGTACTTTCAATGGTCTTGCTTCGCAATATGTTACAACTGGTTTTTCATCATTTTCATGACAATATCTTATCTGGCAAAGAATTTCATCTGAATCAAATACCATATCTTGAACATCATTGCATGAAAACTTAGCATCAGGATTCTCTGCCAGAATATCTTTTATTGTTCTCATCACTTTGCTCCTAAACTTCGATTAAACGGAATACAATTCTCACGAATACCACACCATCCGCACAACGGTGTAACACTTTCTAACATAATACCAGTCTTACCCTCTGCAGCCGATTGTGTCCAAGTATTAATTGACCACCAGATTAACTTAGCTTCATCAAAGAACATCTCACGCAGTCTAGCAAAATCCTCTTCACGACTGTACATGAATGGCATATCTTTGTCATACTCAGTAAATACATAAATAGCCTTGATATACTGGCATTGTGGGTTAAGCATAAACTCGGCTAAAGCATACATGTCAAACTGTAATTTCTTCTCACTGATGGATTTTTCCAAAACAGATTTCTCAGCTGCAAACTTACCTGCTGGTCCTGTGTAAGGCTTGTAAACTCTACCTGTCTTCCAGTCAATGATGGTTGTGTAAATCCCATTAACTACACGCACATCCATGGATCCAGTATATAGATAGGGTTGCTTGTTTGGTTGTTTGTCCCAGTTTGCATTTAACTGTACACATTGATTCATATCATCAGTTATGCCAAATTTAAATTCAGCAAACTTTTGACCATTAGCAGCAAGGACTCCATACAGTTTATTTAATGTAAACTCATTTAATTTGTAATCTTCATTAAGCGTTTCAATACTCATTCCACTACTCAATACTGCATTCTCAAGTACTGAATGAATCTTCTTACCCTTTCTCGTTTCCTCCGTCTCTATAAATGGTATAGATTTATGGATAAACTCAGCTCTAAATTTAGCCTTGCACTGATGGAAGGACTCAATCTTAGAAGCACTTAACCCCATAGACCGTGTTGCTGGCAAGACATAGTCATGCGGCATCATAGTAGCTGATGGATTCTTCAGCATTGGTAACATTTTAACTTCCTTATGTAGTGTGTTTACTCAACCAGTCTTCAAGTAGTGTGTTATCTCCGCTATAAAACATCCAGTTAGCTTTTTGAGCTAACAGCTTGTCACGCCAAATTACTTGGGTCGGTGATAACTTTTTCTCCGTGTATCCTTCAGCCTTAATTTCAACAAAGGCGGTCGCGCCGCCTTTTGCTATAATTGTGACATCAGGAAACCCTTTTTTACTCATCATAGTTTGTATGTTATTATGGACAATAGCTCCATATTCATTACAAAGTTTGACAAGTTTAGTCTTCATTTTGGCTTCTGGTGTCGCTGCCATTATTATTCCTCAACAGATTCAATTTTTTCAGCTGGCTCAATAGCAACTCCCTCTTGTTTAGGTTCTGGAGCAGGTACATTAATGAAGCTATCCTCACCTTGCCATTCTGCTGGCTCTATGTTAAGCTGGGCTGCCAACACATTAACTGCCTGAAACTTAGCAAGACTAACCAAACTAGGTTGTACTTGGCGTAAGCTTCTTTCTAATGCTAAAGCATACTGTAGTGTAAACACTACACCAATACGGTCATCACCCTCCACTTTACCTGCAACGGCATTACACATTTGAAGATTATTGTCTGTGATAGTAGATACTAATAATTTTTGAGTTGTCATAAGAATTTCCTTTAAAGTTATAAAAATTAGTGAGATAGAATTATATCATGTTTATGATAGGAATTGAGAAAAATCTGCTGGGAGGTACCAGCTATAAAAAACACCTGAGTCATCTTTCTTATTTAGGCGGTCGTTACGGAACACCTCAGGAATCATTTCTGTTGGGATATTTAACTTCGACATGTTTTCACTCACTAGAGCATTGAATGCCCCACGCCAATCATGACCTGCAATCACTGCTGGCAACACAACGATTCTTACAATGTCCATTAATATCTCATCATGAAGCCAATTCCAATTAGGGGCTGTGATGGAATCACCGAAATACGCATATCGAGCAAGCTGCGATGATAGAGATTCATCAATAGTTTCTTTTTGTAAGCTAGAATAATTTACATTAATGGCTTTATAAACTTTATCTACAAATACATGTGATGTTGATGCTTGTGTGCAAACCCAAATACAATCTACCACATCATCAAGAAGTAAGGCAGGGTCAGTTTCGTGCTTACGTGCTTTAGCATTCTCTACATACTCCGTTAGTTCCTCAATGACAAATCTTGGAGCATCAAACACATAATCGGGATTGATTGTGTGCATAAACTCACAAAATTTCTTCTTGAATAAGCTCGGTTGAGCTAAGTCTTCTCTTAATGACATACGTTACCCTTTCAAAAAATATGAAAATATTAAACAACCCAATCCAAAGCAAATACTTGCTAATGAAATCTTAAATGCAGCACCATATGCTTCTTTGTACATCTTAATTTCTTCCTGCTCACTTTCTATATCACTTAACTGTTTAGTCAATTTATCAATTAGCTTTCTTTCTTTTTGGTGCGCACAATACAGATCTCCATAATCATCTTGCAAACGCGCATGTTTCTTATGCTGCTCATCCAGCTTGCGCTCTAACTCCATAAGAGTTGTGCTTGTACTTTGACACACTTGACGATGCACTCTGCTTAAATCGTTATACTTCTCCTCCCAATTTATAGGTTCTGCCTTAGGTCTGAATACGGGATCTCCTTGCTGTTGAAACCCTTTATAAGCCTGCGCTCTTTGCATCCTCTCTGCATAAGCTTGCGCTTGACGAATTTTCTCAGCCTGTTCATCATGACTTGGCTCTGGTCTGCGAGTCTTTAAGAACTCCTCCAGCGCAGCTTTACCCAACTGAACTTCTTGAAATAACTCAGTAGTTTTGCCACTTGTCTTGTCAGGGTGATATTTAGAACATAATTTACGATAACTATTTTTCAAGTCATCGGCGGTGAAGTTATTCGTTAGCGCAAATAACTTTAAATATTTATCCATTTAATGTGCTCCTACACTATACTATAGTTAACTCCATTGTATGCTGACTCATCAAGCGCAAAAATTTGAGGTTTAGCAGTACGTAGAGTGTCTAACTGCTGAACAGTCATAACAAACTTATAACAGTCAAGCGACACACTGCTTAATGGCATCCCACTAGCGGTCTCTCTTGCTGTCAAGTTGGCCATGAATGACACAGTACCTTTTCTGAAATCTTTCATCTTAGATAAATTAGCTTCAACAGATGTGAATGGTATTCTATTCATACGGCAATAATCTTTCAATACTTTAACTGGTATCGTTAGTATCGCTGAGTTTGGAATAACCAAATCACTACCACCTTCGCTACCGGTAACTCTGAATGAAACATCCATACGTGCTTTAGGCTCATCTGGCACCCAACATCTAGGTTGATCACTAAGAGGATTAACTGCGCCAATGAAACTGTAATTTTGAATAATAAACTTGTTTTTCTCAATAAGGAAGTCGCCAATCAAGTTATCGATTGTTGGTACGGCATTCAGAACACGTTGTCTATTATCTTTTACAATCTCCAAGGTTCTCTTAATTACTCTGTCTAAATCAAACTCAGGTAGCAAGTCTAGCTTCTTGGCAATAAGACCAGCCACCCAAGCCATGATCACTGCAGCTTTGATAAAACGTTCGTTACCTGAGAACTTAAAGTTAAACTTCTCTTCAAACTTAGCTACTCCCTCTTTTAAATTATCTTTCAAATACCCTAGCTCAACCGCATCAACCAAGTAAGACAAGTAAATTGGCGCTGCCACTCCATAATTTTCTGAGATAGTTTGATTAATAAACTCTCCATACTTATCAATGATGTCGCTGGGGTCTGTTAACACCTCAATCAGTCTTGCTTTTTGACCAGCTGACGATGAGTTATGATCATCTAATTTCTCATGCACTGACTTATTTGAAGTCGTCATAAAAATCAAAGACCAAGTACGTCTATCTTTTAAGTCTCCATTAACATCGGATCTATCACGTTCTTTACCAGTTGCAACAGAATACAATAAGTCTGAAACTCGCGCTCCATCTGAATCTGAAATTTCATCCATAAAACCTGGTAAGTTACGAATAGTACCTAGTCTGGCATAGATACTTGCATTAGTAGATGTCTTCTCCATGGTAAGTCCTGAAGGTCTGCCATAGATAGATTGAGCTACGCTACATGCTGTAGTCTTACCTGTACCTGTATACTCCGAGTAGAAGTTAATTGATACACCCTCAAGATTTGTAAAACGGTAAAGCGGTGAAGCAAACCCAAGCAGTATAGCAAAGGCTAAATGCTCCATGTCTACAGCTCCAAACACAGCGACAGCTTTTTTCCACAACTCAAGTGAACCATTCATTGTGTACTCCCGAGACAAAGACTTCATAGTAGATGTAGCAGCTAACACGGTCTCCTGCTGTTTGCTAGGCTTAATAACCTTATCACCCCACACGAACCCTTTATCATCTTCCATCCACCCCATCCCAGCTTTCATGGAGATGTCTTTTTTATTCTCCTGATAAAACTTGTAACAATCAATAATATAATTACCTAAGTTCAGCATCTTCTTAGGCGACATGGCAACACCAAGCTGAAAAAACTTACTTTGGTATCCCTCTCCTGATTTGCCACCAACGATCGAATTAGCATTCATCTCAAGATACTTAACACCTGATGGCAGCTTAACCGCAAAGCGCATAATAGCCTGTGGGTTACGCGTATCATCATGGCGAGCAATTGACTCCAAGAAGATTAGATAATCACTAACCACGATCTCCATGCCATCCACAATTTTTATGATCTCATTTTTAGATGAAATACGATATTCTGGCGGCAACGTAAACTCAGCTGTCTTCGCTTGTCCTGCATCAATTGATACTACACGCTCACCAATCTCAATCGTAGCACTAATTGGTGTCTTAATAATACCTTTGAACTTACAGTTCTTACACAGCTCACTATTTAGATTCTCAAACGTCGTACACAGCGCTGGACCAGTAGTTGACTTCAAATACTGTGCCATCTTATGCATAGTACGTTGCTCATTGAACCCAGCATATTCTTTAGACCAAGCTGTCGCTGCTGCAACTGGATCTTCCGTATAAGCTGCAATGCCTAGTGCTTGATACCACAGCGGTTCTGGCACATTACAGTCCTGCTCCAAGGCCATTAACTGAGGACACTTAATTTTTTGCCACTGAGGTCTAACCTGCGTCTCTTGTTCAAAGATACTGATGTTAGATTCAGGCAAGTTGTCTGGCATTTGTGCAAAAATATCATTAGTTGCTGTGTCTACAGTATATGACATTTTAAGTTCTGGGTTAATGCCGTACTTCTCTAACAATACATCAAGCCGCTCAAACTCAACTGTGTCACCACCATGGTGTATTACTTCAACTGGACGTGGGTTACCTGTTTGTTTGAAGTTAACTGTTCCAACTGGGCGCAAAATCAAGGCTGTGTCAGTAGTCTTACTAATATCGATGTCTAGCTTTTGAGCTAACAAAGCATTCTTGAATTTATAGGCTAACTTCTCCCATGCTTCAGCAATTAAAAGATCCTCTAATTTTACATATAGATGAACTCCGCCACCAGAACATACAAGTGTAAAGTCCTCTGCTCTAAACCCAAGAGCAAACATTGCATCGGTTGTAGCTTCAGCTCCGCTTACTGCGTCAGGGTAGGGCTTACCAGCTCCACAATCAATATCAGCAATCAAACATGGTAAGAATTTTGCATGTTTTTTTGTACGTCTAACTTTAGTCTTGCCATTGTTTTGAGCTTCTAAATTATCAGCATATAAAGCAATCCCATAGAACACATCTTTGCCTTTAATTCTAAACTCATCGCAAAATGATGATGCCTCTTGGGCGCTTAAGGCTGCTCGTTGCTTGTGATAGGAAATTAGTTGACCTCCTTTATCAGTATACTGATCAGGTGAAGTAATTACTATATTATGATTAAGAGGGATGTCAGCAAACATCCAGTTGAAGAAATCTATTGCATTTTGCATTTGCTATCCCTTTAAAGTGAGGTTCTAATTTTATCACGTCTTCCTAAAGGTCAACTCAGTTGTCCTTTCATATTTTATCCCAGTTGGCGGTTCACCGTTTGTTTCCACATACTTTTTAATAGCTTCTTGACGTGGCTTAATTGTGGCGTAATCTAGGTTCTGTGGGTCTTCTTTAAGCCATGAAGTGAACTCAGCTGTGCTGGTTGCGCTGGCTTGAGATTTTGTTGTAGTTCCAAACATTCCTGAACTAATATGCAAAGATTTTTGATTTGTCTCTTGCATATGAGTTAAAATGTCTTGAGCTAATAAACTTAACTGAATCTCAGCTTCCGACTTCCACTTCTTAAAGTTAGCTTCGGTCTCTGTTATTTGATTCTTAATTTCTACGTACTTTTGACCTGTTTGAACGATGTCCATTTTATTCTCCTAATAATTAAACTTTGTTACCAATTCATCGCGCATCATCTGAAGCATTTTGTTCTGAGTCATTGATTTGTCTTGTAGTCCTTCATAAACCTTTTGTTCCATCTTATCACATACAATGTGAAAGATTAAAAAAGTAGTAAAACCCTTCTCTACTGAACTAAGACGGCGAATCCTATCCAATGCCTGAAGATATAATTCATTTCTTTGAACAGGTGAAAACCACACAATAACATTAGTACTGGTGAAGTCCACTCCTAATGCTGTCGTTACAGGATGACAAATAACTACTTTGGTTTGTTTAGACAACACTCTATTACAAATAGCCGACCTATCTTCACCCGAAACACTACCATTGATTAGTTCTATTACTTTACCCTTATAATGAGAAGCTAACTTAGCATGTAACCATTCTTGCACATGAATGAAGTCCGTAAACACAACCACGGGTTGGTCTTCAGGTAACTGATCAATGATCTCAGTTAATGCTTCAAACTTATTAGATGCATCAGTTTCATGCGTGGCACGAGACTCATCATAAATACATCCACTCAATAGCTGCAATAACTTAGTAGCCTTAGCTGCACCATTATTGATCGTTATTGTGGTTGATGCGTCTATTTCAGCAATGAAGTCTTTAGAGATCTGTTCAAAGAGTTTCTTTTGCTTATCAGTTTTATCGACTGTGACGTAATAGAATTGATGGTCTGGTAGGTCAGTACAATCCGACAGCTCAAAACGCAGTGACGGCTGCAAGGCAGCTGCGCAACGCTCCACCGCATCCTCTCTTGCTTCCCACTTAAACCCCATCTTATCTTTTTGCCACATAGTTAAGCTTCGCCACTTCTCCAAGCTACCTGTTACGCTGTTTGGATTGATGATCTTGGCTAACCCATAGGCATCCATCGGGCTTTGTGCTAGCGGCGTACCTGTAAGCAACCAAAGCTTAGTGTTTGATCGGGTGTTAAGATGATTAAACCACTTATTCATTGCTTTCCATCGACTTGTCGATACATTTTTCAATGCTGTACATTCGTCGTATACAATGATGTCGTAGTCCTCTTCCAGTAGCTCAAAGTTATAGAAGTATCGCTCTCCTATTTTCTTCTTGAACTTATCCAGTCTAGCTGTTATGCCGTCGTGATTGATAATATCAATTTGAGCTGAAGAGGGTCGGTTGCGAGCTACTCCCTGCTTGATGCACGTGGTTAACCACATCATCTCATTACTTATCTCTTTTTGCCATGCGGAGCGCATAACAATCTTTGGTGCAACAATTAACACTTTTTTTATAGCTTTTATGCTAAATAAGTAGTCGATTGTCCACAGACAACTGAGTGATTTACCTACGCCCATGCTAGAATGTAGATGGCAACCTCGGTTTGTTAGTGACATTGTATATAGCCAACGTGACGTGTAAATCTGATGAGCATATGGCCGCTTGCCATCATACTTGTTGTTACTACCTCCATCGTATGGATAACCGTAATTGTCCATCGGGTGTGGATTCGTTAGATTATCAATATCGTTGATGATAGTTTCAGCTGGCATTAATACAAACTTCATACCGTCTATATCTACTTGTGATGACTTGTCCTTAACCTGTGGCACATTCTTATAATAGTAAGGTGATAACAACTCCTTACGCACAGCAAACTGGTTATTGTCCATGTCCAGTACATTTAGCTCGTTCCCTTGCATCTTTTTGTTGCCTTTCCATTAACTCAGTTATTTCTTCAGGGGTTAGGTCTGCTGCTAAATAAAGACTTTTATTATAAATAAATCCATTACCTAACTCTAAGGCCTCAATGATTTTTTTTCTAGGTATTCCTGTCTCTTTTATAGCTTGTGAAACAGAATAAAATTTATCCTCACTGACGCAATCTACTGCCCTTAAATTACTATGATACTGAAGTATCTTTATAGGCCTACTACCTACCCTCAACACATTCTTACTCATCACACAATCTCCAAATCATTGTCAGGTGCGTCATCATATTCTTGCTGAGCTGTGTCTTCAACCAAGTTTGCAGCTAGTCGCTTGTAATCAACTGTCTTCATAACAACCCACTGTTCATCAAAAAAGTCTACCGTAGGCAGTAAATCCTCAATTTTTTGTGCATGACTATTAATCTCCATAATACGATGTAAGCCCACAGTCTTAGCGCGTAGCGCTAGTGCAAAATCACTTACTCGGTTAAACAATAGCTCTTTGGTTAATGAAACGTTGAATACTGTAATTGCACCGTTTATGGAAGTTTGTAAATCTCGGATACTAACCGCTAAGCGAGGTGCTGAGAAATCAGCATCAGAATTAACCTCATTAAAGTATAAGTTTTTCACTGCTAAATTATATGGGTTATTGTCCACATAATGCACGTACTTACCTTCATAAACTGATGGTTTTAAGAACGCTTCTTTCACTAAAGCTAACACAGACTTATTCTCACGAATACCTTGTGTGTTAATTAATTGGACATATAACACATTGGCGCGAAGTGATGTTTTTAGTGGCTTGCCGCTAACCATGCTAATAACTTCTCCAGTGTCACTAATCTTGTAAAGTGGGTAATTTGGTAAATCTTTATACATAATCGCTCCTTAAATCTAAATATAAATAGTTGTTAAAATTAATATTGTATGCGTTGATTAAATGCTCTACTAAGTAACTTAAGTCTTCCTCTTCCATTAACTCCATGAGCTTTAGTCCTAGACCCACTGATATACTCGCTTCTTTATCTGTGTCTTTTCTCAACACACTCCTGATGCGTTCCATGGTAGTGTAACTAATCTTTAACCGTTGAGCACAGAATGAATAAGGTTGCGACTCTTGCAGAAGTCTTAACAAGAAAACTCCTGACCATCTGCATGTGTAGAAGGTGCGTTCGTGACCTAACGTTAATGCCGCTACCTGTAAGAATGAATCCCATTCAATAATCTCCACTCTGGTACTGATAAAATCCTCGCCTAAGTCTCTTGACATAGCTCGCATAGTTGCGCGTACTTTCCTGCGGACTACTTTGTCAGCATCGAAACCTTTATCGCGAGATAATCTAATTATAGTCATATTGACTCCTGATAAAACAAGGTGACTAAAAAGTCACCTCATGTTAATTACCCAGCGAACCCATCTCCGCTTGGTGATGCTTGTGCTGCTGCAATTCTAGCCTTAATAATGTCCTGCGCACTCATACCTGCTGCTTGAGGTTGTTGCATTGGCGCAGCTTGCCCTGCTGGCTGACCCCAGGCTGAGGTAGCTTGGGGTTGCACTACAGGCTGTTGCGCTGGTGGAGCAGCTGGAGCTTCATATGGTGGAGTATATACAGGCTGTTGGGTTGGTTGACCACCCCATTGCGACGTAGATTGAATTGGATTATAAGCAGGTTGCTGAGCTGGCGCTGCTGGTTGCTGATAAGCTCCAGGTGCGTTAAATACAGGCTGCTGCGGCGCTCGGTTCATCATGTCAGCTGCGGTACGCTGTTGGGCGATGCTCTCGTCATCGTTGTAGCACAAACGCTTCACTTCTGGGTTGATTTGCATTTCTTTAATCTGCTGTTGAGAAAAAGGCGCCATGGCAACACATCTAAAATTTAAACGTGGCTGAGGATACATTGCACCAGTCTTGGGGTCTTGGGGCACAAAAAACATCTCAGTTACAAATAACTCAACTGGTGCAACTTTAGCTGTGGCTGGTAGTTTGTTCCCAGCTACTAGCATTGTCCTTAGATTCTTCATGTAATCATTAAAGTTAATAATGGCCGTGATTGGCAAGCGAATAGAGAATGGCAAATTATCACCTACATTCAAAGGCAATATAGTTAAAGTTAAGCTAGTTCCACAAGCTTTACCTTTCCCTTGTTGCCCTGTACCATTCACATTATGCGGGCATACAGCACAAGTTGGACCAGATCCAGATTGAACCAATTTGTCATCAGTATAATACAAATTTGGCGCAATGCCATTAGTAGATGAACAAGCAGGTTGATTATCTCCTGTAGCGCTATATCCGTCAGGAAAGTATGTGCGACTCTGGTATGGATTAGCCATTAAGATAACCGCTTGCAGGGGTGTATTAAATGAAGGTAAAACTGTTCCATCTGCTTTTTTTAGTGTAAAATACTGATTCTTTAAACTAATCTCATTGCGTGGCGCTTGACCTCCTGCTAGTGAATCGGGCATTGCTGTTTCATAGTTCATAATATCAGGCATATTAGCAAAATCTAATGCAAATGCGTTACCGTTTGGTTGTACTAATGCGTTCATTTTAAGTCCTTTTTAAAGTTATAATTAAATTTGAGTTAGTAATTCTACAGTTAAACCCTGTTGTTCGGCTAAACTAATTATAGCCAACACAGCATTAAGTGTAGATTCTTCTGTTACACCTACCACGCGTAGGTCAATTGCGTGAGGTTGCGCTGGTGTTGCGTAGTGCACTCCGTCCATGTAAACCACTTTGCCAGTGAATTGTGGAGATGAGACAACTTCAGGTGGCTGGGCTACAAATTGCTGTATGTGGAAATCACTAGGCACGTCCTGAAGAGCGTGAGTTTTAATCTCCATCACTGTGTTAACGGATGGCAAACTAACAACCTCCTCATTAACAACAACCTTAGATGGCATCTGAAATACAGCCACCTCAACTTGTGCTGCTTCGCGTTGCTGTCTTGCTGCTTCTTGCTGTTTTTGAATCTGAAACTTATTGTTAAACACTTCACCAAACTCATGAGACTCCTTATGCGTTAACGCAGCAAAATCTAACTCTACAGTTGGGTAGGCTTGCTTCAAAGTTTCATACATAGCAACTCGGTTGCGGATACGTTCAACCTCAGCTTCTTGTGCTTTAAGTTCGTTGGCTCGGTCTTCCTCCAACTGTGCAATCTGGCCTTGAATATCTTCCTTGATTTTCTTCATGCTAGTGACTGCATTTAAATACTCATCCTTAAGAGTCACGCGTGCCAGATAGTTCTCAGGTAGCGTACTTCCTGAGATAAATCCGTCCAAAATAACTTGCACCTCTTGGCGTTTCTTATCTCGTTTAGCTTGTGCGCTTTCGTCTAATTGAACCTTAATAGTTGTCTGCGTTTCAGTAATGATCTTAACTACCTCATCGACATCAAGCTTAAACTGTTTAACTGGTGCGTCAATTTCACGCTGAATGCGCAGGCGCTCCGCGTTAATCTCTTTAGCTACTTTACCCAAGGCCGTACTTAATGCCTTTAATTCCGACTCGTTATCATTGGTTAATACAATGCCTTTGTACTTATCTCGGATAGCTAATGCGTAATTAATAAACTTAGCTTTGTCAAAATTAATGTTGATCGGAGTATAAGCTAAACTCTCGCTCATAACTGGAAGCTCTGTTGGTACAATTTCCGTAGTTAATACGCTTTTTGTTTCGAGTGAGTTGTCTAGGCATAATGTATCTTCAGCACACCAATAACTAACAGCTTCGTTAAAGGATACTACATATCCAGCTATGCCACGGTTATCTTGGCGCTCGCTGCTAATCTCACCTTTATTTGTTATAATCTTACCTAACGCACCTTGCGTAGTATGTACGACTTTGTCGCCTATGTTAAATAGTCTCATTTTTATTCCCTTCCTGAACTTTGTCCAGCATTAATTTAGCTAAGTCATATATTTCTTGAACTGCGTAATTTTTTGCATTAATAACTGTAAGTGATCCCAATGCTTTACTTATGTGTCTACTTTTTAACAATGATAAGTGAGTCCATACAGTATAAAAGTCATCCTCTTTAAAAGTTATACTGCAATTGTTAAATTCAAGTTTTATAGGTCTAATCTTCTCTGGTAATAACTCACCTGTGTATTGATCATACTTGGCTACTTTAGATGTTTTTTCATCTGATTCAACAACAAACCCCAACTCACCTAATTTTTCAATTAATTCTGTATACATTATGGTTTCCTTGCAAAAATAAGACTCAGGCGCGTACCGAACGTATTTACGCCCTCTGCTTTTAATTTATTAACTACTAACTCCATGACTGTCTTACGGTCTGACGCGTTAAACTTGTCTAACTGTTCTGTAATACTCTTGCGCGTTACTCTACAGAAGTCCATAGCCTGACATTGTTTATGAATAGCACCAACCATTAACAACACTTCATCATCAATGGCTTTTATTTGAGCTTCTTTGCGTTTGAAAAAATTAAACATTTTGATTCCTTACAATAAATTGACCAGCTTCTAATTTACTCCACCAGTCTTCAGTTATAAATAGCTTAGGTATATAAAGGATGTTATTAAATACATCAATCTCAACCTGTTTTGCTGTGTCGCTATACTTAGTTAATAGCTGAAAATGTTTTGTGCCATTATCTAAGTAGTTAAAAATGCCTTGTTTAAAAATAGTGTAACCTTGAAAAGTTACAGGTGAATGAACGTAGCGCGATGAGAAATGTTTGATCTTAATCATGCTAACCCCTCAAAGGCACAATCACTACCTTAGTGGTTGAATCTGGCTCCATGAATAACATAGAACTCAATGGACTAGCTACATTAATGTGAAATTCAATTACTCCTTTAAAAACGTTACCTAAATCTTTTAAATACTTCCAATTAAAGTTAAATGACGCGTTAAAATCCTCCTCATGATGCAGTTCAATATTATCTAAACTAACTTTACCAGCTAAAGAGCTAAGATTGATTTTCTTATTAGTTATGTTTAACACAGCGGGGTTATATTCACCCGTTACTTTTACATACTCTAAAGCAATCATTAGTTCACTTGATTTTATACTAAAAAATTTAGTTGTTTGTTTAGGTATAACTCTATCAATATCTGGGTATTTTCTGCTTACGTTTAAATTAGATACAAAATTAAAATCCTGCAACAGTCTTGTTCTGATATATTGCTCTTCGTCACTATCTACTTTATCTTTGAATGTCCCTGTCTCAATAGTTAATTCAGTATTAAATTGATCTAATACATCCGATAAAAAACTACTGTATACATTCTCATGTTTTGATTCGCTGAGAATACCCCGCGACTTAGGTAGCTGAGCTTGCACCAGTCTATGTGCGTCAGTTGCATTAATAGCCGAATAATCATACGTCATAGTAACACCGTAGCCATTTAAAAACGCTCGGCTATCGTTTTTAGCTCTAAAACTACTAAACTGTTTAGTAGGTTCTAACACATAAAATGGGTGATGCTGCGTTTTAACTCGTTCAGGCCATTCAACGATGGGATAGTGATCAGCTTCCGCTATTCTCACAATGTAAACCGTGCGCGTTGGCACTGTAAAACTATCGACCTTAGTGGCATACGGCACTTCCAACCCGATGCGTTCTTTTTCATCACATGGCGCATTGCGCACCCATTTATTAAGCAACAACATAATTTCAGCTGCGAAGTATATACCGTCTGGAATAGCTCCCCACTCCTGCGGTTTAGTACAACGTACTGTTGTTGTTATATCGTGATCAGTTAGAATCAATTCATTGTTTTTAAGGCATATAGTTTTATCTACTGCGCCTAAGTTTCCTTTATTGCGTTTTGCTAATGTTAGCAAGTGTTTGATGTTTTTCATGAAGTTATCCCTCTGTAAAAAATGGCGTCCAAACTTGTCTTAAATATGCGGCTTTTTTCTCAAGATAATCACTAACTTCAACTTCCTCGTACTTAGTTATATTATTCACCTGTTGAGACATATAAATACCCTTACGTTGCAATATGAAATATAAATGCAATATGTACACTTCAGTGTGCTCGATTTTTTCTAAATCGAACCTAAACAAAAAATTAAGGTCATTGTCAGATTCCAACATGTTTTTCTTGAACTCATCCCAACCGTGAAATGTAGTATACCAATCGCCTGAACTGTCAAAATAATTTTCATGTTCGCAATAGTATGGATGTTCTATCGCTAATTGTTCTAAAGTTTTCACATTTTCACCTCATAAAATGATTCTTTTTTAATTTTATACTCAAGCAATTCCATTTGCATCCTATCCAGTTTTAACATGTGGATTGCTTTAACTTCCTTGTCTACTGACTCCAATATATGCTGCATGTTGTCCGCATCGAAGCGTTGCGCTTGGCCATTTAGGCCGCATAGTGAGAACACGCGCCGATTGTTTGACTGGGCTACACTGCATAAGCGTATATATGCTGGGCTTGGTTGAAAGTCGCCTACTATCTTGGCCACCTTGTCAGGATGCGTTAGGCGGTCGAGGATTGTTCGTACTTCGTGGCTGGGTTTATATTTGTGCATAATTAATCCTTTAATATGTTGCGTTTAATTTCTGTCATTAATATACTGCGGTCTTTTGGTAGGTAATAGATTGTTGCGCCCAGTAATTGATTCTCATAAATATCAACATCATAATCAATGTACATTTCCGGTCTATCCTCTATGCACTGGTATAACTCCATAAAGTCAAGCTTGTATTCGTAACTTAACTCTTCCGTTTGTTTAAATGTGCTAAATTCCGTCATGTCTTCATTACTATGTGCACATAACACCCAAGAACCATCCGTATTGGCTGCGCAGTAAATTCTGTTAAATGCGTGCCAGTTAATTAATTTACTAATCATTGTTATTTACCTCTTTCGAATACTTAATTATCTCGTTTTTAATAGCACTTATAAAATAAGTGTGAACACTAACATTGTCTAGCAAGTGATCTATCCACTTAGTGTCATCATACTTGCGTATGATTTTGTTAGGGTCTTGCCACCCGTTGTAGTACTTGTATGTGCCGTCATTTAGGCGGACTGTAGTCCGTTTTATTCATTAGGTTCTAATTTCCAATAAGCTTCAAAGAACCGCCCCAGCTGATCATAGGGCGCGCTAAATAACAACTTATTGTTGTTGAGTTTATCTTTTACCTTAATACGCATGTTAAATACATGAATGTAAAGCCCTGATTCTTTACCTGACTTAGTTATGATTTGGTTCTTATTGTCGATTGCGCAGCCGTATTTGGCTGCTATTTCGTTTAGTTTGTCCTTGCATTGGCATTCGCCCTCATATTGTAAATCTTTACGCATTCTAGCTCCCTAACACTAAAATAGTTTTGATTAAGGCTGCGTACAATGCAGCCATTATTGTAAGTGTGGCGAACACGCCTTTTATGTGGTATAGCATGATTTTATCCTCAACAAATTTCTCTTAATGCATATAAACATTCATCATCATCGCCAAATAATCTGTGCACAGCTAGAGATTCCTTTTTAACAGCTTTATATGCTTTTAAGGCTTGTATACTGTCGTTGCTATAACCGTAGTCATTGCAAAAGTCATCAAAGCTTAATGGCTCATATTTTTCAAGACATGTTAAAACATCATACAATGATGGATTTTTATCTTTATTCGCAATAGATTGTCCAAATTTGAATGTGTAGTTTTTGCCATTGCGTGTTAGTTTACACTTGAACACGTGACGGCAGTCTTTATCATCTGGAAAGTACTTCATAAAACCTAAGTGTGTTGATGTTAATTTAACGTTGTATTCTTTAGCGAAGTCATTAGCTTGTTTGGTGTATTCGTTCATGTTATTTCACCTCTTTAATATCTTTAATTACATACTTGTTACGACTTATTTTATAATCCACCAGCACATTTTTACCCTCTAAATTTCGCAATGGGGTATTCCAGCAGCTATTGGCTCCGCCATATATTTCAATCAATTCACCGTCAAATAAGAACTGGCCGCGGTATTGACTATTGCCGTTAGTTGATGTATTATAATAATCAACTCTTAATAGTTTTGCTTGTTTCATGTTGTTTGTTCCTTTAAATGTATAGGCTTAATTATATCCACGGAATTTCTTAATCACGGCTATTAGTTGCAATTCTCGCCCAATGCGCAATATTTTCCTTGATTGCAATGGTGATAAGTTATAATGATCACGCCACGCAGCTAGAGTTTTAAAGTTATTAAGCCAGTCTAAATAACAAGCCAATATTTTTGTTCTCATGTTGTTGGTTCCTTTGTTATAATCTCATAAACATCAGCGCTTGCAGTGCTCGTTACTTTTGTAAACTCGAACCCTAGCCACTCAACAGCGTTTCTTAACGAATTAACACCAACTCCGCCACTGTAGGCAATATCATGCTCATGAATGCGTAACCCATATGGTGCAGTTTTATCTTTTAATGCATCGTATTTATCTACCGTATACATTGGATAAACAAGAAATTGATTAAGTACTTCAGCTAAAGCAGTCGACTCTTTACAATAACCACATCCAGTAGTTAGAGAACTATTAAAATAAGAGTGTTTACCATCGGGATGTAGTACGTTAGCAAACGCGATACAATTAGACCCCCACATACGAGATTTCCGCCACTCAATAGTAATTACCGCACGAGTTATAGGCTTTTGATTAACTAAAGCAGATATTTTATTAGCTTCCGCTTTTACTCGGTTATTAATTGCGCGCTTGTTTTTTACTGGGTCTAAGTCTTTATATTTAACGCAAAAATCTATCAAGCTGTTAATTGTTTGTTGGGGTAGTATGCCGTTTCTTAAGTCGTTGATTAAATTTAATGTTGTCATGTCATTATTTCCTTATAAATCAATGTTTAACTCTGTTCTAACCGTGTACTTATCTTTAAATGTGCTGTGGTACAGCTCTTTACACTTAGCGTAATAAGCTTGGTACTTTTTAGGTATTTTATCGGGTGCGTAGACTCGGTAATAATTTGGTAACTTAGAGCCATTGATATAGTTGTAACCTGAATAATACTCCATGTGTTCCGTGCTGGCCACATATGTGATAAAACAATCACGGTCTAAATGCATTTCTAATATGTCAGTTGTTGGGTTATGGGCTTCTTTTGGGTTGTATTGAAATTTCATTTCGTTGGTTCCTCTAATTAGCACCAAATTAATGTGCTGTATTCTGGGCGGGTCATAATTACGCGACTAGCTGATGGATGATTAATGCACATTGCAGCTGCTAATAGTAATTGTGGTGGTGTTTGTTGTTTAATCTGATAAGCATAAAACAAATCCAGTATGTGTTGTCTACCTGAAAAAAAATAATTACTAATCATAATAAAAGTTCCTAAAAAGATTAAAGTGAATAAAAATATTAAACCCCTCTACAGTTGTATAAGCCTAACAGTTTGTTTGTTAGATGTAAAGGGGTTTAATATGCCCACCGTAATGGGCTATATTAAGCTCAAAGCCATTACCAACGGTAATAACCAATTATTGAGTCTATTAAATAGTGCTCTTGATTATACGTCCTAGTATCTTAGTGTTGCTTGTGTGATTGTCAGTATTTCACCATTATTTTATATATGCAGTGATGATACATTGCCGCCGTCCCTCGTCACGCCTGTTTATCATGTACATACTTTATTACTAATGAGTACTTTATCTGCTAACTTGTTAATGATCTGGAAGTCGGCTAGTTGCTTTCTTCATGACAGTAGTATGACACAAGCACGGTTCATATGTCAAGCATAAATATGATAAAACTATCAGGTTTATATCAGTATATAATATAAATCATTGTAGTGATTATATATTTCATTGTTAAATATATTTGTGTTTATTACAAAATTGTTTGTTATGTGTGCTAAATGATATAACACGCACTAAATTTAAGGGGTGGCTAAACTACAATTTGATTGTTATGTGTGCTAAATGAGGGGTGGTTAATAGATTATACATGTATCACGCTGATAAAAGCTTTGTGCGATTAGGTGCTTTGTTCATAGATTATATATGTATATAAAATAATTAAGATTGTTATGTGTGCTAAACTAGCTCGATGTAGTTATTCTTTGTAGTGTGGTAGATTATGTATATATAGGTTAGTTGTTATGCTTGATAGTTCATGTGACGCAATGTCATTTATGTATTAATATTAGTTGTTATGCTTGATAGAGTTTTGTTGTTAAAATATGTTTAGTTATTATTGTTGTTATGGCAGTGTAAATCTTTGTAGGTGATTTAACGATGTTTCACTTCACCACGGTTAACACTGTTTTTTACTGGTTTTTGTAGTCAATATGCTACGCTTTTTCAGTAATTGCATTTATCACAGTCACGCTATCCTTTTTCAGACTCAGAATACTAACCATCATACTTATTAATATATATATAGTATAACAGTAATGGTTGCTTTGACCTTTCCCAGATTAGCCTTTTTACAACACTTTTTGTACCATTTAGTCGATTTTCATGTTGTTTATATTCACACCCATAAAATATATAGATATATAACAGTCACTTGCAAAACCAGTATTACCATTGTTAAATGTAATGTTATTAAAATGACATAGCTTCATTTTGAGCTTCAATATATATTAGCAATCAACAATGGTTTAATAAGCATAGTGCAGTTGTGCTAATGAGTTGATACCAATACAAGGGATAAGGGTAGTTAATGCAGCCGCACTCGATTGGTGAGGCGTTGCTGGGCTTGCATGGTGCTAACTAATAAACATAGGTATGCACGGCATCTGCTCACATAATACTTGACAACCTATACTAAATATGGTATAGTTACGCCATGAGTTAGTAGTTATGTTTCGTCGCAGGGATTAAAACTACTAACTCTTATAACTAAGCCATGACTATCAATACTGCGACCATTGATATTTGTGGCTTTTTTATTCCTTCCCAATAACATCACACATTGCTATACTTGTGTCGCTTGTCCTGCTGGTTTGGCAGCCCAACCCGCCAACCACACGCAGCTAGTTCAAAGTTCTAAGCCAAAAACCACTGATCAAACCAGTTACGCAAGCTAAACCAATCCCCCGATCAACCAACGCAGCTAAACCAGCGCAACAAATAAAACCAGCGCAGCTGTGTGAAGTGTGATAGAATCATGATAGTTAAATGATGTTATGCTTGCGCAGCAAGCAGGGAAGCAAGCCAAGCGAGGAAGTTAGGCAAGGGGGTATGCTCTTGACTTAATTTAGATTTCTTTGCTAGTTAGGCTGGGCTTGCTTGTTTTGAGGGTGGGGGAGCCCCATTTGCTATTCTTAAGTACTGTAGTATAGCAAGCCCAGTTACGAAGTAAAAATTTAAAACTTTTCTGAATTTTTGAAAAATAAAAAATAGGAGTTTTCAATGTTAGAGCAGATGGTTAAGATAAGAGATCTATTACAAAACTGCTTTCCAATAGATACACGAAGCTTTGTTTTAGTCAAACAAGCTTTACAAGTTGCAAAAGATTCGATTCCAGTAGTTGAAGAAGAGGACCAAGATGACGTACCAAGTAGTGAAACTAAGCGAGGACTTAATAGAGGACGTGTCGGAGATAACAAGTAACACTAAATTACAAAAGACATTGGCTTCATTATCACCTGACGCTTGGGAGGTGGCTAACTTAAAGACAAAAGGAATGTCGCTTCATAAGATATATCTTCATTTTGGTGGACAGTACACCATGGATGAAATAAACTACATGTTAAAACAGGTGGTGTCATGTAATGCTGCGTTGGCTATTAAAAATCCTGAAATTTTGAGGCAAATGTTAATTGACAAACTTGATGACATTGAGTTAAGACTAAACGAATCATCGTGTGGTGAGTTAGATGCCAAAACAGCAATGGCTCTTTTGCGAGCAATTGATAGCAAGGCTAAATTACTTGGTCTTAATGCGCCTGAAAAAGTTGAGGTAAATGTGAACCATTCGATCAAGGCTGCCAATGAGACACTTAAGGAGAAATTAGACAATATGCGGAAGTTTACGCCCCAACCAGAAATCATTGATGCTGAAGTGGTAGAAAGTTCTACACAACCTGCATAAATATGATATACTTATGTCTTGTGGATAGGCTGATCCCCGAACATCGCCAACCTAGCGACTTCCACATTAATTTAACTAGGTACAATTTTAGCTGAGGAGTTTAAAATGAGTCAAACAAAAATCTGTAGTAAGTGTGGAAGAGAGCAAAAATTAAATCAATTCAACAAACAAAAACGCGGAAAATTCGGCGTAACTGCAGCATGTAAATCCTGTGACAAAGAATATTATCAAAAAAATAGAGAGCAAAAATTAGCTCAGAAAAAAGAATATTACTTAAAAAACATTGAACTACAAGCAGAAAAAAATAAAAATTATAGAATAAGTAATAAAGATAAATTGTCACAATCTAGAATTGAATACTATGTGAATAATAAAGAATCTATTGCGCAAAGAACTAAAGAATATTATTTAAAAAACATAGACCATAAGTTAGAATATGCAAAAAAATATCGTGAAAAAAATAAAAATATTTTAACTGAAAAAAGAAAAGAATATGCAAAAACAGCACAATGTAAAGCATCGGACAAGGCAAAGCATCATAATAGACGGAGTCAAAAGCTAAATTCAGGTGGTAAACACACAGCAAAAGATATATTAAATTTATTTGATTTACAAAGTTGCAAATGTGCTTATTGTAAAACTAAATTATTTAAATCAGGTCCTAATAAATATCACGTAGACCATATCATGCCATTAAGTAAGGGCGGATGTAACGGAGTTGAAAACCTGCAATTACTATGCCCTACTTGTAATCTAAGAAAACATGATAAACTACCACAAGATTTTGCACAACAGTTTGGGATGTTATTATGATAGATTTTGAAGATTTTAAGAAAAAATCAGGTAAGAGTAGAATTAGTGCTCAAGATAAATTAAAATTTGTCGAGCATATTTACGCTACTGGCACGGATGAAGAAAAAGCATCATTGGCGTACAATTGGGTAGATATATGGGCAAGAGACGAACAGGTTCCTTATTATTTTTGTGATATAGACTCTTGGGATGAGTGGGACTATATAGCGGGTCGCGGCAGTGGCAAAACTAAAGCAGGAGCAGAGTTAATAAGAAATTTTGTATTCGAGTTGTTTCCAAATTTTCCTTTGAGAATAGGTTGTATAACTCCTACATTTAGCCAAATTGAGTCTGTGGTGGCTTTGGGTGATTCAGGAGTGATGAACTGTCTTGCACCTTGGCAGCGAGAAAAAGCGAGATATTATTCCACTAGTCGCAAAATTGTATTTAATGAGGGTGAAGAATACCAATCTGAAGTAAGATTTTATTCAGCTGATGATCCTGAAACATTAAGGGGTTCCCAATGGCACATATGTTGGTTGGATGAGGTTGCTGCATTTCCTAGAGTTGATGAAACTTTAATGCAAGTAAGCATGTGTTTACGTCTCAAGCTACCTGGAGCTGTATCAGCTAAAAAATTTATTACAAGCACTCCTAAACCATTTGAGTTCTTGCGTGAAAATGTAAAGGAAGCGGCTAAGCCTAACTCCAGACTTTTAATTACTAAAGGTTCAACTTATGATAATGCTGCCAATCTTTCAGAGACTATGTTTAGGGAAATCCAAAAATACGAATCTACGGAGATAGGACGCCAGGAGATACATGCAGAAATCCTCGGCGACGACGGAGCGGGGATAGTTAAGAAGAAGTGGCTTCGGATGTGGCCACACGATCAACCATTGCCAGAATTGGAATATGTGTTTACCTCATATGACCCTGCATTCACGGATAAAAAAGCTAATGATCCAACTGGTCACGTGACGCTTGGCATATTCAAAGACATTGATAAACAATATTCGGTGTTGCTGCTTGATGCTTGGGCTGAGCACTTAGAGTATCCAGACTTAAAAATGCAAGTCATGATAGACTGGGAGAACGAGTATGGAGAAGGTAAAGATAA
>Ga0075163_10000893_pt1 | contig 39922 bp, 21 predicted proteins | sample JI1023141ADNA_FD_71478 | JGI IMG/M metagenome (GOLD analysis project Ga0075163, IMG submission 71478) | Wastewater effluent complex algal communities from Wisconsin, to seasonally profile nutrient transformation and Carbon sequestration -... | ecosystem: Engineered > WWTP > Effluent > Algae...
CATGCTCCTGTGCATGCGCCCGTTCGCCTGACGCTTCGGGCGTTACCACGATGCCGGCCCGCGGGCCAAGCGCTTTCACGCGCGCCGGTCGGGCCACGGCTCGTGACCGTCGCTGATCTCTGTTCCACCTCGTCGCCACCACTCCACCTCCGCGTCTATCGAACGGGAGATTGTCGCACGATGCGGCGGGCTCCAGGTGAGCCACGCGCTGTCAATGTTCGGCGCGCCCGCGAGCGAGACGAGACGTGCACCGACGCGCTCGACTCGCGGCGCCGACGCGCAACGGCGATCGTGGGGCGACGGCGTGCGTGGTGGATCGGGTGGTGGAAGGCGGGATGGGTTCGGTGAAGATCGGGTGTCGGGTCGGGGACGGTTGTGTTGGCGGCTGAGAGGACGGATGATGTGGTGTCTGACTTGCGGGAGGGACCCTGTGTCCGATCGGCTGGGAGGTGAAGTGCGAGCTGTGTCCGATACGGGGAGCGACACTCGTGTCGCATCCGTGTCCGATAATCCGGGCCACACCGTGGCGAGGACCCTGTCCGATAAGCCGGGCGGAGCGGTCTCCGTGTCCAATAAATCTGGCGCCGTGTCCGATCGGTCGGGCGCCGTCGTTCTCGTGTCCAATAAATCTGGAAGCAGGAGGAGCCGTGTCCGATAAACCGGTCGCTGCCAGACGGACGGGACACCGCGGCGAGGGTGTCCCGCGGCCGACCGTGCCGTCGGTGAGCCCGGATGAACTCGGCGCGTTGCTCATGGCGCACTGCAGCCAGGCGAGGACGGAGCTCCCGCCTGGCAAGCCGGGTACGCGCTGGGCGGCGGACTTTTTGGGCGCGTTGCCGGTCGCGTGCAGCCGGCGGTTGCCGGACCTGCTGGCGACCGGGCCCAAGGTGTTCGAGTTTCTCGTCGGGCAGGGGTTCTTCGCGGCGATGCCGAGCCCCCGGCTGGTACCGCAGGTGCTCGGACTGGTGGCCGCGGTGTCACCGCTCCTGGAGGCGCGGAGCTCACGGCAGTGGGCGCTCTGGCTGGCGCGGGTGTGGGACTCGCGGTCGCCGATGTTGGCGGCGATCCGGAAGCGGACGCCCACGCACCTGATCGGGATCACGACGCCGGCGCCGTCGGGTCCGCCACTGCGCGCGGCGCAGATCCGGGACGAACGCGATCGTCTGGCCGCAGCGCTGGCGGACGCGGCGGCCGAGAGCGCGCAGCGGCAGGCGGCGCTGGTCGAGGCGCATGCCGAGCACAACCGGTTGGCTGCCGAGGTGGCTGCGGCGGTGAATCGGGAGCGGCTCGCCTTGAACCACGCTGCGCTCGAACGCGGTCGATTGAAGGCGGAGATGACTGCGGCGGCCGAACGGGAGAGGCAGGCAGCGGACGCAGCGGCGGCTCAGGGAGTGAGGGAGTTGCAACGCGAGCGCGACCGGCTCGCGGCGGAGTTGTCCACCGTCCGCGCCGAGAACACGCGGCTGTCGAAGTCGCTCGCCCAGGCCGAGGAGGCGGTGGAGCTGCGGTCCGCTGAGCGGGACATGCTGGCGCGCGTGCTCTCGCACGAGAGAGCGGCGGGCGAACGGGTGCGTGGTGAACTGTCGGCGCTCAAAAACTGGGTGAACGACGCCCAGCGACCGTTCATGGTGGATGGCCGGGACGTGTCCGACCCGACGGACCCGCTGCAGCAGCTCGCGGTGCATCTCCATGAGTGGCGTCGGCGGCGCGACCTGCGGCGAGCCGGGGAATTCGGCGCCGAACGCCGGGTCGAGGAGGCCGAGGCGGCACGTGGTCAGGCGCTCGTCGAAGTCGATGCGCTGAAGCGTGAGAATGCCGGGCTCCGGGCGGATCGGGATGGGCAAAGGGCACGCTGTGCGGCGCTCGAGTCGGAGTCCCGGGCGAGGGGCGGCATCAGGGATGTCGGAGGCAGGGACGAGAAGGCCGAGCGCGCGCTGGCGCAGTTGCGTCAGGAGCTGATGGCCGCGCGCGAGGGGACGGAGGACCTGATGGATCGGCTCGATCGCCGGACCAACACCCTACTCGGCATGCAGGAGACCATGGAGACGCTGGAGGTCGAACTGGCGGCGGCTAACGCGGAGATCGCCCAGTGGAAGGCGGGCTACTCCGACGCCAACTTGATCCTGACCGCGCGGCAGATGGCTGAAAATGCGGTGCGCAAGAAGCAGGCGGCGCGTCCGTCGCTCGAGGACGACGATTAATCGACCGCAGGCTTGCGACGAAGGCGTACCTGCAACCTTGCGCGTAGAGCTGCGCGAAGACTTGCCGGTAAGCGTGCGTGCAAGGTTGCCGGCAATCGTGCAGCTTAATTTTCTTGTGGTCCGGGGGCACGTCGAAGCCCGATTGTTTGGTCGCCGCCTTTCAGGGGTCGACAATCAGTGGGTCGTCTCGTTGAGCATGCAGCACCGCTTGTACTTCCTGCCGCTGCCGCATGGGCACGGCTGGTTGGCGCCGACCTTGGTTCGGCGTCGCGGAGCCGCGGCGGGAGGTGTCGCGCGCGTGTCGTTCCACAGGTCCATCAGCACCGGCAGAAGGCGCTCGAGCGAGGCGATCGGCGGCGCGGTCGGGAGCGAACCGACGATCGCCTGGACAACCTGGGAGGGGACGGCCGCGGTCGCCATGGCTCGACGGACCTCCGCGGGTGTCCAGCGGCTACCGACCAGGGTCAGGGCGCGCTGAAGGAGCTCGTCGCGGTCGTCGGGGTTGGGCACGCGCCTGGATCCGAGGGGACCGAGGCCGTGCTCAGCCGCGACGGCCGCGACGTCGATCGGCTCCATCGGGCCGTTGGCCCACAGCGTGTCCTCCCACTCGTAGATCAAGTACTCGTCGTTGGTGCACACAGGGCAAAACAGGAGGATGGCGTCGTCCCGCTGCTTGAGGGCGACCATCAGTCCGCAGCAGGCGACGCCGTCGGAGTGTTCCGTGCAGGGGATCAGGGTCTCGCGCGAGAGACCGCGGGCGAGTGGTCCACCGGCCTCGATGGCCTGGGCGACTCGTAGCGCCATGGCGCGCAGCCGCGGCGGCTCCGCAGGGATGAGGCCGTCGTCGAGCCAGTGCGCGGGGTTGACGGTGATAGGTCCCTGACTGCTCACGACCCGGAGCGTCGGCGACGAGCCGGTTGCAGTCAATCCGCGCCGAGGGACATGCTGGTCAGCAGGGCAGCGCAACAGCCTGCACGACTGCGAGAGGCCGGTGTACGGGCACCTTGCCCAACCCCTACTCGTCGAGTTGCCATCGGCCGACATCCCACCAGCTACAACCGGCACCGCGGAGCACGCCGCGTCGATGTTGGCGGCGGCTCGTTCATCCTGGGTTTATTACCCGGGCTTCTTGGCTGAAAACTCGCCCTTCGCCAGCGCCTCAAGGATCTCGTCGAAAGTCCAAGCGTCCTCGAGCTTCGCTTTCACCCAGGCGGCTTGGTCGACGGCATGGGCGGGCCATCGTGCCGAGCGCCCGCGGCGGCCGCCGTAGACTGTCTTGAACGGCGGTAACACGCCTCTATTGGACCAGCGGATGACCGTCGCGTCGGTCACGCCGGCGGCGGCGACCACCTCGGCCGTGGTGACCCACTTCGACGGGGTGTCGCCGCTCATCGGGCGGGAGTCTACCCGGCTCGAGTGCGATCGAAGGGCTTGTCATTGCGAGTTATGTACGAGTAGTATTGAGTTTAAATGAGTCATCCAGCATCTGTCAACTCGTCGCCAGCGGCTCCTGACAGCCAGGAGCCGCCTGCCCACTCGGCCAAGTTCCACCTCGACGACGGCCGCTATCTGGTCCTCACCGTGGCGAAGTCACCAACGACCCGCCCGGTCTCGCGGCTCGAGCTGTACGGCCCGGACCACGCGCTGCTCCGTCGGGCGAGCCTCGCTCCGATGCTCAGGGAGGATCCAACATGAGGCGGCGGGCTCGTCGCACGCCGCCTGATCCGGCGTACCGCGGCGTCTGGCCGAGCGAGCACGACTACATCGTCGAGCAACTCGCCGAGCATCTTCCGCCGCATATGGGCTGGGTACTCAACTGCTGCGATCCCACCCGGCTGCGCGAGGGCTACGAGGCGGGGAAGCTCAGGGTCTGGTCGACGCCGCATCCACACCGGATCGGCTTCGTCCTGGTCTTCGAGGCCCCGCGTCGCTGAGCCGGAGGCCGGCTCGCTCTTGATCTTAAACTGGGTGCGTGGCCTGCTTCGCTGTCCCGATGCTGGCCCTCCAGGCACTCGCCTACCCCGACTTCATGTTCTGGGGCGCAGCCTTGCCGGCGGACACCGAGTTCTCGCTCGAGGACCCGCTCGCACTCGACTACATCAACCAGCAGATCGGCTATCTGCTGCTGCCGGCGCTCACGACCCGCAGCGGCCACGCGCAGTACTTCGCGGTCGTGCTCTACGGCCTCGACCTGGCCGAGCGGGCGCTCCGCGAGCACGCACTGCCGGGCGACGACGACGAGCAGCGCAAGCTGTTCGAACGCTGGGAGCGCTTCTGGGCGCTCGCGTGCCTCGAGTCCCGCAAGGGCGAGCTGAGCCGTGGCCACCCCGACGCCATGCGCGGCATTCGAGGCGCCAAGAAAGCGTGGTCTGCCGGGCCCACGGCGCTGTCCCTCGAGTACACCCTCATCTCCCGTCAACGGGAGCTCGGCGGTCTCGGCGCCTATCTCGCTCCGCTCCGTGACCTCGGACTCGTCTGGCACGGGTCCCTGCGCGTCACTCCTGCGGCTCGATCGATCATCAACGCATTCTGGGAGGAAGCCGACGCGCCAGCCCACGGCGGACGCTTCGACAACTGGGCGATGGACGTCCTCTCGACGTCAACCCGAGTCGAGCGCAAGGTCCATGGCATTCGCCTCGCCACCGTCGGCGAGCGCTCGCGCCTCACCAGCATCCTTGGCCGCAAGGCCCAGCAGGACCGGCTGTACGAGGCCATCATCACGCAAGCACCGCCGCCGACCGCCGAGCTCGCGGCGCTGATCCAGGCCGCCCACCTCGGCGGAATCGAGGAGCCCCCCGACGTCCTGCAGGCGCTGCTCGACGGTCGTTGCGGCCCCGTGTCGGCCCCGCTACGCGGCCTGGTCGCCCTGGCGCTGGCCTACGGCGCCGTCGCGGTGAGCCTGCGGGACCTGTTCGACGCCGCCTACCGCGACCTCGTCGACACGGGTGGGCTCGTGTCGCGCGCTCAGATCGCCGCGAACGCCGTCACTCTGTCCCGCTTCGCGGCGCTCCGCAGCGCCTCCGCGGCGCTGCTCGCCGACCCCGGGCTGCCGAAGATTCGCGGACTGCCCGCCCACGGCGCCGCGTTCGTCCACCTCCTCGAACAGCTCGTCGTGGCCGGCCCCGCGGAGGTCCTCGAACTCGTGCTCCGCTACCACCGACAGGTTCAGCGCGCACGCAGCAGCGGCAGCGGCTGGATCAGCGAACAGGGCGTCGACTTGCGGGCCGACCTCACCAACTACACCGGTTATCGCCAAGCAGCGCCGTTCCCGGGGTACAAGCTGGACATCCTCGCCAACCTGCTCCGCACCACCGGGCGGCTACCGACCGCCGTGGCGCCCCTGGCGGAGCCCGAGGAGGTCGAAGCGTGAGTCGCCAGCCCCGCACGCTCGCCGTCCGATCCGCCCTCGAGCAGATCGGCGACGAAGCGCGCTGCCTCGCCGCCGTGTTCTGCAGCTACACCTTCAACCCCGCGTTCTTCGAGAATCAGGTGTTGCGGACGCTGCTCAGGCTGCGCAGTGACCCGGTCGAGCACACCACCGACTTCCTCCACGAGGCCACCCGGGCGCTCCAGACCACCCCCGTCGCGTGCTTCGTCGACGCCGGCGCGCGCGAGCCGGGCCAGCGGCTGCCGTACGAGCTTCACGCGATCTCGACCCGCGTCTTCCATCCCAAACTCGCCCTGATCGCGCGCGACGACCACGCACATCTGTTGCTCGGCTCCGGCAATCTGACCCGCGGCGGCTACGGCGACAACACCGAACTGTGGTCGACACTCCGGCTCCGCTACGACTCGCCGGAGGACGCCGCCCTGTTGCGCGAGCTGCTCCCCGCGCTCCGCGACGTCGAGCAGCTCTCTGGACACCGCAGCGCGGCCCTCGACGAGCTCGAGCGTGTCGTCTCGGCGCGGCTCACTGCGGGCACTACCTCGACGCCGCCGACGTGTCGCCTCCTGCATTCGATGCAAGAGCCGATCCTCCCGGCATTCCTGCGGTTGCTGCCGGCGGACGCGACGATCGTGCAGATCGGCGTGCTCGCCCCGTTCTACGAGCGCGACGACGCCGACGCGTTCCGCCCCGAAGACGTCGACGGCGTGATCGGCGAGATCCTGCGGAGCCGTCCCAGCGCCGACGCCGTTCTCGACCTCGGCTTCACCTGGCAGGGCGGGCCGTTGATCCCGCCCGCCGCGATCCCGGCGTTCGCGGAGCGTCCCGGCACGCTGTGGGTTCACCGGGTCGCCGGCGATCCGCCGACGCTTCATTATTTCATCCCCCACAAGTGGACGCCCCAATCCCTGCGCCACAGCGATGCCAGGGGGACGGGACGCACCTGGGCGCGCGCCGAGGCCGAGCAGGCGTGGGACGCTCGAGCCGTCTTTCCGGCCGCCCCCTGCGTGGCCAACGGCCCGCAGCAGCTCGTGCGCGTGCTGCAGAGCCATTACACGCTGCGGACCTGGCTGTACCCGTCGCTCCGGATCGAGGCCGGACGTCCGGTCAAGCGCCCGCTTCACGCCAAGCTGATTGCGATCGTCGTGACGACCCGCGACGGCGAGGTGACCTACTTGCTCGCCGGCTCACCGAACGCGTCCCGACGCGCCCTGCAGATCCCAGGCGCGCAGTCCAACGTCGAGTTCGCGCTGGTCCTCGCGCTCAAGGGGCGCTGGACCCTCGACGCGCTCGCGCCGGAGCTCGTCGCCTGTCCTCCGGAACAGCTCGTCCTGACCACGCCGGACTTCCCGGCCTCGGACATGCCCGCGACGCCCTGGATCGACCTGGCCGAGTACGACGCGCAGACCGGCGAGCTGCGTGTGCACTGGCATGAGCAGGCGCCCGCTACCCCGTACCGGCTCGTCTACCTCGACAGGACCGTCACCGCCGGTCCTGCGCCGCCGCGCGGCCTCCAGGTCTTCCCCGACTTCGACCTCCGCCCGACCAGCTGCGAGCTCACCCTCGAGGTCGATTCGTTCACCATCGCGGTCCCGATCGTCGTGCTCAACCTCGCCGCCCTGCAGGTCGAGCCGATCGACACGAAGTACGACCTCGCGGCTCTGATCGCCCTCCTGAGCCGCCGCATCGGCGCCGCCCGCCTACGCCAGCTCGTGGCCCAGCGGTCGGCCACCGACGAGCACCCCGTGCTCGCGGCGCTGTTCGGCGAGGGCTTCACGCCGACCGACATCTTCCGCATGTTCCACGCGCTCGCCCGCGAGCTCGCCGATCCGGAGCGTTCGCTGCCGGCGTTTCGCCACGTCCTGCTGCGACCCACCGGCGTCCTCGCGGTGTGGCAGGGCCTCCGCGAGGCCCAGGGCGAGCACCTGTCGCCGGAACAGCTCTGGTTCTACGGGTCCGAGCTGGTCCGCAGCCTCGTCACCCTTGCGCTGCCCGACGACCCCGACTGCGAGGCCAAGCAGGCCGAGCTAACCGCGCTCGTCGCCCGCCTCCGCGACGAGCTCACCGCGTTCACGCCCAGCGCCGCCGAGCACCCGTGGGTCGAGGAGATCGTGAGGTTCTATGCCTGACCCGCACAGCCCCCGCGACCATGCCTGGTTGCAGACGTTCCTCCACCTCGAGGCGCTGGCGTCGCCCGGCAACATCCCGAAGCCGGACATCGCGCGCCAGGAGGACACCGTCCTGCGCGCGCTCGCCATGCTCGACCAGGGGCCGGGCGTGATGCTCGCGGACGGCGTCGGTATGGGCAAGACCTTCGAGGCGCTCGGCGTGCTCGCCGCCCGCGAGCAGCTGCGCCCCGACAGCCGCTTCCTCGTGCTCACCCCGGGCCCCGAGCTCAACCGCAAGTGGTACGACGAGCTCGAGCGCTTCACCCGCGACCAGCGCGTGTTCGCTGGCTTCTCGCCCGACCAGTACGAGGCCGTCACCCGTCTGGGCCCGTTTCTCGCCGCCGCCGCCCGCCGCCGTCTCGTCATCGCACCCGTCACGATGTTCCTCAAGCAGCCCGAGGCGGACCGGGCATTCCTGCTGGGCGCCTTCTGTCAGTGGAAGGGCCTGCACGGCGCGACCCGGACGTCGCTGTTCCGCGAGGCCGGCTTCGGTCTCTCCGCCCGCGAGCTGCAGGAGGCCAGGTTCCTCGAGCAATATCGTTACGAGGACCTCGAGCCCCACCTGGACCGCGTGTTCCGCGGTGGCGACGACGGTGAGCCCGACCTCGCCGCGCTTCATGAATCCGACCCCGACAGGTTCGTGAAGCAGGCGAAGGACCTCCTGGTCGTGGCCCGATTCCGCCTCGTGCGGGCGCTGCTGCCGGACTTCGACCTGCTCGTCCTCGACGAGGCGCACAAGCTCAAGAATGCCGACACAGTCCGCGCGCAGGGGATCTCCGTCGCCCTGCGCCGCAAGTTCGACCGGGCCCTGTTCCTCACCGCGACCCCGTTCCAGCTCGGCGTCCACGAGCTGCGCCAGATCTTCACGCTGTTCGGCCTCGCCGCCGCCGCGCCGCCCGGACTGGCCACGGAGTCCGACGCCCTGCTCGCCGATGTCCACGCATATCAGGTCGCCTACGCCGCGTTCGAGGGTGACTGGCGGCGCCTCGACGACGTCGCCGCGGCCGCTTTCTCCGCGCACCTGACCAACGACCCCGACCTCGTCCGCGCCCCCGCCGAGCCCGCCCTGCGGCCCGTGGCCGCGCACCTCCGCCGCCTGTTCCAGCTCAAGCAAGACCGCATCGAGCCCGCGTTCCGCCGGTGGATGATCCGCAGCGTCCGCAACGACCTCACGTACCGCGATCCCCGCCCCGTGCGCCTCAAGGCCGAGGGCCCCGCGGCGCTGCCGTTCCTCGCCTACGAGCGCATGATCGACGAGATCTTCCGCCAGGGCGATCGCACCCACAAGGCCGCCGTCGAGATCAACATGGTCTCGTCCTACGGGGCGGCCCGGGTCAGCCAGGTGCTGGTCGCCGACCCTGCGACGCACCCGCAGATCGAGCAGTACCGCGGGCTCCTGGAGCGGGTCCTCGGTGGCATCCGCGACGACCGCGACGCCCACCCCAAGCTGCGCCACGTCCTGCAGGACGCGCTCGATGCGGCCGAGCTCGACGGCGAGAAGACCCTGATCTTCTGCACCCGCACGGAGACGCAGCGCGAGCTCAAGGGGGCCTGGGAACAGCGCCTGCTGCTCCGCTGGCAGCGGGTGTACCCGGGGGCGAGCTTCGCCGACATCTTTGGCGCCAAGGACGAGGACGAGCACCAGCGGGGCCGCCACGCCCAGCTGCAGGGGCGCTTCCACCGCATGCAAGACCTTCTGTCACTGGCCCTGCGCGAGCGCTACCTGCAGACGCTGCTCGAGTTCGGCGACTGGGGCGAGCGCCACCTCGACGCGATCGTCGCGCGAGCCCAGGACCACTTGTCCCGCGTCCGCACCAAACAAGGCGCCGCCGATCGCGTGCACTTCGGCCTGCTCAAGCGCGTCGTCGAGGTCGCCGCCGTCGAGCTCCGAGCCGCCGCCGAGCCCGCCTGGGCCGAGCGCTTCGCCGTCCCGATCGGCACTATCCGCGACCCGCGGTACATCGATCTCGGCTACGACCTGGACCCCGACGACCTCGAGGACGCGGTCCGCGGGTCCGACACGCCGAAGTGGCACGTGGGCAAGGAGCACGCGCGGGTGGTGGTGTCCGCGCGGCCGCACCTGTGGTCGTACTTCACGTCCGACCTCTACAGCCTCCCCGACCTCCGCCGCGTCCGCGTCGTCGAGCGCCTCGCCCACTACCTGACGCACCGCGCCGTGCCCTTCCTCGCCGAGCTCATGACGAGCGCCGCGGCCGCCGGCGTCGACGTGCACGAGGTCGAGTCGGCCCGCCTGCTCGAGCACGTCGACGCCTTCTGGGGCACGCCAGCTGGCCTCCGCATCGTCCGTCGCCTCAAGGACTTCCTGCTCTACTTCCACGACCTGAGCGAGAAGTGGCAGCGCGAGCTCCTGGCCAAAGACCTGCTCAAGGGCTACTTCGTGCGCCAGACCAGCGAGGTCGAGACCCGGGACAACCTGCGCGAGGTCTTCAACACGCCGCTTCACCCGATGGTCCTGATCGCCAACGAGGTCATGCAGGAGGGCCTCGACCTCCACCGCGCGTGCCGCCGCGTCGTCCATCACGATCTGCCCTGGAACCCCGCCCAGCTCGAGCAACGCGTGGGCCGGGTCGACCGAATCGGCTCGCGCATCCGCCAGCTCCTCCCCCGCGATCCCGAGGCCAAGCTGACCGTGCTGTTCCCGCTGATCCACCAGACGATCGACATGCGGATCCACAGGGCCGTCCGCGCGCGCGAGAAGTGGCTCGAGTTTCTCCTCGGCGCCCGGGCTGAGGTCGACGCGGAGGCGTTCGATGCCATCCCGCCGCCTCCGCTGCCGGACGGCATCGTTCAGCGGCTGCGCATCGACCTCAGCCCGGCCGCCTCAACCCGGGCCGCTGGCGCGTGAGGACAGGACGCCCGCCGGGCTTCGGACGACTTCACCACTCGCCAGCAGTTCGGCGAGCGCCGCCCGTAGCGCTGTGTCGATGTGACCACCGGTGCGCAGGCGCTTAAAGTTGAGGCCGAACTGCACCTGGCACCACTCCGCGGCGGCGCGCACAGCTTCGTCGGTGTCCTGCGGAGACACGAGCGCAGTGAGCAGCGCGCGGCGCCACAGCGGCGCCGGGACGTTCGCGGGCTCGGGGGCAACTGCGCGGACACTGCCGCGGGCGGTGCGGTCAAAGCGTGCCTGTCGGAGCCCCACCGAGATGGCGGCATCGATGCAGCCGGCGAGCGGGCCATCGCGGCGCAGGCGCTGGAAGGTGGCCAGGCCCGAGTCGCGGAGCCGGTCGGCGGCGCGGCGCACGGCGTCCTCGCGCTCAAGCGGGCCCTCGCCGAGCAGCGCGGCGTAGACGCGCTCAGCCTGGGCGTCGGCAGGGAGTTCAAGGAAGCCGTCGGTGGGGGACGCAAGGGGCAGTAGTTGCTGGCTCGCGCGTGAAACAGGGGCAGGCGACGATGGGCCCGAAAGCGGTAGCGAGGTAGCATTGGCGGTCGGGGGGGGGTCGATGATCCCTCGGTGAGGTCGCGGCGCCGCGGACTTAGGTCCGGAAGGTCCGTCGTCGGTCGACGCTGTCGTGCGCGTGCGACGGCCAGGTTTCACAGGCGCCGCGGCGGCCTCGGCACGCAAACGCTCGAGTAGGACGGAGGCGGGCTCGTCGTTCGGATCCTGGGGGACAAGTTCACCGCGAAAAGCTTTGGCTAAGAGTGTTCTGTCGATTCGCACAAGATCGAGCTGTTGAGCTCGTACAAGCTGATGAATAGTGTCGATGCGGCTCAGAGCAGATTCGAGGCGCGTAGCGATGACCTCTAACTCGGCCGCCGGTGCCAAAGCGATGGGAAGCCGATTCATTGCACCCTGGGTCAGCTTGGCGCGTCCGCTGGTACCTGTGAGCCAGGGCTCGACCGGATAGAACATCAAGGCTCTATAAAGGAATTCGATGCTCATTGGTGGTACGACACGGAGTACGTGGGCATGATTGTTAACCCAGCACTTCCCCTCCACTCGGTATGCAATCGGCTTGGTGCGTCCGTAGAAAGTCTCGTCCTCTGTGACCAAGATGAGGGGCTCATCGAAGAGGTATCTGTCAATAATTCCTACTTGACCGTTTGCACCGTAGTACGGGAAATCTCCTCCCTGCTTTCCTCGTTCTTCCCGCTTAACAGGCTCTCGTTGGTTGTCGAGACATTCAGTCAAATCCGAAACACTGGCCCAAGTCCAGGTCTTTGGTAGATTCCGACGCTCGAAGGACATATCAGGTGTGTTAGGAGCAGAATAGCGGTCTTTCCAGCGGTCGTCGGTGGGGGGCTTTCCCTTGGCTGTGAGGCGGGCCAGTTCGGCTGCTTCCCAGCGGCGGCGGCGCTCGGCGCGGATCCTCTCGAGGTGCTTGTCAGCGGGTACGACGTCGGGATTGCGAGCGCGCCAGTCTGCGGTTAGGTTACCCTGAAAGGCGGAGGCGAGGATTGACCCTTGCAGTTTATTAATCAGTACCGGGATACCGCTTAAGATATCTTTAGTGCGTCGACTGCGAGTCTGAAGGTTGCAGAGGGCGGAAGTTATACGCTTTTGTTCGATGACGGGAGGAAGCGGAAAGGTGAGACTCCGGACTGTCTCCTGCGAAATTGTATGCTGGCCAGCCGTGGATACCATGCCGCTGGCAACTTGGACTCGCAATTCGGCCGTCTGCAACGCGAATGCTAAGAACTGAGGGACTAAGAATTGTTTCCTGGGACGGACCCGGATGAAGTGGTCGCAGAATGTGTAATCACTTGGTCCTGAGTAAAGGACAGCTCTTCCCGCAATGTCCTTGCTTCCGTTTACGCGGATAAATAGGAGGTCGTTATCCATTAGACGATATTTTATTTGTGTTTCTGCGTCCATCGGTACAAGGCGGCGCTCAATATTCTTCAATCCCTCCTCGGCCGAGACGTCAGCCAAACGAAGAACCACGGTTGGAATGCCGACTCCTTGGCGGGCGCTGTAACCGTTTTGAGATAGTTCGAGCAAATCTCCTAGCGTTGTTTCACACCAGGAGGCTGGGAGCTTGTTGCTGAGGTTCACGTCAATCACTTTCGTAAAGCTCTGCGCGTAGTGCTTCAATCTCGTCGGTAGCCGTGCGGAGAAGTGTCAGGATTTGGGCAGCGATTTCCTCCGGGTCACCGGCGTCGTCGCTGTTCGCGGCGGATTCGTCCTTCAGCCAGGTGATGTCGAGGTTATCGCCACGCTTGGCGATCTCCTCGCGGGTGAAGCGGCGCCAGCGGCCGGCCTCGCCTTGGTCCTTGCGCTTGCTCTTGCCAAGCGGGTCGTCGCCGTAGGCCTTCTCAAACTCCGCGAAGTGTTGGCGGGTGAAGGGCGTGCGCTTGCCGAAGCTCGGCATGTTGCTGCGCATGTCGAAGACCCAGACCTCGCGGGTGTTGCCCTTGTCGGACTGGCCGCGGGTGAAGAAGAGGACGTTGGTCTTGACGCCTTGGGCGTAGAAGATGCCGGTGGGTAGGCGGAGGACCGTATGGAGGTCGCACTTCTCCATCAGGTCGGCGCGGATCAGGCGACCGGTGTTGTCCTCGAAGAGCACGTTGTCGGGGAGGACCACGGCGGCGCGGCCGCCGGGTTTGAGGCCGCGGTAGATGTGCTGGAGGAACGCGAGCTGCTTGTTCGAGGTCGGATATTTAAAATCGTCGCGGGACGGGCCGCCGCCGCCCTTCTTGGTGCCGAAGGGCGGGTTGGTGAGGATCACGTCGGCCGGCGGCAGCTTGGTGCCCTCGCTCGACAGGGTGTCACCGACGAATACGCGGCCCTCGATGTCGTGGAGCAGCAGGTTCATGCGGAGCAGGCGCTGGACGTCCTCGACCAGTTCCATGGCGACCACGGCGTCGCGGCGCTGAAACTGCTGCTGCCGCTCGGGCAGATCGAAGAAGTTGTCGTGCTTGACCTGCATCCACCGGTGGGCGGCGACGAGGAAGCCCCCGGTGCCGGCGGCGGGGTCCTGGACGACTTCGCCGGGGCGCGGCTGCAGGCGTGCGACCATGCAGTCGATAAGCGGGCGCGGCGTGAAGTACTGCCCGGCGCCCGACTTGACCTCGCTGGCGTTCTTCTCGAGCAGGCCCTCGTAGAGGTCGCCGAGGCCCTCCTTGCGGGCCTCGTACCAGTCGAGCCGGTCGATCGCGTCGACCAGCATCCGCATGTGACGCGGCTCCTTGATCGCGGTGCCGGCGTTGCGGAAGATCGCCTGGACCTGCGCCGAGCCGTGGGCGCCGAGGTGGACCAGGAGGCCGCGGTAGAAGGTCAGCTGGTCGGCGCCGTCCTGGTCCTTGAGGTCGTCCCAGCGGTAGCCAGCCGGGAGCTGCTTCTCCTGGGACGTCTCCTTGGCCATCTTCAGGAACAGCAGGAAGGTCAGCTCGGTGACGTACTGCTGGTACGTGATGCCAGCGTCGCGCAGGACGTTGCACAGGTTCCAGAGCTTCTGGACGATGTCCTGGGTGACGGTGCTCATCGGCGGGCGGCGGTAGCTGTACAACAACTCGCGGGGCCGCGTCACCCGCCGCGAGGCGTGCCAATTACCCCGCGCTGGGTCGGCGTTATACGCCGGAGGTGGCGGCGTTCGCGCTGCGGTGGTAGTCGTCGAAGCCCGGCAGCTCGAGCTCGATGCCGCTGCGGACGCTCTCGCCGTGCAGCTTCTTGTCGCTGGCCGTGAAGTGCTTGACGTAGCACAGGTGGCTCTCGCGGCAGGTCGCGTCGCTGTAGTGGAGCTGGTAGTAGGGCCACAGGTCGAGGGCCTCGTACTCGGCGCTGAGCAGGACGAGGTGGTCGCGCTCGGCGGCGATGAGATGGTTCGACGGGCCCGTCTCGAGCAGGGTCTCCTGCAGGTTCACGTCGTACTCCTCGCCCTTGTAGACCTCGCACTGGTAATGCCAGCGGCCGCGCTGATAATAGTGGCTGCGGACGCGGCACATCGTGTAGTCGGCGAGGAACGCGAGCTCGCCGAGCATCTCCTCGAGCTTCGGCACGTGGCTCTGGACCAGCCGGGCGACGTACGCCTCCGAGCCCGGGGCCGAGTGGGCCACCGGGTTGCGCAGGGACACGCGGAAGAAGTCCGCGAACTGATCGACCTTGCAGTCGACCAGCCGGGGCACGAAGAGGTCGAGCCGGTTCGTGCGCACGAGCTCGGTCAGGGTGCGGATGAACTGGATCCGGTGTTCGAAGCCCGCGCGTGGCTTGATCGCCTCTGCGGCGGGCTTGGGCAGAGGGAACCTGGGGCGCCAGTCAGCTTTGCTGTAGTCGGCCACGAGCACGTGAAACACGAAGTACACGCACGCCTCGACCAGGTTGATCATGCGGTCGAGTTGCTCGTACGGGTTGTGTGTCGCCATCTGAAACCGGCGGTAGGCGATCGCCAGCGGCGCCGGGAACTCCCGGCGTACGCGCTCCGACAGCGAGGGCGGGACGAGGTCGCCTGCCAGGCGCCGCAACTTCTCGGCGATCGCCTCCTTCCAGCCCGGGCGCTCCCCGTCCGAGAGCTGGCGCAGGATGGCCTGGAGCTCGCCCTCCAGGGTGTTCAGATAGACCTGCGTCGGCGACAGCTCGGGCAGCGGCTCCGGAGTCGCCGGTGGGGTCTCTGGCGCCGGCGGAAGCGCCTGTCCCGGCGGCGGCGCGGCCGGTACGGCCTCGGGGAGAAACACGCGGAGCTGGGCCAGGTGCGCGCTGGTCAGGTGGGAGATGATCGTCCCGGTGGTCAGCCGGCGAAACTGCATCTGACCGAGGTCGGAGCGCAGAAATTCGGCCACGGCGGGCGCCTTCGCCGGATCCTGGAGGCGGACCCGCCGCACCGATGTATCGAACAGGACCCCCTCGACGTGCCCGGGCCCGACCAGGACGACCTTGCCGATCGTACCGCCGGTGCTCACGAGGATGTCGTTCGGCAGCGCCAGCTTCGGTCGGTGAGGTCCGATCGCCGCCTGCGAGATCCAGAAAGGATCGTTGTCCTCGAGGCGGTCCGACTGCATGTGCCGCACCTGGACGTAGGGAATATCGCCGGGGCCGGGCTCGGTGCGGCGCAGCGCGGCATCCATGCGGACGCCGCTGATGATGCCGGCGGCTATGTCGCCGAGCGCGTGCTCCGCGTAGCCGGCCGGTGCGCGCAAGCTCAGGTACGCGGGTTCGTAGAAGGCCGGATCGAGCCGGGTATTCCCGGCGAGGTCGCGGACCTGGACCCGGACCGGCGTCGTGCCGAGGTCCGGCGCCGGTTCGTTGTTCATGGCAGAGAGCAGATCGGCGGCGTCCGGGAGCTCTTCGGCGTCGAGGAGGTCGATCATCGTGACGAATTCGGCCGGCTCCGCGTCACGCACCAGCAGCACCATGTGCGTGTTGGCCGCGTGCTCCGCCCGCCAGAGCACCTCGTTGGGTAGGTGCGCGACGAGCCGTAGGCCACGCGCGAGCAGAAGTCGCCGGGCCTCCTCGCGCTGGGTGATTGAGAGGAGTCCGGTGGAGACGAACGAGACCAACCGCGAGCCCGGCGCGAGGTGTTGCCAGACTTGCTCGATGAGATACTCCTCCGCAGACCACCGCCGAATACCGAACTCTGCGGCGGTTCGGGGTGCAGCGCGGACCTCCACGCCGAACGGCGGAATGATGACCGCGCCCTGGCAGGGCTCGGCCGGGGCTTGCCAGTTGAGCTCGGGGTGACCCGGGTCGATCTCGATGCAGCGGAGGTTTGGGCTGGCGCCGCCGAGGAGAGGCATACCGCGAGGGACGACCAGGAGCGTCGTCCCGCCGGGTGGGGTCCCGGCCAGCTCGAACAGCAGAGACTCGGCCGCAGGCGTGATCTCGAAGAAACCGGTGGCCATGTTCAGCTCGCGTCTGCCCAGAGGGCGTCGTGGAGGTCGCCGAGGACCTGCTCGAGCTTGCCGTCGAACAGCTTGTCGATGCGGACGAACCCTCCCTCGGACTTGAAGGCGCCCTGGTCGAGGGCGGCGCGGTCGACGACGGTCTCGTGGACCAGCTGCTTGCCGATCCGCTCGATCCACTTGCGCTGGATCGCCGTCCACGGGCGCCGGGCGAGGATCGCCCGGGTCGCGCGGTCGACGCGGAGCTCATAGGGCTCGAGCGGCGAGCCGAGCGCCTGGCGGCGGATGAAGCCGACGATGCGGGCGGCGATGTCCTCGTTGGTCAGGTCGCGGTAGGCGGCGCGCAGGTTGGCCTCGCTGTAGCCGGCGGCGTCGAGGGCGACGAGCACCTCGCGGAGCTGGCCGCGCGTCAGCTCGCGCGGGCGCTGGACGATGACCGCGAGCGCCGGGATCTTGTTGAGGTTGTCGCGCAGGAACGCGGCGAAGCCGTCGATGAAGTCCTCCGGGCGCTGCCCGCCGCTGTAGCCGCGGGTGACCTCGACCAGCTCGTCGTCGTGGTTCGAGATCAGCGGGCCGTGGTCGCGGTCGGAGCGGGCGCACAGGACCGCGAAGGCGGCGGTGTGGCCGTCGATCCACGCGAGGGTGCCATCGGGGCCTGCGTCCCGCAGGCGCGAGACGACCTCCGCCGCGGACTCGCCGGCGAGCTCTCTAAACTGAGCGTCCATCGTCGCGGTCAGCCGGCGGGCGCGGGCGCGGAGGCGGGCGATCAGCTGGTCGTGGATCGTCAGCCGCAGCTCCGGATCGGTGATGGTGCGCAGCTCCTCGACCAGCGTCTCGGCGCGGATGTTGGGGTTGGCCGAGACGGGCTGCATCTCGCTGACCTCCTGCATCATCGCGTACAGCCCGACGGCGTCGTAGATGCGGAACAGCTCCTTGCCGACCTCGGGGCAGAGCCGCGTCGCGCGGCCGATCATCTGCTCGTACAGGATGCGGCTGCGGACCCGGCGCATGAACACGAGGTTGCAGATCTTCGGGACGTCGACGCCGGTGGTCAGGAGGTCGACCGTCACGGCGATCGTCGGCAGCCGCTCATTCTTAAAATTGCGGATCATCTGCAGCGGCTTGTCGACGTCCCCGGTGATCTTGGCGATCGCCTCGGGGTCGATCTGGCCGAGGCGCTGCTCGTAGATCGTCTTGAGCGTGTGGACCACGAGGTCGGCGTGCTCGGAGGTAGCGGCGAAGATCAGGGTCTTCTGCGGGCCCTCGGGGTCGATCGCGTCGGCGAGGACCTCGCAGATCACCCGGTTCCACGACTCAGTGAGGACGCTGCGGTTGAACTCCTCGACCTCGAAGGCCATCGCGTCCGGCAGTGTGACGGTGTCGACGACCTGCTGGCGGCGGTTGAGCCGGGCGACGTTCTCACCGGCGGCGAAGTGAATCCCGCCCGTGGACAGCTTGGTCTTCGGCTCGTACGGCGGCTCGTGGTCGACGAGCATGCCGTCGAGCACGGCCTGGCGGTAGGTGTAGCGCGCGACCGGGGGGCCGAAGATATCCGCGGTGTGCACGGCGGGCGTCGCGGTCAGGCCGATCGCCACGGCGTCGAAGTAGTCGAGCACGCGGCGGTACTTCGAGACGTAGTCCTCCTGGTCGCGGAACTGCATCTCGCGCTCGCTGAGCTCGCGGTCGAGGGTGTAGCCGCGGTGGCACTCGTCGACGACGATGCAGTCGTAGGTGCCGGCGTCGATCGCCTGCTCGCCCTCGGGGACGGCGATCGTGCGGCCGATCATGGCCTGGATCGTGGCGACGTGGAGGCGGGTCTCGGCCTCGGGGACCTGCTCGTCGAGGCCCTTGATGTCGTACACGCGGGCGAAGGTCTGGAGCGGGATGACCGGGGCGTTGGCGAGCACCTCGAGGGTCTGCTCGCCGAGCGCGTTGCGGTCGACGAGGAACAGGATCCGGCCGAAGCGGCGGGCTTTAAGAAGGCGGTACATCAGGCCGATCGCGGTCCGCGTCTTGCCGGTGCCGGTCGCCATGGCGATGAGGATCCGGCGCTGGCCGGCGAGGATCGCGGCCTCGACCTTGGCGATGACGTCGCGCTGGTAGTCGCGCAGGTCGAGTGCGTCGAGCGGATCCTGGGCGAGTTTTTCGGCGGCCTTTGCGGGGTCGTGGCGGAGGCGGTCGCGGAGCGTCTCGGGCTGCATCCAGCCGATCACGGGCCGCTCGACGATGCCCGGGGTCCGGGCGTCCCACAGCCAGACGCCGCTCTTGGTTCGGTACTGCTCGAGGAAAGGGCGCCCGTTGGTGGCGAACACGAATGGGGCGCGGTACTCGCCCCACGGGGCGTGGCGCAGCAGCTTCGCGCCGTGCTCGGGACGGATGTCACGGGCGTAGCGCTTGGCCTGCTGTAGCACCGAAGGCACGTCCTTGCCGTGGCGCTTGGCCTCGATGATGCCGACCAGCTCGAGGCCGATGAAGAGGGCGTAGTCGGCGGGGCCGCTGGACGTGGGCCACTCGGCGATGGCCATGGCCCGGCCGGGCTCCGGGCGGGTGCCTGCCCGGAAGGACAGGTGGACGGTGTCGGCCTCCCAGCCCATGTCGCGCAGCTGGCGGTCGATGATCTGGCGGGTGTCGGCCTCGCTGAGCTCGATCGCCTGGTCCGCCGTCTCGGCGCGGGCGTTCTGGACGTACTGCTGCTGCGGGGTCGGCGGGGTCGGCGGCGTGAGTGCGGCGAGCCGGGTGGCGAATTGCGCTTCGCCCTCCTCGGCAAGGCGACGCCATGTCTCGACCTCCTCGGCCAGCTTGCGCGCTCGGTCCTCGGCCTCGTCGGCACGCGTCTGGGCGGAGGCTCGCGCGTCGGCCTCAAGCTCGAGCCGAGCCTCGGCCTCGGCGATCAGCGCCTGGGCGGCGGCCTCCGCCTCGAAGTTGGCGCGGGCGATGCGGGCTTGCGCATCGGCCTCAGTCCGGGCCGTAGCCTCGGCGGCGCGCAGCTTCGCGGCGGTCTCGGCCTGGGCGGCGGCCTCCGCGATGCTCAGCTGGGCGGCGGCCTCGGCCTGGGCAGCGCGGGCGACGGCCTCGGCGCGCTCGGCCTCGAGGCGGGCGGCGCGGGCGGCAGCCTCCTTGACGCTCGCCTCTGCCTTCTCGGCGGCGCTGCGGGCGGCGGTCTTCTGGGACGCCAGCTCTTCGCGCAGGCGGGTGAGCTCGACCTGTACGGGAGCCTCGACCTGCGGCGTGGCGCGGGGAGGGACGAACGGCGCGGGCTTGAAGGTCGGGTCGCCGAACGTGCGCTGGAACCACACGGCGAGCTGGTGGGCGAACTTCAGTAGACCGAGCGCCTGTGCGTGGTCGCCGATTCCCTTGTGGGCAGCGTCGTTGCCGACCCTGCGGATCTGTGCAAACAGCAGCGCCGTCTGCTGAGGCACGATCCCGTTGGACTTGAGGCGGTCGAGCAGGTCGACTTGCTTCTCGTCGGCGAGGTTGCCGAGGCCGCTCCGGGCGGCGACGACCTGGGCCAGGCGCTCGCTGAACAGCCGCAGCTTGAGGATGCAGGCGTTCGGATCCTCGGCGAAGTGCTTCTCGGCGAACGTCGGGAGCCGAACCAGAGAGGGGTCATGACGGGCGAGGAAGGCGAAATTGGAGGATGGGATGGCCATTTGGGCAACGGGGGCTAAGGGACGCGGATGCTGATATTGGTGCCGGCGAGGTTGGTGTGGGCGAGCTCGCGGCGGCATAGCTCGCGCAGGTGCTTCCACAGCAGGGCCGAGGCGTAGTGCTCGGTCTCCGGCGGGACGAAGTCGAGGAGGGTCCGGGCACACACGACGACGAGGCGCTCCTGAGTCCGCGAGAAGGCGACGTTGGAGCGGTTGATGTCGAGGATGAACTCGACGCTCTGGGCGATGACGAGGGGGTCGCTCTCCGTCGCCGAGAAGAGGATCGTCGGGCGCTCGCCGCCCTGGAGGCGCTCGACGGTGTCGACGAGGTCGACGACGGCGCTGCGGGTGCGCAGTCGGTCGCGTAGCAGGGCCCGCTGGGCGCGGTGTGGGGTGACGACGGCGACGGAGTTTTCGGCGAGCTCGCCGCCCGCGTCGAGGATCGCCTCGATCGCGCTGGCCTCGAGGAGGTTGTAGTGGTCCGAGCGCGACTCGTCGTGGAGGACCAGGACGAGTCGATGACCAGCGCGCCAGACCGCTGCCCAGGGGTCGACGCCGTCCCAGTCGTTGACGAGCGGGCGCTCGTCGGGGCCGCGGAGGGTGATGCCGTCCTGGGCATAGAGCGGCTGAATGAGCGTGCGGATGACCGGTGGCAGGCGGTGGGTATAGGCCAACTGGTCGATGCGCACGCTATGGGCACCGATGCGGCTCGGCGGCGTCGCCAGACGCCAGACCGCCTCGTAGGCGCTGACGAACGGCTTGTAGAGAACCGACGGGGGGCGGTCCTCGCTCTCCCAGTCGTGGGCCATGATCGGCGCGAGCTGACGGTGATCGCCGGCCATCATGATTTGGCCGTCCGCGCGAACGAGGCTGGCCAGCGCGAGGAAGTGCGAGAGCACCATCATGCTCGCCTCGTCGATGACGAGCAGCGGGACCTGGAGGCCGTCCGCCAGGGTCTTGTAGGCCGCGGTGCCGTTGAGCCCATCGACCCACTTGAGCAGCGTCCCGACGGTCGAGCCGAGCACGACGACCCCGGTCTTCTGCAGCTGGTTGAGGGCGCGGGTCGAGTTCTTTGCGGCGATGGTGGTCGTGGTCGGCGTGGTCTCGTTGGTGACCTTGCGGACCTCGACCCGGGGCATCGGCAGGCCGGACGCTGCGGCTTGGCGGGTGAATTCGGTGTAATCGCTCCGGAGCCGTTCGAGGAGCAGGTCGACCGCGGTGTGCGTGTGCGCCGCGACGAGGAGGATATCGCCGGTCTTGTGGGCGGTGAGGATCCGGGCGAGGACCGCCAGCGAAGTGACCGTGGTCTTGCCGGTCCCCGGCGGTCCCTGAACCAGATGGATGCGGCTCTCGAGGCCACCTGCGATGAGGTCGATGCGCTCCGGCTCGAGCGAGCGGTCGAGCTGTTCGCCAAAACGCAGATCTTGGAGGAACCCGACCAGCGTGCCGCGGCGCTCTGGGGACAGTGCAGGACACGGTGGGATCCGCGGAGCGACGGGGTCGAACCAGTCGAGGATGTGACTGCCACGGATCGGCAGCCTGCCACGGGCGATCAGGCGCTTCTCGACACGTCCGGCGATGAAATCGCTGACGCTCTCGTCGAGTGTCGCGCGGAGGAAGGGGTGTTTGCGCGTGTCAGGATCGCTGGGGTTGAACGGGAAGCTCGGTAGGATGTAGGGATCGTCGTTGTCGAACTTGCCGATGATCGCGAGCTGGATCTCTCCGCGCGTCCAGTCGATGCGTTCGATGGTGCAGGTCTTACCCCCGTGGATCAGGTCGTAGTACTGCGGCCCCAGGTCATCCTGGGTCGGCCAGGACAGCATCCGCACGAAATCGCCCTGGTCCTTGGGGAAGTGGCTCCGAAGCGTCTCCAGGCCGCCGGGGATGCCCGATGCGGCGATGTCCGCGAGCACGTTCTTGTTGGCGTCCAAGCGCAAGTTGATGAGCGGCAGGGAGTGACCCTCTGCGATCCGCAAGGTCGGTGGGATGAGGTGGCGGCGGATCCAATCCTGCAGTTTAACGTGGTGATCGAGGCGCAGGAAGTCGACCGCGGCGTCCGCGGTGTTCGCAGTCGACAGCTGGAAGGTGGGCAGGCGATCGAGCTCCATCGCTGGCTTGTCGATCGTGTTGTTCTTGAAGCGGATTCTCTCCTCGATCCAGCGCAGCGCGTGGATCCTGGCGAGGAAGTAGGTCTCGAGGTAGCCGGGTCGGCTGGCCTCGCGGTACTGCTCGAGCGCTGCGAGGACGTTGGGGTTGCGCGAGCGCAGCGTCGCCGCGGACGGCAGGGTCCCCCAGTAGGCGCGCCAGTATGGGGCGGTGAGGTTGTCGAAGGAGCGGGCACGGACCTCGAAGCGGTGCTCGACGACCCCGGGCAGCCCGTGCTCGTGCGGCTCGGCCCAGCGGTGCTGCGGGTCCGTCTCGTGGAAGTGGAGCCGCTCGCGGAAGTCGAAGATGTCGCGGAGGAACACGCGACCGAGGTCGATCTCCTTGCTCGAGTGGCTCACCTTGCGCCGCCAGTGGTAGCGCTGTCCGAACCAAATTAGAGAGGTGGCGATCGTCAGGCCGCGGCTGGTCCAGCCGAGCGCGTAGCGGCTGTACACCTCGTCTTGCAGGCTGGAGTAGATGAGCTGCTCGAGGCTCTCGCGGCAGCCGAACAGCTGGCGCAGGTGCCCCAGCAGCCCCGAGCCGACGCGTGAGGCGGCCTCGAGGAGCCGCTTGATCTCGCTGCGGGACCACACATAGAAGTGGATCGGCGCTCGCTCGCTGTCGGCGACCTGGGCGATGCGATCGACGAGCTCGCGCAGGAAGCCCTGCAGGAGCTGCAGCTCGAGGCCCGTGTCGCGCTCGTAGTTCCCGGACCACTGCACGGTCTGGAAGCGCACGAGGTCGGCCCCCTGAAGCGGGCGCGTCGCGTCGACCTGTCGGGACTGACGCGGGCCTTCGTCCGCTGTCGGCGTGGCCTTCTCGTAGCGGACGACCTCCTCGTGGACCCCCGCCACCGGCTCCGGACGCTCTCCCTCGCGGTTGAACGGGGTGACCAGCTCGCCGTCGCTGCGGGTCACGTGCGCCGCGAGGGCGCCGATGCGGTTCTCGACGTAGTCGTACGAGACGGACAGGAAGATGCGGACGAGCCGACCGCCCGGGTGGGTATGCGAGGGCAGGTGGCCGCGACCACCGAACGGCCGGGTGCGGATCGGGCTCTCCTTCCGACCACCAGGGAGTGTGGCGCGACGGGCCTTAGCGAGCGCTTGGAGGACCTCGAGGCTCTCATCGAGGCGGCGATCGGCCGCGATCTCCTGGGCCTCGGGCGAGCCGCGGTCGAGGTCGGCGAGCGCGTCGATCGTGGCAACGCCGCGGTCGGCCAGCACACGAACGCAGCTCGGCGTCATGCCGAGCAACTCGAGCCGGCGCTGGCGGGCGCTCTCCGTCAGGCAGTGGGCGCTGAGACCGCAATCGTCGCACTTGTCGTCGATCTGGAAGGGAAGGGCGTTGAGCGGCGCGGTGAGAATGCGATCGAGGGGGCCGTCCACCGCGAGCATCTGCCGGAGGTCGTGGGCGATGGAGCCGAGCTCGGGGAAGACCGGCAGATCAGGGATCGACTGACCCTGCCCGGTGGCCTCGTCGATCCTGGCGACGACGACCTCGATCGCGGCAGCGTGGATCGGGTGCCCGGCGATCTGCAGCGGAGCTGTTGCGAGCAACTGCTCGAGCAGCATGCGGTAGAGCGTCACCTGGATGCGATGGTAGGTCCGATCCTTGCGGCTCGCCTTGCACTCAACAAGCCGCAGGCGCGGCTGCCCGTCGCGCCAGAGGACGAGGAGGAAGTCTATCTGGCCGCGCAGGTCAAAGGCGCCGATCGCTCCGCCGACGGCGGCCTCACGGACGAATGCTGTCGTGCCCGGCGAGAGGGTCGAGAGCATCGCGCAAGTGTCTGCCCAGCTGACCGAGGTGGCCGCGGCGGCTGTGAGCTCGACGGCTCCACCGCGTCGCAACTCTTCGGCCCACATGTCCTCGCGCGCGCGCCCGGCCTCGACCAGGACAGGGTCGATCACGTGGAAGGGGCGTCCCGCAAATGGGAGCTCCCGGTACAGCGCGCGGTTGTCGTGCGAGAGCCTGAAGAACCGCTGGCATGAGCGGTGCCGGACGAATTCCCCGATATCGGAGACGCGCGTGCTGTGACGTGGGGGCATGGGCAGACAGAAGAGGTCTTCAAGAGACCACACCGCGCAGCGGGTGTACAGGGCGAAGGGCCGGTGCTCGCCAGCGCGCGGCCCAGCGGCATTCCTGCGCCGAATGCGACGCCGGTCGACATCGACTTGCCCGCGAGTGCGACGAAAGTCCGGGCGTCCGGCGAGTCGGTAGTCGAGGAGCGCGGCTCATGTCCACGGTAAGTGCGTCTCTGCCCGCGTCCAGGAGCCGGCCCGCTTCCTGTCGAACGGGCGGAAAGCTCCCGTCGAGTTGACGCCAAGTAGGGCACGATGCGGTCACGATACGGGCACGATGAGCGCATCAATCGGTCCCGTTGTGGTCACGAAGACCGCGGGATACGTGCCGGCTCAGGACCCTGTCCACGCCCTTCCTTCGCGGGATATTCTCTTCGAGGGAGTTGGGCATGGGGGGACGGGGGCCGGCAGAGCGCAGACGAAAGGAGAACCCGGAGGCTGCAGCCGCCGAACTCGCGGCGCACTACGCCCGGATCCTCGGACGCCAGGCGGATCGTCAGGTCGCCGACGTGGTTCGCGTCTGTCTGCGCAACCTACCGTCGCGGTTGCCGGCCCACGGCGAGGATCTCCGCGCTGTCGAGGTGTTGATCGAGCGGGTTCTTCGGCTTGGAGAGGTGGGCGCGCGCGATCCATTCGGGTCGCCCCGGCAGATTGACGATTACATCGCACGCCAGCTCGGGCTGCCGGCCTGCGGTCCACGGTTCGTGTACAGGGCGCTCCGCGCCATGCTGGGACGGACAGCCCTCGTTGAGCGACATAGTCGGCAAATTTGGTCGCTGCGCCTGGCGGGTCTCACGGACGCGTCCTCGGCGCTCCACCGGGCGCTTCTGGCCGAGACGCCGACGCCGTACTCCCTGCCTGTCCCCGACACCGACCAAGTGGTCGGGCCTGCGGAGCCTCAGCGCCGGCCAACGCCGATCGACGCCGGCCAGGCGGACCACCTTCGCCTCGAGCTCGCCCAGGTACGGGAGACGCTTGCCGCGGAGCGGTCAGCTCGGCTCGCCGCAGAGGAGCAGCGATCCGCCGCAGCTGTTGAACTCGGCAAGGCGAGTCGTGCCCTCGACGAGGTGAACGATGCATGCGGTGAGGCGAACCAGCAGGTTCGAGTCACGAGAGCTCGGGTTGCCGAGCTCGAGCAGGAGATCGGCACGCTGCGTAAGGCCTTCAAGGAAGAACAAGGGGCACGCACCAAGGCGATGCTGGTCAACGCCTCCCAGCGGTACGAGCTCGAGCACGAGTACCTCCCGATACGTCAGGCTCTCGATGATGAGCGCCGGGCACGTGGCGAGGCAGACCGTCGCAGCCAGATCGCCACGGCGCAACTGATCGAGCTCAAGGAGAAGTACGTCGCCGAACTCCGCGAGCACGGCGCCCAATTGCAGTCCATGCGGGTGGAGATGGTGAACGTCGCCCGCGACGCCCAGGTCGCGGACGCGATCCGCTTGTGGGAACTGATCAAGGCTGATCGCTCGCAGGATGCGCTGGTCTTCATCGCCCGACGCAAGCAGGGCCTCGATGTCGAGACTTCGGGAGGTCCCGTGGCGATGCCAGACGCCGATGGCCCGGGGACCACGGAGCCTCGACGCGATCAATCTCCCGGCCACGCCGCGGCGGAAACACCGTCGCCAGGCGTGACACCAACACCGCCGGCTACAACCGGTGCGCCGTCCATGCCACGTCGAGCCGAACCGTCGGGGAGTCCTGCGAGGATGTCTGGGTCGCCCGCAGGTCTTGCCCCAGCGAAGGTCCCGTTTGTCGACCCGGACCAGAACCAACGAGGGGCACACGAGAAGGCGAGTAAGATCGGACGGAACGAACCATGCCCCTGCGGCTCGGGGAATAAATTCAAGCGCTGCTGCGGTCGACTCGGGTGATAGGCGCCTTGGAACGCGGTTTCGCCTCGGAGTGGATGGTGCTCGCGGTCGCTGCTGCTTCTTATTACCCCGTGATCGCTGTACAGTCACCGCCTCCGTAGCGATGGCCGAGCTCACGATCCGTGGCGACCGACTCGACGAACCCCTCGTCCAGTTCCTCGACGCCCGCCCGCCTGTGCTCGCCGCGATCCATGCCCTCGTCACAGACGGTATCCCGGTGCTCCGTGAGCTCGCCGCTCTCCTGCTCCGCCATCCACTGGACGACGCACCGTTCGCTGCCGTCTGGATCGTCCTCCTCCCTCGCAGCGACGCCTCCGCGCTGCGCCGAAGTCTCGCTGCCGACCTCACCGCCGACGCCCTCGGCCGCCTTACCGTCCAAGTCCTCGCGGACGCCGAACTCGACACCTTGCTGGCGCTTCTCGCCGACGTCCCGCCGCGCACCGCCGTGATCGTCGCGCACGCCGATCACATCCACGCGCTCGACGCCGACGAGCCATCCTCGCGGGCCGACGCCCCCGGCATGCTCGGCGCGCCGATGGGCCTGCACTTCCGCGAGGACGTCTGGGTGCCCGGTGTCTGCGCCCTCGTCACCGCCCTACGCGCCCGGCCATGGCTGGCCCATGCCCATGTCGTCCTGCTGGTCGAACAGTCGCCGCCGATCCAGGACGCCCACCTCGATGCGCTCGATGCCCACCTCGACAACTACGTCCTGATCCGCAACTCGTCGCACCACGGCGAGGCCGAGCTCGTCGCGTGGCTGTCCGAATGGCAGGCGCTACTCGTCGCGCGCGGCGTCGACGAGCTGCGCGACCGGATCGCCGCGACGACCGCCGATCCGTTCCAGCGAGCTCACTTCCTGGCCCGGACCTTCGCCATGAGCGGCCGCTGGGAGGAGGCCCACAACGCGTTGTGGCCAGCTGCCGAGCGCCTGCACGTGCGTCCACCGCCCCTCCTGCATTTCCTAGCCTGCATCGCCCTCTACACCGGCCGTCACGACGAGGCTCATGCCGCCCTGATCGAGCTCGTCGCCGCCGAACGCCTCGACGAGAGCGAGCTGCGCAACGCCCACAAGGTCGCCCTGCAGGCCGAGGACACCGCCGCCCAGATCGCCGTGCTCACCCGCATGCGCAGGGACTACCCCGGCTCCATCTACCTCGTACGAGCCGAGGCGATCGAACGCTACCTCGCCGATGACTACACCGCGCTCCTCGGGCTCCGCGCCCGCCTGCAACGAGACCCGGAGCTGCCGTCCTACGCACTCATGTTTGACCGAGCCGAGCACCGCTGTGGCCTGATCTCCCGTGCCGAGCTGCTCGCCCGCGCCGCCATATATCCCCCCAAAATTCTCGACGCCGAGCGCGCTGCTTTGATCGACGAGGCCATCGCCCGCCACGACGTCGTCGACGCCGCTTCACTCCTGCTACCCCCGCTCGCCCGCGCCAGCGCGCTCGCCGGTGGCCGGCTACTCACGGCCCTCGTTCTCGACGACGCCGCCCCGGATCCGCTCCCGGCCGCCGTGTTCGACCATGTCTTACGATACGTCGCGGATCACCCCGAGGACATCGACGTCCGCGCTGCTCTCGCGCGGGCAATCGCCGTCGACCAGGCCGGCAGCGCCGGTCTCGAACTCATGTTCGATCGCCTGCACACCGTCGAGCGCCTGCCACCCCTCGAAACCGTCGCGCCACGTCTCCCGGGCCGCGAGGTCTCACCCGACGAGACCGACGCATTCATGCGCTTCATCCACCAGCAATACCTCGAGGCCGGCTCGCCGCACCTGATGATCGCTCCCACGGTGCTGCGCAGCGAACGGACCGAGGCCGAGTTGCGCACTCTGCTACTCGCCAGCGGCCCGGTGCTGCGATACGCGATCGGCACCATCACCGGCCCCGATACGCTGGCCGGCCCGCGGCTGGTGGTCAAGGCAATACTCGACATCTGGCGCACCCTCGGCTCGCGCGGTGCCGACGTCTCGGACACCCTCCCGATCGAGGTCTTCGCCGGCCTCGCGCAGGGCATGGCGACCGCCGGCCTGTTTCAGGAGGCCCGCGACATCGCCGACGTCGTGCTCACCTACGGCGGCTCGTCGGCCCTGGTTGAGGCCCGTCGCTGCGCCTGGATTGCTCACGCTGATCTCCAGCTGCGCTCCAACCACGTCGAGGCGGCAATGCTCGGTATCCTGTGCGCCCAGGCCCATATTCTGCCCACGCTCCAACCGTCCGAGCGGTACAATGAGCTCGACCTGCACATCCGCCTGCTGCGTACGCTCCACCAGTACGACGCCGCCCTCGCCTACATCCCCGAGCTCCGCGCCGCCCTCGTCGGGGTCGTCGAACCCGGCTGGTTGACGCGGAAGATCGACGACCTCGAGACCGGCCTCCGTTTCCTCCGCCTCGACCTCCCCGTCCCCGCCAATCAGCGCGACGAGCTCCTGGCCCTCGTCGCCGCCGCCGTTCGCTCGACCGAGTTCGCGCTCGCCCACAACGACGAGCTCCTCGTGCCGAGCTCCTGGCTCGCCCAGCTCCTCCACGCCTGCGTCGCCAGCGATGTGGCCGTCCCCGCGGCGGTCGCTGTGTTCGAGCGTACCCTCGCCGAGCTCCCGCCGTCGCTCCGACCCCAGCTGCGCTCTCTCGCCGGAGCCACCGTTGATATCGAGACCCTGCTCCGGCACGCCTGCTCCGCCGCCCAGGCCCGCGCCGCTGAAGATCTCGGGGCCCACATGGGCCTCGTCCGCGTCGACGCCCACCGTCTGCTCGACGGCCCCTGCTCACCCGAGCACGCCCTCCTCGCGCTCGAGCTGCTCGTCGATCCGACCCTCGAGTGCGGCCCGCCCGAGCGCTCGCGCGAGGACCAGCGGATCTACGCGATCGACCGGCGGATCCTCCGCAACTTCCACTTCCTCACTAACGGCCCCGGCGCGGTCGCCGAGATGCATGCCGTCCCCGAGTTCCTCCTCCGCCGTCACGCCGTCGACGCCGACTTCCCCGCCAGCAACACCTGGAACGACCCCGCCCGTCTACACCGCTTCGCCTGCGAGCTCGGCTCGGGCGACCGCGAGCTCGTCGCGCTCGCCCGACACGACGACCGCCTCGTCCGCGTCGAGGCCCGCGACGGCGCACTCGCCGGCCCCGCATTCGAGCCGGCCACCGCTACCGACCCGCACCACTGGCGCACCGCCCTACACGCGCTGTTCACCTCTACCTCCGCCACCGATCCGACGAGCGTCGCCGCCACACGGAACGCGATGCACGGCCTCGGCCTCGAAACCACCGCCCCCGAGGTCGTCGGCCGCAGCGTCGTCTACATGCTTGCCCACCCACTCGCCGGCGTCCCCGCCAACCTCCTGCTCCGCAACGGCGAGCTCGCTGGCCTGCAGAGTCCGGTCGCCGTCGTCCCCTCGCTGTCGTGGCTGCTGGAGCGCCGACGCCGACCGCCCCGCGGTCACGGCCGCCACGCCTGGATCCTCCCCAGCACCGACCTCACCGGTCCGCCCAGCGCGCTTGCCTTGCTCGCCGACAACCTCCCACGGGCCCTCCCCGGCTTCACCACCGAGGTCGCCTTCCCGGCCCCGCCGCGGCCCCTCGAGGTCGCCGTGCTCGCCGCCCACGGCGGCACCGACGCCCACGACCACTATTTCTCCGCGATCGGCGACGAGCGCGCTCACCACTTCTCGATCTCCCGCGTCGCCGCGGCCCTCGCCGGCTGCGAGCTCGTCGTTCTCTTCGTGTGCCACGGCGGACGCACCGCCGCCGCCCCGTTCTCGACCCGCTCCGTCGGCCTCCCCAGCGCTCTCCTCGGCGCAGGTTGTCGCACCGTCATCGCCGCCCCGTGGCCGCTCGACGCCCTCGTCGCCGTGCGCTGGACCGTCAGCTTCCTTGCCGCCTGGACCCTCGACACCGACGTCGACGTCGCTGTCCACCACGCCAATCTCGCCCTCGCGCGCAGTCACTGCCACCCTCGCGACTTCTTGGCCATGCACGTGTTCGGGGATCCAGCTCTGCGCCCTCAAGCGTGACCGTCTTTCACAACTCTATTCGCACAGGGGCCGTGGGTTACCCTTGGCCGACGGCTGGTCGCGGGGTATCCGACCGCTCACGAGCGAGGGTCCGGCTAAGCAGGTCGCGCTGCGCATTGTTCACCGGTTGTGCATCGACCTCAGCCCGCGCCGAGCGCACGCCCGCCGTCATTCGATGGCGAGCGCCGTGTCGTGACCTCCGGTGTGCAGGTGCCTAAAGTCGGGGCCGAACGCGAGCGCAGCTCGCAGCGCCACCGCGGGGCCGAGATTGATCGTTGCCGAGTGTCGTGCCAAGGTCACAGGATGGACGTGCGGACAAATCGAGCGGACGAACTTCGCAGGCTCTTGCAGGCCTGCTTTTCCGTCGAGGAGTTGCGCAGGTTCGTACGGTTCTCACCCGACGGGGATCGGATCGGGCCGGAGCTTCCCGGCGGTGTGGTGTCCCTGGCAGAACTAGCGGCCGCGGCTGTGGGTTTGCTCGAGCGGGTGCGGCTGGTAACGGACCCGGCGTTCTGGACTGGATTCGTCCGGGAGCGCGGGCTGTGGGCGGCGGAGATCGGAGCGGTGCAGGCGATGTATTTCGGAGCTGCGGCGACCCCCATGCCGGCGCCGCAGTCGTTCGACGAGGTCCTCGATGCGCTGATCGCAAGTGGGGTGTTCCGGGTGTTCGCGCGGCTGTTCGACGGGCGACGAGTCGAGAATTTGTTGCGCCGGGCCGGCGTCGATGTCACTGGCTTGCCGACCGTGTACACACCGACGCCGCGGGCCTGGTGGGAGCACCTGGCGGAGGAGCTCCGACAGGGGGCGGTGCGTGCGCCCGAGGAGGTGCTGAGGAAGTTGGTGCTGGGCGCGCTCGAGGAGTACCCGGGGAACACCACGCTGCTGCGTGCGCGGGGGCTCATCGGCGGCGCGGCGGTGTAGTCAGCGGAGCAGGTCAGCGAGGGCGTCTGGGACGCGGTGAAGGTCGGCGGAGCCGAGCGTGACGTGGCGGCGGCAGCGGGCGACCCAGGCCGGGGTGAAGGCGTGGCGCGGGTAGTGCACGCACATGGCCCGAAGCTCCGGTGGTAGCGAGAGAAGGGGGACGTCGGCGGCGAAGTAGACGTGGGTGAGCAGGACGATCGTGGGCGGGTCGGCGGCCGCAGGGAACGAGCGGGCGAGGTCGCGGGCGTGTTCGAGGACGTGCACAGGGTCGACGGGGGCGCGGTGCGTGGGAGCGAGGATCTCGGCGAGCTGCGTGGGGTGCTGCAACGCAGTGGTATGGGCGGCGGCCGCGGTGAGGAGGTAGAGGGGAGTGCCTGCCTGCACGAGCGAGGTGGCGAGCACGAGTGCGCTGGCGCGGAGGATTTGCTCGACGGGTGCGGCCTCGATGGAGTCGTCGAGGACGAGCACGGTCGGGCGCAGGCGCGGCGGCTCGCTGCCTTCGCGGTCGGTGTGCGAGAGCCGGTTCTGGGCTTTGCGGGCGGCGAAGGCGTCGGCGGACAGCGCCCATTGCCACGGCCGTACGGTCCACGGCGGCCCGGTCGGGCGGACGCCGGCAGGGACGAGGCCGAGCGGGCCGAGCGTGGGGCCTTCGCGGCGATCCAGCGGGGTGGCGGCTGCGAGCAGACGACGAGCAGGGGCGGACAGGGGGACGACGGCGGGGAGGAGGTGCGTGAGCGCGAGGAGGGTGTGGGGCCGGGCCGCGCACGCGGCCGGGCCGAGTGCGTGCAACAGCGAGAGGAGGGGCGGGAGGTCGAGGTGATCGAGGGCGACGCGGACGGCGGTCCAGCATTTCGGGGATGGCGGGGCATCGGGGCAGGGTTCGCCGGTAGCGAGGGCGTGGGTCAGGACGGACTCGAGGTCGGTGGGCGTGATCCCGGAGGGTGCGGCGAAGCTCGGGTCGTCGGCGTCGGCGCACAGGAGCAGCGTGAGGGCGGCGAGGGCGTCGGGCGGCCAGCGCAGGGCGCGGAGGGCGAGCAGGCGGGGGTGGTCGACGAGCGCGTGGGCGGGGCCGTCGGCGGCGACGGGGTGGGGGAGGAGGAGGCGCTGCACGTCGCGCAGGAGGGCGAGCGGCGGGGCGTGGCCGCGATGGCGGAGGAGGATCGCGGCGAGGCCGGGGAGGCGTTGTAGCTCGCGGGGCGGCGGTGGGGGTGAGGCGACGGATGTGGACGCGGGCACATCGGCGGCGCCGAACATGAACGGGCGGGCGTCCCACAGCTGGACGGTGCCGTCGAAGTACGACGCGGCGAGGAAGGCTCCACTCGGGGCCCAGGCCACGCGCCAGGCCGGTTTCTCCGCGGGGTGGGTCCAGGCGTGCAAGCGATCGCCGGTGGCGGCGCTCCACACCGCGATGGTGCCGTCGGTCGACGCGGAGGCCAGGCACGCGCCGTTCGGCGAGTACGCCACGCAGGTGACCGCGTCCGCGTGGCCGCGGAGGACGAGGAGCGCGGGGCCGCCTCGGCTGTCCCAGATGCGCACGGTCCTGTCGGAAGATGCGGAGGCCAGGCGGGCGCCGTCCGGCGAGTGGCTGACGTGGTCGACGGAGTCCTCGTGGCCGTGGAGGACGAGCAGCATGTCGCCGCCGGGGCTGTCCCACACGTGCACCGTCCTGTCGTTCGACGCGGAGGCCAGGCGCGTCCCGTCCGGTGAATGGCTGACGTGGTTGACGGGGCCGGCGTGGCCGTGGAGGACCTGGATCGTGTCGCCGTTGTGGCTGCTCCACACGCGGATCGTCCCGTCGCGCATCGCGGAGGCCAGGCGCGTGCTGTCCGGCGAGTGGCTGACGCTCAGGAACGGACCGCCGACCAGGAGCTGCGCGGTCCCGTCCCAGGGGTGCCAGACGAACGTCGACATGTCCGCCGACTGCGACACCAGGTTCTCTCCGTTGGGGGCGAGGGACAGGTCCGTCACGGAGCGTTTGTGCCGCTTCTGGCTGGTCCAGCGGCGGGCGCCGGACTCGAGGTCCCAGGCGTGCACGTGGCCGTCCGCGTCGCCGGTGTACAGGGTGCTTCCGTCGTTCGCGAACGCGAGGCCGCTGGCGCCTGCCTGCTCGGCGCGCGTGGGGTGTCGGAGCACGCCGAGGTGTGCGCCGCTGGCGTCCGCGAGCCGCGGGACCCACTCCCGACGCGGTGGTGGTGGCGGGCCGACGGCGCTGGCGTCGCGGCCGACGGTGCGGGCCTGCAGCACGGCGAGGCGAAATCGCGGGTCCTCGCGCGCCTCGGCGAGCCTGGTGATGTCCCACCGCTGCAGCGTGTTGGCTCTCGATTCTCGCGACCGCGTCACGATCGACGCGCCGTCCGGTGACCACGCGACGGGGCATAGGCCAGGGAAGGCTCCGAGGTGGTGCCCGGTCGCGGCGTCCCGCACGTGCACCGATCCGTTTCGCCATGCGTACGCCAGCTGCGTTCCGCAAGGCGAAGGACACACGTCAGTGATGACATCCGTGGGATCGCGGACGGTCAGGAGTTCAGCTCCGATGTGGCTGTCCCATATCCGCAGGGTCCCTCCAGCGAGGGTTATCAGGCGCCGGCCGTCCGCCAGATAGCAAACATGATGGACCCTCTCGGGGTGGCGGAGGACGAGCAGCGACGCTCCCGTGCGGCTGTCCCACACCCGCGCTGTCTTGTCATTCGACGCGGATGCCAGGCGTGATCCGTCCGGCGAGTAATTCACCTCCACGACTCCTTGTTCGTGACCGTGAAGTACGAGCAGTGTTTCGCCGGTCCGGCTGTCGCACAGATGGACCGTCGAATCCTCGCACGTGAGTGCCAGGCGCTGTCCGTCCGGGGAGTAGCGAACTCCGAAGAGTCGTGGGTTGTGATCACGGACAACGAGAGGCTCTCCGCTGTGGCCATTCCACACGCGCACGACCCCTCTCAGACATGTGGAAGCGACGTGATCCCCATCGGGTGAGAAGCTCACGCTGTCGACCGTGCGGTCGTGGCGAAAGATGTGTAGCGGATCACCGGTGCGGCTGTCCCAGATCCGTACGGTCCGGTCCATCGAGCAGGTCGCCAGACGCGCGGCGTCCGGCGCGAATGCGATGTGACCGATATGTTCTTTGTGTCCCGCGAATCTCACGCCCTCGCGGACCACGGCCATCACGCGCCCGGTCGCGTCGGTGAGCTCGGCCTCTCGCATCGCGGGTCACCCGCACAGCATCTGTTCGATGCATTCGGCGCCGAGGGCGGCCATCAGTGCCTCGAGCTCGGCGGGGCGGACGGCGTCGCCGAGTATCTCGATCCCATCGGCTGTCACGCGGACGCGGACGCGGACGCGCCGGCCGTCGGGGTCGTCGGCGTACTCGCGGCTGTCGATCAGGTCGGGGAGGTGCTCGACGAACGCGACGCGCGGCATGATCGTGGAATGACACCGCAACCCGGGGAGGGTGTCGAGGGATGAAGTTCGGACGGCGGGCGGCGGGGGCGATCCTGTATACTCCCGGCCGATGTCCGACCCTCTCCTCGAGGCCGTGGCGTTCGCGCAGGGGCTCCGCGCGGGCAACGACCCCGCCAACCAGGGCAGTCACCTCGGCGGGCGGGCCAAGACCAACCTGCACTCGCCATGGCTGCGGCGGCGGTGCTCGCGGACGGGGCACACGTTCCGCGTCGACGACCCCGTGCTCGTCGACCCCGACGGCGTCGTCACGCTCGACCCGGCGGCGCTGCTCGACCTGACCACGCCGGAGGCGCGAGCGTTCCACGGGGGGCTGGTCGCCGCGTGGCCGACGGAGGCCCAGGTCGTGCGTCTGGGGGACCCGTCGCATCCGCTGCTCGCCGAGCCGACGCCGGCGTTTCCGCGGCGGCAGTGCGCCGTGTGCGGGCACAGCTTTCGCGTCGGCGATCAGGTCGTGCTGTGCCCGTGCTCGCCGGACCGGCCGCTGTGCGCCGGGGCGGTCCACCGCGACCCGACCCGCAACCTGACCTGTTGGGACGACGCGCAGGCGCAGATGCGCGGGCGCTGCCCCGTCACCGCCCGGCGCCTGCCCGATGCTCCGTGAACGCCACACCCGTCACGCCCTCGTCCCGGGCTGGCAGCAGGACCGCCTGGGCGCGGCGACCGTGGTGATCGTCGGCGTGGGGGCGCTCGGCAATGCGGCGGCGCAGGCGCTCGCGCTGGCCGGGGTCGGGCGGCTGATCCTGTGCGACCCCGACGTCGTCGCCGAGTCCAACCTCGGGCGGGGGCCGCTGTTTCGCGGCGATGATGTCGGCCGCCCGAAGGTCCTCGCCGCCGCGGCGCAGCTGGCCGCGCTCGCGCCCGACGTCGCCGTCGATCCGCGGGTCGCGGATCTGGACGGCGGGGTCGGACTCGCTGACCTGCGCGACGCCGCGGTCGTACTCGGGTGCCTCGACAACAACGCCGCCCGCGTCGGCCTCGCGGGCCGCTGCAACCTCGTCGGTGCGTGCCTGCTCGACGCCGGGACCACGCCGTGGGGCGGTGAGCTGCGGCCGTTCCTCGACCTCGAGGGTCCGTGCTTCGCGTGCGGTCTAGCGCCGGAGGATCGTGTCACCCGCGACACCCCGCGCAGCTGCCACGCCGGGCCGGCGGCGCTGGTCGGGGCGAGCCAGCCGGTGTCGGCGCTGGTCGCCAGCTGGCAGGCGCTGCTGGCGGTGCGGGTGGTGATGGGGCTGGCGGTCGCGCCGGAGCGGGTCGTGATCGACGGGGCCCACGGCCGCGCGGTCCGGACCGCGGGGACGCGCGACCCGGGCTGTCTGCTCCACCGCCCGCTGCCGCCGGCGACACGGCTCGGGCTCGGTCCGGGGGCCACCGTCGCGGCCGTGTGCGCGGCGGTCGGGGAGGATGCGCGCGTGCTGTTGTGGCGGCCGGCGGTCGTGGGGTGGAGCTGTCCCGGGGGACATGTCACGCAGGACAGCGAGAGCGGGGTGTGCTCGAGCTGTGGGGCGCGTGCGCGGGCGGTCACGACGCTGGCGCTGGCCGAGCTGCCGCCGGAGCGCACGCTCGCCCAGCTCGGGGTCCCGCCGCGGGAGATCCTCGCGGTCCAGCGCGGCGACGAGTTCGTGTGCGTCGAGCTCGACGCGGTGTAGGCGTCAGCGCAGCAGGTCGGCGAGCGCGGCGGGGACGCGGGGGAGGTCGGCCGGGCCGAGGACGACGTGGCGGCGGCAGCGGGCGAGCCACGCGGGGGTGAAGTCGTGGCGCGGGTAGCGGACGCACATGGCCCGAAGGTCAGGTGGCAACAGGACCGGCGGGGGGGCGTCGGCGGCGAAGTAGACGTGGGTGAGGAGGACGATGGTGGGCGGGTCGGCGGCGTGGGGCAGCGAACATGCGAGCTCGTGGGCGCGAGCGAGGAGGCGCACGGGGTCGACGAGGGCGCGACGGCTGGGCGCGAGCAGCGAGGCGAGCTGGGCGGGGTGCTGCAGCGGCGTCACGTGGCCGGCGGACGCGGCGACAAGGTAGGCGGGGACGGCGGCGCGGACCAGGGCGTCGGCGAGCAGGAGGGCGGTGGTGCGGAGGAGCTGCTCGCCGGGCAAGGCCTCGATCGAGTCGTCGATCACGAGCACGGTCGGGCGCAGGCGCGGGGGCTCGGCGCCGTGGCGGTCGGTGTATGTCAGGCGGTGCTCGGCGAGGCGACCGGCGAAGGCGTCGGTCGGGAGGGCCCACTGCCACGGGCGCAGGGCCCACGGCGGGCCCGCGGGGCGCAGGCCGGCGGGTTCGAGGCCGAGCGGGCCGGCGACGGCGCCGGCGCGGCGGTCGAGCGGAGCGGCGCTGGCGAGGACGCGGCGGGCCGCGGCGGACAGCGGGACGGCGGCGGGGAGGAGGTGGCCGAGGCTCAGCAGGAGGTGCGGCCGGGCGGCGCACGCGGCGGGGCCGAGGGCGTGCAGCAGCGAGACGAGGCGGGGCACGTCGAGTTCGTCGAGGGTGGCGAGGATGACGGACCACGGCGTGACGGGGTCCAGCGTTTCGGGGCACGGCTCACCGGCGACGAGGGCGACGGTCAGGGCGGACTCGAGGTCGGTGGGGGTCGCGTCGTCGGGCGGGGCGTACTCCGGGTCATAGACGTCCGCGCAAAGGAGGAGGGCGACGGCGACCAGCGCGTCGGGCGACCAGCGCAGGGCCTGGATCGCCGCGACCCCGCGGTGGCCGGCGAGCGTGCGCGCGGGGCCGTCGACGACGCGGGCCTGCAGCAGGCGCAGCAGGTCGCGGAGGACGGCCAGCGAGAGGGCGCGGCCGCGGTGGCGCTGCAGCATGGCGGCCATGGCCGGGAGACGCAGCAGCTCGCGCGTCGGGGCGGGGGGGCGAGCGCGACGCTCGACGCTGCCGGGCAGGAGCGGTCGCACGTCCCACAGGCGGACGACGACGCCCTTGTGCTGCGAGGCGAGGAAGGCCCCGTTCGCGGCCCATACGATGTCGTAGGCTTGCTCCTCGACGCCGACGAAGCGCCGCAGGCAGGTGCCGGTGGCGGCGTCCCACACGCGCACCGACCCGTCGCCCGACGCGGTGGCCAGGAGGGCGCCGTCCGGCGAGTAGGTCACCGCGTTGATCCGCTTGAGGTGGCCGACGATGCTCCGCCGCAGCTCGCCCGTGTGGGCGTCCCACACGCGGAGCTGGTGGTCGTTGTAGGCGCAGGCCAGGTGCGCGCCGTCCGGCGAGAAGCACACGCCGTGGATCCACGTGTCGTGGCGGAAGACCTGCAACGATGCGCCGGTGTGGCTGTCCCAGATGCGCATGGTCCGGTCCGTCGAGACCGACGCCAGGCGCGTCCCGTCGGGTGAATGACGGACGCACTCGACGCGGTCCTCGTGCCCCCGGAGCTCGTGCAGGAGCTCGCCGGTGTGGGCGTCCCAGATGCGGATCGCGTGATCCTCGGAGCCGGTGGCCAGGCGCGCGCCGTCCGGCGCGTAGTCGAGGGCGCTGATCACCTTGTCATGCGCGCTCAGGATCACCATCACAGCGCCGGTGTGACGGTCGCGGATCTGGACGGTCTTGTCGTAGGACGCGCTCGCCAGGCGGTCGCCGTCGGGGGAGACGGCGAGGCCCATCACGAATCCGTGCTCGGCGGCGGAGAGCCAGCGACGGTCGCCGGTCTGCAGGTCCCAGGCGTAGACGTGGCCTCGCTGGTCGCCGGTGTAGAGGGTCCGGTCGTCGCCCGCGAGCGCGAGGCCCATGGCGTATTTATCTTCGTCGGGCTGGTAGTGGCGGATCTCTCCGAGGCAAAAGCCGTCGGCCCCGGTGAGCCAGGGCGCCCACTCCGTCGGCAGGTCGGACGGCGGCGCCACGCGGCCGACCGTGCGCGCCTGACGGGCCGCGAGCTGGTGAAGCTCCGCGGAGATGACCGGGAGCAGGGTCCAGAGCACCGATCCTCCCTGGCGGCCCTCCTCGGCGCCGGTGACCAGCGTCTGGCCATCCGGGGACCAGTCGACATAGCCCCGACCCGGCAGGACTCCGATGCTGCGCCAGGTCGCGGTGTCCCACAGACGCACGGGCCCGGTGTTGGTGACCGTCGCCAGGCGGGCGCCGTCGGGTGACCAGCGGACCGCGAGCCTCCCCGTACCGCCTGGCAGGAGGTGGAGGCACTCGCCGGTCCGGGTGTCCCATAGGCGCGTGGTGCGGTCCGACGAAATGGTGGCGAGACGTCGGCCGTCCGGCGCCCAGTCCATGTCGAGGATCTCATTCGTGTGACCGGTGAGCTCGTGGAAGACTTCGCCGGACATGGCGTCGCCGATGCGCACTGCGTTGTCCCAGCGGCCGACCGCGAGGCGGGACCCGTCCGGTGAGTGGCGCACGACCCGACTCTGGCCGAGCTGCGCATGGCCGGGGCAGCGCTCGCCCGTGCGTGCGTCCCAGATCAGCAGCTCGGGGCTCACGGTGCTGGTCGGAGATGTGGAGACGTACCCGGCCACGATTCGTGAGCCGTCCGGAGCGTGGCTCACGCTCATGATCTCCTCCTCTTTCATGATGTCGAGATAGCCCGGCAGGATGCGCACGAGCTTGCCGGTGCGCGTGTCCCAGATTTTCACGCACCCGTCGCGGCCAGCGGAGATCAGGCGAGCCCCTTCCGCCGAGTAGCTCAGGCATCGGGTCCCATACTCGTGGCCGTCGAGGACGAACAGGAGCTCGTCGGTGCGAGCGTCCCAGATCTGGATCGGCCCACTGCTGCATGCGACAGCCAGTTGTGTGCCGTTCGGTGCGTATGGGACGGCGAAGATTACGCCGCGGTGCCCCGTGAGCCGGGCCCGCATGTGGGCTGTAGCGACGATGCGGCCGTCGACGTCTCGCAGCTCGGCTCGTCGCTGGGGCATGCGCTGTCAGCGGAGGAGATCCGCGAGGGCGTCGGGGACGCGGTGGAGGTCGGTCGGGCCGAGGACGGCGTGGTGGCGGCAGCGGGCGAGCCAGGCCGGGGTGAAGTTGTGGCGCGGGTAGCGGACGCACATGGCCCGGAGGTCAGGTGTAAACAATACCTGCGGCGGGGCGTCGGCGGCGAAGTAGACGTGGGTGAGCAGGACGATGGACGGCGGGTCGGCGGCGTGGGGCAGCGAGCGGGCGAGGTCGTGGGCGTGGGCGAGGAGGCGGGGAATGTCGACGGGCCGCTGGCGGATCGGCGCGAGGAGCTCGGCGAGGTGCGACGGGTGCTGCAGCGGGGCGGCGTGTCCGGCGGTGGTGAGGAGATATGCGGGGA